>Ga0080013_1000042_pt1 | contig 168427 bp, 169 predicted proteins | sample ETNvirenome_6_85_FD_69236 | JGI IMG/M metagenome (GOLD analysis project Ga0080013, IMG submission 69236) | Marine viral communities from the Pacific Ocean - ETNP_6_85 (SPADES assembly) (version 2) | ecosystem: Environmental > Aquatic > Marine > Oceanic | place: Pacific Ocean | collected...
CTACGGTACTGATCCTCATGAAGATCCCAGCTATGTCATGACAAAATACTTCTATTCAGAACAAGCAGCAGAAGAAGGATGGGCAGGAGCAGTTCTTCCCCAAATATTTCAATTCCTTCGAGACTCCAAAGTTACACATGTCCATGACAGTGAGCTATCATATGAAGAGGAAGGGGCAGACGAGGATGGGTATTTCCTATTAGATCGCTGGATCGAAATTATGAATTCATATTTATAGGAGACAAAAATGGATGTCAGTGCACTTACGCTCAAAGAGTTGGTAGACCTAGGTCTGATATCTCAGGAGATGATCATACGAATTCAAACCCGTGCTGATCGTCAACTTGAGAGGATGGCACAAAACCATAAGTTGAGCAATTACATAAAACGAAAAAAATAAACTTTTTTTGAAGTTGGTCATTTTTTGACCGGTTTCCAATACGGAGCTCAAAATAATATGGTATAATATATCTATACCAACCAACAAGGAGTTTATTTATGAATATCAACATTAATGAATATATCAAACTAGTTCACCATATCGCTCACAAATACCGATGGGCAGGAGCCGCTCATGAGGACTTGGTCAGTGCTGGGATAGAGGGACTAGTTGAGGCTAAGGAGAGATTTGACCCTGAAATGGGGAACAAATACATTACTTATGCACATTGGTGGGTCCGAGCTTATATCCAAAAAGCTGTCAATTCTCACATCAAAAATAATCATAAATCATTGAATCAAGAGGATAGCCTAGGGCGTCAGGGAATAGATAAGGTTGCTGCTGAATATGAAGCTGATACCGAATCATTGATGGCACCTTATATTGAAAGACTCTTAGCTGTATTAGCTCTATCTGAGCGTGTTATTATTTCAAAAAGATTTGATTTAAAAGGTCCGATACCCACCAAAAGAGAAGAGGTCCTTGAGGAAGCCCGATCTGAGCTATCAGCATTGAAGGTATAAAACCCCGATGGTTAGCTAAAAAAAGATAAATAAATACGTGTAAAACTCAATATTTAGAAGTATAATATAACCATATAATAAAACAACCCAACAAATCCAAATCAACATACCAAGGAAACAAATATGACAAATTTTTTAGAAGGAAGCAAGACTGTTAGACCCGAGACACCTATCATTGACAGTGTAGCAGAATTTACGCCTGATGCACTTAATCAAGACGGTATTTGGGCACATGCTTTCGATGAGTCAAACGACATTGAGATACCAGCGTACTTAGACAATCCTATCAAAACAGGACTAAGTTATATGGACTACATTCTTGGTGACGCAGGGTTCTATCCAACACAGTGTACCATCTTAACAGGTGACCCTGGATGTGGAAAGACTACTATGGCTCTCGAGATGGCATCTGCTATGCGTGGGCTCGGCTCTAATGTCGCATTTGCTTCCTGTGAGATGCGAAGAGAGATGGTCGCTAAATTTCAAAAGCGGCTCAAAGCAGAACATCCGATCAAAGTCATTACAGACAAGATCGTGCGAACTGCTAGAGGTTCTACCCGTGTTCCCTTTGCATCTCACGTTCCAACTCTCATTGAGACATGCGAGCGAATCCGTGCGCAAGATCCTGATAAGCCGTTCGTCCTCATTATTGATTCCCTTCAGGAGTTAGATGATGGACACTTCGGGACCGGGCGCAAGACATCGAAGACAGCATATCGTGCGCTGGACCGACTCAACAGTTACTGCAAGCAGACAGAATGTACTTTGATAGTCATTGGTCAGGTAACAAAGTCGGGTCAAATGGCCGGTAGCAATGATATCAAGCATCTCATCGATGCACATCTTCATCTATCAGTAGAACAAAAGGATGAAGAGATGCGAGGTGCTAGAATACTCCAAGCAACAAAGAATAGGTTTGCTGGATGCGGTCAGCTGGTGTTCCTCCAGATGAAGTCCGAAGGATTGCAGGAAATCGCACGTCTCAAGGAGAGCTCTTTATAAGTTATTAGATGTGTGTCGTTCATTGGTTGGTTACCTTTATGGGCGGTAGGTAAGAACGACACAAACTCCGATGGTTGGACCTACCGCCCACTTTTTTAGCACCAATAGCTCAAATGGAAAGAGCATCCGCCTTCTAAGCGGACGGTTGCAGGTTCGAGTCCTGCTTGGTGTACAGACTTAAACATACGAATCGATTCTGGGTTCGGGTGCTATGGTAGGATCGGTTCGTTCCTTGGTTGACCATAGCACCCTTTTTTTTGCGTGTAACTCTCGTGATAACAAAGTATAATAACAACACATCCAACGGAGGCTCTATGAAAAGAGGTACACATGTAACAATCACACAACACGAAACTGAAAGTGTGGTGGGTCAACAAGGTATTATAACAGCTGCACATTGTGTGACAGGATCTGTGAGATATCATGTCAAAACTGAAACAGCTACATATTATTGTTCAGTCACTCAGCTCAAATTAAGTAACGCAATTGCGTGCAAATAAACATTAAACCACGTATAATAGATACACACCCAAACAATCAAGGAAATATTATGACCCATACAAAACAACAAGTTCTTGACCTTCTTCAAGACCCTGACTATGTCGGAGCAGCAATCATTCTTATCGGACAAAATCAGACTCAGGATGAATTGAGAACCAAGCATACCCATAATCTTAATGGAGAAGGATTCTCAGCCGCATATGCAAAGGTTGGTACAAGGTTTTATGAGTTTGTTACAGGTATTCAAACCTCAACTGGTAAGAAGAAGTGGCAATCCCGATCCCTCGCTCACCCAAAAGCTGATCAGATATTTCGTCGTTATATCAACAATCGTGGCTGTAACAATGCTATTGACTATGCTCGTGATATTGCAGCTCTCCATTGGAAACAACTAGGTGCTATGTTTGAAGTTGGTTTTACTGTTCCATCATATGACGTTCAAGTTGGAGAACCTGAAGCTGCACCAGCTAAACAAGAACCAGCACGTATATTGTTGGCTTGCCAGTTTATCAAAGTCAGTGGTAAGGCCGTCCAAGTCAAGATGAATGGGAATGGCAAAAAGATTTGGTTACCAAAGTCTCAAGTCCAATCAACAGAAGATGGATTGAGTATACCAACATGGTTGGCTTCCAACAAAGGACTCCTGTAAGGGGTCCAACTTCATCTTTCATTTTCGTGCAAAACTCTAATCTAACCCGTATAATATAAACACATAATCCAATAACAACAACCAAGGAGAATATTATGTCATTCAATCAAAAAACCCTTCAAGAGCTTGTAGATTCAGGCGTCATTACAGCAGCTGATGTTGCTAAGTTTGAAAAACGTCTAGCTCGTTTAGATAAGAAAGCAGCTAAGGAAGCTAGAGCAGCTGAAGTCCTTACCAAAGTTGGAGATGCTTTTCATGAGCTGACCAAGGAAGGTAATCCAACAAAGCATCGTGCAATTTGGGAAAAAGTTGGTCGTGAAGCTCATAGCCGTGACGAAGTCCTAGATGCTCTTAGAACTCTACGAGATAACGGAGAAGCCCGTACCTATAAGCTTAGTAACAATAACTTTCAAATCTTTTGGGCTCAACCTCTACCTGTTGTAGAAGAAGCTGATGAAGATGCAGATGCAGAAGCTCTTGCTGTTATCCCTGGTGTTGATGAGGTTTAGGCCTCATCACCTAGCGTGTAAACATCGAAGTTCAGTTGTATAATATAAACATCAAGGAGATAACATGACAATAACACTTAAATCACTTTTCACTGCCTTCATCTCTCTGGTTATGCCAGGAGTGGGCCAACTCTTCTATGGAGAACTAGGTTGGGCACTATTTTGGTTTGTAACAGCAATCATCACAGGTGGACTTACAATATGGCCATCAGCAATTCACTGTCTTTTTTTAGCAAACAAATAGGAGTATCACATGAAACTAACAGATCTATCCGCAGCATTAGCTAATCTAACACCGCTAGAACGTACACAAATCGAAGCAGCAAAGAGTAGCTATATGTTGCATGTTGCTATAGTAACATCTGAATATATTAAGCAAAAGGAAGAGCTGGAAAATTTTGAATTGTTCACCGATCCAGAAGATGCCATATCTCAGCAAACACTAGTACTAATCCGTAAGCAGGTCGCAGAGATGGAGATGAAGGTATCACAACTAGCATGTGAGCTGGAGAATCATTTCAATATATCAGCGTAATACGTGTAAAACGATCGATTGACTAGTATAATATAAACACACCAACCAAAGGAAACAACATGATCACACTACTTATTCTTACAGCATGCGGAAACGAAAACCAAATCATTGACACATCCCCACCCTCAGCTAGTGTCGAAGAAGTGACAGAAGAATGTGCACCGGCAGAACAACCTGTCATCAACCTCACATGTCCGGAAGTGCAGCTAACATGCCCTGAACCGGTTATCAATGTCCAAGTTTCAGCTCCGGATGTACAGGTTGATGTTGCAGCTCCAGATGTCGATGTCACTGTGGAAGGCCCTGATATGTCAGGTATAGAAGCAGCAATTGATGAAATGATTGATGCGTTGAGCAGCAATTCTGGCGGCACTTCAGGAGACAAGGAATGGATATTCTTTGCTAGTGATATAACAGTCGCATCAGGAGATGTTATAACTGCTACAAACACTAGAACCACCGATCTGATCATAACAGAGATAAGACTATCCAATACCATTGAATGCTGGATAGAAGGATCTGCAGGTATTATTGCTTACGTTGGGCACAACACCGGTGCACCAACAAATAGTCAACAAGGCTCAAATCAACTAAGTCTCCCTATACATCAAGGTGAAACACTATATTGCAGCACCCATGAAAGTGGTGCAGGATACGTATTTGTCAACGGTTACTATCAATAACATGCAAATTCTAGATAGGTATAGTATAATAACAATGCATACCAACTAGGAGTTAAACTATGACAACCATCACCTGGAAGAACCGACAAGGTACACACACTGTAACATTCACCCATTCAATCGCACGAGTATTCATAATGAAACTACGAACACTTGGCCTCACCTTTACTCTAACCAAGGAGCTCTAACCATGGGCGCAATCATCTTCTTAATCATCTGCTTTATCATGGTCTGTGACATTGCAAATACCCTAGACAAACAATACAACCCCAACAACAAAAGGAAATAAACATGACTATAAAACAGTTATCTGAATACATTAATAAATATAAGAACAATCCACTTGGTGTCTGTGTCGACGCACTTGAGGATATGATACACCGCTTTGATCATCCTGAAGCTGACGGCTATGTCTCAGCTATAGTTGGTGACGCTGATGTTCTGCTTATGCGTGCCTATGAAGCTCACAATGCAGCAATTGACTCAGAAGTAGCTACTGAGGTTCATCTTGGCAACCCTATTTTGCTAGAAGTTGCAAGGCAATGCCCATGTTGTTAGCATTATACAACATCTTTGTTTTAGTTGTGGGATCAGCAGCAATCATATGTGCTTCACTATGTGCTGTTGCTCTCGTCAACATCTTTGCAGCATCTGCAATCACCTACCGCGATGATAAGCTACTACTTGCATGGTCACTACCATGCACAATGCTTTTTGTTGGGTTACTTATGATAATGTTAGGTTATATATAGAAGACGTTGATCACGGTTGAACTCCGTCCAACTAAATAGGTTAACCTAGGTATAATGAAAGAAGAAGCAACCAACAGCAAAGCTATTGAGGACGCACCACTTCGCGCTGGCGACTTGGTGCTTTGCAAGCTTCGCAATGGATATCAGCGACATGTACTAGTGCTGAGTGTAATACCCTATCAGTTATGGAAGGGAGACACCACTGGCTATAGGTACCGCTACAGAGTACTTTATAGACGAGGCACTATCGGTAAGATGGGATTGCGAAGTCATTGGCTGGTACAGAGAGCTGATGTATGAGTGGAGCTGAAAGCACTTTTTTCGTGGGAGATGTGGTTGAATTACTCTTTGAATACCGCATGCGGAACGACAATGAATATGATCACAGGTCCCTGCAGCGTGGAATCGTCTTATACGTGGACGAAGTATGGGAAGCTTATACAGTAATGTGGACAGACGGAACTGTGAGCCGGAACATGTTCTTGGACGAATGCACAACTCGGTGCATCATTCCAGCGAAAGGAACTTCGCGCTCGAACACAGCACTTCGAACTTTGCGCCCGGGAATGCTGCATAGCGGATCTTTGGGGTGGTGAATTGAGGTACCTCTTACTTAAGTAAGGCAGCAAGCTCCTCACGTGCCTCAGCAAGGTGAGCTTCTCGTTTAGGTTCTACTTCAAAATCAAAATCAAATCTTCTTGCAATAATAACTCTTTCCTTTACGGAGAGAACTGCCAACATACGGTCCACATATGGGCCCATGATATCTTGCATGCTAGGGCCTGAAGTATCGGGGACCTCAGCTAACTTTTCATGCATAGATTTGCCACAACTGTCTTGCGATTCAATGGAGACTAAACCACTTTGCGCGCGAATATGACGGTCAGCTGCTTGTTGTACTTTACCCCGTATCCACCACCAAGCGAAGGTAATAAACTTGTTCCCGGTATCCGGATCGAAACGTTCCTTAGCGATTTGTAAACCCATATATCCCTCTGCGACGAGGTCGTCGTACTCTGCGCCACACCACGCGTATCGCTTCGCCATTTGGTGGATAAGAGGGACTAGATTTGGATATTCTACATTTGACATATTATACTCCTTGGTTGTTTGTATAGATATATTATACCATATTATTTTTAAGTCTGTATCCGGAACCGGTCAAAAAATGACCAACTTAAAAAAAAGTTTAAAAAAGTTTTTTGTACTTGGAGCTCGAATGTGCGAAGCCGATATGCATCTCGCGCTAAGGGCTAGGGCGCCTAGGCCCTGCCCGGGGGCGCTGCGTCGGGGCCCGCGTCTAGCCCACCGGCGCGGCCTGCGCCAGCCCCTGGCCCGCCTAAGGACGTTCACTCTGCTCGAGAATTTTTCAAAAACTTTTAGTACAGCCAGACAACGAAGAGAACGATATATCACGATTATCACACGAAACACACGAAGTAACTCATTTTCTGCACGGAAGAGCAGTGGCTATAGACCAAAATCAAAAAAAATTCTTCGGGAAAATTTCAAAACTTTTTCCTATTTATATTCATGAAGATTACAAGAAGACAACTTAGACAAATCATTGAATCAAGTGTTATCAAGCGAGGCGACGATTACGTCGCTCCCGTTGAAGCCCCACTCACAGATCCGCGAGATTATGATTTTGACCTATCAGATGAAAACAAAGAAAAACTCCATGCATTAGCAGGATCAGATCCGAATTCAGGCGGACCGGCTCAGGCAGACAGCTTAGCTGACACCTTAGATTTCCCTAGTTCAGGTCGTTTCGGTGCAGATACGCTAAGCATGCAAACAAAAATGTATGACATGGGCTTGGATTTAATTAATGATCCGGAAGTCGATCAACTACTAGATCGTGCAATTGAACTCTCTGTTAAAGATAATTATTCAGAACACATAACTGATGATCTCATTTACGTTCTAAATGCAGGTTATAAGTATCCAGAAGGGCCGGGTGGTTTTCAGTTATTTTTAAATGGTGATCCGGATTTTAATGATGAAAATCTGGATACTGAATGGGGAGGGCTAAATACTACAGTTTTTCATCCAGGTCGGCCGGCGATTACCTCTGATCTGATTACCTTTGTCATGAGAAAAATGTACTTCCTAATTGGGATAAAACTCACCGGTATTCAAGATTCAATGCGCAGGGATGGTACCTCAGCTTTAGAATTGGTCGATGACTTCAGCTCCGATAGAAATGTAGAAGAACTTGCTCCGGAATACTTGAAGCAACGTTTTGAAAAGTTTGAGAAAGTCAAAGAATTATTTAAAAAAAGAACATCGAAGGCAAGATATCCTGCGGTTGCTCAGCATGTATACGACAAGTTGATGAAGCCAATGTACGAGATATTCACCTCAGCTCATAAAGCTTATAAGCATGTTGACCCAGAGATAGACATGAGCCAAATCAAAGAGAGTAAGTTAGGAGACAACATGAAGCTAAACAGAAAATCACTGCGCCGACTCATTATGGAAGAAATCGAAATTCTTGCAGAAGCGCCAGAAAACTCGCCCTTTCCTTATCGCGCAAAGGTCATGCTCGGTCTAGTACCTGGTGTGGACGTTTTACCAACTAGTGCAGTTGAAGAGCCATGGAATTCAGATGATGATGAACATCGAGCACTCTATGTCGCGCTACAAGATCTAGGTGACATTGTCATGCCCGGATCACAAAACAGCACAGGTCAAGTTCAACTCAGGCAGGAAAAACTACGAGGTGGTGAGCGCTTACCCTTTCTTATGGATAAGCTTAACATTGCAAAGAGTATCATCATGGATTCTGTCGATCCTTCTACAGAAAGAAAATGGTTTGTTAGAGAGGAAGACGCTCTAGTCCACTTTATTACAGAACTAGGGCGTGTACTAACTAGAGAATCAGGCGGTCCGGACTTTAGCGTACTACAGTAGGTTAATAATGAAACTTACAAGAGTACAATTGCGAAGTCTGATAGACGAGCTCATGAGCTTAGACTACCAATTAACACCCGTTGTAATTGCAAATCGATAATAGTCCTTCACATCGGGTATATAAGCCACATGAACAGGTACACTAAACTTACCTGCCTGCTGTGTCCATCCTACAGCAGTTACTAAATGAAAATAATGTTCCTGATTAGATGGGTCATATATAGTACCATTCACGCCCACACCTAGCTGTAGAGCCTCGTTGATCTCGAAGCCTACCAATACATTAGCACTAGGTGCTAGTACACTCTGGTCAATACCAGAGACCATGATGTTTTGTATATAGAGGATATCTAGCCAGTCACCCCCATGCATTGTCTGCTGCATCTCGAATCCGAGTGAAACCATATGTGGACTTTCTAGTCTGTCGCTTGTGTCAGCTTTATTTGCGTAAGTGTAGCCAAAACGCATACCTTTTCTCGTCGTCCATTCTTCACCCGTCAGGTCATACACTTCATCGTTTTTTGCATATGATATAGTGGGTATCATTGTGAAGATAATTGTTATCAGTACTATGATTAATCCTATGAAATTCTTTAACATAGTGTCTCCTTTATAATAGATTGATTCAATTATAACCGGTCAATACAAGAAGTACTAACTAATTTATAACTTTTGCAAATTATTTCATATTTATCGATAGAGGGGTATCTTATGAAAATAACAAGACGACAATTAAGAAAACTTATTATGGAGCAACTCAATACAGATCAGCTTCAAAAACTAAGTGGTTATCTATATAGCGATAATGAAGAAGACCTCAGGCAAGGCTTAGCACTAGTGCAATCTTTTATTGATGAAGAGGGCATGTATCCAGGAGTGACGCAATTATATAATGAAGTGGCTGCTGCTAAAAATGCAAAAATTGAACAGGTAAGAGGTGAGCTCACCAGTTTAGAACAGCAAAATACTGATATCCGCAATAAAACACGTAGTGTCTTAAAACAAATTGATGTACATCGTGATAGTTTTATAACAGGTGAGGAACCGAGTACTGGGCATAGCATGCTTAAACAAATAGCTGGTGTCGACATGCCGCAAGATAAGCTTAATGTGATGAAAAGAGAATTTACCCACCTCATACACAGAGGTTTTAAAGCCGAAAAAGCATTGGAAGCAAAGCATGCAGAACTCCAAAAACTTTTAAATAATTACAGAATATTTGAAGAATTCCCTATTGAATTAGACTATGGTAACAGGGGAAGTGTTGTCATACAAGACCCACTGATGGAATCTAAGTGGAAATAAGTCGAGAAGGACCCGTGGTCCTACTCGGCGCTCGTAGAGTAAAAGTCGCGCCGGCGGACGGCGGGAATTCTTTTTTAATGTTTTTTAGGTTGATTAAGAATAATTATGTATAGGTTAATGGGATGAGGTTGGTTGTGTGTCCCATTTATTAAATGAATTGTTTAAACATAAGGTGAGTTAAATGAAGTTAAACAGAATTAAACTGCGACAATTAATTATTGAAGTTCTGGTTGAGGGAAGTCACAAGTATGTTGCTAAGTCTGGAATTGGTGGAGAAGATGATGAAGTTTATACGATGGATCAAACCCATGTAGCTAAATTAACTGGAAGAACACTTGACGCGATGTCAAAAGGCAAGCACCCAAATCTTGGTGCGTTAAAGGTGAGTGACCCAGACTATGCAAGTAAATTAGCATCAGATGCAGGATATCAACCAGAAACAACTACTATCGAGCGCGGTGCGCAAAATATTCCAGACAGCGAATTTACTAAACCAGACTCACCACTCCAAGATTATTCACAAGGTAAGTCAATAGAATTTACGAAGTATTTGAAAAAAGAATGCAGGAAAAGAGGATATACTTGTACTGTTAAAGACGAGAGAAACTTTGACCCTGAGGATCCTTTTCTTGCTGTGAGTGTTATGGATGATAATGCAATTGAAAGGAAAAAACTTTACGGTGAAAGTGAGTATGGTATTGATGCTAGTATTCATTTGAGTGACGATGGAGAAGGTATCTTTATTGAAATTTTTGACAACAGAGTCGATGCATCACCATTCAGCTTTAATGATGCTAGTATTGGTTTTGGTGAAGCAGAGACTGCACCATATTTTAAACAGTCTGGTGGTTTAGATGAACTAGCAAAAAGAATTTTAGATAGTACTGCATATTGAATGAAGGAGTATGTGTGAGTGAAAAAAATAACTTATTAGATATTGATGGTTTTGTTGACTTAGTTAAAATGTTGGATGAAGAATTGCTATCAGAAAACCCTAGCGTAAATGTTAAAAAACATTCTCTACAAGAGCAATTCATAGAAGTAATTAGAGATGCTGATGCTTTTGAAGAGTGGCAAGAATTATCGAATCAAAGAAAAATTGAGATGCAGGAAAGCTTTTCAGAATTTGGTAAAAAAACTAGAGGTCGAAGACGTAGATTGTTTGTACCTATAATAAATTCTGGTCCCGGTGCTATTGTTCAGGGAAATGCACAACAAATAAATTTCACAGGACAAAATTTTGGTAATAGTGAAATACAAATTCAATATGTCTTTGGAGGATCCTCAGCAACATCAACTGCTACACCAGAAAATCAAGGAACTTCTGCAAATACATTTGTTCCAGCGGCTGTTTATGGACAAACGTTAGGTACCAGCATTACTATGTCTATAGTTGCAAATAACTTTACATCAAATGAATTTACAACAAATGTTTTAGGCATTGTTATAGCACAACCTAACATTTTAAGCATTACAGGAGATATAAAGAATGGAGCTGTAACTACATTAACAATTGCCGGATCTAACTTTGGATCCGGAGCACCGGGACATCCTGCAATAGTTCAATTTAATGTAGGTGGTTCAATTACAAATCAAAATGCTGTGTCTACTAGTCAAACTTTAGTTACAGTTGAGGTACCGCCTGCTATTTATAGTCAGCCTGTTGGAACTACAGTTAATATTAAAGTTTTACGGAATGATGGTGGATCACCAGTTCCATCAGGCAACAGTATTAATAAAACAATTATATCTTAAAATTAGCTTATTCCTTAATAATTATACTTGTATTACGGAGTATATATGGATTCAATGTTAGATATACTGTTAAATCATGGCTCTCTCGGTGTATTTGCTGCTTTTTTAATTTGGTTATATACCAATATGCAGCAACGCATGGATGAGTTAGTCAATAAATTTCAAACTCAAATAGATGAGATGCGCAAAGATCAAAAAGATGAACAAGAATTACTACGTGTTCGTTATGATGATGTAATTGCAAAGTATGATTCTGAACGTAAACAAATGCGACTTCAAATCAAAGATAGATTAGAAAAGGTTGGATTGCGAACACAAAAAATCGATCAAAGAACATCTAACATTCTGATTAGACAAGAAAGCGGCAATGATGATATTGGTTCTCTTGATAAGAAAATAGAAATAATGGCAGATCTGCTCAAACAAATGGAACAAGAGCAAAGAGTTAGAAATTTAGTTAAAATGGCTCATGGTGATAATACTATTCCCCCAAAATAGAAGTGATTAAATGAAAATATCAGAAAACAAAATAAGAAGATTGATAAGAGAATCTTTGTTTGGTAAAAGAATAAAGACTATTAATGAAAGTATCATTGATAATTTTGTTGCAAAAGCAAAAGAAATAGGTGGTGACATTGCTAACAAAGCTGCTGAGTTTGGGGAAAATTTTCTTAAATTTTATTCGGCAACACCTGCAGGATTAATATTTAGTTCATTAACTGGATGTTCATCATCAGGATGTAGTAAAGCAGGTTGTCATTGGGTTTGGTGGTTTAACAACGGTATAATGAGTACTTGCAAATATAATCTATATGCTGTATCTGCTCAAGATGGTTCTATTCAGAAAAATTTTCACATTATTCACTGGCCTAAAGAATCTTTTGATGAATTAATATCTGAAGATAGTATTTTTTGTGAAAAAGACTTTTCTAAAGCTTTTGGAAAATCTGAATGGGGAGATATTTTTGAAATGTTGCAAAATAGAAAAAAAGATGAAGAGCTTCTAGAATACACACTCAGTGAAGAAACTAATCGCGACTTAGATAACGGAGGTGTGTGCTGGGCCATTGACATGTCTCCTGGCACTATTTCAGATGCAAGGATTCCTCAAACACCAGGAATACTCATTGGAATAGATTTAGACGGGTACATTGATGTGCTTAATGAACCTAATAATTTTCAAATCATAGGGGATCCTGTTTTAGTTGAAAGTGGTGGTGGCGCTAGCGGGTAATAATTTTTAATATATTAAAAATATTTTGTAAACCCACCCCTTTATGTGTATAATATTATTAATTGGTTCAACAAATACCAGTTAAAAATCATAAAAAATTAAAGGGAGATATAATTTATGAGATACAATAAATCAAAAGCTACTACAAGATTCAATTTCAACATTAACCGTGATACAATCTCACACAAGAAAGGCGTTAATCGACTAGTAATTGGAACACGTGACAGTGGAACATATGGTACTACTTCATCACAGTTTACATTGACTGTTAAAGAAGCAAAAGCACTTCGAAGCTTTTTGAATGAACATCTAGGTTAATTAGTTAAAGCTTTAGATTATAAAAAAAAGAAAACCTCCCTTATGGGAGGTTTTCTATTATCTTCTTCGATCCCAAATTCTTGCGTTATTTCTTTTCTTTTGTTTTTTTGCTGCGTAATATAATCTTTTAAATGCATTTCGTACATTTTCATTTCCAGATCCTAAGTTTGACATATATTGTAGATTTTCCTCTAATTCTCTGTCATACTGGTTATCAAATCCGCTTTTTCTAACATTTTTATACCACGTATTTAAAAGCCATATAAAATTCTCTTTTAGCGCTTTCTTTTCTGACATACTATAGTCAGTGTAATTTTTAAGCTCTTCTAAGTATGTATTAAAGAAATCTTTCATATTGTTAATGGCATCAAATTTATCGCCCATATTATCTTCATCTTCATAGTATCCTATCTTGTAACCTAATTCAATAACAAGATTGTAAAAATGATCCATCATATCAACACCTGTATCTAAACTTGATATGAGATTATAAGACATTCTACCGGATCCTGGTGCCGCATTTGTATCAAAAAATCCGGCATCCAACATTTGTTGAAACCATGTTTCTTTTGTCCTAGAGTCTATCGGTGCCATTAACCAATCTACTGTTTTTAAAAATTCCGCAGCTGCTGACTGTGCTGAGGATATCCTCCTATCAGCATTTCTTATTGGGGGGCTCACGTTGCGTGCCATGTTACATAGTGAAATATAAGCCTTAAGAAATTCTTTGGCGTTCTGTATTTTTACAATATTTTGTGCGCCGGCAGCTAATTCTTGCATGGAATGTTGTTGTTGCTCTTGTTGTTGCTCTTCCTGCGCTAAAATAATTTCTTCAGCTTGAGAAAAGCTCATCAAACCATCATCAACTTTTCCAAGAATATTAAAAATATTTCCCAAATCTTGGAAAGATTTACTTGCTGTAGGGTCAGGATTCTTATCCGGATGATAAGTTCTAGCAAATTCCCTATACTTGCTTTTAAAATCATTTTTTTCATATGCATCAAGCAAATCTTGTTTTTGTTTCTGGCTTAATTGTTCACTAATTAATATTTTGATAATTAATTTATCTACGAGCACTATTCACCTCTTGTTTATAGTTAATTATGTGGTGATATTGTAATTTTCTATGTAAAGTAATGAGCAGCAGAATAAAATATAATGAAGAGAGCGCAACTCAAAGTATTGAGGGATATTGGTGCATAAGGGACTTAAGGGTTGGAGATGTTATCAAGATCAAACCTGCTTTAGAAAAAAAGCAACCTACTCTCTTTCCTCAGTCTGGATACTGCATTGTAATAAAAGTTATAAAACATATATACAAAGATTACCCAGATGAGCATCTTCTTCACGTCCTTAGTAAAAAAAGAGGAATATTTAAAATTCAACCAGAGTGTTGCATGTTAGTAGTAGGCGTTTCATGAAAGACAAATTTAAAATAGAAAAAGGTGATTTACTGAAGATCGGGTTAGAAACCTTAGGAACATTCTGGTGTGACTCAGGGGAAAGCTTTGACTACATAGTACCTAGAGGAACAGTAACTGTGGCTATGTCAAATATTAATCAGATTCCTGGTTGGGAAATATTAGAACTAGATATACTATTAGACAATAGAATTGTTACCTTAATTTTAAATACTGATTTAGCTGAGATAGATATAATTTAATGGAATCAATAAGAAACAGTTATTGGGTAATTCACATCAATCAGGAAATGATTACTGATCATGAAGGGAAGTACTTAATTTTTGAATCTTTATCAACATTAATACTATATCTTGGTTACGAACTGGATGAAGATTTAAGAAAAATTGCAAACTACGATCAGATTGCAATAGATACAGAAGATTTAGATATGGGAATAAATATAATAAACTAGATATTTATTTTTATGTTAATAAGCGAAACAATACTGAGATTGTCTATTGCTAGGCTGATTATTGAGAGTGACAATGTGGACAGCAAAAAGGCTGTTGAGTATGTGAAAAAGTATCTTGGCCCGGAGTACTTATATCTTTTAGCGCAACCTGCATTAATACAAGTGCTAGGCTCAACTTTTCAACCGATAACTGTACCTTCACATGTAAGAGACGTAAGAATAGAAGATCATGAAAAAGATGCAAAAGAGTCAGAAAAACTTAGCAAAGGATCATTAAAAATAGGTAAAGCAGGTGAATTTGATATTTATGATGTCAATATCGATTCAATTGAAGACATAACAGATGAATTAAAATTTCGTGATGAAACTAGTTTCTTAGATAAGAAAAAGAAGTAGCAATCGATATATGTCTTCAAAAAAGAAATGTTGCAAAATAAAGACTTATGATCTAGTCTCATCGCAGGTATTTTCTGCAGGCTATTCGGCGCCGGGTCCTAATCAGACTTTTATAGAAGCTAGTAGGCAAAGAATGTTTACTGGTTACGCAATAGTCCTAGAACCTGTGGATGAAGATGTAACAGACCCCACTTGCAAAATTATGTTGTCAAATGGTAGTACACTTAGAGTTCGTTCAGGATATTTATTAATATTGTCTAACTATGAAGAATCATAAAATGAAATTATCTAGAAAAATCATAAGAAAAATAATAATTGAGTCACTTTCAGAAGATCGTCATGATCCCAACAAGCTAAATCTTCACGATGCAAAAATTGGTGATATACCAATTAAAATTCAAATATGCGATGAAATTGAAGATAGAAAGAAAGGACTCATGTTTCGTCACAGCATGCCAAAAAATGAAGGAATGTTGTTTATTCATGATGCACCGATAGAAGCTAGTTATTATATGAAAAATACCTACATTCCTTTAACAATTGCTTTTGCGGATGAAGAAGGTGTTATATTTCAAATGGAAGACATGTCACCTGAAGATTTAACAAGTAAAGTATCAATTCAACCTGCTTTATATGCTTTAGAAATGAATCAGGGATGGTTTGATCGGAACGGAATAGTTATAGGTGACAATATAGATTTTAAGGAGAGATTGTGCAAAGACTTAATAAATATGAACTCAGATATCTGATTAATGAAGAATCTAAATCAACTCAATATAGTCAACAAAAGCTAGATGAAGGTGCATTAGACTACGTAGAAAATCTTGCTGTTACTGCACTAGGACATGCAGGATTTGGTGATGCTGCTGCTGCTATTAAAGCTGTAGGACCTGATGCTTATAGAGTTGGAAAAAGTGCTATGGAACTTAATACTGAATTAGAGAAAGCAACAAATGGAATGTTAAATTTAGTAGACTTTTTTCGTGAAGATATTGACGATAACCCAGAAATGCAAGAAGCTTTAATGATTATATCAAGTCCGGAGTTAAGTCAGCCAGATAGAGATTTAATCAAGCAAAAGTTGGTCCGGTTAGGTGAAAATACGAAAAAGTTATTAGTATCTATAGTTTCAATATTTCCTGATGTTGTAATATCAGGAAGCATTGCCTTAGCCATAACAAATATGCCTATTGAAAAGTTTTTAATAGAAGCAGCTGGAGTTTTCGCTGATATGATGGATAAAGCTGAAGAATCTATGTTTGGCGGTGTAATGAAAGGATTTTTAGAGTTCATGGCTAAACTAGCTAATGGGCCGGCAGGATTACTATTTAACAGTCCGCTAATTACATTTAAGAATATGGGTGCTTTAGCTAATGCAACACTAAACCCGGGTGTTACCCCTTTTAAACAGTTTAGTTCTTCTCTTTCTGATGCAGGCGTTACAGATATGGCAAAAGGTATTGCTAAAGACAAAGCTTTAGGTTATTTAGACAACTTTAGTGCTATTGATGATTTTGACTTAGATGCGCCTGATTTGCAAATGGTAGCTGAATCTAGAAAAAGAACAGCAGTAAATCAAGGACCTTCATTCAATGAAGCGAGAATGCTAAAACTAGCAGGAATCAAATGAGACTAACAAGAAGACAATTAAGACAGTTAATCTTAGAGCAAGCAGATGTAGTTATTGTTGATCCAAAAACAGAAGATGAAGCTGAAGCGAATAATAGAGATCAAGATAAATTAAAAAAACAAATAGCAGATGATAATCCAGATGCATCTCCTGAGGATGTTGACAGTGCATATGAAAAGATAAAATCCGAACAAAATGAATCAATTACTCTTATGAAAAAACCCATGCATAATCATGACAGTGTATCAATAGTTGACTTTATGGGTAGGCCAGATCACGAAGGTAAGATGGCTTATAAACAACTTAAGAGAACTAGTTCGATGTCTCAATCACTCTGTCACAGACTGGAAGATAAAGAAAACATACAACTTCCTGCCTGGGTACAGTCAAAAATAACAAAAGCAGCTGACTATATACAAACTGTATACAACTACTTGGATGAAGATCTAGACTAATAAACTGTACTTTTCTTTCTAAACGTATATGTAGTTTATATAGGTTTAGATTAGTTTAGTGAGTTATTTGTGCCAGAATTTCAGTCGCTTGTATTATTTTTAATTACTGTCATTGTTTCATCAGTATACATTTTAGGTAGATTTGTTGATCATCATGATCCTAATTCAAAACAAAATTATTACGATTATAATTCGAACAATAAGGCAAACAACAGAGAAAATCATACTGCGATGATTAAAAAACAATCTATAAAAATGATAGAGCAAGAACTTCGTGATCGAAAGTTAGTTAATCAAACTGTTCATAAGATTATGTCTTTACAGAATAAAAACAATCTTGAAGAGATGGAAGTCTACGATATAAAGACAGGAAAGAAAATCAAATACTATAAAGAAAATAGTTGATATTTTCATATCTTTAGAATAAACGTGGTGCAGTAGATATTTATAAGTATAATTTTGGGGGTTGCCGTGAAAAATATTAACAGAAAACTACTAAGGGAATTAATAGTTGAGGAAATTCTTAATGAGTGCGGTTGTAAAGCTGCAGCTCCAGATCCAAGAGAATTAATTCCTCAATTTGAAATTGTAGGACTTGAGAATCATCCGCATTTTGATATGATATCAGATTATGAATTAGATCGAGAAGGTCATGCGCTAGATGCAAAATGCCCGGGATCTTATGCAAAAACTGCAGATCAACTTGTAATTAATCCAGAATTTGTTGCTAGTATAATAAAGATTTTAATGGATAAGTCCGGATCAACATGTCCACAAAGTTCTGCAAAAGCTTTAAATGACATTGCTACGCTGTATAATTTTTAAGGAGAATTAGAATAAAATGAAAAAATCTAAAAGAACACTTTTAAAAAGTAATAAAATTGCTCAATTAGTCTTGATGGAAGCCAAACTATTAACAGAAGAAAAAAGAATTCTTGATGGCTTGATACTTGAAGGTCGAAAAATGGAAATGGCTGGATATGATCAGATTGCAATCAATGAAGGCATTATGGATATGCTCAAAAAATTCGGTGGTGATGCTCTAAGCGGAGGTATTGAAAAGATGAAAGAATATTTTGTTGAAGGCATGCTTAAATTTTTCGGCTTGGACCCTAAAGCTAATACTGCAATGGGTTTAGTAGGATGCGCAATAAAAAATAGTTTAGGTAATCTTTCAATTGAGAAATTTCAAGAACTAATCACCGGAACAAGAGAAGGATTTTCTGGATTCAATGCAGAAAGTATGAAAACTGTCTGGGGAAATGTTTGCAATGATGTTGCTGATTTAATAATTCAAGGTATTACAGAGTGTGGTGTAGAAAAAGCACAGAATTCTAAATTTGTTGAAAACTTTTATGGTGCAATTGTTGGTCAGACAACTGCAGCTGCTGCTAAAGATAATCCTCTTTGGCAAATAAGTGATGAAATGTTCCAGAACTTTATTAACAATACAGAAGTAATGGGATCTATAAGAGGTGCAATTACTGAATTTGTTTGTAATTTAAATATTGTAGAAATGCTAGACTATGCTACAAAACAATTAGGTAATATGGCTGGCGGGTTTTTGGATATGTTTGGACTAGGAAATATGTTTGGTGGTACACCTGCTAAAGCTTAATTAGGAATCGTTAATGAATAAAAAAAATAAAAGAAAAATCAGATTAACAGAATCGCAGCTTCAAAAACTAATCTTAAAAGAATTTAGACCTAAAAAGACTATGCCCGGTGGGGATGTCATTACTTCAAGTGGTAAAAAGTATCGAGTACCTGGAAGTCCTAAAAAGACTAGAAATAGACAAGCAGTTGAGGATATTGGTGATGGTGCAGGTGATAGAGAAATAGCTTTTTTTGATTCAACACAAAAACTCATATTAAATTTTGAATCTACACCTAGCTTGCTGGAAGCAACTTATGCAAGTGTACAATCCTTTGTATCTAATAATTGGGATGATTTAACTAACGGCTTGATTGAAGGTCTTTACTTTGGAGATCCTAATAATCCCGGTAATATAGTATCTGATCCTATAGATACAATCTGGAATTGGACAGCATCATTTCTTATACAACGAGGTCAGTCAATATCTGATGTTGCTTCAAATTTTGAACTTGCACAAGTGAGTGAGAGATTAAGCAAGCTTCGAGCTTTTGAAGGTGTAGACGTCGTTGGTTCTTTCGCGGGTCAGCTTTTAATATCAATAGAAAGTTTAGAACAACTTTGTGATTTTGGAATTACACTCCTCTCAGAGCCTATATCTACGGAAAACATTGATGATCTTTTTCAAATAGTTTCTCTACTTGCAGGCAACAAAAGATCAATAAAGGATGCACTTGGAAGATCAGGAGAATTAAACTCTGTGTGGTCTGATTTTAAACAAAAATACATGAAAGGTGCTATAGAAATATTTAACGCAACAACAAACGCGAAAATACAGACAGGTGAGGCAGACTTTGCAAATCCTGGCCCAGTTATGGCCACAGATAAGCAAATTGTTGTTAACGCATTGGAATATTTCAAACACGCACTCTGGGAACAAGGTGGATTGAATCAGTGGGTAATGTTTGAAGGTGATGTACAAATAGCAACAAAGACTGTAAGTAGAAATGAGGCCGGCCCTCTTGATAAACTGCTTACATTCATTGGATATGGAGATGCTAATCAAGAGATTGAAGTTCCTGATCCTGAAAATAGTACGTTTAATTTTACTAGGACATCACCTGGTAATCAGACTATTATTGAACGATTGGACTTTCTTGATGACTACTACGGAAGACAACGACAGGAAGCTCAAAATACTTTAAATAGTTTAGGTAATACAATACAGAATAGTTTAGGTGATCAAGCTAAACAACAACTAGAAGCATTTAAATCTTTACAAGCCATAATGGCTTCAACTATGAAAATATCTAGAGCTATTAGAAGAAATTTACAGGTTGCGCAAGCTTTAAGACTTCCAGGTCAAGGTAGTGACACTAGTGTACAATTAGCCCTCCAGTTCGATGAATCAATTAGAGATAGAAGAAAAAATAAGAAGCTTCTACTAGAGCAGGCCAGTGCTGTAAACTATGCTGGTAATTTTGGTGACTACGTAGATCAGTTAGCAAATTCACAAGGAGGACCGTTTACAGGAAGTGAGCTTCAAAATTATACTCTAACTGATGAAGACGAAGCAGCTCTCTGGTTAGGTCCTGATCAAAATGCTGACCCTTTTAAAATGGATAATTTAATGGGTAATGACACTTGGCCAGGCCCTGATTATGCAGGTCTAGCCAGTGCAGTAGTAGCATTTATGTTTACTGAAGAAGGTATGGCGCGAACAGGTGCTTACATTAATGATGATGAAAGTGAAGTTGGCTTACCTAATGAAGACACAGTAGCATTTTACATACTAGATATGAAGTCAGAAGACGAAGACAATCCAAAGTGGATAAATATTTTATATCAACCTGACTTTGCTGTTGCTTTTGAGGAGGCATTAGAAAGACAATTTGGGCAGTACCAACGTGTTATAAAATTACCCCCCAATCCAGAAGAAGATCCAGAAAAACCTGAAGAAGAAGATAAAAAAGGTAAAAATTGTCCTAAGGATAAGTTAAGCGTTGAGATTGAAGCACTCCCTGATAACAAAGCTAGAACTTTAAAATTCCAGAAAATTATAAACAAATATATAACTCATCACGATTTAATGGGCGGTTCAATTGGTGAAGATGGAAAATGGGGACCTAGGACTGATGAAGGTTTTGAAAGGGTGCTTATTCATGGTTTGTCAGATACACTAAATCATCCTGTTTACGGTGACTTAAATTTAAATAATAATGCTATATCATCTATGGCTTCTAAATGGAAACAAAACGCTAGAAGGCTAAATAGGACAGGTTACATCAACAGTAATGATAATGGAGATATAACAGGAGCACTTGCTTTAGTTTATGACCTCTATAATTGTAATGATGAGTACGGAAAGAAAACAATTAAAAGAAGTGGAGTGCCAAAAAAATCTACACCTGAAAAATCTGGTAAACCTAGGAAAGTAGGGGCAAAGAATGATGATGATGGTGTAGAATCTAAAGGTAAGTGCGCTGATGGTTCTGCTATGAAGAAGGCAACTTGGCGCGATATACAAATTCAATTTAATCAAAAATCAAAAAAGTTTGCTCTAGATCCGAAATCTGTTGATCAGTTAAAGGTTGATTTGGCAAAACAAACAGCTGCATTTATTGTTAACCCACCGCATAATATGAATCCAGTCGATCGTGAGCATGTAGGGACATTTACAGTTGGTATGGGCGGAAGAATTAAAAATAGAAAATCTCATGACTGGAATGTTCCAGATGCTTATGAGAAGATCATTGATAAGGCTATGAAGAATCTAATTCAAAAAGCAAAAAAAGACTCTAAAGGTTTAGACGTTGTTAGAAATTCTAACATTATTATTACAATTCCTTGTGGAAACTATACTACACTTGCTGAGTCAATTAGGCAGAAAAGAGAAAAAGATTTTGAGAATCTTTTGCGTGAATTGATTAAAAAGGTATAGAGTATGATTATTAACGAATTAATGCTTAGAAAAATCATAAAAGATCAGCTAGTCAAAGAGCAGGTTTCTGCTAGAGGTTCTATAGTTCCAGGAGCAGAAACCGGTTCATCTGATTCTTCTGATGAAAGCGAAGACGTAAATATTGATGCTGTCACTAAAAAAGGAGGTAAGTTTTATTTAGGTAATATCTCCACCGGTCTATCAGGAGATAAGTTTAAAAAATTAATGGCTGATATGCAAAACTTTATTAATAAAGAGTACCCAGAAGTTGGCATACAGATAGAGTCCCTAGGTATTATGAGAGACTTAGAGTCTGCAGCTGATACTTCAAATCCTAATAGGATCCCAGGATCTAAACACGGAGCAGGATTAGCTTTGGATGTTAAATATCATACAAAAAAACACGGAAGATATACAAATTATGAAAAAAATAATGCAAAATTAGCTAAGGATCCTAAGTTTTTAAAAACACTGCAAAAGTTTAATGAAACTCAAAGTGATATCGGGTGGGGTGGTACTTGGGGTAAATCAAATCCGGCAGAGGGTATGGCTCAAGGTAAAGGAATTACTGAATTACACCACTGGGAAATTAGAGACGCCAGCGTGCCGGAATATTTTGAAAAATTTCCAAAAGTTAAAAAAGCTATAGAAGATTTAGGAATGACTTCTAAGGATATGATCAAAAAAGATAACAGGTCTAAGCTTTATAAAGCACTGGTAAGTAGTGCAAAAAAGTCTTCTTAAAACACTGTTTTAATGATATATCATCTTTCTATGTGGTTTGCTTTTAGCAAACCTTTTTATTATCTCACCAGCTCGAGCATTTGCTTGATCTTCGTGAAAACCACCTGCGTCTCTAATGTTTCCACCTTCTAAGAGGCCTAACTCATCTTGCATCATATGTGTCATTTCATGTGCTATTGATCTTAACACATCGACAAAAGCTCTATCTTTTGCATAAATAATACACTTGTTTTCACCAATATGATAAGCAGCTGTTGTTGCGATACCATATGGCTTTCTTTTACTTACAATTTGGATGTCATAGTTACCAGTAATCGGTAGGAAATCAGCACAGAAGTTACAAAATTCGCCCACTAAATGTACTTTATTCCTATCTTCACACATTGGAAGATCTTTACTTATTTTTAATTTACTCATGTTAGTAAATATATTCTAATAAAGTATTATGCCTGTTTCTTTGTCAAAGTCAAGTAAAAACTTTCTTATTTCATCAACATGAGGTCCTGCTGATATGTTTTGGAATGGTATGATTGATATAGATACTACACTGATTAGTTGTCCTTTCTTATTAAGAACTAAACTACCCGAACTACCGTAAGTTGCAGGTATTGTATACATACAACCGTATCTAGAGTCACAACCACCGTAATTACCGTTAAAATGTAATCTAAAAGATTTTCCGTATATAGAGAGTGGAGAACTTACTGTAAATATATTTTCACCAATATCAGGCATTTTTTTAGCTAATTTAATGTTATCAAAATCAAATTTTCTTGTTTCTAACTCATTAATTCTAAAAGACAATAAACACAAATCAGACTTAGGATCGATTTTTTCTATATAGGCACTAGTTGCAGTATTTAAAAAATGAACAATGATTAACTTTTTATATTCAATATATTTTCCATCCTCACCGGTAGCTAATAAATCTTCTTCAGTGTCAAAACAAAAGTGTGCTGCTGTTAGTGCAAACAGTATATCATCTTCTATACCAATGACTCCGCCAGAAGCTGAAGAGAGACTAGCAGTTTCTACTTTATCATTATCACATTCTTCACCGACAACACAAAATTCTAGATACTTGTTTATTAGAACATGTTTTTCAAAGTATACAAAATAATCATTATTGTAAGGTGTATCTTTTGACGTCTCGAGAGAAACTAAATTAGTTCCATTTTGAATATCTCCTTTCATAACTCTTATGCAAGAAAATACAAAAACAACAAAAATTAATGCTAACATCACTTCCCCCAATATCAAATATGTGTATCTTTTAAACATATTTGCCTCCATAATATTACTTAACTTTCTGTGGAGAAAATGACACTTTTTTTTATTAATTTAACTTTAGCAAACCCTACATGATAATTAATATCAGGAGTGAAATTATGTCTGAGCTTAACATGCGATCATTTTTACCTCATGATAAACTTTCTAAAAAAATTTGGGAAGATGATGAAAATATGCGCCCTGATGTACTGAGAGCATTAGAAAATATTGCAAATGAATTTTTAAATTACTTAAAGATTGATGTTGATGTTGATGATGTAACTTTTACAGGATCTTATGCAAATTACAATTATACTCCTTACAGTGATATAGATTTGCATATAGTGATTGATTTCAATAAAGTTTCTAGTGATGAAGATCTAGTAGAAGGTTTTATGAATGCTAAAAAAAGTTACTGGAATGATAGATATGATATAAAAGTTAATGATATTGAAGTTGAAATTTATCCACAAGATTCTTCTGAAGATCATATATCTTCAGGTATTTATAGTATTGATAAAGAAAAATGGTTAATAAGACCCGAGAAATTTCAAAAAGAACCTAATTTAAAGTCAGCTAATAAAAAGTTTCAAATGTTAAAAAGAGAAATTTCTTCTGCTATAGAATCTGAAGATCTGAAAAGTATAGAGAGGCTTTTAAAGAAAATAAGAGATATGAGAAAATCAGCTTTAAGTAAGTCAGGAGAAATGTCTGTTGAAAATATAGCTTATAAGATGTTAAGATCTGAAGATTTGATACAGAAAATGTATGATTTAAAATTTAATTTATATGGAGATTCTATTTCATTATGAATAATATTATTAATAAGATAATACAGAACTATAATCTACTTTTACAAATTAAATTTAAATTAATTTATTTTTGTAAATTCAGTATTTATGATTTAAATTAATTCTAAGAGGTTTATATAATGTCAATATTTAAAGAACATAAAACTATAGCAGATAGATCAGCTACAGATAGAAGAAGACATAAAAAGAAAATAGAAAAAGCTATCAAGGAAGGTATTCATGATATTATTGCTGAAGAGAATATTATTGGAAAAGATGGCAAGAAGAAAATAAAAATTCCTGTAAGAGGTATTAAAGAATTCAGGTTTATATACAATGATGAGCCGGGAAATGGCCAAAAAAAGGTAGGATCAGCACAAGGTAAAAATATATCAAAAGGACAAAAAATATCTAGTGGTAAACAAAAGAAGGGTAAAGGTAAAAAAACAGATAAACCGGGTAATGAATCAGGTGATGAATACTATGAGGTAGAAATTTCTTTAGAAGAATTAGCAAATTATCTTTTTGATGATTTAGACTTGCCTGAATTGGAAAAGAAGAATTTCACTAATATTGTTAGTGAAAAGTATAAAAGAAAAGGTTACAGACCTCAAGGTATAAGGCCTAGATTATCAAAAAAAGAGACAATTAAAAATAAAATTCGTAGAAAGAAAAAAGCAATAAAGACAGGCACATATGATCCTGAGTCTGAAGAAAGATTCACATTTCACGAAAGTGATCTAAAATACAAACACATTGCAGTTACACAAAAAGAAGTTACAAATGCTGTGATATTTTTTATCATGGATGTCTCAGGATCAATGGGGAAAACTAAGAAATTTCTTGCAAGAAGCTTTTTCTTCTTATTGTATCAATTCTTAAGACATAGATATCAAAAAGTAGAAATTGTTTTTATATCACACACAACAGAAGCATGGGAAGTTGATGAGGAACAATTCTTTTCTAGGGGCTCATCAGGAGGTACATTCATAAGTTCAGGAATAGAAAGATGCTTAGAGATAATAACACAGCGATACTCGCCTGAAAATTGGAACATATATAGTTTTCACTGCAGTGATGGTGATAACTGGTCAGAAGATAATAAAAAAGCATTAGATTTAACTGATCAACTAAAAGAAATGTGTCAATTATGTGCATATATCCAAATACTGGGTAGGAATAGTTTCGGTGCCGGAGACGGTAATAAGATGGCAGATGTATATGATCAAATGCAGGATAAGAAATTTAAAGTTTCTAAAATAAACAATAAGAAAGATGTTTGGCCTGAATTTGCTAAGTTATTTGGAGGTAAATTATGACATGGAAGATAAATGATCTTACTAGTTGGGATGATAAAATCATAGAAATTGCTAAAAAATACAATTTAGACTGGTATGATATCAACTATGAGATATGTGATTATTACGAAATGATGGGTCATATGTCATATCACGGCATGCCAAGTCATTACAATCACTGGAGTTATGGAAAGTCATTCGAACAAACACGACAACTTTACAATTTAGGAGCACAAGGTCTACCATACGAATTAATTATAAATTCAGACCCATCTATAGCTTATCTCATGAGACAAAATGATTTATATCTTCAGATATTAATTATGGCACACTGTATTGGTCATAGTGATTTTTTTAAAAATAATCGCTGTTTTCAGCATACAGATGCAAAAAATATTGTAGCTAAATTTAGAAATGCAAGAAATAGAATTCAAAAATATTCCGAAGATCCCAGTATAGGAATTGATGTTGTTGAAGAATTTATTGATTGTTTACATAGTATAAGATTCCAAACATGCAGACATAATATTCCACGTAAATCAAAAAATCAAATCAAACGTGATCTGATTAAAAAATACAACAAGGATAAAAACAACCAATTGATTAAGAAAGTATCCTTGAATAGATTAGAATCATCACAACTATTAGAAGATGATCATGATTTGCTTTCATTTTTACTAGAATACGGAACACATTTTGAAGATTGGCAACTAGATATAATTAATATAGTTAGAGAAGACAGCATGTATTTTATTCCTCAAATAAAGACAAAGATACTTAATGAGGGATGGGCTTCTTTTTGGCATTATAAAATTCTTCATGAGTTGGAATTGCCACAAGAATATCATATTCCTTTTTTGAAAATGCATAATGCAGTAGTCAGACCTCATATAGGTGGAATCAATCCTTATCATGTAGGCTTTTATCTTTTTCAAAAAATTGAAAAAGAAATGGGATTAGATGAATGTTTTCTAATACGAGAAGTGCACGACGATGAATCAGCGATAAGAATGTATTTAGATGAAGATGATTTTAGAAAATTAAACTTGTTTACATATTCAAAAGATAAAAATAATGATACTTTTATCGATGAAGTATCAGATCATGATGACTGGAAAGTTGTTAGAAATACACTGCTGCAGAACACCGGTGTTAATTCAATCCCAAGAATATATGCACATGATATAAAGAAAGATAAGTCATTGGTTCTTAAGCACGATCATGACGGAAGAGATCTAGACTTAGAATATGCTGATAAAGTTATTGAAAACGTTCGACATCTCTGGCCAGAAGGCGCAGTTCTTTTTACTGTAATAGAAGATGAGATATGGGAAATATAGGGTAAACTTTTTTTAATATATAGTTATAATAGTATATGACAGCAATTAATTTCATAGGAAAATAAAAATGGCCAACAAAGATTTTTTAAAAATTATCAAAAAGCAGAGATCAAAAAGCAAGAAAAAGAAATTTCAAGGTACTCTTTTAGAGTATTTAGATATCATACAGGAAGATCCTAGCGCAGTTCAATTAGCTCATAGAAGACTTTATGATGTAATTAATAATAAAGGTTGCAAAACAGTTGATATTGATGACGATGGTTACAGAGGCATCTTTAATGGTGATAAGATTAGAACATATGATTATTTTAAAGAAGAATTCTTTGGAATGGAACTCATCATCAATAAGCTTATGAGGTATATGAAATCAGCTGCACTTAAAGGTGAAGAATCTAGACAAGTACTTTTACTTATGGGGCCGGTAGGTGCAGGTAAATCAGCACTAACAGAGCATGTTAAAAGAGCACTTGAACTAGCAGAACCTGCATATCATTTAGATGGTTGTCCAATTCGTGAAGAACCTCTTCATTTAATTCCTAGAAGTTTAAGACCTGAATTTGAAAAAATACTTGGTGTTAAAATTGAAGGTGATCTATGCCCTATTTGTCGTCATAGGCTTATCAATGATTTTAATGGAGAGTATGAAAAATTTCCAGTTAAACAATCATCATTTTCACAAAGAGGACGAAGAGGTATTGCAACAGTGCCGCCTATGGATGCAAATTCACAGGATGTATCTGTTTTAATCGGAACTGAAGATATTAGTAAACTAGATCTTTATCCAGAAGATGATCCTAGAGTATTATCGCTGAATGGTGCATTCAATGTGGGTAATAGAGGAATAGTAGAATTTGTTGAGGTATTTAAAAATGAAATTGAGTTTTTGCATACTATGTTAACAGCAACTCAAGAAAAGCGTGTACCTTCGCCAGGTAAAAACGATATGATCTATTTTGATGGAGTCATATTATCCCATTGTAATGAAGCAGAGTGGAACAGATTTAAAGGTGAACACACGAATGAGGCTATTTTAGACAGGGTCATGAGAATAGAAGTACCTTACGTGCTAGAACTAGATCAAGAAATGAAAATTTATGAAAAGATGATAAATAGATCTGATTTCAAAGGTGCACATATTGCACCGCATACTATTAAAATTGCATCGATGTTCTCAATAATGTCACGACTTAAAACGTCAAACAAGTGTGATATCCTTACTAAAATGAAAATATATAATGGTGAAGATATTATAGAAAAAGGAAAAGTAAGAAAAGTAGACATTAGAGACTTAAAAGATGAAGCAAGAAAAGAAGGGATGACGGGTATATCTACAAGATTTATTATGAAAGCCCTAGATGCAGCATTATCTGATTCTGACAGGAATATGATCACTCCAATAAGTGTAATGGAAAGTCTAAGTAAACAAGTCAAAGAACAAATAATTGCTGAAGATGTTAAGGAAACTTACTTAGAAATAATCCAAAAGATAATAAGGGAAGAATACCTTCGAATTCTAGAAACTGAAATAGCTAAAGCATTTATCACTGCTTACGAAGAACAAGCACAATCATTGTTTGAATCTTATCTTGATAATGCAGAGTGTTACACAACAGGTGCTAACGTCAAGGATAAGATAACAAGAGAAGAACGTGAACCTGATGAAAAATTCATGAAGTCTATAGAAGAAATGATAGGTGTTGTAGGTTCTGCACGTGACGGGTTCAGATCAGATGTTACTTCATATATGTTTTCTAAGATGAGAAGAGGAGAAACTATTGATTTTAAATCGTATGGACCACTCAGAGAAGCAATCGAAGAATATATGATAATGTCAGTTAAAGATATATCTAGAATTGTAACTAGATCTAGATCAAGAGATGATGATCAAAAGAAAAAGTATAGTGAAATGGTCAGTACGTTGATTGAAGAGTATGGGTATGATGAATGGTCAGCTGAAGAAATACTGACTTATGCTTCAAATAACCTCTGGAGAGACTCATAAAGTCATGGACTTTATTGAACTTAAAGACAAGGAATTCCTAGAAAAATTACTTAGAGAGGAATACAAATCTTTTAAAAATTCTAGTGAAGATGATACAGTTTATGAAAAAGGCTTTTTAGTAAAAGGAAAGTCTTTCAATTACTTAAATTCAAAAAGTGGAAATGAATCACAAAGTATATTTAGACCCCTGATAACAAATATATTTTCTGATTTAGAGTCGATTTATCCAGGACTAGGAGAACAATTTATTGATATTACTATGTCAGAAATTTCCAAACCCGGGTTTAAAGATGAGAAATTATCTGATATTGAAAACAGTATTAGTGAAATGATCAATGTAGTAAAGTCCAAGTCGATCAATATGTGTAAAAATGACTTTAGATATTTTGTTACAAATGAAATTTCTAAATGTAACAGAAAAATAATAAGAACAATTGTAGATAATATGAGAGTTTCTACAAGACTTTTTATTGAAGAAAGTCATATTGATAAAAATATTATTCTTAAAACAAATAGTATAACATTTAATTTAGACTTTGATGGTGATTTTTTATTAAATAAACAAAAATGGGAAGCTAAAGACTATAATTTTGTTATTATAGATGGTTTTATAGATACAGTAGGTGAAATATATCATCTGTTGCAAAATGCAAGTGAAAATAAAGAACCTTATGTAATATTTTGCAAAGGAATGAGCCCAGAGGTCAAAGATGTATTTTTGCAAAATTTAAAAAGAAGAACAATAAATGTTTTTCCTGTTTCGCTAGATATCAATGAATTGAATGTTAATATTCTTATTGATTTTGCAATGCTTCATGGATCAGATGTTGTTAGTTCATTAAAAGGTGAAACAATATCAATAGCAATAAGGCGAAAACTTAAGAAAGGACAAAAAATAAGCATAGATAAAAACGGAATTAATTTTAAACCATTAATATCCGACAACATTATTGCAAGGCATGTAGAATACTTAGAAAAAAGAAAAGCAGCGTCTAGTATAGAAGTAAATACAGAAATATTAGAAAAAAGAATAAAGATGTTATCAGCTGATAAAATTATATTAAAAATAGATAAAAGTGACAGTATTTTGGCAAGAGATGTAAAAAAGACTTTGTTCTTTCTTAAAACAGGATCTTCGGGAGTGTTTTACGGTAAGAAAAATCATATTACAGAATTAAAGATAATTCCAACATACTCAATAATTCATCTACTTAAGAAAACTTTGTCATTCTTAAAAACAATTTACACTATTGATTGCGCAGTTATAATTAGAAAGAAAACTGGTCAATAGGAGAAATAATGGCTTTAAAAGAATCTGATGTTACGAGATCATTTATAACAGTAGTTAGTCACGTAAAAAATCAAACAAAAAACAATGTTGTATTGGCACATCAAAAAGGTATGTTTGGAGAGCTTAATAAGAGTCAAATTGAAAGAATATGCAATATTATTGAAAGCTCAATTGAACAAGCAGCAACTGCTGCTATAGCTTCAGAAGCAAGAGGATTAGCAAAAGCTTCAGAATAGTCTATGACCAAGTACAAAGGAATTAAGCATCTTATTGAATGTCATTGTATTTTACCTCAATACAAGCGGCGAGATCCGCCTTTTTATCATAAATTTACTGTGTACTCTAAAATAATAGATGGTTTAGTTTATGAAAAATATGCACAATGTAATAATTGTGACATTGTGCATAAAGTTTTTGATATATGCAAATCTGAAATAGTTGTAGGTAAAGAAGAGTTTAATACAGGTTTGACAATATCTGACATGTCTCTACAGTTGTCAGATAAATTAAGTATGCTACTTTCTAATAGTAACTGTGACTATGCAACATGGGAACATGTACTTGATATCATAGATGAAGAAAGGTGGGAAGAACCTGTTGTAATTAAAAGAGAAATAGTAGATGATAAGACAGTTGTAAAAATTTTAAAAATACAATCAGGTGAAAGAATTAAGATACAGACAAAAACTATAGAGGATCAATTAGTAGGAGAGTACTATGAAAATAGGTAAAACAGAAAGTGAGAAAGATATCAAAAATATCCAAGAGTCTAGAGAAATTGTTAAAACTATAATAGATTACGGTGTCAATGAAGAGCATAAGGTGAACATACTTTATTTTTTATCTCTTGAATTAGAAAATAGATCTGCGCTTGAGGATATAACTAAAATTTTAAAAAAATATAGGTCTGGTATTAAACCTGATGAAGAATCACAGTATGATGATAAAGAACCTGATGGCGATAATAGAAAGCTATTAGGGGTTTGACAAATTTAAGGAGTGAAAAATGTCTGAATCAAACTTACTTTTAGGACAGTGGGAAGAGTTGAAAACTTTAGTTGAGTCCCTAGAGAGCGATATACAAAAAAACGCTGTCAAAGGAAATAAATCAGCAGGAGTTAGAGTTAGAAAAGGTCTAAGGCTAGTAAAAAAGCAAGCTACAGAACTGGTCAAAGCAACACTAAATAATGACAAAGCAGAAGAAGCTTAGTATTTATATTTTCCATAATTTGTTTAAAAGCTCACTTTATGTGAGCTTTTTTTTATAAATTAATTTTCTTTTTAATCTTTTTAAGAACTTGTTTTTCTATTTGACAAATTCTCATTCTTGTTACATTAAAAAGATTCCCTATATCTTGAAGGGTCCATTCTTTTCTTTTTGTTCCTACAATTACACAATTACCAGATGATTTATCTTTGATCCAATATCTGCACGCTTTTAATTTACAGCCTGTGCAATTTTGTTCTTGAAACTTATAACATTTCATTCTCACTCCTTATACTAGAAATAGTTTAAGCATATTATACACAGATGAGATAATTAAGAACAATAAGGAGTTAATTTTGTCTAAACTAAAAAACCGAAAACTATTTGTAATTGATACTAGTGTTCTACTTTATGATAAATCATCAATACACTCATTCCCAGGAAATGACTTAATCATACCATTAGTTGTTCTAGACGAATTAGACAGATTCAAAGACAAGAAAGGAATTGTTGGTGAAAATGCAAGATATATAAATCGCTATCTTGACAACCTTAGAAGTACAGGAAAGCTTTATCAAGGAATAGAGATACAAAATAAACAAACAATTAGAGTTGAATTAGGTGGAATGAGAGATGTTCCTGTTGGATTGGATCCTAATCTTGCAGATAATAAAATCATTTCTGTTGCCATGAATTTGCAAGGAAAAACAAAGCAAAAGGTTGTAGTTGTCACTAAAGATATAAATTTCAGAGTTAAATGTGATGCATTAAGTATACTTGCAGAAGACTACTATAAAGACAAAATCATTGAAAGTTCAGAAGAAATATATCAAGGGCACATTGAAATAGACGTTGAAAGTAGTTTCATTGATGATGTCTACAGCGAAAAAATTAAAAACATATCAGACATTGAAGAATTATGTCAAAAAAGAATTTATGAAAATCATTTTTTCTGTCTAAAGAATGGTAGTCAGTCTTTCATAGGAATGAACAACGGAGGACAAGTAAAAAAAGCTCCTGAAAATTCTCAACTTTTAGAAGATTTCATGGGTATCAAGCCAAGAAATAGAGAACAGGTATATGCCTTAAATCTACTATGTGATGAAAATATTCCTCTTGTTTCACTTGCCGGTCTTGCTGGGTCAGGAAAAACTTTCTTAACACTTATGGCTGCGATTGATTCACTTAATAAGAAAAAGTATGAGAGGATTGTAATAACAAGAAATATACAACCTGTAGGTAGAGACATTGGTTTTTTACCTGGAGACGTTAACGATAAGATGATGCCTTGGATGGCACCAATTATGGATAACTTTAGACATGGGCTAAAAGATAAGAACTTAATGTATTTTCATGCAATGAAAGATAAAGGACATATAGAAATAGCACCACTTTCATTCATCAGAGGTAGAACATTTTCAAATACATTTCTCATACTTGACGAAGCTCAAAATGCATCCATTCATGAACTTAAGACAGTAATTACAAGAATGGGAGAAAATAGCAAAATTGTGTTACTTGGAGACATTGATCAAATTGATACGCCTTATTTAGATTCGCTTTCAAACGGTCTAACAATTGTTGCAGAAAAGTTTAAAGAGAGTAATTTAGCAGGTCATGTCTTACTTAAAAAAGGTGAGAGATCTTCACTGGCAACAATAGCTTCGAAGATAATTTAGATAAATTTAATATTGTCGGATATTTATACCATGAGGAACAATCATGGCAAAGCGAGATAAAAATAGATTTAGAAAAACATATCCTTATTTGAGAAGAAAACCGGTTTTTGAAACTGTGTTAGGCGGCGGGTCTAGTATTGGAGAAATTGAAGTAGGCATCATAAGTTACAATAAGACAGATGTCGGTACACATACCTTTACTACGTCTTTCAGTTCAGTACCCACAATAACAGCAGTTGCGGCAGAAACATCAGGTGGTACTCCTGCAAATGTAAATGTTTATGTTGAAGCTGTCGACTTAGGGTCAGTTCAAATAAGAGTTAGCGATGCAAACTTTGTAGGAAACGTTCATTTTCACGCAATAACTCCGAGTTAGATCATGTCATCATTTACAATAGAAGTTCATAGCGTAACGTTTACAGGAAGCAGTCAGCAATCTATTTCTTTTTCTAATTCTTACATATCAGTACCATCTGTGGCGGTAGTTGCTGACTCTGATAATGTCAACGCTTACATAGAAAATATTACGACTACTGGCGCAACAATAAGAGTTAGTGACGATATATTTAATGGAACTGTTCAAGTACAAGTAATTGGAATTTAGGAGACACAATGCCATCAAAAGATTTTACATCAAATCAAATTAGAGTAACAAAATTAATAGCTTCAGGAGGCCTTTCAGGTGGAGGAGCTCAGGCAGGAAACAATATAGGCATAGCTATTTATTCTGCATCTGATGCATCAGATGTTGCTGGAGGAATAGCTGACTCATCTATGCTTGATAAAGTTGGAAAAGATGTTTTTATGTTTATATCGGGTAGCACCACACCAAAAGGTAAGGATCACATAGAAGGATCAATAACTTTAATAGGGGGTGACCTTCATGTCTCTGGTGCATTGACAACAACAGGAATTCTGTCAGGTGCTATACCTCCAGCAAGTATACTCGGCAGTGCTAATAGAATTCCTTTTTACAATAATGCTGCACCCCATAGTTTGACTAGTGATTCACAGTTTAAATATTTTCATACAACAACAAATAAAGGGTTTTTGATGGGAGGCCCATCAAGTATTGTAGCTTCAAATGCTGCTAAATTATCTGTTGCCGCAGAACTTGGTGTCGATTGCCAAGGACAGAATGATCCATCAAAATACGCACTAATGGTAAACGGGTTTAAAGACGATGGTGGTGGTGGTGTGAGCCTTGTTGATACAGAAGGTGGTGTAGGACTTGGGTTCTCTAGAAACTATACAGATGTAGGTGCCAGTATTGTTCATGATTCTTATGCCTCCTCAACAGGTGATTACTCAAGAGGAAGTCTTAAGTTCTTCAACAAAAATAACAACACCGACGGAGGAGTTCAGGCACAATGTTTTGAAATCGTAGGATCACACAATGGTTTAGTTAGAGCTACAGCAGGTCTTTCCATTGATGGTGGACTTATGGGTGGAATGTTTAATGTTGGTGACCCTACTATGGCTTCTGTAGGCTCAGGCACACGTCATCTTGAATTTGACAAAAGAACAATGCAAGCTAAGGGTGATGAATGGGTACCTATGGTAGAAACGCATACAGGGGTTAAAACACTAAATACACTTTATATACATCCTTACGGTGGTCATGTTTCAATAGGATATGACGGGATTACTAGACGTCCTTTACCTAATAGCATGCTAAGAGTAGCATCAGCTTCAATTTATGAAACTTCAGTAAATACTAATAGATATGTAGCTGACTTTAGGCATACAACTTGGAATGGAGACTCATCAGGTTCACCTAATCCAGGTGATGCTCAACATGGTGGTATAAGAATTCAATGTGGTCAATATGCTGCCAGCGCAGATGACTCTGCATTGTGGATTAATTTCTTTGATGGAGATGGAACAGGTGGTTCACTAGGTAGAATTGCTATGAAGAATGGAGTTGGCGCATTCTTGTGGAATAGTTCAGATGAGAGGATTAAGGCAGATATAAAACCTACATCTGTTAATGCGCTCAGTTTATTAAATAAGATAAATCTAAAATCCTTTAAAAAAGTACATAAGTCAGGAATTACTGGTTCTGCAAACCCAATTGGATTCGTTGCGCAAGATGTTGAAAGTTCAATTCCAGAATTAGTATCTGATTATAATGACGAAGCTTATGATTTCAAAGTCAAAAGTCTTGGATATTCTGGATTTGTTCCATATCTTGTAAAGGCTGTTCAAGAATTAAGTGCAGAAAACGATGCTTTAAAAGCTAGGATTGAAGCTTTAGAAAATTAAGAATCTATGTAATAATTAAAAAATAGTTTTATCTCTTGGTCAATAAGCTGTATTATTGGCACAAAAGGAGATAAAATATGTTAACTAGTCCATTTGACACAGGAAGTGTTAGTAGGTTTGATTCAAACAAATTTAATCAAGCACAAGTTATTTTTGTTGCAGATATGTTTGTCGATGAATATGTTGGAGGTGCTGAACTTACAACTCAAGCACTTATAGATTCTGCTACAACTCCAACTTACTGGGTAAAAGCTAATCAGATTACACCTGAATTAATCCAAGCAGGTGTAGGTAAACATTGGGTATTCTGCAATTACACATCAATGCAACAACAACTTATTCCTGTGGTTATTGCCAATCTAAGTTATTCAATCATAGAATACGATTATAAATTTTGCAAGTATCGATCAATTGAGAAGCATGAAGTTGCCGAAGGAAAACCTTGTGACTGTCATGATGAAATGCAAGGAAAATTAACGTCAGCATTCTTTCACGGTGCTGACAATGTTTTCTGGATGTCACAGAAGCAGTCAGATTTGTACGTGGAACGTTTTCCTTTTCTTTCCGGTGGTAATAATCATATTTTATCTTCTGTGTTCTCTATTAACACTCTAGATAAGCTAAAAGAACTAAGAAGTAAATATCGCGGCAAGAAAAACGACAAGTGGTTAATAATTGGCTCTACAAGCTGGATTAAGGGTGCAAGTGAGTCAGAAGAGACTTGCAAAATAAATAATTTAGAATACGAAACAGTCTGGGGTTTACCTTATGAGGAAATGCTAGAAAAATTGGCACAATCAAAAGGACATGTTTACTCTCCTCCTGGTGGAGATACATGCCCAAGAGTCGTTATAGAGGCTAAACTTTTAGGCTGTGATCTTTTAATTAACGATAATGTCCAGCACAAATATGAAGACTGGTTCAATAGCAGGGTTGAGGTAATTGATGAGTATCTAAGAGAGTCACCAGATAGATTCTGGAAAGTTATTGAAAGTCAAATCAATCATGTACCTACTATTAGTGGCTATACAACAACACGTAATTGTATTTCTCAAAAATATCCCTTTAAGCAATGTATTGAGTCACTTTTAGGATTTTGTGATCAGGTTGTTGTTGTAGATGGCGGTTCCACAGATGGGACGTGGGAGGCTCTGGAGGAACTTTCTGTCGCAAATGATAGAATTATCATTGCACAAAACAAAAGGGACTGGGACCACCCTCGCTTCGCTGTATTTGATGGTTTACAAAAGGCTTACGCTAGAAGTTTATGTACTGGAGAATGGTGTTGGCAAATGGACTCAGATGAGGTTGTTCATGAGAAAGATTATGGCAAAGTAAAGGAAGTTATTAAAAGATTACCTAAAGCAACAGATCTCATTGCATTACCTGTTATTGAATACTGGGGAGGCCCAGAGAAAGTTCGCATAGATGTTAATCCTTGGAAATGGAGGCTGAGTAGAAATAGAAAATATATTACACATGGAATACCTAAACAACTTAGAGTCATTGATGAAGAAGATCAATTATATGCTAGGCCAGGAACTGACGGATGTGATTATATTGATACAGAGACACATGAAATAATACCTTGCACAACATTTTACACAAAAGAAGTGCACCAGCTTAGAGAAAATGCATTTAAAAATGGTAATCAAGGTGTAAATGGTTACGAAAATTGGTATAATCAAATAGTAAACGTTCTGCCTAGTGTTTATCATTATTCTTGGTTTGACATAGAGAGGAAAATCAAGACTTATCGTGGATACTGGACAAAGCATTGGCAAAGTCTATATAATATTAAACAAGAAGATACTCCTGAAAACAACATGTTTTTTAAAAAGAAATGGTCTGATGTAGCAGATGAAGAAATAGAACAGTTATCAAAAGAGCTAGGAGAGAAAATGGGTGGTTGGATATTTCATGAGCCCATTAACTTTAATAAACCTACACCTTGGGTAAAAATAAATAGAGGTCAACCTGAGTTGATGAAAAGTTGGAATGATAAGAAATAATGACACCTAATAAAGTAATTTTCATAACGCCAATGTACAACTCAGAAGAGTACTTACCAGAATTAGTGTCGTCAATTATATCTCAAAAAAATCAAAATTGGGAACATATAATAGTTGATGACATGTCATCTGATGAGAGTTATGAAAAAGCTTTAGAATTAACCAAAGAATATTCTAGATTTAAAGTAATAAAAAGTAATGAAAAGAAATATCCGATTAGAATTACTATTGAAGAAAGTAAAAAATATCAAGATGAAAATGTAATAATAGCGATGATTGATTCTGACGACGCACTAATGAATAATAATACAGTAGATATTATATTAAATCATTATAGTGATGAAGAATTAGATACAGCTTGGACTGCACATTACTGGGATGTTCACGGCATGAATATATCAGGAGATTTATATCCTGATGAAGATCCTTACGAAGTAGATTGGACAACATCACACCTTAAAACTTTTAGATCATCCATTGTCAAAAATTTAAGTAATAAAAACTTTAAAGATGATCAAGGTAAATGGTTTAAATCTGCTTCTGACCAGGTAGTGTACTTACCGCTTTTGTACATTAGTAGGAAGCGAAAATTCATAAGCGATATCTGTTACCTGTATAGGGTTAATTTAAAAGGTGAGACTAATACAAATACGCATAATCAACAATCTACTGTTGATTTTATTAGAAAGCGAGGTTTTATAAAATGAAAGATAATGTAAAGCATATAAGTGAGTGTAAAAAAACTGACAAACCTTGGGGTTATGAAGTACTATGGGCTCAGACAGATGAATATGTTGCAAAATTAATGCAAATTAGAGCCGGTCATAGAATGAGTCTACAATATCACGAAAAGAAAGAAGAGACTTTATACGTAATGTCTGGATTGTTAATTGTTTGGCAAAGTGAAGATGATGAAAAATGGATTGCACTCCGCCCCGGTGACATATATCACGTCAAACCCGGTCAAATTCATAGGTTTGGTGCAGACGCTACTGGTGATACAATGCTAATGGAAGTCAGTACAAATTTTTTAGATGATGTTTTTAGAATAAAGGATGATTATGAAAGATAAAAATGAAAGATATTTTAAGGTAGGCAAGGTAAATATTGATTTAGATAATTTCTTTAAGACTGACTGGGATCAGGTTAAAGTTAATGCATTGATTGACTTATTATACTTTCCTTTAAGAATATTAAATTCTTTGGAAGGAGTTGAGATAGACAAAGAGTCTAATCAAAAAATATATCAAATATTTGAAAGAGAGATTAATCATAAATCATATTATGAACTTTCACAAAGCTGGAAAGCTTTGTTTGGAGAGGGTTCTTTTTTACCTTATCATTTAGACGGCTGTATTTTAGATGGTGATGAAGAATCTTTTGACATTCCTGTTTTTGAGCATATTTTAAAAAATAACGATATCAAATCTATTATTGATGTAGGCTGTGGCTCCGGACATGTAACAAATTATTTCAAAGAAAAAGGTAAAATATGCACTGGCGTTGATGGCTCACCAAGAGCAATAAAATATGCCAGGAATAAATTTAAAAACATAGAATTTATAGAACATGACTTTGCAAAAGGTAAAAACAATATTGTAATTAGTCATGATATAGCAATATCAATAGAATTTTTAGAGCATGTCGAAGAAAAGTACCAAGAAAATTATATGAATATATTCGAAAAATCAAAAAAGTGTTATGTTACTTTTGCTCCGGAAGGACAACCCGGTTATCATCATGTCAATTGCAGAAATCAAGAATACTGGATTAATGTATTTGACAAATATAATTTTGATTTTTGCGAAGAAGAAACTGACTTAGTTAGATCTATTGCTAGCGGCTACTATTTTAAGAATAATGGTTTAGTTTTTAAAAAAAGAGAATAACAAATGAAAATTGTTACTAATGATTATCGCTGCGGAACTAGTTCTTCTATACTGGACTATAATATAGTAGATGTAGTAATTGTTTCTGAAGAAAATTACGATCATGTATATGATATAGAAGATGATCTTTTTTTTGTAGGGCATGATTTTTTATTCTACTTGTGGGACACAGAAGAAAAGGTGCAAAAATGGATATCACACAAGCACAGAAAAGCAGTTTGGTGCTTTGAAAGAATTGATGCAATAGTACCACAGTGGAAAGCAAAATCTGAATACAGTATATCCCTTCTTAAGCGGTTTGTAGACCAAATATACGTTTGTGACGAAGATGATGCAAATACTTATGGAGACTGGTTTCCACAGTGGGCCAGTAGAAAGTTTTTTGATAACAGAGATAAAAAGATAAACAATGATAAAATACTATTTTCCGGACAAGCAGGTAAACCTGAGTATGCATCAAGGAATAAACTTTTAAACGATATCATTGCAGACCGAGATCTCAAAAACAAAATTAATATTACTAATTTTTCTAGAGACTATTCTTGGGATGATTATTGCAATAATTTACTTTCTTATGAAAAAATATTAAATCCCGTAGGGATTCTAAGAGGTTTTAATACTAGAACTTACGAAGTATTATATTCAGGAAGACTTTTACTACAACAAACCTATGGTAATTACGCTAAGCATTCTAGCATAGTTGAATCATGTCCAAATGTTGTTTTGTTCCAAACTTTACCTGAATTAAAATCAAAAATTAAATTATTAAAAACTGAAGATAGTACAAAATTTTTTGAAAATAACAACATATATGCACGCTTCAAGTCTATAGGGTGTGAAATAAAATAAGAGAAAATAATGCAAATTACAGAGCAACAACTCAAAGATCAGTGGAAAAATTTATGTACAAACTTTCCACTAGTTTGTGGAATAAACACATACAATAATGAGCTAACTATATATGCTTGTTTACAGCAAGCAGTTAAAAACTTTCACAAAGTAATAGTATTTGATGACGGTAGTACAGATAGAACTTTTACGTTTATAAATAAATTTATTGAAGATTTTGAGCCTAAAAATTTAATAGTAATGTCTGTTGATCATATAGATCCCTGGCCTGATCAAAAAATTGAAAAAGATCATGGTCCTGATGAGGGTGTTCTTATGAAGAAGACTCATGCAAAATCAAAGGCAAAAGCTCATAGCATAATAAAACAAAATTTTCCTAATGCTTTGTATATTTCTTTAGAGTCAGATGTTATTTGTAATGACAACATAACAAGTAGAATCTATGATAGAATATCTAAGTGGGACGATCCCTTAAGGGATGTTGAATTTTTTAATGTTATGATGGCAATTGATAGAGAGTATTTTAGAGCAATATCATCATCAGAAGAAAAATGGATACCGTTAAAAGGTATAAAGCAAAGAGGCCCTTGTGACCATCCAGGAGACTGGACACTCGCTTGTTTTTGGAATGGAGGTATAACTAGCATACAACCTGATCCAAGTTTTCCTTACGGTGCATGTACATTTCCGTGGTCAGCAAAAAATCAAACACAGAAAAAAGGACAGGACACAGATAATCCTTATGGTTTCCACATGTACAATTATAATAACAAATGTCTAGATGCAGATGTATCTAAGTCTTTAAAATTTACTTATAAAGAACTTAATGATCCTTTTATAGATATAAATACTTTAAAAAATGTTTGGTTTCCTAAAGAGTTGAAAATAAATAAAGAAGGAAAAAGATATGTGGAGGTTTTGCAATGAGGTATGTTGTAACAGGAGGAAGGGGTTTTATAGGATCACATTTTGTTGAAAAATTGCTCAAATTAGGACACAGTGTAGTTGATATAGATAAAATGACTTATGCTGCTTCTAAAGAATTACCTTGGGACGATCATTCAAATTATACACATCTTAAAGAAGATATATGTAGTATTAATCACATACCTCCATGTGATTATTTAGTTAATTTTGCTGCAGAGTCTCACGTTGATAATTCAATACATGAATCAAAAACATTTTTAAAAAGTAATACAGAAGGTGTACACAATATACTGGAGTTACTAAGAGGAAAAGTATATGAAAGACCTCTTTTCATTCATATAAGCACAGACGAAGTCTATGGTGATACAATCAGTGGAACTTTTAAAGAAAGTGATGTTTTAAACCCGAGCAATCCTTACGCTGCCTCAAAGGCAGCTGCAGAAATGTTTGTTCTTTCTCATGGTAGAACTTATGGAATAGATTATATTATCACTAGATCTGGCAACAATTATGGTGAGAGGCAATATATTGAAAAATTAATAGCAAATACAATCGACTGTATGAAACTAGGCAGAAAAATACCTATTCATGGTGATGGTATGTATATTAGAGATTGGATATACGTCAAGGATAATGTAGATGCTATACTAAAAATAATAGAGTCTGGCCAAAAAAATCAAACATTTAATATTGCTTCTCACAATGAAATGACCAATTTAGAAGTTGTAAGAACAGTTGTTTCTTGGTTTACTGATAAAGACTACAAAGAGTTTATCAACTTTGTCCCAAATAGATTAGGTCAAGATGTTAGATATTCAATATGCAATAAAAAAGTTAAAAAATTAGGTTGGATACCGAAGCACACAAAAGGAATAAAGAGGTTTATAAAATGAGAAATTTAGTAACAATATCAGATAAAAAGTATCTAGAAAAAGGAATAACATTATTTGAGTCGTTAATGAATACACAGTCAGAAAAAAGTTTTACTTTATTTTATATTTGCTTAGATGATCAAACATTTAAAAAGATTGAAGAAATTTCTAAAAATAATAGTCATGTCAAACCAATTCACATTAATAGTGTAGAAAATGATAATTTTGAATTGAAAGCACATAGAAAGTGTACTCCTTCTAATGAGGCAATTTCTAATGGAAACGCACAGGGAAGAGACCCAAGTTATATACAGTTTTGCTGGTCCCTATCTGCATATATGTGTCATTATTTTTTAAATAGAGTAGGATTGGATAACATTTACTACCTAGATGCTGATTTGTTTTTCTATGAAGACTTGAAAATTTTTGATGATGAGTTAGATAATAGAAGCATCGGTATTGTACGACACAGAATAGATTATCTACCGGGAAGTGGCGAATATAATGTCGGCATAGTATATTTTAAAAATGATTATCAAGGTAAGCAATGTTCGCTATGGTGGAAAAAACAACTTTTCAAAGATCCTAATAGCAATCCATATTATGCTTGGTATGGGCAATGTGGCGATCAAAAATACTTAGAACTTTTTCCAAAGATCTTTGGAGATTCTGTTGCAATTATTGACAAAGATATTGGGCATTTAGCGCCTTGGAATGCTACTTTTCATGAATACAAAGATGGTAAAGTGATTTGGGAAGGCAGAAAACAGACTTTACTATACTTTCATTTTGCACATTTTAAAAGAGATCAAAAGACAAATAATTACAAAACCTCTTATAATAATGAGTGGATATGGGGTGCACCAGAACTTTATCATAGTTTTGTAAAAGACAAATATGATGATTATTATTTAAAGACAAAAGATGCAATCGAAAAATACAAAATAACGGAAATAGATAATGAGTAATTTAAAGAGTAAAATAGCATTTGGAATGATAGTTTTTGAAGGCGATTATGTTTTAGAGGCAAGTTTAGAATCAGTTTACCCTTATGCTTCACAAATTTTAATTGCTGAAGGACCGGTCAAATTTTGGCAAGACAAAGGAAGAGTCACATCAAAAGACAACACTAATAGTATTATTGATAACTTCCCGGATCCTGAGAATAAAATAACAATAGTTCATGGTCAATTTTCTGAAAAAGACGAACAGTGTTCTGCTTATATGAAATATCTCAAAGACGATATTGACTTTGTTTGGAATCTAGATTCTGATGAAGTATTTAAAGGTGAAGATATTGAAAATTTAATAAAAATAATGGAAGACAACAACTATACTAGCGCTGATTTAAAAAGCTGCAGTTTTTTTGGAGGATTCGACAGGTACATCGGAGGCTTTGAAGAAAAGAAAGGAAACTTTCATAGAGTGTTTAAAGTTTATCCAGGATCTACTTGGCTGACTCATAGACCTCCAACAATAATTCATAAAAAAGAATATGATCATATACCTAAAAAGCACATTGATGGCGATACACTATGGTTTAAACATAACATTCGAATGTATCACTATTCCTATGTTTTTCCAAATCAAGTAAAAAATAAAATTGAGTACTATGAAGCAAAAGTTAGTAAAGAAAACTGTTTTAAAAATTATTATGAAACAATCTATAAACCATGGGTGACTTCAAGCAGTGAAGATGAAAAATTTAAAATAGAATCAATTAACAGTGGCGTTCATGAATTTATTAAAAGTGTAAGAACACACGCTTATACAAAGAAATTTTTAGGTTCTCACCCAGACGTAATAAACAAAAGAATTAAAAACTACAAGGAAAGAATCATGAGAGAAATTAAAAAAGATAATGAAAATCAATGCTGGGACAATCCAAACATATACAAACATATGCTAGATGGAGCTAAAGGTAAGATTTTTGCCAAACTAGAGCATTCAGATCACTGGCCTCATCTTAAGAGTCTACTAGACATAAGCAGTAAATCAGGTTCTAAAAAATTATGTGATTTAGGTTGTGGGGCAGCTGCACTAGGTGAAATTTATAAAGATATGGAGTATACGGGCAGTGATTTAGATAATGTCATAGAAAATGTTGCTCAAAAATTTTATCCAGAAGGTAATTTTATAAAGTCAGATATTAAAAGATCAAATTTGCAATTTTTAAATAATTTTGACTGTATTTTGCTTAATGGGCTTATAGAAGTTGTTGAAAATCCTATTGAGTGTTTGGATAAAATATTAAAAAATGCAAAACATCAAGTAATTATTCATCGTCAATGCATTGGTAACGAAACTAAATCTTGGCTCATCCCTTCTTACGGAGGAATGGACTCTTATAGAAGTCAATTCTCTGAAAATGACATTAACAATCTATTGTCTAAGCATAACTTTAAACTAATTAAACTAATTCATATACAGCAACTTGATCAGTATAGTTTTTTAATTGAGAAAAATAAATGAAATTTTTAGATACAACTTCTGAATATATTTTTTTTAAAAAAGAGATAGACAGTATTGTCAATAAAACTGCAATGAGTGGGAAATACTTATTAGGAGACAATACAAAAAGTTTGGAAAGCAAATTTAATCTAATAGTAGGGAATGAATATAGTAACGTAGCAGTTAAAAACTGTACAGATGCAATTACTATGATTGTAAAGAAAATATGGCGTCCTAATATGCCAATTATTTTGCCAAATTTTGGAGCTTACCCTACAAGCGTAGCAGTTCATGCAATAACTAAAAATGTTCATTATGTTGATGTTGATAAAACTTTTACTATTGATGCTGATAAGCTTCCAGACATTAAAAACGGAATTATAATACCTGTTCACTTATTTGGGAATAACTGTGACATGAAAAAAATTATGGATTACGCAAAGTCTAATAATCACATTGTCATAGAAGACTGTGCTCAATCAACTGGATCTGGTACTGGAAATTTTGGGCACTACAGCGTTTTTAGCTTTTATCCAACAAAACCCTTAGCGTCGATGGGTGATGGAGGAATGATATGTACAAGAATGGGTGACGAAGAATATTTTAGAAAATTTAGATTCTATGGGCAACTAGGAAGAAATATGGAGTTTGTTGGTATTAACTCTAGAATTGATGAATTCCAAGCAGGTATTGTTCTTTCAAAATTAAGTAAATTTCATGAACTTAATGAAAAAAGAAAAGAAATAGCTTGCAGATATTCTGAGTTTGTTGTAGGCATGAAACCTAGAGGAAACTGTGTATATCACCAGTTTCCATTGCTTTTTAAAAATAGAGAAAAAGTAATTAATTTGATGAAAAATCTTAAAATTCCTTTTATAATTCACTATGAAAAACACGTAACAGACTTTAAATTTTTAAACGATCTAAATTATAAAGCAAATTTTAGAGTATCTGATAAAATATTATCAATACCAGTGCATCCTTTTATGAGGGAGGATGAAATCAAAATAGTATGTGAATTCTTAAAAGAAGTAGGTAAATATGAAATTAAGTAGTAAACTAGTGTCTGGAGAAAGAGGTGATCTTAATGAATTTAGTTTTGATAAAATAGATATTAAAAGAATATTTGTTGTTTCTAATGTTCCTGACGGATCGATAAGAGGATATCATGCCCATAAAAATACAAGACAGTATCTTTGTTGTATAGCAGGCAAGTTAGAAATTGTTTTAGACAATGGAAATGAAAGAACTAAATATTTTTTAGAAAAGTCTGACTACATATATCAAGATTCTCTAATTTGGTCAGAAATAAAGTTTATTGATAAAGAATCAAAACTGCTTGTTGCCAGCGCTACCCGTCATAACGAAAGCGACTATATAAGAGACTATAAAGAATTTACTCTTCTAACGAAAGGACAAAACAAGTGAACAAAGATAAGGTACTTATTATAGGAAATAAGCCATATAAAAATCTAAGCATAGGAAAGTTAATTGATAATTTTCAAAACAATGTAAGATGTAATTTTTCTATACCTTTGCCAGAATTTAATAATGGGGCAATTTACGACGAGTTAGCCTTGTGCAATCATCAATGGAGTAATCTAGTACAAAAAAATCTTTCCTTAGACGACATTATTAAAATTTATCGAGATGCATATAGTGTCGAATATATGCAGAAGTACTATAGTTTATATAAAAAAAGTCTGAAAAATTATAAAAGGGTATGGTATGCGAAAGAAGATACTAGAAATTTTAACATAGGGTTGTCAATAATTGGTTGCCCGTATACACTTAATGCAATACCTAGAACGGGATATACAGCAATGTTGCAAAAAATTCTAGAAGGCAAAGATGTATTCGTAACTAATTTTAGTATCCAAAAAGAAGTTCGTTATACGTCATATGTATGCAAAGAATATGCTTTAAAAATATATGAAAGCGAAAAAAATAAAAAGCAAGGAAAAAAAGAGTCTGTTCCAACTTGTCATGATTCTGAAACAGATGTGAAAATTTTGAGATGGCTTCATGACAATAAAATAATTGATGCATCTTTATGTTTTTTACAAGATGTTGATGATAAAAATTTTCTCTTAGATTTTGAGTCAGAAAAATTAATAGTATCAGACTTCATTAGAGAATTAATCTACAAATTCAAAAGAAATAAAGAAAAAATATTAAAAATGAAAACTTTTAATCAGAAAGAATAAGCTTATTCTTTGTAAATTAAAAATAATATATGTATAATAACAACAAATATTAAATATTGGATTGCAAAAGTGACTATAAAAAGAAAAATATTAAAAATGAAAACTGGCAAATTATTTACAAATATCACAAAAGAAGTTGTTGAATTTTGCAATATTCAAGAAGTAAAAGAAGGAATAATTTGTATATTCTCAAAACATACAACATGTTGTGTTAAAATATTAGAAGATGAATTATTTCACAAAGCTGATGTTAGGTTTTTTCTTGATAAAATAGCACCAAAGTGGAAAGAACCAGAAGGTGATCACAAAAATATAAAATATCTTCACGATCTTATATCATTAAGAGAAGATTGTCCTTTAGATGAGCCAATAAATGGTCATAGTCACATAAGAAGTTTATTTTTTAATTCTTCTGAAACAATACCTGTAATTGATGGATCACCCATACTAGGGAAATGGCAAAGTATTTTCGTAGTTGAGCTAGATCCGACTAGAGACAGGGAAATATCTTTAACATTTTTAGAAGGGTAAATGATGAAAAATCAGAAATATAATTTTTTATATAGATCATCTTCAACAGATAGCGTAAAAGCAGAGCTTGGTACAATTGAAAAAGACGCATCTGGATTTAATGGATTGTTTAACCCAGAGAGATTCAGGGGCGAAGAGATAATAAGAAAACTTCTTTCTAAAGATTTTTCAACAGTTTTGGATATTGGTGCAGGAAAGAAAGAGCAGACAAACTTTCTATCGAAACATGGAAAAAAAGTTTACACAAACGGTATCACAAAGGGCTCAAATGCTTTAGACTTCTATGACTATGATGGAGATTTTAACTCTATTAGTTTTAATAAAAAGTTTGATGCATCTTTATGTAGTCACGTCTTAGAACATCAGCTTAATACTCATGAGTTTTTAGAAAATGTTGTAAGCGTAACAAAAGAGAATGGATACATTGTAATAATAGTGCCTCCAAGAAAACCGTTTATTATAGGAGGACATGTCAGTATATGGAATGCAGGCCTTGTTTTATATCATCTTGTTCTTGCTGGAGTTGACTGCTCTGTCGAGTGCAATATAAAACAATATGACTATAATATTGGAATAATTGTTAAAAATGTTCCCATTAAAGAGGACATAAAGAGTAGTATAACTTTTGACGGCGGTGATATTGATAACTTTTTATCAAAATATTTCCCCGTCAATGCTCATGATGGATTTAACGGAGACATAATGGAGTTTAACTGGTGAAAATATTTACATATATTAAAAATAATTCATCTCGAATATCGAGAAAGAACTTTAAGATACTAGGGGGTATACCCTTGTGGAAGCATTTAATATACAATGTTAATTCATTTTCTGAAGTTTTTATAGACACTGATAGTCAGGAAGTTATAGATGAGTGCAATAGAGACGAAATGCTGATGGGTGTTACTGCTTACTCTAGGTCTCAAAAGTTTATAGACATGGAGAACGATCTAAAAAATAAATTAAGCCCTGCGCTTCTAATGACTAAAAATTTTTTATCTAAATTTGTAGATGATGAAAATGAAGTAATTGTTTTAACACATGTAACTTCTCCATTTTTAAAAATTGAAACAATTTTAGATGCAATTACTTTCCTGGGTAAAGGATACGATGCAGTTCATTCAGTCACTTCAAAACAAGATTTTGCATGGTTGAATTCTTTTGATTACCCGATCAATTTCAACCCTAGCGTTGTACAAAGAACACAAGATTTAGAAAAGATTTATTTCTCAAATGGTGCTTTTTTTATATTCACAAAAAAAACTTTTCTAGAAAACAATAATAGATTTGGTAAAAAAAATTACTTGTATGAAATCAATGATGTTGAAGGGATAGAAATTGATACTTTGAATGACTTAGATTTTGCGAAAATAGTTTATAAAGGAGTTAAAAATGGAAATAATTGATGTTACACTTAGGGACGGTGGTCACGCTGTTAATTTTGATTGGCCTGTTCATGTTGCTAGAGAATATTATAAATTAATTTCTAATATTGACAGTGTAACTTATGTTGAAATGGGTTACTGGAAGCAGACTTCAAAGACTAGTAATAGATTCTACAATCTAGATATAGCGAAATTAGTAGAAGTCATTGGTGATAAACCAAAAAAGAAAGTTGCTGTAATGATAGACTATCACTATTGCAAAAAAGACTTAAACGAATATCCAGACTGTAAACAAAATGTTGTTGGAATGATTAGAGTCTGTAGTAGAAAAAATGATATCGATAAAGCACTCCCATTTATCCAGAAATTAAAAAATAAGACAGGCTTGAAAGTAAGTCTTAATGTTTTCAACATTTCAAATTACAGTAAAAAAGAAATAGATGATGTTGCAGAAAAAGTAAAAAATTATAATTTAGATTATGTTTACTTTGCTGATACGCACGGCTCACTTGATTTTGAAGTAGATAGTCAAAGATTTAAAGATGCAGTTAGTGTCTTAAGAGAAAGTAATATAAAGGTTGGTATGCACTTACATGACCATAGAGGTAAAGCTTATAGTAACTTTAAGCACCTTAAAAGTATTGGTTTTACTGGTTTCGATGCATCTACGAGAGGCATGGGAAAAGGTGTTGGTAATTTAAGATTAGAAAATGTTATTGAAGACAAAGAATTAATTGATCTAATGAGCTTTGTTGCTAGAAATGAAAAAAAATTCACTATGAGAGCAAGTCCATACGGAGTAATTACAGCCAAATATGGAATTACTGATTATTACGCGTATTATGCAGAAAAAAATAAAATTACTATCGAATTATTTGATAGAATATGTAAAAACATAGAAGACATAGATAAAGATGTCTTCAATATAGAAAAGATAAAATAAAATGAAAGTAATAATAACAGGCACAAGTTCAGGTTTAGGAAAGGCTCTCGCAAATCAATTTGTAGAATTAGGTCATGAAACGATAGGTATCAGTAGATCTAATTCTAAAGAAACAAAATATGTTTGTGACTTAAGTGAAGATAGAAATATTAAAAACACTCTTAGTAAAATAACTACTGAGTATGCTAACAAGTCTATAGAGTATTTATTTTTAAATGCAGGTGTTTTAGGAGATATTAAAAAAGCTTCAAAAGTAGAAAACAAGGAGCTCCAAGAAGCTTTGCAAGTTAATTTATTTGCAAACAAACTAATAATTGATACTTTTTTAAATTCTAAAGTTAAAGTTAAAAACATTATAATGATATCGTCAGGAGCTTCTATTAAAGCATACGATGGTTGGCTTTCTTATTGTTTGTCAAAAGCAGCATTAAATCAACTTGCCAGATGCTACGCTATAGAAAATACAGATATAAATTTTCTAAGTTTAGCTCCAGGAATAATTCAAACAAAAATGCAAGATAAAATTATTGAATATTCTACAGAAAAATTTTCTTCAATTAAGAAATTTAAAGATTTGTACGGAAAAAATCCATCACCAGAAGAAATTGCAAATAAAGTAATTAGAAGCTTAGGAACGCTTAATAAACAAAAAAGTGGAAGCTTTTTTGACTTAAGGAGTATAGATGATTAGTAAGATATACAATGAAAATGACAACAGACCTTCACTACTTAAGGATGAATTTAAGCAAATAGGTGTTGATTTCGACGGTGTTATTCATGCATGTTCAAAAGGTTATCATGATGGAACAATTTATGACGATCCTATACCCGGCTCATTGGAAGCTGTAAAAAGATTAGCCAGTAAATATAAAGTAATAGTATATACTGCCAAAGCTCGTCATGACAGGCCATTAGTTAACGGAAAAACTGGTGTTGAATTGGTTTGGGAGTGGCTCAAAGAAAAAGGGTTTAGTAAGTATATTTCCGAAGTGACAGCTGAGAAGCCAAGAGTAGTTTTTTATATTGACGACAGGGCGATTAGGTTTACAGATTGGAAACAAACAATAAGAGAATTAAATTCATTTGGGATAGATATAGATGGAACATAGAGTCTTCCGATATGCATGTAAGTTTACTGATAAATAGAACTAGAAGGAAAAATTTATGAATATTCTGATAACAGGAGGTACCGGTTTAGTGGGCTCATCCTTTAAAAATATTATAACAGATAATAAACTTGCTTACATAGGGTCAGAATACGACTTAACAAAAAAAAGAGAGTCTGATCGTATGTTATACGATTTTTCTCCTGATGCTGTAATACATCTCGCTGCTAAAGTTGGAGGTGTAAAAGGTAATATGACAATGATGTATGATTTTTACACAGACAACATTAAAATCAATACAAACGTTATTGATTCTTGTAAAGAGTTTGGAATAAAAAAAGTTGTGTCTCTTTTATCCACATGTGTTTATCCGGATAATGTTAAATATCCGTTAACTGAAGATCAAATTCATAATGGTGAACCTCATGTTAGTAATTATGGATATGCATATGCAAAAAGAATGTTAGACGTACACAGCAGAGCAGTAAGAAGCCAACATAACTTAAATTATATAACAGCAATACCTAACAACATATACGGCCCCAATGATAATTTTGATTTAGAAAACGGACATGTAATACCTGCGATAATTAGAAAAATATATGAAGCAAAAAAGACAAATAAGATTCCGGTGTTCTGGGGTTCCGGTATGCCGCTTAGAGAGTTTACATGTTCAAAAGATATAGCAAGGGCTATTCTACGCTTACTAGAGAATTATAATGGAATCAATCCAGTTAATATTGGTAAAACAGGAGATGTTAGCATCAAAGAGGTCGTCGAAATAATATCTGAGTGTTTAAGCTATAGCGGTGAAATTCAATGGGATAAGACAAAACCAGAAGGTCAGTACAAGAAACCAAGCAGTAATAAAAAATTTTTGAACATGTTTGAAGATTTTGAGTATACTTCTTTTAAACAAGGGATTAAAGAAACTTGTGAGTGGTTTGTAGAAAAATATCCAAAAGTAAGAGGAGTTTAAATTGAAAACAGCACTAATCACAGGAGTAACTGGTCAAGATGGTTCGTATCTTGCTGAATTACTTTTGAGTAAAGGTTATCAAGTAATTGGAATTAAAAGAAGAAATTCTTTGATATCAACTGATAGAATTGATCATATAATGAATGATGAAAAATTGGTTTTAAATTTTACACTTGTTTATGGTAATATGAATGATTCTGGTAATTTGCACAGAACTCTACTAAAGTACAAACCTGATGAAGTATACAATCTGGCAGCACAATCTCATGTTAGAGTTTCTTTTGATACTCCTGAAGAAACAACAGAGTTTGTGGCAATGGGAACATTAAGACTCTTGGAAGCAATGAGAAATGTCTGCCCAGAAGCAAGATACTACCAGGCATCTTCATCAGAAATGTTTGGAGACAATCCGGATCATCCTCAGAATGAAGACACTAGATTAATGCCGGCTAGCCCTTATGCTTGTGCAAAAACATATGCACATAATATATGTAGGAATTATAGGCAGTCTTATGGTATGCATATTTCTTCTGGGATACTATTTAACCATGAAAGCCCACGAAGAGGTGAGACTTTTGTCACAAGAAAGATTACAATTGCTGCAGCAAAAATAAAATTAGGCTTACAGAAGAAATTATATTTAGGAAATTTAGACGCAAAGAGGGATTGGGGGCATGCCAAAGATTATGTTGAAGCTATGTGGTTAATGTTGCAGCAAGATATACCCGATGATTATGTCATAGCGACTGGTGAAACTTGTGCTGTATCTGACTTTTTAAGAATTGTGTTTGACATTGCTGGGTTAGATGAACGTAAATATGTGGAAATAGATGAAAGGCTTTATAGGCCTCATGAGGTACCACTTCTACTCGGAGACGCTACAAAAGCTAGAAAAAAATTAAATTGGAAACCTAAGTACGACGTATATAAACTTGCAAAAGAAATGTATGAGGAAGATTTAAAGAAGTTACAAAATAAGATTAGTGGAATAGTTGAATGAAGAAAAATATTAACATAGGAATTATTGGTCAAGGATTTGTAGGTTCTGCAATCAAAGCAGGGCTTAAAAACTTTTATAAAATTAGAACTTATGATATTGACAGGACTAAGTGTGATAGTACACATAAGCAAGTTTGCTTAGAATCAGATATTATTTTTATGTGCTTACCTACCCCAATGCGTAAAGATGGGTCATGTGATACAAGAATATTAGAATTAGCAGTTCGTGAAGTCGATTTAGCAGTTTATCAACATGTTCATAGACCAACTATTGTCATAAAATCAACAGTTCCTCCAAGTACTACCGAAAGATTAAACGCTATGACATCTTACTGCGATGTTTGTTTTAGCCCAGAGTTTTTAACAGAAGCAAATTCATTTGAAGATTTTAAAAATCAAAGTAGAATTATCATTGGAGGCACAGGCGCAAAAAAAGTAAAACAGATGTTTAGAAAACCTTTTCCTGATATTCCTATCGTAGTAACTAAATCAGAAACAGCAGAAATGGTTAAATATTTTACTAATTGCTTTTTAGCTACAAAAGTAACGTTTGCAAATCAAATGTATGAAATTTGTGAAAACACAGGTATAGATTATGATAAAGTTTGTGAATATGCGCTATATGACGATAGGATTGGAAAGAGTCATTTAGCAGTTCCTGGTCCCGATGGAGATCGTGGTTTTGGAGGTCATTGCTTTCCAAAAGATTTGGCTGCAATGATTAACTTTTCTGATGGAAAAGAAGTTGATAATCATTTTTTGGCATCCGTTGAAATTTATAACAACGAGATTAGAACAAACAAAGATTGGTTAAGAATGAAAGGAAGAGCAGTAAGTGACGATTAGCTTAGTAACAGGCGGTTGTGGATTCATAGGCAGTCATATTGTCGATAGACTTCACAGTATAGGACATCATGTAATTGTAATTGATAATTTATCTTCACCTGAAAATGAAGACTTTTATTATCACAAGGACGTAGTAAATGTTAAGTACCATATTAAAGATATTAGTAAAGATAATTGCAGCGAGTATTTTAATGGTGTCGACTATGTTTTTCACCTTGCTGCCCGTAGTCGTATTCAACCTACTATTAATTCTCCTAACGAATGTTTTGAAGTAAATGTTGTAGGTACACAGAGGGTTCTAGAATGGTCACGGTTAAACGGAATTAAAAGAGTCATATATTCAGGTACTTCTTCACTTTACGGCAAACAGAATATAATACCGTTCAATCCTAATATGCCGGCAGATTGTCTTAATCCATATTCTATGTCAAAATGGATGGGTGAAAGGATATGCGATCTTTATAGTCAAGTTTATGGACTACCAAGTATTGTTCTAAGGTATTTTAATGTGTACGGCCCGAGAGAACCGCTTAAGGGCGAATATGCACCTGTAATTGGTTTACTTAAAAGGCAAGTCAAAAACAACAAACCTATGACAATTGTCTCTCCCGGAACACAAAAAAGAGACTTTACTTACATAGATGATGTTGTTAATGCAAACATTTGTGCTATGAATAAATTGGTGCAAGAAGTACTTCATAAAGTATACAATGTTGGAACAGGAAAAAATTATTCAATACTAGAAATAGCATCCATGGTTGGAGATGAAAAAGTTTTGATTCCAGCTAGGCCTGCTGAGGTTGTCGAGACACTAGCAGACATTAGTGAGACAACTAAAGATCTAGGTTGGACACCGAAACATAATCTTGAGGATATAATTGATGACTACTAAAAAGAAGCGAAATTGGAGTAAAAATAGAAGTATTTTAAAATCTATTTCTAATCCAACAAAAGATGCATATGAAATTAAAATGAAGATACCTGAATTGACTTTTGAAGGTGTTAAGAATCAACCTGACTTTGGCCATCTTTACATAACTTTTTATCCGTCTGATAAGGTGATAGAATTAAAATCACTAAAAGAGTACTTTTTTGCATTTAGAAGTCAAATTTATTCATATGAGAGAATAATTAATGTAATTTATGATGATATGACGGCTATTTACAATCCTACCAGGCTAAGACTAGTATTGATTTGCAACCCAAGAGGCGGAATATCTTCTAAGCTAACAGTCGACTCAGACTGGGGTGTCAGGGGCGGTAAAGATCAATTCAGGGATTGGGTTGGACAAAAGGATGAATGGTAGTGGCTGATTCAAGAGATAAGTTTAATGACAATGTAAGTGGGTCCGTCAAGATTGGTAGTAAAGAATACTCTTTTTACGTTGACAGGGAATGTATTTTTTGTCATGTCTGTTCACAAGCTGCACCTAGCAATTTCAAAGCAAGCGACGAAGGAGATCATGATTTTGTGTATAAGCAGCCTGAAAATGAAGAAGAATTAGAAGAGTGTTATGATGCTATGGAACAATGCCCAGTTTATGCAATAGGAGACGATGATGTCTAAATTACATAAATGGAATGTATTATGTGTAAAAAAATTTACTTATCCAATGCCTAGGCATACAGAGTTTCAAGTAGATTCTAAAACTCATTTAGGCGCAGCAATGAAAGCATCAAATAAATTAAAATCTATAGATGATCAGGAATGGATCATTAAGTCTGTTTACTGGTTAGATCCAAAAAGTTACGAAGTAAAGTAAAATGCTTAGTCCTAATGTAAAAACTTTGTTTTCTTATTATAATCTTAACAGAGGTATAATAGAATGAGCAAAAATAATTTATTTCCAACAGGGAAGCCACATATTTCTTTTTCTGAAATCAAACAGTGGAAAGAGTGCAGTTATCGTCATAAGCTAGTCTACATTGATAAAATAGACACTTTCCAAGACTCACCCTACTTGCACTTTGGAACTGCAGTTCACGAAGGCTGTGAGACCCTGCTAGAGACAAAGCAAGTTGACCGTGATAAGATAATAAAGGTAATGAAAGAAAGCTGGGAGACAGCTGGATTTGAGAACCCAGAGTGGTATTCTAAGCAGCCTGGATGGTACAAGCATGAGCCTGTTGAAACTTGGGAATCTTGGGCTAACAATATGTGGGATGAAGTCTTAGGATACTTAGATAAGGAACTTCCAGGTTGGGAATGTTTTGAAGCAGAGGAACAATTATATGAACCGATTGAAGATATAGATGCCCCATTGTCTTTCAAAGGGTTTATTGATGGAGTTTTGAAAGTACCAAAAAAGAGAGGAAAGGGTCATGAATATTGGATTATTGACTGGAAAACTTCAGGATCCTGGGGTTGGAGAAGGGATAAAAAGCAAGACTTAGGAATGACAGCACAGTTAATTTTATACAAGCACTTTTGGGCTAAAAAACATAATATTGATCTAAAAGATGTTCGCTGTGGCTTTGTTTTGCTTAAAAGGGGTGGAAAAAAGGGAAAAGTGTGTGAATTAGTAAAAGTTTCAGTTGGGCCGAAAACATACGAGAAGGGCATGAAGTTAATGAGGAGTATGATAAAAACAGTCAGACGGGGCATGTTTCTCAAAAATAGAAATAGCTGTAAATTTTGCCCGTATGAAAATACAGAACATTGCAGTTAACATACGGAACCAGAGCAGTAAAATCATATAAATATGAGGAAACTGCATGCAAGAAAAGAAACTTAAAATCTTGGCATTGTGTGATCATGCGCTATCTACAAGTGGCGTAGGCACGCAATCTAGACATTTATTTAACGGGCTTATTGAAAGGGGGACATGGTCAATTAGACAGTTTGGGGCTGCTATGAAGCATGAAAATTACGATACGATTGTTGTAAATGAAGACTTTGTAATCAAGCCAATAGACGGATTTGGAAACCCAGAACTTCTAAGGGTTACGTTAGCTGCTGAAAGACCGGATATCTTATTTATTTTTACTGATCCAAGGTTCTTTACTTGGCTCTTTGAAATGGAAGATGAAATACATCAAATCTGTCCAATTGTTTGGTGGCATGTATGGGATAATTATCCATACCCACAATTTAATGATTGGATGTATAAAGCCACAGATGCTATTAATTGCCATTCACATATGACTTATGAGATGGTTAAAAAAGTACACCCAGATAAAACAAGCTTTATACCACATACACTTCCTAAAAATGTATTTACTAGACTTAATGATTACGAGAAAGTTCAAATTAAATCACAACTGCTAGGTTTAGATAAGCTTGATTATTTTGTAGGTATTTGGGTAAATAGAAATGCTAAGCGGAAGAGACCGAATGATTTGTTGAGTTCTTGGAAAATATTTTTAGATAATCTTGAAAAAGAACACGGGCATAAAAAAGCAATGCTTATAATGCATACTGACCCGAGAGACAATGAAGGTCCTAATCTTTTGGCAACGACTGAACAACTAGGAATTCAACAAAATGTTGTTTTTTCGCAAGAAAGAATTGATTTTTCACAAATGAATAGCTTGTATAATATTGCAGACTTTTGTGTTAACATATCTTATGCTGAAGGGTTTGGGTTGGGTACACTTGAAGCTATGATGACAGGTACGCCTATCATTGCAACAAAAACTGGAGGCATGACAAGACAAGTAATCGATCATAGAGACGGAACTGAAAATGGTGTGGGTTTAGATGTTGAACTCAAAACAATGGTAGGTAGTCAAGGTGTACCTTACATTTATGAAGACTACGTTTCTTGTGACACAGTTGCTGAAGGTATTATGAAAATTTTTAACATGGATAAAGAAGCAAAACAAAAGCTTTCAGAAAAAGTTTTAGAATATGCACATACCCAATTTAATTATACAACAATGATTGATGCTTGGCATGACTCACTAGTTAATGTGCATAAAAACTGGAAAAGCAATTATAAAAGATGGGAGAAGATTACAATATGATAAAATTTAAAAGAAAAGTACTACTTAGGGCTCCTCTTTTAACAGTAAGTGGATACGGTGTTCACTGTAGACAAATATTTGATTATTTGTATAGTAGGAATGATCTAGATCTAACTGTCCAAGTTCTTAACTGGGGATCAACTCCGTGGATTGTTGACAGACATTCTGAAGATGGACTAATTGGTAAGATAATGATGTGCTCAAAACCAATAAAAGAAAAATTTGATGTATCAGTGCAAGTCCAGCTTCCTGATGAATGGGATGAAAGTTTGGCTCATCACAACATAGGCGTATCTGCTTTTGTAGAGACTGATATATGTAATCCCATGTGGTTAGATAAAGTCAATAAGATGAATGAGGTAATTGTACCATCAAATTTTGTTAAAGAAGTAGTTTTCAATACGGGAAATGTTAAAAAGAATATCGAAGTTATTCCTGAACACTATAATTACAATATTGATAAAAAGCAAAATAAAGAAAATTTTCATTTTGATAAGAAGTTTAATTTTCTAATACTTGGACAATTAACAGGTGACAACCCTGATAATGATCGAAAAAACATAGAAAATATGATTAAGTGGTATTGCGAAGAATTCAAAGATAACAGAAACGTAAATTTAATACTTAAGACAAATTCTGGAAGATGTTCTTTGAATGATCGATCTAGAACAGTTACAAGAGTTAGTGAAATAGTTGATAGAAATAGAAAAGGTAAATATCCTACAATTGATGTATTACATGGTAATTTGACAAGCAAAGAAATTGCTAGTTTGTTTAAAAACAATAAAATAAAGTGTTTATTGAGTGCTACTAGGGGTGAAGGATACGGTCTTCCATTAGTAGATGCTGCAGCGTCTGCAATGCCTATTGTTGTACCTGCATACTCTGGTCACATGGAGTTTTTAGAAAAAGAAAATATTTGTAGTTTAAATTACAAAATGAGTCAAATTCCACCAAATAGAATTGATGCAAGAATCTTTATGAAAGATTCTAAGTGGGCAGAAGTCGATGGCGACGATTTCAAAAATAAAATTAGAGATGTTTTTGAAAATTATACAGCCTATAGAAAAAAAGCACAAAGAATGCAACAAAGAGTTAGAAATAATTTTTCTAGAGAATCAGTTTTTGAAAAATATGATCAATTTTTTGAGAAGTATCTTGGGTAGACATATATATGTATTTAGGTTTTTGGTTTTGGTTGTCTGTTGTTTTAGTCTTGTTATTAGTGACATCACTATTTTATCTTTGGAAATTTGCAAATATAGTTCTTGAAACACAAGATTCAGTTGAATCTTGTCTAGATATTTTAGACAATAGATACCGTGCTATGTCAGAAATATTAGAAATACCTATTTTTTTTGACTCTATTGAAGTTAGAAGGTGTGTTGATGAAATTAAAAAATCCAGAGATTCAATACTTGTAGTTGCAAATATTTTAACTGGTCCTATGAAGCAAGATTTAGTAGAAGTTGATACAAAACAAATCACAGATAAGGACGATACAGATGGCAGCTAAAAGAACTAGAAATATTAAAGTTAAGAATAAGAATGAGACTAAACCGAAAAAGAAAAAGAAAAAACCTTATTTCGGAAAAGATGCTCATCAAGCAGTTGTAGATTATCAGAAATCAGACACAAGAGAAGAAAAAAATAGTATATATAACGAGAAAATTAAACCTTCTTTTGAAAAATTGGCAGAAAATTTAATTTTTATACACGGCTTTGCTGCTAGCGACTATTCATTAGTTGAGATAATGAAAAATGATTGTGTATCTTTTTTATATGAAACACTAGAAAAATTTGACCCAACAAGGAAAACTAAAGCTTTTTCTTACTTTAATGTTGTTGCAAAAAACTGGTTAATAATACAAAGTAAGAAAAGAATAAAAAATAGAAATAGACATGTAAGCATGTCAAATATGAGTAACTTAAGTAAATCAGATAAATCAAGTATTGAAAATTATCAAATAATTCCTTCACAAGAAACTATAATGATAATGAAGCAAAATAGAGAAATGTTAGATGTTTTACTTGTAAAAATTAAAAATAGATTATCAAATCAAAATGAAATAGCATGTGTTAATGCAATTATTACGTTATTTGCTAAAATAGAAGATTTAGATTTTTTAAATAAAAGAGCAGTATTTGTTTATATGCGTGAACTTTCTAATTTAACACCAAAGCAACTTTCTGTTGCAATGTCAAACATAAGAAAACATTATAGGGAGATAGTTAAATCTAACGATGATTTCAATGTTTTTATAACGTAATATGAGGTGCACATGTCTAAAAGTATTAAAGACGGAATAGAAAAAATAAGCAAAAAGAAAACAAAGATAGAACAGTTCTCAGATATTCTAGACGGTTTAACATCAACTGAAGATAAAAAGAAATTACTTTGGAAAGAAATATATGAAAATGCATTAGAAGATAGAAGCAGTGCAAAAATTCTTTTTGAAGACTTGATGTTGCAATCTAGAGGGAATGCAGCAAATCATTCTATGTTTGGGTCAATAATGTCAAAATACTTAGAGCGCATGTCTAAATGCAATGATCAGATTCTTAGATTAGCAGAATTAATAGCAAAAGAAGAAGACAAAAACCAGCTGTCTCCTGATGACATATTCAATCAGATAGAGGGGTAGCGAATGAGTGGCGGTCTTAAAATTAGAGATTTCCTATCAGGAAAAAGAGGATCTGATATAGCAGCAGCAGATTCAAGTAGCGAAAACACAAGAGACAGAATAACACAAATCGAGACTAGTTTCTTCAGTACTGTACTAGTTAAAGACGTCATTACTAATCCTGTAAATTTTCTAAACAAAGAATATAAAGGGCTTAAGAATAGATTTGCTTTGAAGGAAAAGTCATCCGGCGTTGCACTTTCTGATTCGCAGCTAGTCAACTTAATTCCTAGAAATAGCATTATAGGCTACAATTTAAGTTCAGCAGATGCAATATCGGACAAAAGCCCAGAGCTGTTCTTTCCATTTTTTTCTGGACACTTGTCTTTACCTCTAAAGCCTGGTGAATCTGTTTGGACAATAAGGGATCAAAATGGTAGAGGTTATTGGCTGAGTAGAAAAGTCTCATTTAGACAGGTTGAAGATTTAAATTATACAGTAGCTAGTAGGGAGTTGAATGTAGCAAGAAAAGATTCGATCGATCCGGATCAAAAAAACTTGACACAAGATGAAAATAATTATTTTAAAAATTTAATTGCAACAATTCCTGATGAAGGAAATTCACCCATATCAGTCGATGATATGGTTGCAGAGTCTATAGCTTATAAAGAAGAATTTATTGGAGAACCGGTACCAAGTTATTCAAAAAAATGTGGTGACTTAGTCTTACAAGGTTCAAACAATACACTAATTAGTTTAGGAACAGATCGTTCTTTTAAAAAGGAAAATAAGACAAGAATGGAGAAGCTTCACTCAAGAGTCTCAGAAACATTTAAAGCAGTAACTGATACATTTCTATCAGAAAATGACAATGTTCAGAACAAGGAAGCGAGTGATGGAGCATTCAAGTATTTCAAGCCAGAAATGGCTGGTTGTATTGAATTAGTAGCAGGTAGAGATATCGATAGATTGACACTTGATGATGTAACAGTTAATGGTCGAAAAAAAAGGAATGCATTAAGTTTTTTTGAATTAAAAAAGTTTAAGTCACTTTTTAGTGATGAAAGCGAAGAAGATGAAAATGAAGGTGAATTCACATTACCACAAAACAATCCACTAGCAAGATTTTACGTAAGTATGAGGTCTATGCCTAATGATAATTATCCTAGCTTGATAAAACAAGAGTTGGGCGAAGACACTGATATCAAAAAATCAATAGAAGCCCATGAAGGATTAAGCGAAAGTGCAATTGTTGGAAGTGCCTATTCAATTAAAAGTTTTGCTAAAGGAAATTGTGAACTGCAGTCTGAAGCAGGTGGTTCAATGTTTATAAGTGATGGTGTTATTTTAGCTTCAAAAGGTGGAGCATACATACATCTCAAGCCTAGCGGTGACATATCAATAGTTCCAGGTAAAAACGGGATAATAAAACTTGGAGGGGAAGAAGCAAATCTAACTACGCTTTGTAGCGATGTAGCTTTAGATGGATCAAATGTCGGACAAGAAAAAACTGTATTGGGTAAAATCATAGTTTCATCTGCAGCAGGTTTTGTTGGCGGTGATTCTTATTTAGATAAACAAACAAGCTCTCCACTTGCTAACCCACCACCAAATGGTAAATTTGCAACTAAGATTTTGTTAAAGTAGGTAGTATGGCATCTGACGGAATGTTTTTAGGAATCTTTGTTGATGATGATGGAAATCCTCTGCCTGCAATAGAAGAGGATTTTACTAATATAACTGCCAGAAAATTTAAAGAAGATACATTTACATGTCTGGGTTTTAATGTTCTACCAGGTGTAACGAATAACAACGCTTCAGATTTTGCATCAGAATGCTTTAAACAACCTGATGAAACCATTGCAGACCATAAAAAAAGGATGTCTGGGTGGCATAACACATGGGGTAAACTATTAGGTGCTTTAATCACAACTTTTAATACACCCTCAGCAGAAATTATGAAAATTGCACCCCCAACAAAAGTATTTTGGGCAATTGGAGATCCTACTAAGTTTTTGACAGAAATATTAAATCCAATAAAAGCAAAAATAGAACCAATTATCGGAATGAGCATAAACGATTATTTACAGTCAAGATTAGCAGAAGTATTTGCCGGGTTAACAGACTTAGTCAAAGCTGTACTATTAATACCTACAGCAACAAAGAAGGGTTTTAATAAGCTTATAGACTTCATACTAAGCCTGTTTCCTGACATGTCAAAAGAAATTATTAAAAAGATTAAGAAAGCTTTAAAAGAAGAAAAAGATAAGATTGTAGGAAAAGTAATAGCACTTTTAGCAGGAATACCATCGTTCCCAGATATTGTTTTGCCTAGTCTAGAAAATTTACTTGAGTATTTTGGTGTAGAAATAGATCTAGATATTGAGTTGACACTACCTAATTTAAGAGCTATGATTTATCCTGGAATTCCGGAATTGTCAGTCCCCCAAGGAATTTTGCTTATTTTCATGAAAATAATTTTATCATTTATTGAGATAGTCACAGATCTCTTTACAAACTTATCTTCTTTTTTATTTGCTATAGGGGAGATGCTTCAACTAATATTGCAATTAAAATTTTTAGAAGCAATAATGCTTATACTCCAGAAAATAATAGAATTTTTAATGGAAAAGATAATAAGTATTTCACCAGAAATAGTAGGATCATCATCTTTTTTATGTACACTAATGGCTTTTCTAGAATTGGGGGCAAAGATATTTTGTATTACACTGCTTGGACATTTACTGGGGCCCGGTCTTGTTTTTCAAACAATGGCAAGTTTAGTTATGAGTATATAAATAAATTGCAACAAAATTAACATGAGTGATATTTATTATAGATTAAATAGAGTAAATTATGAGTACAACCACAAGAAGAACGATAAATTTTAAACATGTTGGGACAAGAATATCAGCAAGAAAGTTTGAAAAAACAACTCAACAACCTGTAATACCCATAGGGATAAAGACACCGCTTAGAATCGGTACAGGTAATTCAAATTTATTTGATATGAATTTTCAACCTGCAGATCAGATATCAGATAATTTAAAAAATTTGATAAAAACTAATTTTGGTGACAGAATAGGTAGGTATAATTATGGAGCAAATTTACAATCTTTGTCATTTGATTATGCAGATATTGGTAATTTTGAAAACAATGCATTGATCAATATAAGGGAAGCAGTTGAAAAAACAATGCCTATTGTAGAAATAGAAAATATTAGTGTTCTATCTCATTCTAAAAAAGAAAGTTCGGATCTTCCTGCAGGAATAGCACAAATCAACATATCTATAACTTATAATGTTCCAAAAATCAAAATAATTGGCGCAAAATTAATAGCTGTAATTTATGCTGGAGGATAAATAAATGCCTAAGAATATCAAAAAGAAGGTAAAACTAGCTACGAACGTATCTTATCTAAATAAGGATTTTGATAGTTTTAGACAGCAACTAGTAAACTACGCAGCAGCTAATTACAGTAATCAGATTAATGACTTTACACAAGCTGGGTTGGGTGGATTGTTTGTTGACATGGCCGCATATGTAGGAGATTCATTATCTTTTTACTTAGATCATCAATTTAACGAACTCAATCTTGAAACTGCAATTGAAGAAAAAAATATTGAGAGGTTAGTAAGATTAGCAGGTGTCAAATCTACGCCTAAAGCACCTTCTACTGCATATGTTGATGTATCTGTTGTAATTCCTGCAAAACTTGTTAGTGGTGAATATCAACCGGATCCGGATCTTTTACCGGTTATAAAATCAGAAACAGTTTTTTCATCAACGAATGGTACGAACTTTTATCTCTATGATGATATCGACTTCAGTATCAGAACAGATGATAATTTCTTAGATGCTATTGTAACAATTAATGGAACAGATTCATCAGGAAATCCATCTTCTTTTTCATTGACAAAAGAGGGGGTCTGTTCTAGTGGTCAATTAATTAATGAAACCCATGTCGTTGGAGATTCATTTATTCCTTTTAGGGTAATAAGTCTTAGAAAAGCTGATGTTTCTGAAATTATTTTTGTTAAGGACTCTGATAATAATGAATATTTTGAAGTAGATAATTTAACGCAAGACTTAATTTACAAGAGAGTTTTAAATAACTTTGATGATAAAAATTTAGTAAGGGAAAGAATTGAAATAACACCAGCTTCTCGTAGATTTGTAAAAGAATTTGATAGACAAACTGGGAAAACAGGCATTAGATTTGGAGGGGGTAGGGCAGATGTTTTTGATGATGACATAATACCTGATCCAAGTGAGTTTGCACTACCGCTCTATGGGGATAGAAAGACATTTAACAGTGTTACAATTGATCCAAATTCTTTTCTAGAAACACAGACACTAGGAATTGCTCCTAGAAATACTATAATTACAGTTGCTTACAGGTCTGGTGGCGGTGTTATTCATAATGTACCCGCATCATCGATATCAGCAGTATCATCATTGTCAATGAATTTTAAAACAACTCCTTCACCTGACAATATTGTTAAAATACGTGCTAGTACTTCTGTTAACAACCCGCTTCCAGCAGGAGGTGGAGAAGAAGAACCAACAATTGAAGAGCTTCGCCAAATTGCAATTAATAACAAGAACTCCCAAAATAGAATAGTAACTAGACAAGATTTAATATCTAGAATCTACACTATTCCAAATAACTTTGGAAGAGTATTTCGTGCAGCTATTATTGATAATCCCAACAATCCATTAGCAGCAAGACTTTTTATTATTTCTAGAAATTCCCAGAAACAACTTATAATATCACCGGACACACTAAAAGACAATTTATCAACATACTTGAATCAATACAGATTAATATCAGAGGCTATTGATATATTAGACGCACCAATTGCAAACATGGCAATTAAATATTCTGTATCTGTTGAAAAAGGTTATAATGCACAATCTGTCATAAACGATATCAATGCCAGTCTTAAGGATTACTTTAAAGTAGAAAATTTTCAAATTAATCAACCTATAGTTATAGCTGATGTTTCAAATTTGATACTAAATACACCCGGGTCTTTATCTTTGATTGAACTAAAGTTTATAGGTATGAGTGGGACAATTAATCAAAGTGTATACTCAAATTATACATATGTACCTTCTGAAAACCTATCAAGAGGTATGTATTTCCCTCCTCCGGGAGGTATATTTGAAATCAAGTATCCCGGCGTAGATATTGTTGGGAGAGTAATATAATGTATAGAATATTATCTGCAAGTAAAGATGCATATATCACAAATAAGGTTATAAATAATATTTTTACTGCATCTGATGCAAATACGGGTCAAGCAGGAACAATAGACTTATTTAAGCTTTACAATGAAAGTAAACTCTCGGGCTCATCTAATGTTATTGAATTGTCTAGAGCACTTGTTAAGTTTGATCTAGATCCTTTACGACAACAAATGAAAAAAGATTTAAATATCAATGATTCCAGCTTTAATTGTCAAATTAAACTTCACGATGTTTACGGAGGTCAGACCACGCCTAGCAACTTTTCATTAATTGCTTTTCCTCTCGCAATACCTTTCAATGAAGGAACAGGTAGAGATATAGTAAGATACTCAGATTTGGGAGCAACTAATTACATAACAGCATCATTTTTTAGTAGTAACGGATTAGCTGTAAAATGGAATTTAGCAGGCGCCATGAAATCCGGATCAAAAGGAGAGTCAAACATAGACGTGATAGTTAGCGGCAATCTAGATGATGGTGTAGGAGTGCAAGCTTTGTGTGCTGAACAATATTTCAAAACAGGAGAAGAAGATTTAGTTATAGATGTTACAACAGCAGTTTCTGGAATGTTGTCAAATCAATTATCTGATTATGGCTTTCTAATTGGTTTAAGCGGATCTTATGAGAAAGATAATAAAACTTATTTTGTCAAAAGATTTGCATCTCGTAATGCTTCTGATCGATCAAAACATCCAAAAATGATTGTAAGGTATGATGATGCAATAATTGATGATAGACAAAATTTTATATTCAGTTCTTCAGGTTCTTTGTTTCTTAATAATTACAATCAAGGAAAGCCGGCAAATCTTATAGACTCTAGTGGGACAGAAATTAAAGGACACAATTGCTTAAAGTTGACTATAAAAACTGGAAGTTATACTCAAACAGTTAATGCATCGCAGTTTTCTTACAGCAGCTCAGAACCTTTCTTGACAGGAGTATACTCAGCTTCATTTGCAGTCTCTGAGTACAATTCTGTATTAAGACCTTTTGTTTTAGCATCGTCAAGTGTTACTTTTACTGAAACTTGGCATAGGAATGATGGAAGTCATGGTTTTTTAACTAGTTCTTTTACTATTAGTGCTAATGACAGAATAACATTTTTTAACGGAACTAACAGAATATTAGCAACTATAACAAATTTAAAACCAAATTATTTTAATAACGAAGTAGTCAGGCTAAGAGTTTATGCTGAAGATAGAGATCGCCCAATAAAGGCACTTAAACTCCCGTATTACAATCCGAGTAACATATACAAGGAGATGTATTATCAAATTATTGACTTTGATTCAAAAGAAATAATAATTCCTTTTGATACAGCAAATAACTCTACAAAAATGTCTACAGACTCTCAAGGAATGTTTTTCAATTTGCATATTGAATCGTTACCTCCTGGGAGGATTTATCAGTTTCAATTTTTGATAAATGATAAAGATAGTAATCAAATATTAGAAAATGTTGCAGGAAAATTTAAAGTAGAACATAAATATGATCCAAAGCATGATTTAATTGATGATGACAGTCTGTCATCTTAGGAATCACAATGAGCTATAGATTATTCAAGCTTAAAAAACCAAAGTTATTTAAACCCAATTATAAACGAGGTGATAAAAGCTTGGGGTTGACAACAAATCCAAACAATGTTGCTATAGGAGGTGTTGTAGGCAATAGTGCTAGTACTTCTTCATTCAGGTATGAGAGTAATAAAAGTCTAAAATCTACACAACAACTTAATATTGACTATACATTTTTTGAAAATCATACATTTTTTGATTCTGCATTATCAAAAACAAATATAGCTTTTGATAAAATTATTAATAAGTATCCTTTTGATGGATCTATTCAAGAAATTGAAGACTTTGAGGATAATTTAACAGGTTTTGAAAATCACGTATTAGATAATTATCCTAAACATACAGGTAGTCTTGTTCTTTCTGGAACAGCAATTAACGAGGATCCTGCAAATGGATACGAATCCGGTCTGGGTCAATACGTAGTTGTAAAAGATGGTAAAGGCCTAGAGTTTCCAAGTTTTTCAAAAGATAGTACAGCTATTGCTGATCTAGATCCGGATAATAATTCTTTTACTTTTGAATTTTTTATTAACTTACCGTTCCAGCCTAACTCAAATCAAATAATATGTCAAAAAAGAGCTTCTCTATCTAAGAATATAACAGTAGCATTAGAATCTTCCATTGATAAAAATTTTGCAGGTATCAAGTTTGGTGTAACAAATGGTACAGAATTTTTATTTTTAAGTAGTTCTATTGATAAGGGTGAGTTTAAACATATAACTTTGCAGTTTGATAACGAGGGCGGATTTACTGAACAACAAAAACTTAAATACTATGTAGACGGTGAACTAATTGTAACCTCAAGTACACAATTTCAATTAAGCAATATCATGCTTGATAAGGCTGATTTTATAATAGGATCCGGATCACAAGTAAGGATTGATCAACAAATATTTACTCCGGATCAAACGTTATCCGGGTCAATTGATGAATTTAGATTTTTTCATTCTGCTAGACAAGAAGATTCTGTAGAAAAACAAATGTTTAAAAATATACATGCTACTTCTGATTTGAAAGCTTATTATAGATTTAATGAAACTGCTGAGTCACATAATCTTAATAATATAGTTCTAGATAGTTCAGGTAATTCAAGACATGCAAAAATAACAAATTACACCACAGATTGCAGATCTACAGTAAGCCCAGTCAAAGCTGAAAACTTAAAAAGAAATCCTGTCTTATTTTTCGTACAAACAGTAGCAAATCTAAATACAAGACTTATTAACTCTGCTAGTTTTTACGACGAATTCAATCCGAACTTAATAACTAAATTGGTTCCTGCACAATTATTCTTAGAAGGAGAAAACTTTGAAGGTTTAGATCAAAATAATCCACTAACAGGTTTTGAGTCTACACCCCAGCAAAGTGGTATGCCTGGTTCTGGAAAGTTTGGAAGTTCACAATTACTAGTTTCATTTTTGCTTATTTGGGCAAAGTTTTTTGATGAGCTCAAATTGTTTGTTGATTCATTTGGAGACGTAAGAGATGTTAACTACGACACAGCAGATACAACCCCAGATATTTTTTTAAAAGCACTAGCTACACACTATAATATTGAATTGCCTGACTTTTTCCCTAATGCTGATTTAAATCAATTGACTGCAGGCGAAGGCATATATAGTGTGGGATCACAAAGAAGTAAATATACACTTGAATATATACAAAATCAATTATGGCGTAGGATATTAACAAATGCTGTGCACTTACAAAAGTCTACCGGAACAATAGAAGGAATAAGAAGTACTCTTCGAACAATGGGTGTTAATGTTGACGATATATTCACAATTAGAGAATACGGCGGACAAACAAAAATAACATTAGACGGAATAAGAGTAGATAAGACTGATAATATTCGAATGCTAGCATTTACAGGTAGTTTATCGCAAGTAACACCTACCCTAAATTATCAAGGGATTCCTGATACTTTACCTTTTTTAAAAAGCGGTTATCTGTCTAGTTCTAGATTAGAAATAGGCCGTCCTGAACCTGAGGGCACATTTGTTAGCAAAGACTTGTTTTTTCCTCATGGAGTATCTAATAATGTTAATGACGGCCTTTTGTCATCCGGATCTTTTACTTATGAGGGCGTGTATAGATTTCCTCACTTGAAAACAGGATCCTATCCATTATACCAGAGCTTAGCAAGACTTCATGTCACAGGAACAGATCATCCTACACACAAGCACGGAGTATTGACAAATTTAGTTTTAAAGTCTGGCTCTGCACCTGTTTTTACACTATACGCACATCCAGGACAGACAAATACAGTAGCTACAGATCAATTGATTAATTTTGATATTAACATGCCTACAGGTTCAATTTTTGATGGTAATTTTTGGCATATTTCTTTTGGGCGAAAACGAGGAGATCTTGTATTTGAAAAAGAGTCTATAGATTCTTTTAACAAGTCATCTGTATCTTCATCTTACTTTTTAAGAGTAGCTCGAGTTGGTGATAGACGTCTAAGAAATGTATACACAGAATCAATTGTTAGAGCTGAAGATAACGGGGTCACTTTACAATACTTCCAGAATGCTTTCCAGCAAAAATCAGCACTTAACACTTCAGGATCATTTATTGTAATAGGTAGCCAAAGTATAGAACCCCATAGATTTTATTTTTTAAATAAAACTGCATTAGAAGAAGTTGTTCGAACTACAGACTTTGCAGGAGAAATAAGTCAAAATAGATTTTGGTCTAGAGCAGTAACAGATAGAGAATTTAGAGAACATGCTAAAAATTTAAAGTCATTAGGTTCTGAAGATCCTAGATTTAACTACAATTTTATAACTCACAATACAGGAACATTCGAACAAATAAGACTTTGGACAATGTCAAAACAAGGAACGTCAAGTTCGGATGGATCTGGTAATGTAAGGTTGTTTGATTTTTCACAAAATAATTTTCATTTAATGGGTACAGGATTTGAGCCAAATAAAATAGTATTTAATACAAATCAGTTAAGATACACAATGTTAAACCCACAATTTGATGTTGCAGGAACAACTAATAAAGTTAGAATCAGAAGTTTGCAACAGTTTGATCCTATTAAGCAAATAGGATATCCTTACGCTTCAACTGCACCTGTATATAATGTACCTGAAAATGAAGAAGTTATTGATGATTTAAGATTTAGTTTAGAGATGAGCTTAGTAAAAGCACTTAATGAAGATATTGTAAATATGTTTAGTGACTATCAATTTATTGAAAATGCTCTTGGGAGGACCAATTTACTGTTCTCAGAAAAATACCCTGAGTTAGATCAAGTTAGAAAAAATTACTTTGAAAATACAACTGGAAAGCTTGACATTGATAAATACTATAAGCTTTTCAAGTGGTTTAACGATACTTTTTCTAGCACTATAGAACATATGTTACCTTCAAAAACTAAATTCATGGGAATTAATTTTGTTATTGAATCTCATGCCTTAGAACGTCACAAGTTTAAATATTATTATGACGAGATATATTTAAAAGCTTTGCAACGTGATCCTTCTAGAGGGGTAATTCTTCTTTCACAATTTGTGGGTACACTAAAAAAATTCTAAAGAGTAAACTATGCCGGCAATCAAACCTACAAATCCATACCCAACAATACCCACGTTTACAGATATTCCGGGCATTGATAGACCTACAACCTATGCTACATCAAGTAGTGTTAAATTACCTTCAAGTGTGTCAACTCCTGCAACGCAAAGAATTGGCATGGAGCAAGAAGTTCAAACAGCATCAACGACTAGCCTGGCACTCACCGGATCCGATGGCGCACGTTTAGGTTTTGGTGAAAGAGTAGGAGCTGTTACAGTTTTTGGTACTGATATCAATCCGGGTAGCGCAACACAAGCTGTGGATTCTAGACGACAAGGAACTAGTGTTACAACATTTGCTAGATTTGATAATTTGATATATCCACTTATGAGAATGACAGACAAGAAGTTGACAAACAAAACACCTTTTGTTAATTTTAAAGCTAACCCAGAGGCTTATGGTCAGCCAAAACTTTTTCACAATCCTGACGATGAAACAGCTAAATATGCATTTCTAGATATCCCAGGCAATACAAACCCAGTTACATATATAAAATTAGGAGAAGGGTATCTATCCTATCCCTTCGTCCTCGATTTAATTAATTATAAGGAGCCTGATCAGTTAGATGGTGTGATTGAAGTTTTTGATGTTAGAAAGAGTTTTGCACACACGTCAATAACAGATTATAATTTTATGAAAGGTGTGCATTCTGATCTAGGTGGAGGTTATCTTAAAAATAATAAAGGAACGTCAAGACTAACTAGTCTTTTTGAATACGCAGTAGGCGAATCAGTAGACTTTTTTGAAGATGCAGAAGATTTATTTTTTACCAACCACAATACAGTTACTGGATCTTACACAACAGGAGGCGTCCCATTAAGAAAATTTGCCGTCCCTGGAATAGTTTCTGAAGGTACTTACAAAGATTCACCTTTTTCTGATACAGCTGCAGAAAACTATACGTCTGGTAGCTATGAAATGTTTAATCTACCAACTAGCAAACCACTGACAACTACATTATATGATCTATTATACGGTAATAATAATCCACCCTATTCAAGTATGTCAGAGGTAGGAACTCGTTTTAAGTCTGCAACATGCGGATTACAATATGGCGAGAGTAATCCATTAGGAACTGATTCGATTGCTTTCGGAGGTTTAAAGAAGTAAATGCCAAAAGTATTTTTAACAGGAAGCGGAGTAACAAGAGGTTATTTGACAGGATCAGGTTTTATATCTAATCCTCCTCGTTATCTCATAAGACAATTTGATTCTGCAACGGGATCTTACCCTACAATAGCTAGAACTGGTGACGCGTCTAGGATGGGTAATTATAGTGTTAGTTTTGATGACACTAGTACTATGATTTTTGATGATCCTTATGCAGAGGCAGAAATAAACTTTGACATGGTATTCCAGACTAAAATTGTTCCGATTACAACACCAGGTATTTATTATGGACCGGTAAACTCAAATATTCTTGGAGAAGGTTACAAGGAGGTTATTGAACCGACAATAAAAGAGACGTTTTTGTCACCCTTAGATGATGATACAATAACGCTGACAGATACAGATGGTAACTCTGTTGTTTTTACGTTTAAGTACGGTCTAAACTTAAGTGGTTTAGCCAATAACGAAGTTCAAATACCGATTAATCGCTATGATAGAAAATTATTGGCTAAAAACTTTACAAAAAAAATTAATGAACACCCGGGAATAAAAATTCAAGCTATACTGCTTGATGAACCTAAAAAATTTAGACTTCCAGGTAGAAATGATGCCGGCAAATCAGAATCTTTTGCTAACGGTACAATCAAGCTTCGTCAACAAAAACCAGGAACAGCAGGTAATAAGGCTATAACTAAGTCGCTAACTGCACCTTCTATTTTTGGAACCATCGAAGGAATATCTATAACAAATTTTTCTGGTGGTAAAGATATTAGCAGAATATCATACCCGCAAGTTTTAGATTCTGACATACAGCTAAAAATACAAGAACAAGGAATTGCAACACCTAATTTTAGTTCTGAAAACTTAGATAATTCAGGCGGTGTTATAAGAAAAGGCATATCAGATGCACATATTAGGTTTACGAAAGGTGAAGATTTAACTGCATTTGATGATTCTAGAATTGACATTAGAGGCGATGTATTTTATGAAGTAGGAACTCCAGAAAATATTTATCCAGGGTTTTCTAGTAAATTGTCTGATAAGACTCAAATTGTAATAGACATAAGTTCAGCAATAAAGTCTTCCATAGGGTATAATACAAAAGGTAGTCAACCAAAGTCACAGACTTCACTGAATGATACCTCAGGCGCTAGACAACGCTTAATGGCATATTACAATCCGACAATTAAAAAGTGGGAAACAATAGCAAGAGGTATTAATTCTAACTACTCTGATCAATCACAAATAATATATAATTCTATAATGAATGAGGCAGTAATAGGATTTGGACCACTAGCGTCTGGATTTCAACTTATAGGGACTAGTAGTAATTCTTCAATTAACAATGCTAAGTTACTAGATGATAATGTTTTAGCTAGTCTTGAAAAACCAATAAGTAATTTTGGATTTCCATTTAGCGGTAAGTATCATGCTACGTCTAGTCAGACATTTAAAATGTCTAGTTATATCAATCAACCATTTGTGGTTGAAAAAGTTGTAATTGATTTTGATGCAGAGTTTGAAGGAGTTGGGAAGAACACATATGTAGGTAAATTTGGACCAACATTTGGTTACAATAATGGTGCAGGTAATGAGTCTGACAAGGGAAATATTGACTTAACAAAAATGCAAAAATTTAATTTTTTCCTTTTAAGACAATTTGAAAGTAAAAAACCGCACACAGAAAATTATTCAATAGGTTTTGCTACAGCTTTTTTTGACCTAACTCCGGCAGATTATACACACTTTACATCTTCAATACCTGGGCACTTTTATTTAGGTCCAAGTGGAAGCAATGAAACAACATACGTGACAACAGGTAGAGAAATGATCACTTATGGAAGCATGCTCCATATAGTAACTTCATCTGCATATTCATCTAAGTCTGATTTAGAAGATCCAGCTTCAGGAATAAATTTTGACACAATATTCAATAGTAAACTTGCTGGTGATGCTAACTACATTATAGACACAAAATTTAATGCATCTTTAGGATATAACAAACCATATACAGGAAGTTTCTCTATAGAATTTCCATGTCGTCATACTGCACAAACGCTACCTGTATCAAGCTTTAGTTCAGTCAAAGTAGGAACCAATCAGCGAGCTAATTTTCTCAATAATGATTTTTCAAGCAGGGGCGGAAGTAGACTGGAAAAATCATCAAGAGCACTTGTCAATGGTCAACAGAGCTTAAAGAAAGGAGGGCCCTCTTCAGTTTCATGTCGATCTGCTACAGTGGTTCCAGATGTTTTTGAAACAAGCGATGCATCTTCACTTGACAAAGTTTCACCTTACATTCTTTTTCCTAACGATGAACTAGTCTTAGGTTTCCAGTACCCATTAGCCGGCAATATAATTAATTATGGCATACCTGGATCTGATGAAACTCTATTTGACCAAATAACATTTACAGGACCGGCTAAATTAACACTTTATGGATCACAAATTAAAAAGAATGTTGAATTTCATGATACACTCAATCAACCACTGACTTCAGATGCAGTTCACGAAGTAATACACTATGATAACCCTGTTATAGATCAATTTGATTTAGCGCAAAGAACAGAGTATGTTGACAGTTCACTTGATCAATTTAATGAAACCGGTTTTATATTAAGGACTAATAATCCTGCAAGTAGGATTGGTAAAAAAATTGAAAGCTTAATTTCAGGCTCTGTTGTGGGTATGAATGGTGCTTTTTCTAGATACAGACAGGCTTACGCATTTAGTCAAATTTATTTTGACTCTATGCTTCCAAATGTTAGACAGCTATTTATTGATAGTCAAAATCTTGAATCTGTGCCTAGTGTTAATTACACTGTAAATTATGGTAATACAATAACACACATCGTCGGTTTGAATATAGAAGCAAAGACAGATTCAGTTTGGCCTGATAACAGTGGTCTATCAAAGTCAGTTGACTATACACTTCCTTTCAATTTATCAGATAATAAAGGACAGCTGGCATTTCAAAGTTCAGATTCAACGTCTATGATTAGCAAGCACGATTTTCCAACACAACTTCAAGCCCACAGTTACTGGACCGACAATGGTAACAAGTGGAAAACACCTGAGACATATTCTAATGATTTATATGGTTCTGCATTCGATCTTGTAGATAATTATAAAGTCCCTGCACCAACTGCGGATTCTGGAGGTTCAGCTACTGCAACACATGTGTATACAACTGATCAGATAACATATGAAGAGACTACAAATAATTTTGGAGTTGGATCAATGATTTTTCCTAGTCCTAAATTTAAAAGTGAATTTATATACCCATATAAAAATAATCCAGATCGATCTATGCATCAAGATAAAAGCCTAACTTTGCTTCTATACAGACTAAAATACGTGGATATGTATGCTAGTGGTACATATGTTGGAACTGCTGGTAATCCAAAGCTAGCAATAACTGATCAAGCAACCGACGCACAAAGACGAGAAGCTGTTGATACAATACAAGCCGGATACGAAACCCCACTCGGTGCAATAAGAAGAGTTGGTTACATGTCAGGAGATGATTTAATTCCTCACTTGTTCGGTGGAACATTCAACTCCAATGATACACTTTTTGATAATTTTCGACTGGAAGGTAAGAATAGCCGTGATACATCGGTATTAGGGAGTGCACCTACTGTTAATCTTACATCTGCAGCAATCCCAGCGCTAGCGAAAGTTGCAATAGAACAACGAACTTTTTTAGGACTTACAGGTAGTATTTACGAAAATGATCGAACGTTTAGTTACGGAATAATCAACACCAATCTCCAAAGAAGAAAATCATATTATCGATCTGATAGATTCACAGGTCAAGTTGCAGATCTTGTACACCCAGGATTTGATACTGCATTTTCTCAATTAGGCGCTAGATTAGGAAGAAATATTAGAAATTTTAAAAATACTAGTAATGAACCCCTAGCGGCACCTGTTGTTATTAAGTTTGTAACCGGTTCTAATGTCAAACCCCAGAATGATACAAAGGGTAGAAAATTTAAATTAATGAAACCAGCTGATCTTAGAGTAGTACCGGGTAGGCAAAGCTCTAATATGAGTATATTTGCTACATCTTCTATGCCTTTCTTTGATGATGACAATTCTAGAAATTAACTTGTGAGAAATATTTGTGTGTAATAATTATAAGTGTGAGGAATAATGGCAGGAATACTTGATAGTAAAACTAGAATTATGGACGTTATTGTTACCCAAGAAGGGAGAAGACAAATAGCGTCAGGAAAGATGCGTCCAGAGTTTATTTCTTTTACTGATGGGCATACTTTTTATCAAAAAGAAGGAATGCAAGGAAACGAGGATCCAACAACAAGAATCTATTTTGAAGCAACTTCTAGACTTAACGATTCAATTACGCTAGAAAGTGATGATAGCGGTAACTTAGTTCAATTTGACTTTTCACCTAAACACACACTAGTTGGCGAAGAGCTTTTTACAGCAACAGCTAGTAGTCCTGATTTATCAACAAATAAGTTTAGAATTCATAATTTTGGATCACAATTTGCTTCAACAGGTAAATTAATTGCTAGTGCAAGCATTAATAATTTCAAAAACTTGTATATGATTGGTACAAGAAATGGAGTTGAAGCTGAGCTTCCTGGAGATGGATTTGCTTTAAGCTCAAATACAGCAAGGTTTTCTATTAAAAACTACTCTCCTTGGATTGATGGCGCACATAATCAAAAAATAACAATAGATGCAATTGAACCGCTATTTACTGATAAGAGGCTTTCACATCTTCCTAATTTTAAATATTTGCCACCAGAAACAATAACAGGAAACCCACTTGGCGTTTATCCAAATGTAAATGAATCTGCACCACTCACATATTCAGAATTAATGAAAGAGATAGCTATTAAAAAACCCGAAGAGTTTGCAAAGTCAGATTCATTAGATCCATTCGACCACCCAAAAAGAAGAAATCTTCTTAAAAACTTTATGAAGCCAGAAGGCGTAATGGCAACAAAAGAAGGTAAGACTATACAATTTACTAATACATCTAAGACAAATAATGTCGTCATGCAAATGTTTGAATTGAGTGATAATAAATTTAAAAAATTAGATATTATTGACTTTGGTACATTTAATGACCCACAAGACTTTGATAGACCTGAAAAACATATATTTTTTGCTGGTAAAGTCTATGTTGATTCGAATGGATCACCAACTTTTGTCAACTTATTTACTTTCATACTGGACTAACAATGATAATCGTAGATCCTGATTCAATTGACATTATAACAGAGCTTCCAGATGATGATGATATCGTTATTATTGATGTCAAGGGTGATAAAGATAATCCAGTTTATACATATAGAATCCCTGTCAAGATCGATCTAAGAAAAGCTTTGCAAGCAAATGTATCAGACTTTTCAATTAAAGTTCTAAATAGACCTTTTTCTGAAATAAATAGTATTGGATTCTTAGATGATCAGTCACTACAAGGACAGCCGTCAGATGTTAATCAACAAGTTAATTCATTTGTTGAAAAAAACATGATCAGATATTTAAATAAGCAAAAAGATGCTGTTATCAAAGAATACAAGACTGACTTTAAAGAAATACTAGATAAACAAATAATGTATAGATTTAAAGACTTATCTGATGAAGAACTTTTTGGAAAGGAAAGAATAGTTGTAGTTGCTGATAGTTCTCTTGATGAAGATAATACAATCTCATCAATTCCTCTTCATGACAATAAAACTCAAGAATATGATATTACTTTTGAGCAAGCAGTTGATATCACATACCAAGAAGGTGGTGATCCTGCATCTGCTTTTGAGTCTGTGCAAGATGAACTTTCACTAACACAGCTTAAACAAGGAACAACATTAAATAATTATGCTTCATTAAAGGGCAGGGATTCGCGTCTAAATAGAATTAAAGAAACGATAAGAAATACTTTTAGAGAAGAATCTAATATAGATTTGTCCGACGGTAGCGATATTGATTTATCTAATGACGCGATTAATACAAATAGACTTAAGTCTTTTGAGATTAATCAGTCATTAAGAGAACAAAAAATATGTTTATACATTGATGTTGAACAAGAATTAATAGCAAAAACAGGGGGAAAGGTATTTTTAGCTATTGGTTGCTTCAATATATTTGGCTTGATTCTAGACACAACAGAACTAATTTTAAATCACAGCTCTTTTTCTGATGATCTTAGTATATTTTTACCTAAATTAAAAGTAGAATCAACAAGAACCGGAGTCAATAAGGATATAATAGTTTTAGAAGTTGCTAATGAATCTTTTTCTGAAGTTAAAGCAAACATATATTACAAAGTCACTAATGAATGCGGTAGTTTAGATATGATGCGATTTGAATTTGATAAGTCTATTACATTGAATCCAAAAAGCTCTAAGCGAATCAAATACACTGGTCTAGACTTGGAAGGCGAAGGTGGCGGCCCTAGAACAGCCGGCTCTGTTTTATTTAGAGTTACACCTGAGATCAAATCATACGAAGATGGAGCTTATCGACGAATAGCAAATACTTACTATGCAAATCTTAAATCTAGTTATATTGAGAGAAATGTATTTATCCCTATTATGACATATAACAAATCTGGTTATATAGATGTTGAACTTCACAACATTCCAAAAAATATCACATCAGTACAAATATATAAGCGAAATGTTACAAAAAAGCAAAGAGAGTTTCAGCCTATTCTTAACGAAATAGGTTCACAATACGAGATAGAAGTCCTGTCAAACAATCAAAATACTGTGCTTTTAAGTGATTATGACGTAAGAGATGAGAATTTTTACGAATATAAAGCAAAAATTATTTATGGACCGGGTGAAGAATACTTTACTCTAAATTCTGGTATTATAGAGTATCTAAGTATTGATGATTTAGTCAAGTTAGATATAGTGGGACAATCTGGAGAAGGTAATTACAGCTTTACTGTTAATGTTGAAAAATCACTATCAGCAGCGGATAGGCTTTTTGATCAGATATCTTCATTCGGTAAACAACCTAAGAATGTTGATGTTTCCTCTGTATCAAACCCAGCTTTTCAACTATTTGAAAATGAACTTAAGCAAATTAATGCGCTTATTTTAGACGCAGTATTGATTAGAGTTAAACGATTTAATTGTGTTACAGGTGAAATGCTCAATATTGGTGAGTTCAATGTTGAGTTTAATCAAAATAGTTCTTCCCAAGGAACAGCATTAGTTGAAGATACTTTTGGATCAAAATCAGGGCAAAAATATGTATATGCAATACAACCTTTTGCTAGGTCTGTTTATGAGCTATTAGTTAGTATCAATTCAAAATTGAAAGATTTAGCCAAACAATCTCCGATCGCAGGAAAAAATATAATAAGTCAATTAGTTAGAATAACAGAGGAAGGTATCGAATCATCTGTAGGTTCTAAGTATTATTCTAGGTCCAATTATAAGAGAGGAACTTTGCAATCAGATATGCAGAGTGTAGAACAAGTAAATGGTGACTTGTGGCTTTATGGAAGAAATGGTAATATTGAGTATCTTGAAAATAATAAGCCTAGAAAAACAATTAATTTTGAAAATACTAGAATATCATTAGTTAAAGCTGTGCAAGGATTGGCTGAAGTTTATGAGTCAAAATTGCAAGTAGTTTTTACAGCAGCTGATCCAGAAGTCATGGCTTTTCCATTTTCACCTAAAATTGTTAGAAGACCTGTTAAAAAGTCAATATCTGATTCATTTATAGATGACATAGTAAAAATTGAGTTTGACTTTGATGATGATCAAGGAGAAGTTGATTATTTTGTAATTACTGCCCTTAAAGATGGGCAGAATAGAATAGTCGCCGGTATACATTGTCCAGACGAAGACGTTGGATCTTTTACTTACATAGATGATAGTCAAATAGGTTATCATGGTGCTATATCTTATACAATTTATGCTGTTAACGAAGACAAAACAATCCAAGGACCTTTTAATTTAGGTATGATAATAGTTGGATCAGGAGTTTAAGAATGCCTAGAAGACCTAAGATAAAATTTAATGCGCAACCAAAACGCCCGTCTAGAGCTGTTACAGGTGCACAATCAAAAGCTGCAATAACTAGTGCACAAATTGGAATGAGGGAGGCTAAAAAAAGTGCTAGAGAGAATGCTGAGAAGACAATTAAGATACCCAGCCCTAACGGAAAAGATAGAAATCAACTTCTATCAGATAGAGGTATATCAGTAGTCAGACCTGAAATAATTGCTGCAACTGAATTCATACCGCTCGTCAAAGATGATGATCCTTCTGATGCAACTTTTACAATGACATCTGGAGATAAAGAATTTAAAGTTGATGTTTCAAATGCTGCAAGACTTCTAGAAATGCAAGTAGTTGCTCAAACAATGCTATTCGAAAACATAAGAGAGGTTTTAACAATTTATGCCGGCGGTGATATTGTAGGAATCCTTGATCAATTTTTAACTTTTTTAAATGGTGAATACGCCGGCGAAATAAATGTAGGCACAATCAATAATATGAAAAGACAGATTAAAGATGCTATAAAAAGTGCTTATTTTGTTATGCCTACTGACTTAAGTGAAGCAGACTTAGCCACAGGAAGGCTTAAAAAAGTACAAGAAGCAAAGAAAAGTCTAGAAAGTTTAAGTCAAAGATTTAATAAGTTAGATAACAAATACCAAGATCTATTAATAGAATATGTTGCAAGATACTATCTTGTTAAACATTCAAATAACTTCTTAAGAGAAATGGGACTTTCTAAGATTAGAATTAAAAAGACGTTTGATATACTGAGCTCAGATCCTTCTACTTTAAAAGATTCTTCAGATACTCGTGTAAAAAATGCTAGAGAATACATAACACAAGGAACAGCTGCACAAGGATTAGGGCTTTTACTTCCTGATATGAAAAGCTATATAGCAAATAATTTAATATCAGACTTGAAAAATGCTAAAAAAGCAAACTCTAGTAGAAATCTAATGCATGTAATCAAAGCGCTTTCATCTGATATGCAATTTAAGGAAAGACAAACAACAGTAGATTACAGTAAGGATCAAATACCTGCTACAGTTAAAACTGAGCCATCTCTTGAAAATGGTCAAGCTTCATATGAAACATTTAATGTTTCTACTTTTTTTGGTACTCCTGGGTCTAGATCTAATATGATTACTGGTAATAAGTCAGGAAAAAATTTTTCCAACAATGCTTATGATCGTGTGAGAACAATCATTAGGGGGAACAGAACAAGTTTTAAAAAAATGATAGGTAATAGTGCTAATTTAAGTTTTGAAAAGATTGAAAGTGATATATCGCCACTACTAGCAAGGTGTCTATCAGATGTAACTCTTCACAATAATTTTTCAGTAAAAAATTCTGTGTCTGATTTTAAAGTGATTGCTAGTAATCAAGAAAACACTAGTGCACAAGTTAATTTTAATGTTGGCAGTTACTGTAAATCTGCTTTGTACAATAAAGACTTAGACTCGAGTCAAGTTATATCTAACATGTTTATGTCTGATCAGTCTAATAATGGTATAGTACCCAATAAGATTGCAAACTCTTTTAAAATAGATGCTGATAACAAAGTTCTGCCTTTTGAGCAGAACTTTGGAGACTTGTCTGTAGGTGAACCGTACATTCCGGGTGGAAGTTATTATTTTGATCAAGGTCTTCAAGAGTTAAGTCAGGGAAATGAAAATAATGTTTTCACAGACTTGACGACATTTTCAAATACATTAGACACGGTAATCAATGACATATTTTCAGATTTTAATACGATGAGAGGCTTCAGTAGTCGTGATTCAGATAATCTGTTAAATAGTCAAGAACTATTAGACAATTTTAACAATAAGATTGCAGACTGGTTGAACAAATATTATAATAAGTCTAACCCTGGTTTCAACAACCTCTTTTTCTGGTTATTCATAGAAAAATGTACAAAAGATCAGTATTTTTTAACTACATTCATAACTTATCTCAAATTAATGGAATACAGGGTTAATCCGCAACCTGAGACTGGGGGTACTAACATGAATAGACCTGTCTCTAATGCATTTACCAATGTATATAAAAATAAACCCAGGGCTAGGAATTTTGCTGCAAGAGAAGGCGAGGACGAACAAAAAAAACACAGAGAAAAAGTAAGCCTTAGAAATTATTGTGTGTCTCACATGTTTCTTGAAATAATGACAGATCTCTTAGGGCAGAAAAAGAATGGAAAGGGAGATGGGTTAGGTAACGATTTTGATCTTAAAGTAAAACATGTTCGAAGAAAAGTTAAGATGTATGGATTGGGCGCAGATGCGATTGGAAATAAAGGTTTGATGGTTTCTACTACTAGTGATAAGTTTTTCCGGAACCCTTGGAAAACATTCTATGATGAAGTAATTAATGGAAATTGTTGGGATGATTTAAGACATACCGGTGCTCCAGAAGAAAATGTATTTGAAAAAACAATCCCCATGCTTCATCCTTATGAAAGCATGCTTGCTAGTCGAGCAAAAAATAATTTAAAAAGAACAATCGGGTCTAACACCGGGGAAGGTGATACTAATAAGAAAAACACAAACGGGGGCGTGGGTAGGTATCAACCTGGTTTTACCGGAGGTGTTAATGATTTAGAAAATAATATACCTTTAAATACAAATAGGGAGCGAACTTACCTTGGTTTAGATAGTACTAAAGATATGCGAGGATTTGCGCATCTTATGTATTTTATATCAGTTCTAAGCAAGATGAGTGTATTCAAAGTAGAAGTATTTGCCGGAGAGCCACAATTAAAAATTAAAATCTATAGAAAAGTAATAAAATCAGGTATAGCAGCACTCAGAGGTAATCAATTTGACTCTGATAATCATTCTAGAACAATATTTAATAATATCAAAAGAATCACAGGCGCAGTTAAGAATGATATTAGAGAGAATAATAAAAGTTGTTTCAATCATCTTTTAATTATGAAAGCGCAAGCTCAGACAATGAAAAATCAAGTTAGTGAGATTAAAAGTTTTGTCAAAGGTACAGGAAGCGAAAATGATTATAGGGAGATATTAAGAATTTTTGATGAATCCGGAATAGGTAGGGAACTTTTGAGTTTTGTAAGCCCATCGATGTTAGCATCTAACAAATACTCGCAAATGAAATTAATGACAGGGGCAAAGAAATTTCCTCACATACCGTCAGCTGATGTAATTACTTCAAAACAATTAAAAAATATGATGACTTTTTTCAATCAAAAGACAAGAGGTTTTCATGCAAAAGAAACCTTAGATGTCTTAAATGGAAGAAAAACAGTTATGCATGTAGGGATTCCTGCTGGTATGTTAGAAAACTTACAATTTGAAGCGCTTAGAGAAACTGGTGACAATTTGTATGAAGGGTCAAACCTGGTAATGGTTGCAATACATAGAAAAGATGTGCTTAATTCGAGATCATATGTATACCCAAAGACTTTTGTTTTTGATATGAGTAGATTCGTAATTGACTACCCTGAAAACGGATCTGTGAGTCAAACATCTGATCAATCATTTTTAAGTGCACAAGACCTGCTCAACAACTCTCAGATTCATAAGATAGATGGGCTTGGAAGCGCATTTAGAATTCCTAAAGGTAAAGCATATCATGAAGATAGCTTTGGAATATTTGATTTTGAAAATCAACCAGGGTATACTGATAAATTTCAAAAAGATGTATTCCATAATCATCTAACAGATCACTATCTAAAGATGTATTATAAATTCTTACTAGGGCTTGACTTTGATGAATATGTTTACCAGTTGACTCGTGACAGTGCTATAAGAAACGGACCTGATCAAATCAATGTTGACCTACTCAATCAAATAATAACTAATAATGAATCAGTCTTTCCAGATGCATTTAAAGATGTTAATTCTGCAAGAGAACTATTTAAAATAAATACTGGAATAGCAAATACATTATTTTTTAATGCTGAGCACTACTCAAAAGCTTCATTATATCCAAATGCATTTGATCGTGTTTTTTCTGTTCTTTTAAATGAAAGAGACTTCATATATTATACAGGAGATATTACAAAAGATAAGTCTACTAAACAATACGGAAGGATAGTTGGGAATCAATTTAGAACAGATGGCCAGATCGAAACAATAAATAAAATAAGAAAACCTCTGTCTAGTATAACAATTGGTGAAAAATACCATAATAAAACTAGAGACAAAGATTTTCCACAAGTCTATATGTATTATGCAGAAATCAGTATAATGAGAAGAATTGAAACACCAAGTTTCTAGGAATTACAATGTCAATTAAAAGAATCACAGGAAAAAATTTAAATAGAAGAAAGGTAAATGCCGCTGCTAGTCTAATAGGAAAGAGTAAAAAATTATCTGATAGAGTTATTGATCAAAGCCAATTAGAAAAAAAGATAGAAATAATGAATCTATCAGAGAATGTCGGTTATACTTCTTATACATCACGCGCTGTCCCCTCTGTAGACATTCCTGATCCGGATGACATAAAACTAGAGTTTGTTTACAACTATTATACACCTGACGAAAGAGTCCAAAGACAAATAAGCAAAGAAGATCAAATTATTAATTTAAACTCGAGTGATGAAGCACAATTACTATATCAAATTACAAATGATAAAAAACCAAGATACATACGAATTGACTTTAAGCCGGCAAGATTCTTAAAAAATGATGATGAATTAAATATTGCTGATGTTAATATTCTCGACAATTTAGATAAACTTTTTGTTGAAGGTGCAACTAGTTCAAAATATTTCTCAGGAACAGAGCTTGTTGATACATTATCAGATCAAAATTTCTATAATTTAGGTGAGTTATCAGAATTTATTTTATCTACAAAAGAGGTAGACAACTCACCAAATTCTAATGCTCAAAAACTAGCAAAAAAAATTAAGTCAAATGATCTAAAAGGTAGTCATAAAAAATTGATAATGGATACGATGTCAGATTTGCAACCCAAAGGAATATCTTATGCCTCTTCTGATACTAGGAGAGAGCAAGTAGCTGCTGCATACGATTCTGCTGCAAGACAGTCTTTTTCTTTAAAGTTTAACAATTTATTCTTTTCAGATGTTATAGCATCAGGTAATCGCCAGGTATACTCAGTTTTTGAAGATGAATTAAGAGCATATACGACATCACCGTCAATAGCAGGTGAAATACAAGAAGAAGGCATTAAAAAAGTTAATCCTTCAAAGATATTTGAAGACGAATATGAATTTTATGGAAAACCAATAAGTTCTATTGTAATTAATCCTGCAAATGGAATAGAAAATATTGATACAAGACCTCGTTTTGCTGTCACAGGATACATAGTTCAACGTTTTGAAGTTTTAGAAAATGGTTCTTTAGATATTTTAGAACCTCTAATCATTGAAAATCCAGATGCTACTTATGCTATTGATTCTAACATTCGTTATGGTGGGACTTATATATATAAGATAAGAACTGTTGCAATAGTAGAATCAATAGCAAAAAGAGTCAAAAGAAAGAGAACCGGTTCGACAACAGTACAATATGTTAGGTCAAAATTTCTATTAGCATCAGAAGGTGTCTCGGGAACAATTAATTGTATTGAAAATAATCCGCCACCGCATCCGGTAAATGTTAGATTTAGATATGACTATGAACACAGAAAACCTGTAGTTAGTTGGGAATTTCCAATTAATCCGACAAGAGACATAGTAAAGTTTCAAGTTTTCAAGAGAAATTCAGTTAATGAAGCTTTTAAACTCCAAGTTGAATATGACTTTGATCAAAGTGTATTTAAGTCTTCATCTCTCGAAACGGGTTCAGGAAAGAGAATTGTTGAGATGCAATATCCTGTTTTGAATTTTATTGACAAAGGTTTTAAAGACGGTGACAGTTCTATTTATGCAATTGCTGCAATTGATGCACATGGTATGACATCAAATTATTCAGAACAGTTTCAGATTCAATATAACAAATTTAAAAATACAATTGACAAAACATTCATATCTCGAGGCGGAGCGCCAAAATCATATCCTAATCTCTATTTAGAAGTTGATACATTCCAAGATACAATGAAAAGTTCTGGAAAAGATCGAATGACAGTAGTTTTTGATCCCGAATACTACACAGTCACTAGAAAAGTAGAAAGAAAAAATAAGGAAGGAAAGGTAGTTTTTAGTCGAGAGTATGATTTAAAATTGATTGGAATAGATCCGGATAATTCAACCTATAAAATACAAATTATTAATACAGATTTCCAACAATCCGAAAACGTAGACATATTTATAGGTGACTTAACGTCACCACCACTTGAAGTACCTGCATCAAAGCTTTCTAAAAATAATCTGAGCTTTGAATTTGGTGTCAAGGTAGATTAACACAATTCTTTTACTATTTTTTATTGTAGAGTATATTTATTGACAGGAGACTAACACATGGGTTTTTTAGATCACAGTACAAATAACATCATCGTAGACGCTGTGCTTACCGACAAGGGTCGAGCATCGCTAGCTAGGAATGATGGAAGTTTTAATTTATTTAAATTTGCACTATCAGATGATGAAGTGGATTATTCAATAATTCAACAGTACGGAAGGACTGTTGGAAAAGAAAAGATTGAAAAAAATACACCAATCATGGAAGCATTAACAATAGGTTCTTTATCTATGAAGAATAAGCTACTTTCTGCGTCTAATGAATTTTTAACACATCTTCCTGGTCTAACAATAGATACAGGAGGAACAGCAGTACTTTCTTTGACTACAAATACAACTAATAGTGCAACACTATCCAGCACTGTTACAGTCAATGTCAGCATTAAAAATTCTCAGAATTCTGCTATAGATAACGATCTTAGAGACTCAGAAATTAAAGTTGAAGTTAATGACTTATTTATATCACTGACAGGAAGAACACCTGACTTTAAGTATTCTGATAACATAGCATGTTATAGAGTTGGAACTACATCAAACGCAGATGGAAGTATATCAGCTAGTTTTACGATAGCAGTCAAATCCTTTTCTTCATCAATATTTAATACATATAGTGTTTCAACAGGTACATTTATAAGAACTTACATGTCAATTAAAGGCATGAATTCTGGTGTATCTTCACAGAAAGAAATAAACATTAGTCAAACTTAGAGGGTAAACAGTGGCAACTTTTAAAACAATATCGAGCGCTGATATAAAATCAACCCGCTCTTACTTAAATCAACTTGTAGATTTTGTTGAGAATGATATATCAGGTTCATCAACAAGAAAAAAATATAAAGTTTTTGTTACAGGTGGCATCGGTCCTGGTGTGACTTCTAGCCTATTTCATACTATTTATGATCAAGACTACCAGCTTCAAACTGCTAATGCACTTTTTGACGTAACCCTAGGTCTTTATTCTGGCTCGAATGCTGTATCGTCTACAACTATCGGACAAGACTCTGCAGGTAAACTTCTTTTTCCGTCGTCTTCATTGATGATGCGTGAAAAAGTTAATATTTATAGACAGTTTGCACAGACACTTTTAGGAAATGCTGATCACGCTTTTGTTGCACCTTTTCAAACAGGTATCGACGGTTCATCTTTTGGGACTACAACAAGCGCAATTGGTGAGGCTCTATTTCTAACTCATAAAAGACTTTTTGTTCGTGATGGTATAAAAAGAGAAACTTTTGCAATGAGATTTTTTCAAAGTAGTTCTTATGGTGACTCCGGTGCAATTGAATATAATAATTTATCGCTAGACCCTCCAGATCATAGTGCATCAGGATCTTTTATTTATACAGATGTAGGATCAGCTACTTCAATAGAAAGATCACCAACAGGTGGCGATGTCGGTAATATTGTTGATGCATCTGATACTTCAAGAACACTTGGTTTAATGTTTTATCAGGAAGGTGTTACAGTTCTTGATATGACAAAAATCATGTCAGGAAATCAGCATATGTCAGGTACTATTTCTGCTGTAAACGCATCTGGAAATGAAGTAGTTTCAAATCCACTTATACCAGGTTTTGTAACTTCTGGTTCTATAGATGACATTCTAGATCATATAACAGAAACAAGATTTGGAAGCGGCTCTAATACAGTCATGACATATCAAAATAATACACAAATTAATTCTACTTTAGTATTTTGTCGTGCAACAGCAGATGAATTTAATTATTCTACTAATCCGACTTATACAGATGCAAATGGAAGAATCATTGTTATCGATGAGACACAACAGAATATACAGAAGGCCTTTTCATTCGTGTCAACCGTTGGCCTATTTGATGCAAATGATGAATTACTTGCTGTTGCTAAGCTAAGTCGACCTGTAGAGAAAAATGATGAAAAAGATCTGACATTTAGAGTGAGGTTGGACTTTTAATGTTATGTCATTCACTAGTATTACAAAAGATCTTTTCGAAAATACGAGCATAACCCTTAAGCCTGAAGTTCATTTTATATCTTCTTCTGCAGGCGTAACGGGTTCTGCACAAGTTTCTGCGCTAGTTATGGGAAAGTCTCCAGGATCAAGCGGTATCAAAGATATAATTAAACCACCTCCTGATAGCGGTCTAGGTTCACTAGTACTTAATGCTCCCGGGTATGATGAGGGAGACTACGAAGTCTTAACTTTGATTAAAAGTGCTGGTCATGTAGTAAACAAGATAAGATCACAGGGATTGTCATCTGCAGATATTAGCGGCTTTATAAATAGATATCTTGAAGCTGTCAATGATGCACCTCATTCTTTAAAACATCAAAAAGCAATTGATGTTTTTAGATTTGATCCACCTGTAACAAAATTTCAAAAAAATTCTGCAGTAAAAAATAACATTAGAAAAGTTTTAATGCCTTATCATAGGGTTCGATATCAAAATTGTGAATTTTCATATTCAAATTATCACACACTTAATTTTTTCACAGGTTCAATTTTTCCAACTTCTTCTTGCTTGATATATCCTAATAAGTCACTAAAAACAGGAAAAATGGGTATATATAATCCAAGCGGATCTTTTACATTAGACTTTTGGATCAATCCCAGGTACCAATTTGACAAGGGCACAGAGATTAAGGCAGGAACTATATTTCATATGTCTTCATCAATTGCACTGTCACTATTATCTGGGTCAAGTGTGGACAGTCAAGGTAAAATAGATAAGTATCGTTTATTACTCCAGCTAAGTCATAGTGCTGACAAATCACCAAGTTCTTTTGACCCAAATAGTTTGTCAGGAATTTATCCAGATGATTTAGTTTTTGCATCTGAAGATAACGCTCTAGAACAAAATAAGTGGCATCACGTCTCAGTAAGGTGGGGCGGATTAAATATAAATGATGCTTCAGGTAGTATTGTAATTGATGAAATCAATAATCAGGGCGGGTCGGGAACAAATACAGAGACAACCTTTAATATTCCTTCCTCTTCTGTAATTCAAGATAACTTTGATGCTATATTTCTAGGTAATTTCTATGATGGCCCCAACTTAAATGTAGGTTCCGGAGACGCAGTAGTAGAATTTTTTAATTCTAACGCATCAAGTGCAGAAGGAGTAACATTTATGGGTGGGGCGTCAGATCCATCTGTAGCTGACAGAAGTTTAGCACATCCGCTTAATGCTGAAATTCATGATATTAAGCTATATAATAAATATTTATTCAATACAGAATTAGATGAAGTACATAACAAAGGTCCTGTATCAAAAGATGACCCTAGCGGATTGATATTCTATGTGCCTCCTTTTTATCAGATGGAAACAAGAAAAAGAGATGTACTTGTTACACCGTTCCAAAAGATAGTCGGGACAACAGGTGATCCATTCAATGTTTCTTTTTCATTTGGTGTTGGCGGAAAATTAATAAATCTAGAGAATTTTACTAGAGAATTAATTCATGGAGAGTTTCCTCGTCTATACCATTTGACTGCATCTATAATTAATAAGACTATAGAAAATATAACCGCAGATGAATACGTTTACGGAGAAATTCCTTACGCTAAATTGAGTACTGCTGGAGTTACTCATAATTCCGGATCGATTGGAAAAAGAAACTTTACAATTCTTCCAAATGACAATGGTCAGTTTAGACCTAATTACTTTCCTGTTATAACTAGCTCTAATGCTTTGGTTTCTTTTAAAACGCCGGGAGGCGGAACAGATTATTCAAACATTAGTCTAGAGAATCTAATACCTACATCATCACTTTATAAAGGGTTGATTTTCCAAACAGGCAGTATATTTGAGCAAATTGTTGGTTCTTCACCTGAAAACCCAGGTGTAGCTCCAGGAGCAGTTCTTACAATAGCACAGCGTACACGAGATTTAAGTTCTAATGAGATCGTTGTATTTGATATATCAAATCTTTACTATGGGAACAGAATTCATCCTGGATCATTTATCGCAACAGATGAAGCGCTTACAGGGTCAAGAGGTTTGATCAATTTGACATTCAAAGACAATGGTATTGGTGGTTTATATAGGGCAAATTGCCTAACAACACAAGCATCTTTTGCTAATCATGGTAATATATTCTATGACGAAGGTATTGCAGTAATCAAGACGCCTCATGCTTTTTACTTTGCTAAAGACAAGACAGATCTTAAGTTTAAGGGTGAGCATAATATGCATGTTATGACACTAAATGCATTCTGCCCACAAGGATTATTTAACTCTTCATCAAATCCGCAGTATAAATTACTATCAGCATCAAACGATACAAACGACGATAATTCAAAATTTGTATACATTACAGGCATCAATGTTCACGATGACAATCTTAATGTAATCATGAGAGCAAACTTAGCGCAGCCTGTAATAAAACGTGATGATGATGGTTTTCTGTTTAAAATAAAAAAGGATTTTTAATGATACTTGCACTCGACATATCAACATCTTGTACAGGTTGGTGTGTGTTTGACGAGGATGGACTTAAGGGATCAGGATACATTGACCTTAGTAAACATAAAGGAATGTATGCAAAAGCTGGTAAAGTTAAAACAGAGCTGCTTTATTTAACTGTTTTGTATCCTTTTAGAAAAGTTGTTGTTGAAGAAAACTTACAAGCATTTCGTCCCGGTCTTTCTTCTGCAAAAACACTTATGACGCTGGCACAATTTAATGGTGTAATTAGATGGATATGCCATTCAGATTTAAACACAGAAGTTGAATCTATTAACGTAAATACTGCAAGAAAAACAGCAGGAATAAAAATAGATAGAAAGTCAAAAAAGAAAACCAAGGAGCAGGTTTGGGAGTGGGTTAAGGTTATTAACAATAGCGATCAAATCAAAATCCAGTGGCCGTACAAGACACTTAAAAGCGGGCCTAATAAAGGTAAGATAAGATTATGTAATGAAGCCTTTGATGTAGCTGATGCTTATGTTATTGGAAAGAGTTATTTTTTATTGAAAAATGACGAGTAGTATGTTATAATTTGTAATATGCAAACAATAACATCAAAAATTGAATTTATCACAGGACATTTTGGAGAATGTGATGTTAGTCGCGATGGTACTAACGTAGCTGTAAAATGTCCTAGTTGTGGTAAAGAAAACAAGAAAAAGCTATCTATTTGTCTCGAAACTTGGCGATATCATTGCTGGGTTTGTGGTATGAAAGGAAAAAACCTTTATAAACCAATTAGAGACTTTAGAGGTGCAGATTATGCCAGAGAATATTCTAAGTTATATAATCTTAATAATGAAGATGATGAATCTGCACCTGAAATTATTAGAGTTAAATTACCAAAAGACTATATGATGATAGCACCTAATCTCAAGTGCAAAGATCCTGATTTTAGATCTGTTTTAAAGTATTTGCGGAGCAGAGGTGTTACTGATGAAAAACTTTGGCAGCATAAGATAGGTACATGTATAACTGGAGGCTACTGGAATAGGCGCGTTATTTTTCCTTCTTTTGATGAAAAGCAAGAATTAAATTACTATGTAAGTAGAGCTATTGATGAAAAAACAAAGCCAAAATACGTAAATGCAAAAGTCAAAAAACGTGATGTTATCTTTGATGAAATAAGAATAGACTGGGACAAAGAACTGATAATCGTTGAAGGTGTTTTTGATATGATTAAATGTAATCATAATGTTACCTGCCTTTTAGGAAGTGACATGTCAATAAAACATTCTATTTTCCAAAAAATTATCCAAAATCAAACACCTGTAGCATTAGCTTTAGATGAAGATGTAAAAGACAAGACTTATAAAATTGCTAATTTATTATTTACGTATGGTATTGAAGTTAGAATTATCAATACAGAAGGTGTTGAGGATGTAGGTGAAATGAGTGTTGAAGAATTTAATCAAAGACTAGTTGAGGCAGATAATTATAATGGAGACTCTAAGATTAGCTATCTAATAGATAGTATAAAATCAGGATCTATTTTCTAGGAGGGACTGTGAAAAATTTGTCTGTACAAAAATTAAGAAAAATAATATTAGAAGAAATGCAATCTATGCTAAATGATGACGTTCTATTTTCTCTTGACCAATTACCCACGTCAGGCACAGGTAGGGTTAGTTATGATAATGATGACATGTCATATCCGCATGATGAAGAAGAGGAATCAGGAGAAATTGGTTCTTGTATAAGTTGTGGCGGTCAATATGACCAAAAAACTCCTTGCGGTGAACATCCAGCAGACGATGATATTGACAGCGTAGTTAATCACATAATGGATCTCTTAAGCTAGAAATTGGGTACGAAATATGATGTCTTTAAAGCATCTTTTTGAAAATGATGGCAAAGATTACGATGTTGAATGCACACAAAAGAACATCAAGAAAAGAAATAGGATTAATTTAAAAGCTGGCGATGTACCCGTTGTATATCCACCAAAATTTGGATCGAAAAGATATACTACAGATGTTGAGACAGTCATACACTGTTATAATCATCCTATATTTACGCCGGCATTTTTAGAGATTAGTGACAGCAACGCTGAAGAAATATATAAAAGATTTGTTGAAAATCAGAACTTGAATATTGATCTAGATCATATTGCTGATCTATGTAATGAGTTTGACGGCATAGTTAGAGAACTTAAAAAGTATTATAGTCGAGCTAGACCAAGGGATGAAATTGTAAAAGTAGATGAAAATTTTCCAAGTGAAGAAATAAAAGAATCAGAAACTTATTCATACCCAAGCGGACACACTGCAATGGGATATTTTATTTCAAATATAATAGCAAAACAGTTTCCGCAGTATCAAGCAGATTTAGAAACAATAGCAGAAATGATCGGCCAATCTAGGATTGATATTGGGGTTCATTTTCCTTCTGATGTAGAATTTGGAAGATATATTGGAGAGTTAGCAGCAAGCAAAGTAGGAGAAAATGTAGGTAATCACAAATCACTGTCAGACAAATCAGTTTGTGATATATTTAAGAAAAAATCAAAAGAAAGTAAAGACTATGCTAGCGATTTAGCAGAATTCATAAGAAGATCAAATGAGATAGAAAGATATCCGTTAGATTACAATGAATGCTTGAAGGCAAGCAATGAATTCATTGCAGGGTACCCAGTAGATTATTGCACTGACAACAAATATATCAGATCACATTTATCTGCGCTTAGAAAAGCAGCTTCTTTTGTCAAGATAAACACAATCAACAATATCATCGATATTCATAAAAGCCTAGGTAATGATGTTATTGAGAATGATAATGGTGCCGGAGCATTAAGAAACTTTATTCATTCATCTAGGTCAGGTGTAAAATATCCTGATCCGGAAAATATTCCTAGTGAAGTTGATCAATTTTTGCAAACACGATACGATCACCCGCTTGGTAAACATGCCTACTACGAATGGATTCATCCGTTTTGTGATGGAAACGGTAGAAGCGGAAGAATTATTCTAGCACATGATCTAGACTTTGATTTTAAAGAGATCTTAAAACACATTGATGATGATTATTTGCCTAATATTATCAGCATGACAGGAAATATTGCTGATAATAAGTTTTAAATTGCGTGTATAATTCCTACTTACTATGTATAATTTAAGTACCTACCTAAAAGGAATTATTATGGCAAAATTTAGTAAAAAGCTAATAAGAAAAGCAGCAAAAGAAGCCAAGAGTAATGGTTTAATTGATAAGACCAAGAAGAAAGAAAACAGAAGCACAATGCGTGATGTAGCAAGAACAATGCGCAAAGAAAAGAGGGAAACTACATCTTTGACTTGGAATATTCATCCAGGTGATCTAGTAAGAGTTCATGATGGGTTATTAGGTTATATCATCAAAATAGACTCAGAAGGTGCTTTGAGGTTAAACGATTGGCATCAAGAAGCGACTGTTATGACTAGTCGTGGTAAAATTGGTGTACATCCTAAAACTTTACAAGTTGTGCAAAAAGCTTAATTTGCGTGCAAATTTAAAAATTAAAAATTATAATATAAATGTTAAAACAATAAAAATTATCCAAAAGGAGTTAAAATGGAAATCAAAACATTCGTACAAGTTGTATCAAACTTACCACCTGAAATATCTGTACTTGCAAGAGGTGCCACAGGCGTTGGTAAATCACAAATATTTAAGCAAATTGGTGCTAAATTAGGTTTACCAGTTATTGATAGACGCTTAAGTCAAATGACAGAAGGTGATATCATTGGATTGCCTGAACTAAAAGACGGAATAACAAGATTTGCACCAGTTGATTGGTTTGTAAGAGCTTGTAATGAGCCTGTAATCTTATTTTTAGATGAGATTAATAGAGCCTCTGTTGAAGTTCAACAATGTGCTTTCCAGATTGTCTTAGATCGTGAACTAAATGGAATGAAACTACACCCTGAAACCAGATTATATTCTGCAGTTAATGAAGGTACACACTATCAAGTTAATGATATGGGACCTGCTTTAACCCGTCGTTTTTGGGTTGTCGACCTAGAACCAACAACTGAAGACTGGTTGTACTGGGCAGAAAACAATAGTGATATCGATCCTCTTGTCATAGAATTTATTAGACAACAACCGGCACACTTGCGACATAAGGGTGAAATGGAACCGGGTAAGGTATACCCGAATCCAGCATCATGGGATAGACTTAACTATAGTTTTAAATATGCTAATATGAGTCCAACAAAATGTTGTGGAAAGGAAACACCCGCAGGATTCTATGCACTCATGACTGGATTTATTGGTGTTGAAGCTGCAATTTCTTTTAATGATTTTGTAGTCAATTATGATAAGCAATATTCTGCTGAGGATATCTTAAATGACTGGAGTGATAATGAAAAGGCAATATTGCAATTAACTAATGACAAACATAACGATTTAATAGTAAAGCTTGTTAATCACTGCAAGATCAAAGATTGGACAGTTACACAGACTTCAAATGCTTGTTCTTTTATCAATAATTTATCTGGCGAAATGATTGTATCATTCTTTAATGAAATAATGGATACAGAACAATTGGATAATATCAGAAAAGTTCACAAGCTTCTTGGAAAGAAAGTTGTTGATATTGTTAATGCATCTGAAAAAGTTGACTGGAAAACAAAATAACCTGCGTGCATATTTTTATGTAAATTTGTATAATAATAATGTAAACACATGGAGGTTATATGTCAAAAAAAGAAATAACAACATCAGATTATATATTCGATGCAGTCTCTGACGAGGAGGCTGCTAGATATAATCTAGACCCTGTCTTAGTAAAGTTTTTAATGCACGAACCATTTTTTAGTACCATCTTAAGAAGTATGGGCAAGTACAAAACCGATCAAATACCTACTGCAGGTGTTACAGTCAAAGATGGCGCTCTTACACTATATTGGAATCCCAAGTTTCTTGCAGGACTCAAACCAAGAGAAGTGTACGGTTTGCTCAAGCATGAATGTTATCATCTTATCTTTAATCACTGTACTACAAGAAAGCAAGATCCACATGCAATGTGGAATATAGCAACAGATTTAGCAATCAACTCTCTTATTGATGAAGATGAGTTACCTGATGGTGGATTTATCCCGGGTAAGGCATTTGACTTAAGTAAGATTGAAGATCCGGATCAAAAAGCTAAATGGGCAGAATTTTCAAAACTAATAGAAAGTTTTCCTAAGGGTCAAGCATCTGAATGGTATATGGAGCAGCTACGCAAAGATGAAAATGCACAGCAGTGTTGTGAAGATATGAGCGGTGAAGGTGGTGGGGAAGGTATCCCTGGGGGATTTGACGATCATGGAAAATGGGGTGAAGGGCTTTCTGAAGAACAGCGACAGCTTCTAGACGGCAAAGTAAAACAAATCATAGGTGATGCAGTAAAAAAATCTGATGGTAAAAACTCATGGGGTACTGTTAGCGCTGAGACTCGTGAAATGCTTAGAAAAATGTTTAATAAAACAATCGACTGGAAAAAGGTATTACAGACTTTTGTAGGTCGAAGGCAGAGAGCAAACAAAACATCAACACATCGTAGACTAAATAGAAAGTATCCGTATATTCATCCTGGAAAGCACAGAAGTCATACCAGTAATTTGGTTATATACATCGACCAATCAGGTTCAATAGGTAGTGACGATATTGAAATGTTTTTTGGTGCGTTGTCAGAGCTAGCAAAAAATGTTACATTTACAGTTTATTTCTTTGATACTTCAGTTGATGAAAGAAGCAAGTTTATTTGGAAGAAAGGTAAGAAAAATGTTAAAGCAACCAGAACGCGTCACGGTGGTACATGTTTCAACTGTGTGGAGTTACATTATAGAGGCGTAAGCTCAGAATATGATGGCTATCTTGTTTTAACAGATGGCTGTGCATCCAAGCCTTACCCTTGTGTAAGTCAAAGATGCTGGGTTCTCCTTCCTAATTATGACTTGTATTTCCCGGCTGATAAAAAAGATACTATAGTCAGGATGGATCGCTCATAAATCAAATTGTAAACTTCATAAACTCGCGTTATAATATAATGAACTTATAGCGAGGGTTTATGAAGATAGCACATATTGCAGACATTCACTGGCGTGGATTGTCTAGACACAAAGAGTATAGAAAAGCTTTTACAGATTTTTTCGAGCAGTGCAAAGAATTAAAACCAGATATCATCTATGTTGGAGGTGATATCGTTCATAGTAAGACACAAGGTATATCACCAGAACTCATTGATAATTTGAGCTGGTGGTTTACTAGTTTAGCAGAGATAGCTCCTACACACATTATATTGGGTAATCACGATGGATTAATACTCAATAAAGGTAGACAGGATGCTATTACACCGATTATCACAATGCTTGATAACAATAATCTTTATTTATATAAGCAGTCTGGTACATACCCGATAGGGATTCCAGGATTTAACTGGTGCGTATTTTCTTGCTTTGATGAGGAAAATTATAGCAAAGTTGTTCCTGTTAAAGGAGAGATTAATATCGCTCTTTATCACGGTGCTGTTAGAGGTTCTTTGACTGATACAGACTGGCAACTTGAAGGTGAGATTAATTTAGGTACCTTTGAAAATTATGAATTTGGAATGTTTGGTGATATTCATAAGCGCCAATTTCTGAATGAGAAAGGCACAATTGCATACTGTGGATCTACAATACAACAGAATTACGGAGAAAGTGAAGGAAAAGGTTTTCTTATGTGGGACATTAGGTCTGCAGACGATTTTGATGTTGAATTTTTTCCAGTTAAACATGATCATCCTTTTATAACATTGAGTTGGATGGGTTCTGTAGAAGAAACATTAAAAAAGTGTAAAATACACCCAGTGGGTGTTAGATTTAGAATTAGAACAGATGAAACAGTAACGCACATTGAGTGCAAAAGATTACAAGGTGAGCTAGTCAAGCATCATGGTGCTAAAGAAGTAGTTTTTAAGTCAGAATCAACATTTGACCCTAGAAAAGTCATGGTAGATAATGCAACACTTAACCAACAAAATCTCAGAGATCCTATCACACATAGAAAAATGTTTCGTGAGTATTACAAAGATGCCCAGATATCTAAAGATCATTGGGAAAAAGTAGACGGAATGATTGATCTATACGTCGATAAACTCTCAGGTCAAGACGAAACACTTAGAAATATAAAATGGGAAATTAATCGTATTGAATTCGATAATTTGTTTTCGTATGGTGAGAAAAACATTATTAATTTTGACAATCTTTCGGGTATAACTGGAATATTTGGCACCAATGCTAGAGGTAAATCTTCTATAATTGGTGCAATTGTTTATACATTATTCAATTCGACAGATCGAGGTTCAATCAAAAACTTGCATGTCATAAACACTCGCAAAAATATGTGCAAGGCCTCGATTTGGCTTACTATTAATGGACAGAGATATAGAATTGATCGCAAGACAATTAAGAAAAATGCTAAAGGAGGGGTTTGGGCTCCTACAAGCTTAAACTTTTATCGTGTTGATAGAGATAACAATGAGGTTGAAGACTTGACAGAAGAGCAAAGAAGGGAAACAGAGAAAATAGTCAGAGGATTGATTGGTAATTCAGATGATTTTTTATTAACCAGCTTAGCATCACAAGGTCAAATGAATGCATTTATTAAAGAAAAGGCGACTGCCAGAAAACAAATACTAACTAATTTTTTAGACTTAGAAGTTTTTGATAAGCTTCATGAAGAAGTTAGAAAAGATGCTCAAGAAGTTAGATTTAAGTTTAAATCACTAGGCGAAAATAATTGGATAGAAAGAATAAGCAATACAGAGTCTGATGTAGAATCAAACAACAAAAAGCTTAAGTCAGAAGATAAGACTATTACTAGACTTAAAGAAGAAATTGATGCGCTTAAAGATGAATTAAGGTCAGATGCAACTACTGTTCTAGCATCAGATGTAAGAAAAGTTTATAATAAGCTAATTAAAACAGAGACAAAAATATCTGAAGATGATGATGAAATAGCTGATATTAAAAATGAAATTAGTGAAAAACAAAGCAAACTAAACAAACTCAATAGTTTTTTAGATAATTTTGATATTGCTGAGATGAAAGAAAGAAGATCTGCACAAATTAACTTAGAAAGCTCTGCTAAGGAAATGAAGCATAAGATTGACTTAATTAAAAAAGATATCAAACAAAGTAAGCAATCTATAAGGATACTGGAGGATGTACCCTGCGGTGATCAATTTCCAACATGTAAATTTATCAAAAATTCCCATAAAAGCAAAAAAGTAATAGTCCAACAAGAGGCTAATCTTATTTCTTTGAATACAAATTTAACAGATATAAGAGGAATGTATAGAAAAATTAAAGATGATGAGCTGGAAGAAAAAATTAGCAAATATGAGCAAATTGTACAAAAGAAAAGCATTCTTATTTCAGAAACTTCTAGAGCTAATTTGCAGCTAGCTAAACTACAAGAAAACATGAAATGGCACAATAAGGCTCTCAAAGATCAACAGGCAGAATATGAAAGATTAGATGCAGCTTTCAAGAGTCAAGACAGCACTAGTGCGAATGGCGAACTTATTAAGCTTTGTGATGAAAAGATCAAATATTTAAAAAAGCTTGAATTTGATAAAATTAAAACAATCAATCGTTTAGCTGAACTTAAAGCTGCACTCAGGAGACTGCAAAAAGACCGTGACCTATACGATGAATTAAAAGATCAAAATAAGTGTTATGATATATTTAGTACTGCAGTATCAAAAAAAGGTATCCCTTTACATATTATAAACAAAATGCTACCTGCAATAAATACAGAAATTTCTAAAATACTATCAGGTGTTGTGGGGTTTACAGTTGAAATAGAATCTGATTTAGAATCCAATTCTCTTGATGTTTATATTAACTACGGTGACTCTCGTCGTATAATTGAGCTAGGATCCGGGATGGAAAAGATGATGGCATCACTAGCAATCAGAGTTGCATTAATTAATGTATCAACATTGTCAAAGACTACCACACTTATGATTGATGAAGGTTTTGGCACTCTAGATGATACCAATCTTGAAGCTTGTAATAGACTTTTAGTATCGTTAAAGAAGTGGTTTAAAAATATACTAGTCATATCACACGTTGATGCAATCAAAGATTGTGTGGATCATAATTTAGAAATACTTAAAAGAGGTAAAGATTCATATGTCTCGTGCGAGTAAACAATTTGTAATCATTGACAAGACAAATAAAAAGACAAATGGAATATTTTGTCATACATGTCAGTTTTTAATAAAAAGTGCAGATGACTTAATTACATTTAAAAACTGGCAAACTTGTCATGATTGTTATTTGAGGTTTATAGAAGGACGACAGCAAGAGTGGAAAGATGGCTGTCGTCCTGATGATAAGAAAATAGCACAGATTTATGAAGAGAAGTCTAGGCTTTTTATAAAGTAGGGTAATAGTTATTATCATTGTGGAGGATAAAATGGAATATATAGGCGTGAACACACTATCAGGGCATGAAGTAAATTGTTTAGGGCAAGCTCTTGATACTACGTGGGGTAGCTCTAGTCAATCAGGAGGAGTTCATACACATAGTACGACTGGTTCGCTAGAAGGCAATAAACTAATTATTAAGTGCGTGACAGTAATCAATATTATGCAAGATCAGGATACTAGATCACAAGTTAAAAAATATGATAGTGAACTTAAGCAAATGTGCAAACAGTATCTCAAAGATGTAAAAGCAGAGTTCAAGTCATTGGCTGGGCGAGCTTTAAAGACTAAACAAGATAGTGAAGATGATTCAATTGAAATTGTCAGTATGTGTCCATACTCTGCTAAAAGAACAGCATATTATAGAAAGAATTATTACGTAACCATATCATAACTATGAGCAAATCAAAGCAAGTTAAAGAAATTATTAAGTGCGGAAAAGATCCGTCATATTTTTTTAACAATTATCTGAAAATTCAACATCCTGTCAAGGGATTAATAGCTTTTGACACTTATGATTTTCAAGATGATTGTTTAGAAGATTTTATTGACAATAGATTTAACATTGTTTTAAAGTCTAGGCAGTTAGGATTATCAACATTAGTTGCAGCTTATGCTGTTTGGATGGCGCTTTTCCAAAGAGAAAAGAATATATTGATCATCGCTACTAAATTAGCAGTAGCACAGAACTTCATTACGAAAGTCAAGACAATGATCAGAAGTCTACCTAAGTGGTTGATGATCCCTGACATTGTTGCTAATAATAAGCAAATGATACAATTTAGTCATGGTTCACAAATTAAAGCAATTCCAACATCAGAAGATGCAGGTAGATCAGAAGCGCTATCACTACTTATCGTTGATGAAGCTGCATTTGTTAGAAACTTCGATACAATTTGGACAGGTATCTATCCTACAATTTCAACTGGGGGTAGAGTTATTTTGTTGTCTACACCAAACGGTGTAGGTGGTCAATATTATAAGCTTTACACAGAAGCTGAGGCGGGATTAAATGAGTTTAATCCAATAAAGTTAATGTGGGATGTCATACCTGACAGAAATCAAGAGTGGTTTGATAAGACCACAAATAATATGAATAAGCGTCAAATAGCACAAGAATACTTATGCGACTTCACCACGTCAGGTGAAACATTTATGTCTGATGGCGATATAGAATGGATTAGAAACAATGTAGAACCACCGATAGCAAGAGAATATGATGATAGAAATGTCTGGATATGGGACTACCCACTATCTGAGCATGACTATGTAATATCAGCAGACGTTTCTAGAGGTGACTCTAAGGATTATTCAACATTTCATGTAATAGACACAACAGAAGGGAAGTGTGTTGCTGAGTACAAAGGTAAAATAAGACCTGATACATTTGCTGAATTGCTTAATGAATACGGTCTAAAATATAACAAGGCACTACTATGTCCTGAAAATAATAGTTACGGATATGCAACAATTTTAAAATTGCAAGAATTAAAATATCCACGAATATACTATAGAAGAAAGAAAGGTGTTTATATAGGGGATTATGTCCCTCCTTCATCTGTAGAAACTGCAGGTTTCAATACTAATGGAAAATCTAGAGGTACAATTCTTTCTAAACTAGAAGAAGTACTTAGAAATAAGCAGATTATAATTAAGTCTTCTAGATTTTATGAAGAGCTTAAGACATTTACATGGTCAAGCGGAAAAGCTCAAGCTAAACGCGGATATCATGATGACCTGGTCATGAGTTTTGCAATAGGAACATGGTTGTTTGATGCAGCAGGAGGCTACAGTAAGGATTCCAAGACACTTAATGATGCTATGTTGGCAGCAATGAAAAGAGAAGTTAAACATTATGATGGTACGCCAGAGAATGTAATAAAAGATGTTGGAGGGGGTCATGGTTCAAAGAAGGTTGACGCTAATACACATCAAAAACAAATCAAATCTTTAAATGTAAAAAATAGAAACCAGATACCTACAGATATGATGTGGGTTCTTAAGTGAGGAATGAATGGCTGACAGAAAGACAAATCAAAGCACAGCAAGCTTATTTAGAAGGCTAACAAAGCTCTTTAGGAGTGGGCCAGTTGTTAAGCGATCTGTTCTTGATTTTGATGGAAAGAGTACACCTTCTTCTGCTTTTGAGATATTTAAAAAGAATCAATCTCAAGTGTATAGTGCAGCGATGTCTGCATATGGAACATACGATAGAATGGCAAGATATTCAGATTTCTCTGAAATGGAATATACACCAGAAATAGCAAGTGCATTGGACATATATTCTGAAGAATCTGTTGCAGGTGATGAAAATGGTAGATCTCTTCACATATACTCAGAAAATTCTAGAATTAGAGAAGTATTGAATGAGTTATTTTATGAAACTCTTAATATTGAATTTAATATGACATCTTGGGTTAGAAATCTTTGCAAATATGGTGACTTCTTTCTATTTAACGATGTAAGTCCGAAATATGGTGTTATAAATTGCTTTCCATTACCAATATCAGAAGTCGAAAGAGAAGAAGGCTTTGATCCTAACGATCCAATGGCAGTACGATTTAGATGGTTAACACAAGGAAATCAGGTTTTAGAAAACTGGCAAGTATCGCACTTTAGATTATTGGCTAATGATGCTTTTCTACCTTATGGATCTTCAGTATTAGAGCCGGCTAGAAGAATATGGAGACAATTAATCTTACTAGAAGATGCTATGCTAGTTTACAGAATCGTTAGAGCTCCTGAAAGAAGAGTTTTTAAAGTTGACGTTGGTAATGTACCACCTGAAGATATTGCAAATTATATGGAACAAGTACAATCATCATTAAAAAAAGCGCCAGTCGTTGACAAAAATAATGGTCGTGTTGATTTAAGATATAATCCACTTTCTGTTGATGAAGACTATTATATACCCGTACGAGGATCAGATTCGGGTACATCAATTGAAACACTTGGTGGTGGAACAATGGCGGGAGAGACAAATGATGTTGAATACATCCAAAAGAAGCTTTTTGCTGCGCTAAAAATTCCAAAGGCTTATCTAGGCTATGATGAAGGTTTGGGTGCTAAGGCAACTCTTTCACAAGAAGATATTAGATTTAGTCGTACAATTGCAAGAATACAAAGAACTATATTATCAGAACTTAATAAAGTTGCTGTTATTCACTTATATTGTAATGGTTTTAGCAACGAAGAACTCTTGGATTTTTCGCTTAAACTTTCAAACCCATCAACAATAGCACAACAGCAAAAGTTAGAATTATTTAAATCTAGATTTGAAGCAGCCAGTACAGCGCTTACAACACCGGGATTAGTTGATAGAAGGTGGGTGCAAAAAAATATTTTAAAACTTACAAATGAAGAAATTGATGCAATAGCTAGCGGTCTAACAACAGACAAAGTTCAAGATTTAGAGATTGAAGCCACAACTGTTGGAGGAGAATCAGTAGGACCGGTAGGCGGCGGATTAGGCGGAATGGGAGGTGGTCCAGCACCTACAATTGACTTAGGCGGTGGAGGACCACCTCCAGGGCTTTCTGAGAAAAATATGATATCAATGGAAGATGAAGATGCACCGATTAAAATATTAGACAATATTGCTAAAATTAGTGATGACTTACTAAGTGAAGAAAATGTTGATGAACGCGATGATGAAGAATTGACTGAATTTGAGAAATTTCAAAAAGAAGCACAACAAGAATTTCAACGAAAAGAAAAGAAAAAGCTAAACGGAAGCTTATTTGGCGATAAAGTTGTGAATAATGCATATCAAGATAAAAGAAATCAAAATTCATTAGACGGGCTTTGGCGTAACAATAAAGATCTTAAACGGGCCGGCTCAATAAAAATGGAAGAAGATTTCGAAATCGGTGAATACTTAGATATGAAAATAGAACAAAATGGTTTTATGACAGACAGACTTAAAAACACATTATCAAAAATGGATAATATCTTATCAATTAATAAAAAAGTAATCTCTGAAAGCAAAGAATCGACGGAGGAAGAAGATAAAGATGAAACACAATAAAAAAAGAAACATAGGCATAATGTACGAACTATTGCTAATGAACATTAGCTCTAATTTGGTAGAGGGTAAGAAAGCTAAAGCTAATAAATCGCTTAGAATTATAGAGAAAAGATTTAATAACAATACTGAGCTTTATAAAGAATTTCGACTCTTTAATGCTTTAATCAAGACGCATGCTAGTAGTGAAAGAATTGCACTCCAAATCATAAATGAAGCGAAAGATGCAATTAGAAGATGTAATAAAACAGAAATAGATAGAGAAAAGTCTAGATTAATAAGAGACATTAATCATATTATCGATGATTCGAAATTCTATCATAGAAAGGTAAGAAATTACCGCCAATACGGTACTGTCCAACAGCTTTTCAATGAGTGGTCAAAAGGTGATAAATCAAATCTTAAACAAGTACTTGACTTAGAAGATAAAGTTATTAGAATGCTTACTGAAGAAAAAACAGAAATTACAAAGTCTGAAATAGATCCAAATTTAACTGATAAGCTAGTTATAAATTTAATGACTGAAAAACTTAATCAACGCTACAATACAAATTTAAATGAAGAACAAAAACAGATAATTCAAAAATATTCTTTGTACTGTACAGAAAATCATCACGGAGATATGAGAAAATACCTTGTCTCACTAAAAGAAAATACAGTAAATGCAATGAAAAAATATAAAATAGAAACTGATAGTGAATTTACTAGAAGCAAAATAGATAACGTAATTAGCAAAGTCCAAGAGCTAAATACAGATACAATAAATGATGATATCGTTACAAAATTTATGACAGTATCAAATCTTAAAGAACAAATTCTTAAGGAGGATAAGTAATGTCTAATTTAAAATTACTTACTGAGTGGTGCCCATTAAATCTTGACAAAGAATCTATTAATGAATCTAAAATTCAAAATGGAGGAAGATTAATCTTAAAAGGAATCATACAGCGCGCAGAAACTTTAAATCAGAATGGAAGAGTTTATCCTAAGTCTATACTTGAACGGGAAGTAATAAATTATCAAAAACTCATTAAAGAAAATAGAGCATTAGGCGAATGTGACCATCCAGACTCTTCAGTTGTTGAGTTGAAAAATGTATCTCACATTGTTAGAGAAGCTTACATGGATGGCGACTCAGTTTACGGAGCAATAGAAATACTAGACACACCAAAAGGAAAGATAATCCAAAGTTTAATAGAGAGTGGCGTAACATTAGGAATATCTTCAAGAGGTGTAGGCTCAACAAGAAGTCAAGGTGATACACAGGTTGTACAAGATGATTTTCAGCTAATATGTTTTGACATGGTTTCAGAACCTTCAACGCCAGGTGCATTCATGCTAAGAGAAGGAAAAGAAATAGACAGGCGTGATCTAGATAAAATTTTTACAAAATCAGATAAGATTGATAGAATATGCAATGAAATATTGAGGTGGTAAGTGTCTAAGCTAAGTAGAAGTGTTCTTAAGGGGATTATCAAGGAGTGTATGGTTGAAATTATGCAAGAAAGCTTTTTTCCTCATTCTAACTCACAAATGATAGATATGTTAGGTGAATCAAAATCACAATCGATTGATAGACAAAGTTATAAGAAAAATATGCAAGAAGGTAATCAGGGTAGAAAGCGCAGTAGACACTTAGATAATATAAACTATGGTGGCGGAGAAAGTTCTCGTAAACCCAATAAGCAGTTTGAAAATAAGGTAAGTAATCTTGCATCTTCGATGACTAATGATCCAATACTTGCAGACATATTAAAAGATACAGCAATGACAACACTACAAGAACAAGTTTCTGCTGATAATAAAGGTAATATTGTTTCACCCGTGAGATCGGGAGATAAAGCTGCTATAGCAGTAAGTCAAAATGATCCTACAGATATATTTGGTCAAGAAGCTGCAGGAAAATGGGCATCTTTAGCTTTTGCTGATTCTGTAAAAAAATAAGATAAATTTTCTTATGTGTGATACATATAACTGTCGCATCTTTTACTAGGAGTGTGTTATGAAAAAGGTAAAACTAACTGATAAATTGCTTAAGAAAATTATCGCTGAAGAACGTGAAAAATTATCACAAATGGGAATGATGAAACAAGACAACAGCGAAACAAATGTTGATAAGTATTTAAAGCACTATGATAAGCTTATTTTGAAAGAAGCTTCTCTAAGAAGGCAGTTGAGAAATGTTAAAGTTCTTAAAGAAAAAATTTCAAAAACATTGAAGCGTAGGAAGTAATCATGGCTGAACAACCACAAATAATTATACAACAACCAGTACCACCAAATAAAAAGTTTGGAGCAAGAAATCAAACAAACTTGCAAAAGATCTTTAGTAATTCACCAATTCATGCAGGAGAATTATCTGATCAAGAAAGAAAAGAATACTTTGAAAAAAATGTGATAAATGGAACTGTAGTAGGTGGTAACGGTATCAATAGTTTTAATTTAGATTATGAAGATGCACCAAATCTTGAAGATGTCCAAACTGGAGGAGGCGGTCTGCCATCAACTCCATATACGCCTAACTTAACTTCACCCGGTCCAGGAAGTATGAATGCTGCTGATCAGCCTGTTTATGAAGGAAACATTGTAGGTAATACTGAATTAAGTAGTGCAGAATTCGGTGTAGGCTTAGGTGGATCTGTGTCACCATCAGTTACGTCTAAAGAAATTTCAAAGCAATCAGTTTTAGGCACTTATATAATGGGGCGTTCTTTTTCAACATCAAACGGATAATTGAATGAGTTATTATTCAGATACCAAAGCTACTCTAAGCGATCCTCGACCAGGCGGTGGATACGGATCGCTTAGAAAGTATTCGTATCATGGTCATGACCCTGTTTTAGGAACAACTGCTGGAAGTATGTCTTATTTTCCCGTAGGAAGTATGAATGATTCAAATATTAAAGAGGAAGAAATAGAAGAATTGGATGATTTTGTTGAAGATATGACACCGGAGCTTCATAATAAAATTGGTGGAATGACTTTTATTAATGATTTCGGTGCACAAGCATCAACAGATGCAAGATCTTTCACAAAAGGTCAGGCTACAATTGCTGAACAAATGCAATTTAACACACCTGCTCGAGACGGAATATCTCCATTTTCTCATAGGACAATATATAGACAGGGGGGATTCGATGGCCCACCAATAGGTGGGGATGCTCTAAAGTCCAATTGGGCAGATAGTTCTGCAGGAGCACCGTATAGGCAAACAGGAACACTAGGTTTTGCGCATCCTGCAAAAGATCTCTCCGGAGCCAATGATGATATTGCGATGTATAACCTTCAGGACTTTTTAGAAGATCCGGAAGGTGCCAAATACCAAAGAGCAGTTCTAAAACAACAGAATAATATTAGAAAAATCCTTAACGATATCGAGAAAGAATAGGATAATCAAGATATTTAATAACGAAAGTTATAATTATATATTGCATTCCAAATTGGAGTAAATTAATGTCGAAGAGTATATACGAAGAGGCTATAGCTGATGCCAAGAAAATTAGGGAGGCAGCAGAAGTCAATGCGAAAAACGCAATTCTAGAATCTGTTACCCCTAAGATTCGTGAGTTTATTGAGCAAGCCATTCTAGAACAGGATGACGAAGATGGCGATAAAGATGCTGATAAAGTTGCTGACGGTGATAGTAATAAAAATACTTCACCAGATATCTTAGGTGGTGAACCAGAAGATGGTGCACCAGAAGATAATAGTTCTGAATCAGTTGCTCTAGACGAATCAGCAATTGGTGCACTTCTCGGACTTTTAGGTGGAGAAGATATTTTCGATGATCTAAATACGCAATCGTCAAAATCAGCGATGAATTCAGTGGTTAATGAAGCAATTGGTAATTTATCTAAACCTGAAAGGGAAAAATTATTCAATATTGCTGATAAATTAGAAAGAAATGCAGATAAATTAGAAAGTAACGTAATAAATAATGATGTAAGCCTCAAGGAGAATAACGACATGGCACAAGAAACATTTTATGAAGTAGATCTTAGATCACTTAAGAAAGCAGTTAACGAAGGAATTGAATCCGATCACGGCGTTGAAGAATTAAGTGACATTGAGCTTAATGAGCTTATGGGTTTATTGGAACAGGATGAAGAAGGCGAAGAACCTCCTGCTTCTGTTGGTGATATGGATCTGTTTGGAGGACCTCCAGCTGGCGAAGGTGAAGAAGCTCCTGAAATGGAAATGCCTCCTATGGACGATGCATCTGAAGGTGACGAAGGTGAAATAGACACTGGAAATTCTGCTGTTGATGAAATATTAGCAAATTTAGTTGATCTTCTTAAAGGTGAATTAGCAGGTGAAGAACCTGAAGCTGAAGATATTGAAGTAGAAGATGAAGAAGAATTTGAAATGCCAGAAGACGAAGGTGAAGAACCTGAAGGTCCTGGAGGACTTGAAGAAGTTTACGAGATAGATCCAGCTATGCTTCGTAGAGAACTTAGAAATATTAAGAAAACATTACGTGAAGGAAAAGGTATCTCTAAAGATATGGAAGCCCAATACGGCGGAAAAGGTCACGCAAATGCAGGAATTAAAAACTCTTACGGTGGAAAGGGCACTGGCAAGGTCGGCGTTAAGCGATCTTTCGGTGGCGGCTCTGAAGGACAAGATCCTTTTGTCAACCCTCCACAAATTAATAAACTTAACGAGGCACTACGCCAACAGGTCCGCTTGAATCGTGACTTGAGCAAGAAACTGACAAAATACAGAGGTGCAGTTAAATCACTTCGTGAGCAGTTGGAAGATCTCAATCTTTTTAATGCAAAGCTTCTTTATGTGAACAAGCTTCTCCAAAATAAGAATTTAAATGAATCGCAACGTAAGTCGATCATAAAAGCTCTTGATAAAGCAGGTTCAATTAATGAAGCAAAGACTCTATTTAGAAGTCTAACAGAAACTTTTTCTAGATCTAGAAAAGGCGGAAGCAAGACAATTAATGAGTCAAGAACACTTGGTAGTTCTTCTCGTCCAACAACCTCAGCAGCTAGTAAAAATACTGGCAACACAGAGCTTGGAAGATGGGCAAAACTTGCAGGTTTAAAATAACAATTTATTAAAATGGATAATTTCATAAGGAGAAAATAATGTCCAGATCATTTACACTTAATCAACTCACTGAAGGCATTCGTGACAGAAATGTCGGTGCTGAAGGTAATCGTTTGATTTCTAAGTGGAACAGAACTGGTCTTCTTAGAGGTCTCGCTGAACACAGTCGTGAAACAATGGCGCGCCTCTTAGAAAACCAAGCTGCTCAATTGCTTAGAGAATCAAATAATATTTCATCTATATCATCAAACGGAGCAATGGGAACATCAGGAGATCTTCAAGGTTTCACTAACATTGCATTTCCAATTGTAAGACGTGTCTTCGGTGGTCTTGTTGCTAACGAATTGGTTTCAATTCAGCCAATGAGTCTTCCATCAGGTCTTCTTTTCTATCTTGATTACACATACGGCACTGATGTCGGTGGTGATGACGCAAGAGGTAACGCTGGAAACCTAGGCGGTCTTAACTCTGACGGAGTTAGAGATAATGCAGCAACATATGCAGCGGGTCAATCAATTTATGGTTCACCTACCGGTAAGGGCATCCGCGGCGGTGCTAATGCTGTTGGTGGTAACTATGACTTGGTAGGTTCAGCTTATACTAAAGTTCATTCTGCGTCATTGAAACCTGCAGCTGCACTTGTTGGTGCTTATAACGGTACTGCAGCAATTATTGATGGTGCACAGCTCCAAGCAACAGGATCTGACGGTAAATTGCTTAATTTTGATATTCAGCTGACTCGTGAGATCGAAGCAGGAACATCATTTTATACAGCTGGAATATTTCCAATAGCACAGCTTGGTGCTAATTTTGATAAAACAAATGCAAAATCTCTTGCATTCTTTTCAGCTTCTGATGATGAAACTCATTTAGATCTCCGTTCAGCCGGTCCTACATTTCAACAGGGTGCAGGAATTCTTAATATTCGTCGCCTTAATGAAGTTGGAAGTGTTGTTGGGTCTACTTTTGTTTCAGATCCTATCAATGGTGATCACGTAAAAGCAATTTTTAAAGTTGACACATCTTTTGCTACAGCTGAAGCTACCAATATCAGAACTAAAGCAGACTGTCGAATGACTGCTTCATTTGCAATTGCTGATAAGTTTGATAGTGAAGCGGATTCTACCGGTGCAACACTAGTTATTCCATCATTCGAATCTAACTTTGCATCATCTCCAACGCCTATCATCCCTGAAATCGACATTAAGATCGAATCTATTGCAGTTACAGCGACCACACGTAAGTTAAGAGCTCGTTGGTCACCAGAACTTGCGCAAGATCTTAATGCTTATCACTCGTTGGATGCTGAGGTTGAATTGACCCAGATTCTTTCTGAGCAAATTGCATTGGAAATCGATCGTGAAATTCTTAATGACCTTCTTGTTGAAGCACGTGGTGCTAACTACTACTGGAGTAGATCTCCTGGTAAGTTTGTTAATAAGACAAACGGTAATGCTGCTACTCTTGCATCTAACTTGGCAACTGGACCTTCATTTACTGGTACAGTTAGAGAATGGTATGAGACTCTTGTTGAAACCATTATCGATGTAGCGAATGAAATTCATAGAAAGACACTTCGTGGATCTGCGAACTTTATCGTAGTTTCTCCTGAGGTTGCTACAATCTTTGAAGCTTCTATTCTTTACAAGCCAAGCATTAAAATCGATGGAAACGGTCAAGCTTCTGCTCCTTTCCAATTGGGTGCTGCAGCAATCGGTTCTCTTTCAAATCGTTTCACCGTTTACAAAGATCCTTACTTCCCTAGAAATAAGATCCTTGTAGGTTATAAAGGTGGATCATATCTTGAAACAGGATACGTTTATGCTCCATACGTACCGTTGATTGTTACTCCTACAATTTTCGCTCCTGAGGACTTCACACCTAGAAAAGGTGTAATGACCCGATACGGAAAGAAAATGGTTCGTGCTGACTTCTACGGAACAGTAACATGTTTGGATATGGATATAATCTAATCTTTCGAGACTAGATTCTAGGATGAAAAAGGTGGCTTCGGTCACCTTTTTTTATACATTTTATCTGCCGCAGTTTATATTTATAACACTCATAAATCACACACACACACAAAAGGAGGAAATTATGAGTAGTGCGTATAGCCTTAGAGCTGGTTTGTTATCACAAGCAGAAGGAATCTTAATGACAAAATACCAAATTGAATATGACAGAGTTAGGTATTTATGTGATAGAGATTTAATTGATCCAAAAACTGTCACGTGGCCAGAGCCACCAGAGACAGAAGCTATTTTAGCAGAAGCCGAAAAGCTTTACAAGTTTGTGCAAACCAAGTAAAATTTTACTGGATGAGTAAAAACTAAGGGTGATACTCATGTGTCACCTTTTTTATTGTGAGGAATTATGTTGTTATCACTATTAAGTCTTTTAACCTTTGCACACACACCTGATCTAGAAATCACAGTGGAAGCGAAACAGTATGAAGAGATATACGTAGAAGAGCCGAGGATTATATCAGAATTGACTCTAGAAGGTGAGGATTATGAAACTGTTATATTCACTCTAATGAATGCTCATCACAGCTTCTGGTACAAAGGAGGCGACATTGGTGCGATCTACAACAAGGAGACAATAAAGCTTTCTGGGACAGAATGCAACTACAAGAAGAGTTCACTAATTTGTGCCAATCAAGACAGCATGTGGGTTTTACGATCTGTAATCACAATATCAGGAAATCAAGCATCAATTCATTTGCTGTTGTTTGACTCAACCGGTGTGGTAATCGGACAATCCAGCTATACAAGTAAAAAACAAGTTAAGATCATAGAAAGGCAACGTGAGACTGCTAGAAATAGTAGAGATATTTTATCCTCACTTTATGGGCAAAGTAATCAGGTCGTCATAGAAGAGGACTTAGAGCCTAGTGTAATAACAACACAGCCACAATTAACAAATCAAAATATATCACAAGCAGTGATTATGTTGTATAATAGCTTAATAAAATCAGAATAAAACAGTTTATTCTGTATAATTAGAATCAGGCCCGGCACAAAGCATAAAGCTGTTAGCACCAGCGTGTCGGAATCATGTGCCCTAACTTTCTTAAAATAGGAGAAATTATGCCAAAAGCAAGTTACATAGCCGCGAAAGGCTTAGTAATAACACCAGGAGCCGGTCTAGACATAGAAAAGGTAAACGGAACAACTAGTTCTGATGTTGCAACTATAAATGGGACGTGTGGTGTTATTACAATAGGAGATACTCAGACTATAACACCAGGTGATATAGGTAATGAACAGACAATCACTAACAACAGAGTCAAAGCTAACAGTGTAATTATTTTAAAAGTTCTTGTTGATGCAGCCGCGACAGGATTACCGTGCTTAACAACACTTGAAATAGCAGATTCCAGCTTTAAATTTGTCATAGGAAATGCACATGCCTCAGGTGATGTAACAGCGCAAGATCTCAAACTTTCATATCTAATAGTTTAGGAGAAATTAACATGCCAAAATTATCATACACAGCAAGTAAAGGATTGGTTTCTACGCCAGGCGAAGGAATTGATATAGAAAAAGCTAATGCCACATGCTCAACAAATGCTGCTACTGCTAATGGCTCAGCAGGAGTCATAACTACAGAAGTCTTGACTGTCACCGCGGGAGACACTAGTGCACTTCAAACTATCTCTAATAGTAGGGTGAATGTTGACAGTACAATTCTTCTTACTGCAGAAGTTGCAGCTGATAATGCTGTTGGAGGTGTACCTGTAGCACATATAGTTGCTATAACAGCAAATCAATTTACATTTAAAATTACTAACATCAAAGGCGCAGGTGGTAACATTAACAAAGCAGTTAAAGTTCACTACATTGTTCTGTAGGAGGAAACATGCCAAAAGTAAGATATGAAGCAGCAAGAGGTGTAGTAATTACGCCTGGTGCAGGTATAAAGGTTGAGACGTTTGCAGAAAAAACTTGCGCAGGGGATGCTGCGACGTCAAATGGTACAGCAGGTAGAATTGCCTTGGCTGCCCAGACAATAGGAGCAGGAGGTCGAGGTAGCGTACAAACAATTACTGATAATCGCGTAAGTGCTTCAAGTGTAGTACTTATAGAAATTGCTGTTGATGGTGAAGGTACAAGAGCACCAAAAGCAACAGTTCATTCAATAGCTGATAATACATTTACTTTTACGTTAGGTAATGCTAAAGCTTCTGGAAATGTTCTTGCTGCTAATTATAAAATTTCTTATTTAGTAATTTAATTATTTAGCGATAGTATAATAACAATAAAGACACTCTACGAGAGTGTCTTTTTTATTTACTTTAAGGGATATATATATATTATTATGGCATCGAAAACAAGTCAATCGATAAGGATCGCTAGACCCCCTCCTTATCCAAGTAAAAAAACAAAAGAGGACAATATGAGTACAAGTGAGGATCCAACACAACAAAGTGAGCAGTCAGCTCCAGCACCACAACAAGCAGATGATCTAATGGACTTTGGTGACTTAGACTTTGCAGATCATTATGGTGATGAAACTGTTAAAGATGACAGTCAACTTCTTCCTGAGAATACAGCGACTTCTGCTATTAATTGTGCATTTGTTGGTTTCGGTGGCGGTGGTGGAAAACTTGCCAAATCGTTTCTGGATCTAGGATACAATAGAACTCTACTCATTAACACAACACACAAAGATCAACCTGAAGGCATTAAACCGGAACATTTTCTTTTGTTGGAAGGCGCAGACGGTGTTGGTAAAGACGTCAACATGGGCAAGAAAATCTTAAACGATAATGCTACATTTATCGAAGACACCTTGCGAGCTCGACTTGGTGAAGTTGACTGGCTCTTTGTTTGCGCATCTGGTGGTGGAGGTACAGGAAGTGCTTCTGCAAGTCTCCACGATGCATTCCAGAGATACTTAGACTCTGTCCAAGGTAATGGTAAGGTCGTTTATCTTGTGTCCACTCCTACCTCACAGGAGCTTCTCAATCCAACTATTAAATCTAACTGTGGATTGCTTTGTCAAGATGTTAAAGCACACCCACACGTTATTGTTGACAATGAAAAGCAATTGCAATTACTTCGTGGTAAAGTTGGTATGCTAGGCATGTATCCTGCTGCCAATAAAGCATTTTCTAAGATGCTAGCACAAATTTTTAAGTTGGCTGCTGAACCGTCACCCATTCAGTCTTTTGACACCAAAGATTTAGAAAAATGTCTTGCAACACCTGGGCGTATGTCGCTAGGAACAATAGCAGTTAAAGATTTTAGAGCTGACAATCTTGGCATGAAAATATTTAAAGGATGTACAGATCGATCACCTTGTCCAACACCTGCTGCCAAAGCACAAGCAGGAGTACTTTTATTGGTGACAAGTACTGATACAGCATCTGATCCGACAGCTTCAAACCAAATGGAAGCATCAATATCTTATGTTGGAGGACGATCAGACACTTTATTTTCAGGTGTTTATGTACGCCAAGGGCTTCCAGGATTGGTTGCTATAATGGTACTTTGTGGTATGTAGGAAAAAACTAATTCTACTATATATATAAAATTGTGTTTTAGTGGAGTCTTCAGTTAAAGTTGTGCCTATTTATAAATAAAGATGGAGGCATAGTGGCTACATTTGCAAATACAACAAATCCGACACCTTTCGGTCTGTATGATGATGATACAACATTTCAGACTGATGCTGATAAAATAGTTACGTTTATTAAGCGTAAACTAGGTGATGATATTCTATCTGTTGAGCTGACTAAAAAACAGATATGGGCAAATTTTGAAGAGACATTATTCGAATATAGCTCAATAATTAATCAATATCAGGCAAAATCCCAATTGGCAAATTTTTTAGGTATTGCTACAGGCAGTGCTATGTCTGGTTCTGAAGAAAAAATGCCTAGAGAGAATCTTGAATATTTATCAAGATTTGCTGAACCTTATGCTACAGAAGCAGGTATTGGAGGTTCTTATAATACAATAACCGGCTCAATTGATCTAGAATCAGGGCGTCAAGATTACAATATATACACAGAACTCAAAGATGGATCTGAAAATGTAATATTTGATCAACAAGCAGAGGGTAAGAAATCAAAGTTAAAAATTGTAGAAGTATTTCATTATAATCCAAATGCTGCTTATAGATTTTTTGATACCACATCAGCTGTAAACTATCTTAATAATGAGTTTAGTTTTGAGTCTTTTACACCTGAGACTATATTCTATGTCCTTCCAGTTTTTGAAGATATACTAAGGGCAGGACAACTAGACCTATCTAATAGAGTTAGAAGATCTAATTATTCGTATGAAGTTGTAGGAACAAATATTAGAATGTACCCAATGCCAACAGGAGCACCTGTAGCTCCTAAGAAGCTATGGATTAGAGTTCGATACTTTTCTGATCCCCTTTCACCTGCGTATCAAGATGATTCAATTCAAGGTGTTTCTAATTTAAACAACATTCCATTTGGTAACCTGATTTATACAAGAATTAATTCTATCGGGATGCAGTGGATTAGACAATACTGTTTAGCACTTAGTAAAGAGCAGCTAGGTTTAATTAGATCTAAGTTTGGCAATATCCCCATCCCAGGCGGCGATTTATCGCTTAATGGTAGTGATCTAATATCACAAGGGCGTGAAGATCAAAATTCTTTAAGAGATAAGTTGAAAGAAATGTTAGAATCTTTAACTTATGACAAGCTTATTGAAATACAGTCAACAAGAGCTGAGCAAATTCAAAAACAATTAAAGTACGTACCGGTTCCAAACGGTGGTGCTATTTTTATGGGGTAACCAATGGCCAGATTATTTATAACACCACGAGAGATTAATTTTATCAATGACATTGCTAAAGAAGTCGTCAAAGATGTAATCGGGCAATTCATATATCTCTACCCTATATCAGAAACAAAAACGTTAGTACATGATGTTTATGAAGAAGCAGTTGATAAGATATTTGAAAACCCAATTAAATTAGACTGTTTAGCAGAATATCAAGCTGATGAAATTTCAACAACGAGATTTGGAAGTGAAGAATTTTATACTATAGACATATATGTACAATCAAGAGATTTAATTGATAAAGAGATTGAAATTCTAGAGGGCGATTTTTTCCAGTATGGCGGTATATTTTTTGAAATTATTAAAGTTCCCCTTAGTAACGTAATTTACGGTCAAATAGAATATAATGGCTACGTTACATTAACTGGAAAGCAATCAAGAAAAGGACTATTCTTAAGCCAAGTACTTGGACCTTATGATGAAGGATATTCTGACCCTGAGGCAATTCAAGAAACATTTGTACAGCAACGTGGTTTTGCAGAAAATAGTGAAGGCGAAACAGGAGATGTTAGAGAATTACAAAAAAGAGGTGTCTTGGATAAACCAATTACCGGTCCTGCAGAAGTTTCTCCCAAGGATGGGGGTAAAGCAGGATCAACTTTTTATGGTGATACATAATGGCTAAAAGTAGAAAAGCAGGAAGACCTAAGCAGAAGGTTGTTATGGGTCGAGAAGGTAATAATATAACTGAAAACTTTAACATGCCTTCAATCGGAATTGAAGATATTGATAGAGCTGTTTTCACTTTATTTGATAAGACACTCAATTTTAATGTCACGTATCAGGGTGAAACTACAAAAGTGCCTGTTATTTTTGCTACAGGTGAAAGATTTGCTTTGACTAGACGTGACAGCCCAATACGTGATAACAATAATGCATTAATACTGCCTATGATATCAATTATGCGTCAAGACTTAGATTTTAGTCCTGGCCAAGCAGGTAAAGGAACAGCAATAGCATTTGGCGAAATTCCAGGTTACTATATTAAAAGAAGACTAGGCAAAGAAGATAGAAACTATCAAAACATAATCAATAAAGCAGGTTTAACAAATCAAGACAACGTATCATCACGTAAAAACTTTGGATTGAGCGAGATATCACCAGGAAATACAACAAAATTAAATACGCAAGCATCTAGAAGAAATGGTAAAAATCTAACATTTATCGAAGGAATGGCAAAATCAGGTTTGCAGTCAAATCTAGGTGATAATATCTTTGAAATAATTGATATTCCTTACCCGTCTTTCGTTGCAGTAAAATATAATATAATATTTTGGACTCAGTATATGCAACAAGCAAATCAGATTATAGAAAGTCTATATTCTATTTTTAAAACAAAGCATGAAATACAGATGATTACAGACACTGGGTATGAATTGGTTGCATTTTTTAGCGATTCTGTAAGCTCAAATAGTAACTTTGATGACTTTTCAAATGATGAAAGAACAATTAAGCATAGCTTTGATATAACAGTCCCGGGTTATATCTTGGCACCAAATAACAATGATTTGGGTTCTCCTTTTAGATCATTCTTTTCTGCACCACAGATAGAATTTGGCTATTATGATTCACTGAATCCTGTAGTTATTAGACAGGACATGGATCAAGTAAGCCCAGGTGATTTTATTTTAAGCGATGTAGAATTAGTTGATGATATTAAAGGAAGATTAAAAAGAGGGCAATCAAGCGAAGAAGTAGAAGTAATGGTTCGTGATCCCTTTACAGATAAAGAGATTGTGACATATGGAAAAGTTAAACTGCGCAATCAGAGAGCAGGAGAAACAGTTGTTGGACCAGCAGTTGTTAAAAAAATTGATACACAATATGAATAGATAATTGACGTGCAACTCGATAGTTATTAAACGTTAATGTAATTAAGGAGTAATTGAATGTCTGAACAAGTATTTAAGTCCCCTGGGTTTTTTGAAAAAGAGGTGGATCTAAGTCAGCGAACGGGCGAAATAACTGGCGTTCCAGCTGGAGTTGCCGGTACAGCTGAGATAGGCCCAGCATTCGTTCCTGTGACAATCGGTTCGATGGTTGATTTTAAAAATAAATTTGGTGATATCAAAGCAGAAAATTTCGGACCCTACGCAGTTAAAGAATTTTTAAGAAATAGATCAGCAATAACTTATGTTAGAGTTTTAGGTGCTGGAGCAAATTCGACATCGCAACATATTAATAACACATCACAGCAAGGTGTTGTTAATGCTGCAGGTTTTTTATTGACAGGTAGTGGATATTCTTCTGGAGATAGTGTATTAAATAGAGCACAAGGAGATGTTGTATTTCTTACAGCATTTCATCAAGTCCCAACAAACTATGAAACTGCGGGTTATCCTATTTTTACGGACAATAGAACTTTTCCAATGACATCTGGTGGCTTTGTTAGTTTAGTAAGGGGTATGCTTTTTACCACAACTGGATCAAGAATTGAAGTTCTTGACTACAATGAGTTATATCCATCAGGAGAAACAGCAAATGATGCAGCATCAATTAATTCATATGATAGTACTGAGCTAGCGGGAACTTTTAAGCTTGTTGTTTCTTCATCAGCAGCAGGTACAGCATTTGCAAATGATGAAGGCAAAGCAGGAATTAAAATATACACAGCATCTTTAGACCCTAGCAGCATACACTATGTAGGTAAAGTTTTAAATAAAGATCCTGATCGATTTTTTGAAAAACAACATTTGCTTTATTGTGACTTTCCAGTTGAAAGTGAAATTGCCAAAGTTTTCCAAAACCCGAGCGCACCTACTAGCGAATACGTAGCAGTAGCATCCGGCTCTAAAAATACCAGCTTATCATCAGGTGATACAACGCAGACATATGAAGATATGTATGGTAGATTTGATACACGATATGCAGCTGCTAGAACAACGGATTTTATATCCCAGCCATTCGGTGATAAAGAGTTTGATTTGTTTTATTTTGAAACAATATCTGATGGTGCCTCTGCAAATGTTAAGTTTAAGGCATCAATATCAAACATTAAAAGATCGTCAGATCCTAAAAACCCATACGGAAGTTTTACTGTAGAAATTAGAGATTTTGGGGATAATGATAGAAATTTAAGAATTCTTGAGAGATATCCTAATTGTAATTTAAATCCTGCTAGCGAAAATTACATTGCTAAGAAAATTGGAGACATGAAAGTTTTCTATAATTTTGATGCAGAGACAGACTCAGAAAGGCGACTAATCGTTGAAGGTAAAAATCCTAACAAGTCACAGTACATAAGAGTCATAATGAACAGTCTTTTAGATTCTCCAGGTGCTGTACCCCAAGAGGCGTTACCTTTTGGCTTTAGAGGACTTCCAGTTCTTAAAACAACCGACACACTTACTGATGAAAATGCTTCTGCTTTACCTGCAGGAACAACAAACTCTAAGGCTAGACTGCACTTTAAAGATACGGCAGCATCATCAGTGCTTTCAGCGTCTGTTCTACCGCCTGTTCCTTTTAGATACAAAGTTACAAAGGGATCAGTAAAACAATCAGCAGCACCTGCATTTACAGGGGAACCTGGCTCTACAGAAGTTGCTGATGCTAACTTATACTGGGGCGTTAAATTTGAAAGATTACCCACCACAGCATCAATGGCACAGTCAGTTTTGAATTCAAACGCTTCTTCAGAAAAGAACGAGCTAATAGAAAGTTATAGTAAGTTCCTGGGTATCGCAAAATTAGATGCCCTTGTGACCGGTTCCGGAGCAGATCAGTTTAATGAAAATAAATTTACTTTAGCGCGCGTTGCTTTAAGACACACACTTGCAGCTGGTGATAATATTGATACAACTATGTCAACAGCACTGTCAGGAACAGCTGCAGAAAGCATTCTTGAAACTGCTTATTTAAGAGACAAAGATCCTGACGTTACTGACTATACAGTGTTGGATGGATCTTTACGAAGAGCATCACTAGCAACTCTGTTGACAGCTAGAAGTCATGTATATTTTAATAAATTTACAAATTTTGCAAAGTTTACAAACATGTTCTATGGTGGTTTTGATGGTAACAATTTGTTAGACAAAGATATGCGCCTCATGAATGATCGTGCAAGTTCTTCAGATGTAGGCGGAAAAGCAGGAGGCTTGAATATACACAATTTAAATAGTACGTATTCACCAGGAATTGGCCCTAATAACAATACAGTCTTTGCTTATAGAACAGCAACAAAAATTCTTACTGATAATATGTCATCTCGTATAAACATATTGGCAATTCCAGGGATTAGGGATTCTTTTGTAACAGATCATGCTCAAGACTTGACAAGAGAATACGGTCAAGCTATCTACTTGATGGATATTCCTTCTTATGATAAGAATAATGCAAGAAGGTATGATGACACAACTGATCGAGTAAGTGTTAACAGAACTATAGAACAATTTGAAGGTAGACAGATTGATAATAACTTCACTGCAACTTACTTTCCTGATGTTATGCTAGAAGATGATGACAATAACAATCGAATAGTTAATGTACCAGCATCTGTGGTTGCATTAGGTGCATTAGGATATAATGATTCAATTGCATATCCTTGGTTTGCGCCAGCAGGATTTAATCGAGGCGCTTTAGAAAATGTTAGAAATACAGATATGAGGCTTACTGCAGGTGATCGCGATGACTTGTATGAAGCTAGAATTAATCCAATTGCAAACTTTCCTAATGGAGGTTTTGTCATATTTGGTCAAAAAACTTTACAGCAAGATAAAACAGCATTAGACAGGGTCAACGTTAGAAGAATGTTACTTGAGGTTAAACGACTTATTGTTAATGTAGCTAATAAATTAGTTTTTGAGCAAAACACACCTGCAACAAGAGCAAGGTTTGTTGCACAAGTGACACCACTTCTTTCAGTTGTACAAAGCCAGCAAGGTATCGATCAGTTTAAAGTTGTAATGGATTCTTCTAACAACACAGATATTGACATAGAAAATAATGTTTTAAATGGAAGAATAGTTCTTGTTCCTACAAGAGCAGTAGAATTTATTGCAGTTGACTTTATTGTCACAAATTCTGGTGTAAGTTTTGCGTAACGCATATTTAAGTTATAAATGGAGATCATAAATGGGTGAATTAGTTTTTAAAAGTGCTGGAGTTAGCACAACAGAAATTGACTTGTCAGGTCCAACACAGACAGGGCCAAGTGGAACACCTGCTGGTATCATTGGGACTGCAAACCAAGGTCCTGCGTTTGTTCCTGTAACAATTGCAACTTTTACACAGTTTCAAAATATATTTGGTGAATCAGATGGTAAGAAATTTGGCCCACTTGCAGTTAACGAGTGGTTAAAAAATGCTAGATCATGTACATTTCTAAGAGTCTTGGGAGTAGGTGATGGTAAGCAAAGAAGTAATTCTGGTGTTGTTAGTAACGCTGGTTTCTTTGTAGGCGATGACCTTATTCAACCAGGTGGTACAAAGTCTCTAAATCCTTATGCAAACAACACAGCTGGGACACTTAACGGAAGAACGTACTTCTTAGGTACATTTATGTCTGAATCTGCAGAGTCTACTATTTTTAGTGATGCAGGTTTGCAAGAGCAAAATGTTGCAGCTTCAATTACATTTACATTAGCAACATACACAAATGTATTAAATACTGATAAAATTGTATTTACTGATGCTGCAGGTAAAACTTTAACAGCAACTGTAAATTCAGCTGCAGGTAATTATAATGCTCCTTATATTCTGGGTGATTACAGTGGTACAACAGCTATTACTGTTGATTTAAAGACAGGAGCTATGGCCGCAGCAGCTAATCTTTGTCAAACAATAACCAACATGCTGGCCGGAGCAGCATCATTAAAAGGTTTTGGAATTACAACACCTGCTTACACCTCAGGTACATCTTTGGTCTGTACTTCAACAAACACCGGAAGGATAGGCAATAAATGCACAGTTATAGTAACGAATGTTGCTGGAAATTTCGTTGTTGACTTTAGTGCACCAGTAGGATTATCATCAGGGGTAACACAACGCCTGGCCTCAGGCCGGGGAGGGGCAATTCCAATCCTCAGAGGCGTTTTGCTAGCACCGTCTGGTGTAGCTTTAGCACTATCAGGAAATTCAACAGGTAATGACAATACACCAGTTGCAGCAACAGCAGCAGCTGCATCTGCAGGTGAGTTAATGCCAAGTAAGGGTGCACTTACTGGATCTTTAGAATTAAGTTCTCAAAACTTTACTTTGCTGCTTAATGGTCTAAAAGATGTAGAAAAGAATATAATTACTGCTTCTTTTGATATAACTTCACCTTCTTATTTTGCAAACGTATTTAATACTAACCCGCTTGATTTTGAAAAAGAAGGTCACTTACTTTATGGTCATTATGACATACACAGTGCTTTTGCAACAATAACAGGGTCAGGCACAATTAATGCAGGTGGGGGTAATAAAAGCCCAACAAGCGGTGGTAAGGAAGATATTGCTTTACTACTCACATCATCTGCCGGAAGAGCCGGAATAGGAGCTGCACCTGCAAACGTACCAGACTATGAGGACTTTAGTGATAGATTCAAGACACCGATAACACCCTCAATTATTTCACAAAATTTCGGAGGTGCACCTTTCAGCTTATTTCAAGTAGAATCTCTTTCTGACGGGGAATTTGCAAATACAAAGCACAAAATCTCAATTGAAAACTTAAAAGTATCTACATCTACTACAGACAAGTATGGTTCATTTGATCTTATAGTAAGAGACTTTCGAGACACAGATGAAGAAAAACAAGTACTTGAGTCTTACCGAGGATTATCATTAGATCTAAACTCTGATCGTTATGTAGTACGTGTTATTGGAGATCAAAATACATTCTTTGATTTTGATAATGCTGTTAGTAATCAAAAAATAATTGTTGAAGGTGACTACCCAGTAAGATCTAATTTCATCAGAATCAAACCTTCAAGTGATCTCAAGGCAGGATCAGTACCCGCTGAAGCATTACCTGTAGGGTTTAGAGGTTTAGGTCATTTAGTAACATCCGGATCTATGCTTTCTAATGAGGCAGATCCGATTTATGCAATATCAACGTCAGTTCAAGGAATAATTGAACCTCCTACGCCCTATAGAGATACAGTATCTCTTAGTATAGGCATTAATAAAAGATCTGATTCTAGACTTTATTGGGGAGTTCAAACTAGTCAAAAAACAGTTCCAGCAGAACCAAACAAGCCAAGTCTTTTTAATAAGACATATGAAACGTATGCTAAATATTTTCCTAATTTTAGAACAGATACAACTAATGTTAGGGTAGGTGAAAATCCTGGAGTAGCAGATGTAAATGGGTCAAAACTTGATTGTGACTTATTTAATAATAATAAATTTTCTCTTGAAAAACTTTTAGTAAGAACAGGAAGTGATACGTATGCTGATCCTGAATACTGGTTAAGCGCATCATTTTATAGACCTGGTAATAAGGGCGCAAATGCAACAACAAAAGTTAGACACTGGAAAGTCAGTGATCTAAAAAGAGTAGGAAACGTTAGATATTCTAAATTTACAACTGTTATGCAAGGTGGTTTTGACGGACTAAATATATTTAATGCAGATCGTCTAGCAATGAATAATGCTTCTATCATTAGGGAAATGACAGATATATCACAGTTTGGAAAAGATGATTCTTCATCTGCAGCGTATAGAAAAGCAGTGGACATAATGGGGTCAAAATCAGATGTCGATATTAAGCTTCTTGCAATTCCAGGTATAAGACATCCCGTTATAACAGACTTTGCAATTACAGCAGTAGAAAATCGATTTGATGCTATGTATATCATGGATATTGAAGAACGCGATGTTCTTAACTCTGTTATCACAGGATCAGCGCAGAGACCACATGTACTTAATACAGTAAATAACTTTTCAAATCGAGGCCTAGATTCTTCATTTGCAGCAGCTTATTTTCCTGATGTAATTGTACAGGATCCAACAACATTAGGCAATGTGCAGGTACCGCCCTCAGTTGCTGTACTAGGCGCATTCTCATTAAACGATCAGCTGGCACATCCTTGGTTTGCTCCAGCAGGTTTCTCTAGAGGTGCCTTAGAAGCTGTTGAATTGGCAGCAGTAAGATTAAACAGAACAAACTTGGATGATTTATACTCAGCAGATATTAATCCGCTCACAGCATTCCCAGGAACAGGAACAGTTGTTTGGGGTCAAAAGACTCTTCTCGCGAGTCCGTCTGCTTTGGATCGAGTCAATGTAAGAAGGTTACTTATTGACATTAGACGAAAAGTTAAAAATGTTGCTAACTCTCTTCTGTTTGAACCAAATCGTGTTGAGACACTTGAGAAATTTAGTGCACTTGTCAACCCTATTTTGCAAAGTGTGCAAGAGAAAAGTGGTGTTGATCGCTTTAAGGTTGTCATTGACACAACAACTACAACTCAAGCAGATGTAGAAAATAATACAATCCGCGGAAAAATATTCTTGCAGCCTACAAGAACCGCAGAATTCATTTCACTAGACTTTGTTGTTACAAATGCTGGTGCAGTAATTTAAAAACTTTTTTAACGGATAATTATAAACACCGATTAGGAGAAAAAAATGGCCGAAACATTATCAGTAACAGACTTGCTTCCAAATAAGTTTGAGCCCAAAAGAGGTTATCGATGGGTTCTTGCTCTTGAAGGTATTGACTCTTTTTTAGTTACCAGTACAAAGAGGCCTGATGCTACAATTGGAAGTACCGAAATTAAATTTATTAATAGTTATCGTATGGTATCTAACGGAAAGATTAAGTGGAGTGATATATCAGTAGAACTACATGATCCCATCGCACCGTCTGGAGCACAACAAGTAATGGAATGGATTCGAACACACTATGAGTCTGTATCAGGTCGTGCTGGATACGCTGACTTTTATAAGCGTGATTTGCAATTAAAAATGCTTGATCCTGTCGGAACAGTTGTAGAACTATGGGATATCAAGGGTGCAATTATTACAAATGCAACATTTGGTTCTTTGTCCTATGACAGTGAAGATCTTATGAAGGTGACACTAACGCTAGCTGTCGATAATTGTGTCATGCAATTCTAAATTGAGTTTTTGTTATTTATTTTTAAAGCCGGCATCGACCGGCTTTTTATTTTACTGATCTAACCCATGGTTTACAATAGTGGGTAGGAGAGTAAAACATGAGTGATTCACATATACCAAAATCTAATATAATGAAAGATGATTTCGGCTGGGAAGTCCCAGTTGAGACAGTACCACTACCCTCACAAGGCGTAGTATATGATCCAGACTCACAGCTTTATAAATCAGAAACAATCGATATCAAAGCAATGACTGCAAAAGAAGAGGATATACTTACTTCTGCTGCTTTGCTTAAAAAAGGTGAGACGCTAAATACACTTATCAAGTCTTGTGTTGTTAACAAATCGATAAATGTAGATGAACTTCTGTTAGGCGATAGAAACTCTCTTATGGTTGCTGTTAGAATAACAGGATACGGTCCAGATTATAATATCTCAGTTAACTGTCCACATTGTAATCACCTAAATAAAGAAAGTGTGAATTTAAGCGAGTTAGCAATTAAGTTTCTAGAAATAGATCCAGTAAGTCCAGGACAGAATATTTTTGAATACGAACTGCCTGTTACAAAAAAGAAGGTGCGGTTTAAGTTTCTAACAGTTGGTGATGAAAAAGAAATGGCCAAAGTAAGAGAACGTATGGAAAAACACTTTGAAAATTTTACTGAGAACAATGTCACATCAAATCTGGAGGCGTCAATTATACAAATTGATCATATTGCAGACAAAAATAAAATAAGACATTTTGTTCTTAACATGCCGGCATATGACTCTAGACAGCTCAGAAAATACATGAAGGAAAATGAGCCTGGGATAAAAATGCAACATAATCTAGTTTGTGAAAATTGCACAAGCGCTTCCTCGGTGTCAGTTCCCTTGTCGAGAGAGTTTTTTTGGCCTTCCTGATAATTATAAGGAAATTTATCTCGAAGAGTCTTTTGCGCTTATGATGCACCTAAGGATGAGTTTAAGTGATATTCATAATCTACCTGTTAGGTACAGAAGATGGTATATGGAAAGACTTTTGAAACATTTTTCAAAAAATAATGAGCTTAAGCCTGTCAATAAAGATAATGAATCAAAGAATTTTGCCAAGTTTCAAGATCAGATAATGAAAAAGTTATCATGATTAAAACTTCTGAGATGCATAATTATGTATAATAACTAGAGTGTATAAATGGCATTAGACGATTCAGATCAAGAAATACTTACAAAAGCTTTTACAGCTGCATTATCTGCACCAGCATCAGATACTAGCGCTGGTGTATACGGTATGCTTTCCGCCATCCAGGCAGCAATTGCAAATATACCTGCAGGCGGTGGCGGAGGTACTAATGCCGGCACACCACCAGCGCTTCTTCCAAGCACACCAACAGAAAATCCCATCCCAAGTAACCCAGCTGCTGACTTTACTGATAAAACAGAAAAAGCTACAAAAAATTCCAAAGGGTTCATGGATAAGCTTTTTACGCCTATAGCTGAAGTTATAACAAAAGTTAACACCGGTATCGAAGCAATAACAGAATTTGATAAAAAAGTTACTGAGTATACCAGTTTTGCAACAAATATGTACGATCCGATACAAGAGGCACTTGGAGGTATTAATGCTGCTGGAAAGTCAGCAAATGAGACAACAGCTGCTGTTATGCGCAATTTTGAGCAATCACAGCAAATATACCTAACTTCTGCTGATGACTTATCCAAGGTTTCTTCTGGTTTAGTTGCAAATTTACAAGATGGTAGTGGTCAACAAGTCAATGTATTGAAAAGAGTCTTTAAAAATGTTGAAGAAGTTTATCAAGCTGCTGAAGATATGCAAAATGCATTTCATGATAATTATCAGTTAAGATACAATGAAATGGATGAGACACAAAAAGCCCAGCTTATAACTTTTGAGAAAGGATTAGGTATATCCGGACAAAAAGTTGCTGAATTGGTGCAAAGACAGATTCAGCGTACAGGTGAAGCTAGTAATGAAACGCTAATGAAAATATCAGCATTTTCTAAATCAGTATCAGATGCAACAGGATTGGCATTCAAGCAAGTAGCTGAAGGGATAACAGAGATAATACTTAATGTTGAAACTTTTGGAAATGTTCAAGAAGAAGAAGCAGCAAGAATTGTTGGGACGTTACAACAGTTAGGAACAAGCTATAGATCCTTTGGTCAAATGGTTAATAAGTTTATGTCATTTGATACTGCAGCGTCTGAAATTGGTAAGCTGACATCTGTGTTCGGTGTACACATGGATGCCATGGAGATGATGCAGCTAGCAAATGAGGATGAAGAGGAGTTCTTACATAGAATTAGGGATGCATTTATAGATCAAGGTATTGCTGTAGAAGATCTAACAAAAGCACAGAGAAATATGCTTGCAAGTACTCTAGGCATGCAAGCTTCAGAAGTTGAAAATTTCTTTGATCCCGATTTACTTGAAATCGATCTAGATGATTTAACAGCAGCAACAGATGAAGCAGATGTGGGACAAGCTTTTGATGTCATGATTACGAATGCTAAACAAGCAAGGCAGACTGCTGCTGACCTAGATAAAGATATGCGCGCAATGACCTTTGCACCTTTTAGAACACAAGCTTACGAGACTGCAAATGCAATGCAGACATTAAAAACAGAGGGTTTTGATAAAGTTGCATCAGGAATTGGTGCAGTACAAGAAGTAATTGGCACCGCGATGGGTGGCATACAAGGCATTGTTAATATGGGTACTGACGAGACTTTAGGTGTTGCTAAGCTAACTGCAGCTGGATTTGGTGATATTGCTAGTGACGTTGAGAGTGGCACAATAACAATGATGGAAGGAATTGTAAAGGCAGGTCAAGAAGATGCAGGAAAACTAGCAACAATGTTTGCTAGCGCCGGCTTGGAAGGAGCTGAGAAGTTTAGAGAAAATATGATAAAGCTGGATGTCGATGCTTTGACATCGCCTGTAGGCACATCACTTAAAGGTCAAGTGGGACTGACAGTTGATGACTTTATTTCTCCTGACTTAATTAGTGAAGTGTCAACACAACTATCGGGTATAACAAGCGACCCACAGTTAACAGCAACAGTAAATACTGTTGTAAACGACGCAACAATGAATAAACTTGATCAAATTGAACAACAGCAGATATTCATTAAAAAAGAAAGAGACAATGTACTTACTAAAATCACTACAGGTATAGAAAATCTAGCAGCCAAGATTGTTGCAAAAATTGATGCAGGCAGTGTAATTAATACAACAGTAGTTGCGCAAGTTGATAAAGATGTTTTGTTTAAAACAGTAACAGAAGTCAATAACGGTAGACAAATCCCAACAGTCCTTACTGATGAAGTAGGAGGAGCAGCATAATAATGAGTGATAATTTAATAAAGCATTTAGAAGAGTTTTTCCAAGAATGGGAACTTAATGAAGAAGAGCAAGTAGAAGTAAAGAAAGTTTGCAATGAGACAGCTAAAAACTTTGATGGACTTTATGATATCATGAAAAAAATGATAGAGAGTACAGAGTTTAGAGAGAATGTGATAGATATTATAGACCAAACTTTTGATGAGAAATCTGATGACAACGAGAAAGACACTTAAAGACTTTTTGACAAACCATCTTGGGGTTACACAAGATTCGATAAGCTACAACATAGACACTGGAGGCGACGCTATACAAGAGGGCGATGACTTAGGTGTTGAACCTGGCTTAAATAAGCCATTTCTTGATTTAGATGATGAATCTGCGGGACTTTTAGGTGACTACCTTAGTTTTATAGTAGATCAATCTTCTAATGAATTTAAGATCAAACCTGGGAACGAGAGAGCTGCTCCTACAGCTCGAGGTGATGCTTTAGTTACACCTGATGAGCAAGGCGCAGAAAATGTCTTTACTCCTCAAGGTTCAGAAGGGTATACTCAGTTAAACATGTACTCTGATAGTGCAAAACATTACAGTGATGAACATACACTGCAAGACATTGTAGATAAGACAGGTGCCCCGGGAACAGCAAGATTAAACTTACAAGATATTGAAGGTAAAGTAGGCAACAGTTACGGCGAAACTTTAGTGAATCCTCCAGGCGAGGATAATATCATTGTAAAGTCTACACAAAATATACTTAAAAATTACAATCGTTTTAGCAATACTATAAACGGCAATGCATTTGTACCTAAAAATACGTCAGTCACAGATTTAGAAAACCCATCTTCGCCTACAAAAACTGGGACTGTTACAAGCCAAATAAAGATGGGACATTTTGAAAAAAACATCAACAGGGTCACGTTGTCAAATTTAAAAGAAATAGGTGCAAGCTTGCTTTTAAAGTCAACTGGATTTGACAACGGTGATTCTCCTGGTGATAGTGCAGGCATTAATGATTTAGAATCTGAAATTAAAGACAGTAATTCTGCTATGATTAACAATTTTAGCGAAGAAGGCTATGTTAAGAGAGATATATCGACACTTAGGGCAATGAATGCAAAAGGATTTCCAACACATGGTAGACTTGGTAGATCAACTAGAGAGGGTAAGGGTTATATAGTTCCTAATGACCCTAATGCAAATAACATTAAAAGTTTTGGATCAACTTATAATTCTGCAATGCCATTTACATCTCCTAATTCTAAGATCACAAAGATACAAACAGCTGCAGCAATTGTTGCACTTGTAAAAGTTACTAAGACTTTTCTTGATACAATACAAAGTCTTTCAGGCTTGAAATTTCAATCAAATACTGGTGCAGAGAGATCATCAATTGAGGTAAAATATGAAGGACCGGGGCCTCATGCTTATGGAAGATATCGTCCTTCTATATCTGACAAGGTAGACTTTGTAAGAAAAACTCTGTTATCTGATACATTATACCCGTATGACAATTGTGTAGAATCAGGATTAGTTGTTTTATTTGGAAAAGAAAACGAAAATGTAGAAAAAGTTAGTTTGACTGATAATGTTGGGCAAAACGATGGTTTTTGGATGGCAGTTGCTAGCTCAATAATGAAATCAATGTCCGGTGCACACGGTTCTCTATTTGGATCATTAAACGCGGCACAAGTTGATTTTACTACTGAGAACATAGCAGCTACACTCAGAGCACTTAAGACAAGTAAAGTTTTAGGCTTTATGAATGTTTGTGCTATTATTGGAGACATGTATCTAAGAAGATCCGGAGGTAGTAAGAATTATAATAAATTCCAGGATGCAGTTGGTGTTTTTGATGTTGATTCTTTGCCTGATGGTCCGGGTACTAGGGTATCTAAAAGCAGAGCTGCAAATGGAAGATCACCTTTAACGCTAGCATGGGAGTCTAATTCAGTTCCTTCTATGTATATGCTGCCAAAAAACATTGTAAGGACAGTCACACGCATGTCGACACTCACTGTCGGAACTAATCCGCTAAAAGGGCTTCTCGGAACAGAACTTATAAATAACACATACTTAGATGAATCCCAAGACGGATCTTTTAATAGAATACCTGAAGATGTCGTTAAGCGACTTGAGGATAGACTAGATGCAGAGTACGTACCTTTTTACATACAAGATTTAAGAACTAACGAGATAATAGCATTTCACGCTTTCTTAAGTAAACTCTCAGATTCCATTAAACCAAGCTATGATGCAGTATCTGGTTACGGTCGCATGGATCCCGTCCAGGTTTATAAGGGAACAACGCGAACTGTAGGTGTTAGTTTTACATTGATATCAACTTCACGCGAAGATTATGATATGATGTGGTATAAGATTAATAAACTAACAACACTATTTTACCCACAGTGGACTCAAGGAACAAAAGTAGTATCTAAGCAAAATAAGTTCACACAGCCTTTTAGTCAGGTACTTGGCGCCAGCCCAATCGTAAGAATGAGAGTTGGTGATGTCATTAAGTCAAATTATTCAAAATTTAATCTATCAAGAATATTTGGAATAGGGGATGAAGATACAGTAATTCAAAAAGTCCAAGAAGTAGGCAGTTTAGCAGGCGGTTTAACTGAAGGACGAGGTATATTCAACAAAGGACATAATAGAAGACTCAGGCTAGCACAAAAGCTTAATACAAATCTAGAAGAGCTAGGTATGACTATCTTCTACTTAGCATATGGGTCACCTATGCAATTTACTGCAAACAAAAAAAATGAAGTTGCGCGCAAGACAACAGAAAATCTTTTAAGTAATTTTCTTTACAATGGTTTTGTTAATCCACTTATGGCTTCTCGTATTGGTAGTACGCTATCTAGTCCAGATCAGAGCTTAATTAAAGCAGCGCCAGGAATGAATATTGCTTCGCTTGGAGGCTTCTTAGTACCTGATCCAAAAGGCTTTGGTAAACTTAGCATTCACTTTTTAAAATCAACATCAAAAGGATACAAATGTATTGATGATGGCAAGACATATAATCTCATGAGATCAATACGTGTTTTGATTGGTGAAAAGAAGAGCATAGGCGATCCAACTGCAATTCCAAGCAAAAACCCGTATGTTAAAGATTTCAATTACAAGGAAATGAAACGCTCTGATTTTAATGCAGCAAGAACTGCTTACGAAGTTCAAGTTATAGATTTTGCAGCTCCTGCTAATCTTTTTATGAAAAAGTTTTTAGTATATCATGAAGATTTATTCGCTAACCCTTCATCAATGTTCAATAGATTTGTTTTACCGTCTTTTATTAGTGTATCATCAGCTGCAGGTTTAATTCAAAATGTTGCAAGAGATGCAGCAATTGCTGCAGGCGTAGGTACAGAAGCTGTGGACGCAGGTGCTGACAAGCTTATGTCATCAAAGTCAAAGCAATTTATGCTCAGTGAGAACAATCCTATTGTCAGGGCATACGATACAACAAAAGGACGAGGTCTGGCAGGTGTACTTGATGGTGTAACTTTTGACTGGTTAAATGATTCTTTTGCTTGGGAAACAGACTGGAATGCTCGTGCACCAAAAGGTGTAGAAATAAGTCTTAATCTCAACGTTATTCATGATATTCCACCAGGAATGGATCACTCAGGCTTCAACCGTGCACCACTTTATAATGTCGGGGAAATAATGAGACATGTTGCAGGAGATCCACATGACGATGATGGTTTAGGCTCAGAGTTTGCCTATAAAAATGCAGCTAGAAGTGGTTTTAGAGCTACTAAAATAAAGGGTGAATAATGTCAGAAAGTAGATACACATTTTCAAAGAGGATTTTTGAGAATCGTGCTATTAGTCATGCCAGAACTTATAAGATATATCAAGCTATTGAAAATGGTACGATATCTTATACAACAATTTTATTAGAACAAGGGCAGCGACTTGATCATATTGCAGGTATAGCTTATGGTGATTCTAGTTTATGGTGGATAATAGCAGCCGCATCTGGAATTGGCTGGGGATTACAATGTCCTCCGGGTACAGTTATTAGAATACCAACAAATGCTTCCGATGCATACGGGGTAATTTTATGAGTCAATCCCTCAAAGATTACTATTTAAGAATGCATACAACTAGAAAGCTTGTGACTGATTTAAGTAGATACTACAAAGGAATGAAAGGAACAAGTAGCGATATCTTTTCTTCTGTAAGTAATGAATTTACAGCTGAAGATCAAGAACAACTTATTGCAATGAAAAAAACACTACTTGACACCACGACAGGCGGGTATTTTTTAAAAGATATCATGTCTGAACGAGCATTTTCTTTGAACTTGCCCCAAGAAGCAGAAAGCTATTTTTCTGTTGTATTCGAGCCGGGTCCTGTTGCACGAGCAGGTAGAAGCAAATTATCAAACCAGCGCTTTATAACAACGCAAACTGATGACATGACTGCATACAATAATCCTGATGAAACTATACCGATGAGTACAAAGGACGTTATCGCAATAATACTGGCACAATATGCTCATGAAGCTTCAGTTGATATAAAGAAAACAAACGAATTAGCTGCAGATGATGAACCGCTTAATGATGAAGTAGTATTTGCAAAAGACAAAGATGGGAATCAGATATATGGCCATTCAGCAAACTCTACAATGCAGTTAAAAAGATCGCATATTAATCAGCGACCAAAAGACATGCCAGATAGATTTTCAAATCCAACGCTCGGTGCAATAGAGTTTAAGAGACTAGTACAAAAATCAGGAAGATCGTCAGGTTTAAGTATTGCAAACAGAAATGCTGATATGATTAATCTTTTTTTTAATGCAATTCCTCCACTTGAAATGTCTAGATGCGTTCCTTTTATAAACATGTATATAATCACACCGAGTAATGCAACTATTGATGAATTTAATAATGTTACATTCATGAGGTTTGTTAAAAGTATAAATGGTGATAGGTTCGAGCTAGATGACAATATAGGTGTAGGTAAAAGTGTTCCTGTAGGATTAGAAACGTTTAGCTCTAGAGTTGTTGATGATAAACAAGTAACAGGTATGGATATATTTTTATCACCGCAAGTTATGAGTAATGCTAATGTAAGAAAAAGTGCATCAAAAAATGATAAATCAACAATGACAGGAAATACAATTCTAGAGCCAATATCTCCGTATTTGACACTTGAAAAGGTAACAACAAGCATATCCAGTGCAGGCCAAGCATTACTGCAATCTAAAACTGCATCATTTACTATTAAGCTTCATGATCGATCAAGGCTTAAGGATGTTGCTGCTTTTGTTTCACCAGAGCAGTTTGGAATGACAAAAGTATTCATGGAGTATGGATGGTCACACCCACAAGGTGACATAAATAGTAAAAATGATTTTGGAAGGCTTTTAAACTCTTTGCGTGACGTAGGGCTTTATACAGTCTCTTCAACAAGCTTCAGTCTAGGTGATGGGAATACAGTTAGTATAGATGTTAAATTAGCATGCATGGGCGGCGCCAATGATGCAAAAAATGTATCGGCAGCAAATGGCTTAGCTACACAAATGTCTGTACTTAGGCCGGTTATTGAACGAGCAGCCAATCAGTATATTCTAGAAAAGACAGGACAGAGTACAGAGCAGGTTTCACTTAAAGAAATTAGAAAAGTAATGAAAGTCAATCAGAGAAAACTAAATAGTGGAACATCTATGGTGTATCATGATAAGTTTCTAGAGCTAGCAGCAGCATCCGGATTCTCTGATGCATCAGCAAAAGCATCTAATAAAGAGTTACTTGAACATTTTAGAAAGTACCTAGAAACTCCTGAGGATGGAGCGCTTACTGAGGATGTGTTATCAAAAGAATCAATAGTTGAACTTCTTTACGGAAAGTTGTACGGGCTTATAGAAACTTCTAATAATATTCCAGCACCAACCGCTGAAAACGCAGTAGATCTTCTTACTAGACCTAGACCGGTTGGGCCAGTCTTCACTGTTCAAGAGATGAGAGAGAGACTTGAACAGTACAACCCTCCACAAAAACCTAGTGCTGACAAAGTCAAAGAAAAAAAAGAACAGCTTGAAGATCTCAAGAAATCATGGTCAGGATTACTTAAAACACCTGATCCTTTTCTTAGCAAGAAAGATGATTTAATTAATAAGATGTACATTGAAGATGATACGGCAGCATTTGTCTCTTTGGGAAAGCTTTTGATGAGTTTCGTAGGGCACTCTCTAGCAGCTTCAGGAAGATGTGATGAAGTTCAAATGTTCTTTTATCCTCTCAATAATCAGTCAGGCAAAGCCAGGGTAAAGACAACTGCCAGCTTCCCTATAGTCTCAAACAAGTTAATAGAAGTATTTAAGAGACATACAAGAGATGCTAGAAAAGCAAATATAACAATAAAATCGTTGTTCAACCTTGTTGAAAAAAACTTTGTTAGTGATCCAAAATATTTTGCGTACGGTTTAACAGATACATTTTCAGCAACAGAAGGCGAAGTTAAAAAGTTTAAAGAAGAATTGAAAAAGCATAATGAAGACTTAGAAGCATTTAAAAAATCACCTAAGTACTTAGATGCAAAAAAGCCTGGTGAAAAAGAAAAACTTGAAAAACAATTTTGTGCTAATATTAATGATAGAAAAAAGAAAATTAAAGAAGAAAATAAGAAAAGAATGAGTTTAAGGCTTGATGAAATATATAAGTCTGACGGTCTTGACCAAGCTGTTGAGACAAAATTTGTTATACCTAATATATCTATGCTAATAGAGACAGTACCTGCACTTTCACCTATTGGTTCTGGTGAAGACGATTCTGCTATGTTTGATCTAATGGAAAAAGAGCAGGGTTCAAAGCATATCACCCGTGTACATGTTTATGACGAAAGAGCAGCTGCTAACAGCGATGCAAAGTTTTATCAACAGCTTATTGAAGGTTTGGGAATAATGAAAATATCAGGTGGTAGCGTGCCTGCTGACAATGAAAAAATTAGCGAGTCAGGTGTAGGATCTGAACCTATATTTGTAAAAGAAAAGCTTGAAGATCAGGATATAAATGGTGAAAAAAGGGAAGAAGAAGTAGTTGTTGTTAACGCAGAAAGTATTACGACAGAAGATCTCAAAGATAAAATAAAGGACTACTTTCCAAACGTTACATTTGGAAGTAATAATTCAACGGTTAAATCTTTATCTTTTCAAAGCAGTACTAGCGGTGATGTTAATAATGTATTGCTTTTAAATTCATTAAATAATAAGAAATCAGGAACACCATCAAGAACTGATCTAGTAGACCAAGAAGACGTAAGAGTAATACCTTCAACAGTTACTCTAAATTGCATGGGTTTACCGGTAATACAACGAGGTAATCAAATATATATTGATACGGGTACAGGTACTACACTAGATAATATTTATACAGTAACAAATGTTACTCATAATATTGGTCCTGGTGACTTCAGTACTAGTCTTACGCTTACTTGTACAAATCAAGGTGATACAGATTCACTTAGAGACAAAATTAGAGTAGCAGAAGGCTTAAAAGGTTGAAAATTTATAATTTCTTTTGTATAATATAAAAAAGGAGTTATTATGAAAATTGTTTTATCTAGAAACATTACCGGCCTAACACGTGATATAACATACAATACGACTAGCAAGAGTGTTGATACGAATTGTGATACATTCTGGAAAGATGATCGTGTAATTTGTCTCATGAAATATGTAAAAATGAATGAATACAAAAGACTAGATTTAAAGTATAAGCAGTTGTTAAAAACATTAAAAATAGAAGATTCAAATATAAACTGGGGATCATTGCTTGGCAAGCAAAAGATACAATACAAATTCATCAAATTGATGGATGATATAGGTAATATTGATTTTGATGAATATTCGAAAAAGCATTTACCAAATCGTCTTAAGCTATTTGAAAGATTGTGTAATTTTGCATACAAAGATGAAAAGAAAAGAGCTCTAGTTTATAATCATAATAAAATATTAACCGGTCGTGCTAGTGTAGAACGTGGCTTTAATTTAATGACGTTAAAGAAGGCTGAACGGAAAAACTTGCAATCAATGCAACAAGGTGGAGCAATAATAGAGATTGACATTAAATCTTTAGAGCCTCGCTTATACTTATTTTTGATTAAAAATATTGATGTCGAGGATGCTTATTCACATTTACTTACAAATGTATTAGGATATGCTGTTGGTGATATTGAAAGAAAAGATATAAAATTAGCAATGATATCCATTCTATATGGAGCTAGTGTGCATAAAATTAGAAAAATAACAAAACTTAAGACAAGTGATATAAAGAAAATACGAGAATACCTAGACGTAGAAGCATTGCAAAATAAAGTAATTAAAGAGTTTGATGAAAAAGGTTACTTTGAAAATGCTTACGGTAGAAAAATATATTCAAAAAATGCACCGGTAAATTATTATATTCAGTCTACTGCTGCTGATTTTTCATGTTTAGTCTATGAACAACTATTAAGTAAGCTTCCTGAATACGGTATTAATTTAATCGGTGTTATTCATGATGCTATAATCTTAGATGTTAGAAAAGACTTGATAAATGATGTTTTATCGATAACTTCTTGTGTGGAACCGATAATTAATAACACAGCATATTTTAAAACGGAAAGACATAGCTAATGAGTGTTACATCAGGAAGTTCAAATAAGAATAGACTTAAAATGGGAGCAGGATTTGTAGGTGGCGGCCCAAGCCCAATACTGAATCCAAGAAATATTTCGCTATCAGGGTATTCAGGATCTCCTAGGTATTCAGCCGACAGCATGTTTTCAATTTATACCGGTGCTAAAAAAGCAATTGAAGAAATCGATGAAGAATCAGGGGATGAAGAAATGAAAGAAATTGAAAAGACACTTGTTGCAGAAGCTAGCATTAGAAAGATTTTTAAAAAGCAGCTTATCATTCATGAAGCAGAGCTTAGAGAAGTAGCCCAGCTAATTAGAATTATTCCGACAGCTATAAGTGCTTATAACATGATTGATGAAGATGAAGATGAAAAAAATGAAGAGCAAGATGTTGATGAAATGTCAACAGTAGCCGGCTCCCTAGGCGGAGGTGGCGGTTATACCGGACCATTGTCAGGAAGTAAGCATGATTTAGAAAAGATGCGCAAAGTAGGATATGGCGCAAAATATTAAATTATTTTTATAAAAATATTGTAGATTTATTAATATCGCATTATTATTAATTTGCACCTTAACAAATAAGCGTTGCAAGTTAAATTTTAAAAGGAGATAATAAATGCCTATCGATTTTGACGCAATTAAGCGTAAATTAGAAAAACTTCAAGGTAATTCAAGAAGTCAATCCACAATGTGGAAACCCACTGAAGGTGAGGAATCAACAGTTCGCTTGCTTTCTTTTCCAGATAATGATGGACAACCGTTCAAAGAACTGATGTTCTATTACAATATTCCAGGTCAAAGAGGACTATTGGCACCATATCAATTCGGAAAGAAAGATCCAATTCAAGAGCTTATCACAAAGCTTCGAGATGATGGAACAAAAGAGAGCTATGAGTTGGCTAAGAAACTTTATCCAAAGATGAGATGCTATGCAGCAGTTATCGTCAGAGGAGAAGAAGATAAGGGTGTGCAACTCTGGGGATTTGGAAAAACCGTATATCAAAAACTATTAGGTATTATGCTTGATGAAGATTATGGTGATATTACAGATCCTAAGGAAGGACGAGATGTCAAAGTAATTTGTACAAAAAGTCCTGGACAGCAGTGGGCGACTACTGAAGTAATGCCTCGAGGTAAAGCAACGCCTCTTTCTAAGAATAAATCGGATATCAAAGAATGGAACGGAAATATTCCAAACGTTCTAGATATTTTTAGTTGCAAGTCGTATGATGAGCTAAGTAAAATCGTTAATGATTGGTTAGCAGGTGATGATGAAAAAGAAGAAGAGGAGTGGGGAACATCTGGAAATAAAACAGAAACTGTAAACCCAACGTCTCAATTTGGAAAATCAACACAAAAGTCGTACAGTAATATTGATGATGCATTTGCAGATTTGATTGACTAAATAGACATTTATGTCTTTTTTATAAAGCACACCAATTGGTGTGCTTTTTTTATTTTTAGCATGTAAAAATGAACTTGATGCATTACAATATTAATGTTAATATTTCAAGAGAGGTAACATGGCTAAAGATAATTTTACAGCTGATTTAATCAAATCGCTGAACAGGGAGAGTGGATCAAGAGTTGCATACAACTTATCTGAAGATGAAGCACCAACCACAGTAAAGCGCTGGATTAGTACAGGATCTAGACTTCTAGACTATATCTGCTCCAATCGAAGAGGCGGTGGACTTCCAGAAGGTAGGATTGTAGAAATATTTGGACCGCCATCGATTGGCAAGAGTCACATAGCAACTCAGATTGCAAGAAGCACACAAAAGTCTGATGGTATTGTGGTCTACATAGATACTGAAAACGCAACATCTGTAGAAAACTTAGGAATGCTAGGGGTCGATGTGTCAACAAGATTTGTGTATGTTGATACACATTGCACAGAAGAGGTACTAAGCATTGCTGAAAAGACAATTCTTAAAGCAAAAGCACTGGACAAAGATATACCGGTAACTATTATATGGGACTCTGTTGCTGCATCTTCGCCAAAAGCAGAATTACTCGGTGATTACGATAAAGAGTCTATAGGCTTACAAGCACGTGCTATATCAAAAGGAATGAGAAAGATTACAGGTGTAATAGGTCAAACTAATACACTTTTCGTTATATTAAATCAAATACGTACAAAAATAGGGGTTATGTATGGAGATCCTACTACTACCCCCGGAGGCAAGGCAATACCTTTTCACTCGTCTATACGAATTAAGCTGGGGGCCGGCCAACAAATCAAAGAAGGGGACGATGTAATCGGAATTAATGTATCAGCAAAAACAATCAAGTGTAAGGTTGCACCTCCTTTTAGAACTGCAAACTTCCAGATACATTTTGGTAAAGGAATTGTTGAACACGAGGAGGTATTTGATGTTTTAAGAAAACACGGATCTGATACATGCGGAGAGTATGACGTGCATGTTGCAGGATCAGGTCAGTGGAAGACACTTACTGTTGCAGAACTTGAAACAGGTGAGGTTATTATTGAAAAGAAGTTTAGAAAGAAAGAGTTTAATGATATAATAACACATAAAGAATACAGGCCTTATGTTGAAGCACTTTTAGAAAAGGCAATGGTTAAAATAATGGGCGATCCAAATAACTTTAATCTAGACCCGGAATCATATGAAGAAGTACGTGCACTGTCAGATGAATTAGAGGTATTTGACCCGGAGGATTAATATGGAAAAAACACTAATAGTTGACGGGCTTAATTTGTTTACTAGACACTATACAGCTCACCCTGCAATGAATGCAAATGGTGAGCAAATAGGTGGTATTGTTGGATTTTATTATACAGTCATAGACAAAGTTGAAAAATTTAAACCTGATAAGACAGTAATTGTTTGGGAGGGTGGAGGATCTAAAAGAAAACGTGATTTATATAGCGATTATAAAAAGAAGAGTCGGCCTCAAAGAATGAATAGATATTATGAAGATATTCCTGATTCTATTCAAAACAGGAATTTTCAACTTAAGCTGCTTATAAATCTTATGTCAAAACTTCCCATCAAGCAAATTTATGTAGAAGATTGCGAAGCTGATGATGTCATAGGTTATATGTCAACTTATAAACTAGCTGATGATATAAAATTAATTATTTCTTCAGATCATGATTTTTATCAGTTAATTAATGACAAGACGCGCATCTGGTCACCAACACTAAAAGCACTAGTTGACAAACAAAAAGTAATAGATAGGTATGATATACACCCTAATAACTTTTGTCTTGCGAAGTGCATTGTTGGTGACCCATCAGACAATATTAAGGGAGCACCTGGCGTGGGATTTAAAACTCTAGCAAAACATTTCAGTGAATTTCAAAGTGATCAGGAATGTACTATAGATCAGCTTTTAGAATCATGCAATGGTAAATATCAAGAAAAAGAATTAAAGGCGTTCAGAAGCATTCTGGACAACGCAGATACAATTAAAAGAAACTGGAGACTAGTTCTTTTAGATATGCAAAATTTATCACATCAACAGATAGTAAAAGTTAACAACATAATTGAAAATGATGATGAAAAAATTGATAAAATGGGAATGATGAGATTATTATTAAAAAATGGCATACAAAATTTAAATGTTGAAAAAGGGTTCTTGACATTTAAAATCAATAAATTAAACAAAGGTAACCAATGATGAATGCACAACCACAATACTTTTCAAAATACGGAAAACAATTTCAAGAAAAAATATTTCAGTCTTTGTTGAATGATCATAGATGGGCAGCACAAATGCTAGAAGTCATGACGCCTAAATACTTTGATATACGATATCTTGAGTATTTAGCACAAAAATATTTTGATTTCTATAACCACTATAAAACTTTTCCAACGATGCAGCTAATTGTAACGATGATTAAAGAAGAATTAAGGGAAGGCACAGATATAATTCTTAGAGATCAAATAATAGAATATTTAATGAGAATCAAAGCAAACCCTGATGCAGGTGATCTGCATTATGTTAAAGATAAGTCACTTGACTTTTGTAAAAAGCAAGCACTAAAGGAAGCGCTAGAGGAGTCTGTCAAGGCGATTGCATCGGAACAATATGAGTCTGTTGTTGGAATTATGAAAGAAGCAATATCTAGAGGGAATCCATCATCACTCGGGCATGATTTCTTTAATGATTATGAAGCTCGTTTTCTTAAAGAAAACAGAACGGCATGCCCGACAGGCATACCTCATTTAGATAAAAAATCAGTGTTGAATGGTGGGTTAGGAAAAGGTGAAATTGGTGTTGTCACAGCTCCGACAGGTGTGGGTAAATCACACTGGTTGGTAGCAATGGGTGCTGCTGCACTTCGAAGAGGTAAAAATGTTATTCACTATACTTTTGAATTATCAGAAACAATTGTGGGTACAAGATATGATAGTAATTTATGCTCTATTAACTCAAGTGATGTCATAGAGAAAAAAGAAGAAATTCTTAATTTTTACGAAAAAGAAAGTTTTGGTAGATTAATTATTAAAGAGTATCCAACGGGATCAGCGTCGGTAATAACACTCAGGAATCATATTGAAAAGTTGATGATGAAATCATTTACTCCTCATTTAATCATCATTGACTATGCTGATATCATGAGATCTACTAGAAAATATGACTCATTGAGGCATGAACTTAAACTTATTTATGAGGAGTTGCGAAATATGGCTATGGAGATGAGAGTACCAATCTGGACAGCATCCCAAGCCAATAGAGAAGCATCAAATGCACAAGTCGTTGGTTTAGAAAATATGTCAGAAGCATATGGTAAGGCTATGGTTGCAGATGTTGTAATATCAATATCTCGAAAGCCAATGGAAAAAGCGTCAGGGGACGGTAGACTATTTGTTGCAAAAAACCGAGCAGGAAGAGATGGTATACTTTTTCCAATCAAGATAGACACATCAATGTCTAAAATAAAAGTAGTAGAAAATGCATCTGAAATGACCCTAGAAACTGCTGTAAAAAGCGATAATACAAATATGAAAAATTTATTAAAAACTAAGTGGAAAGAAATTAACGGCTAACAGGGGGTAAAATGGCAAAAACATATAGTGCAGAACAAGCGAGAGCAGAGACTTTAGAGTATTTTGGTGGTGATGAGTTAGCAACTAGTGTATTTTTAAATAAATACGCTTTACAAGATAAAGAAGGTAATTATCTAGAAACTAATCCTAATATGATGCACAAACGAATTGCAGGAGAACTAGCAAGAATAGAGGCTAAATATCCTAATCCAATGAATCGTCATGAGATATATGGTTTACTTAAAGACTTTAAATATATCGTACCACAAGGTTCACCAATGAGTGGTATAGGAAATGAAGCAAAAATACAGTCACTTTCAAATTGCTTTGTAGTGGAGGCACCTCATGATTCATATGCAGGAATACTTAAAACAGACCAAGAACTCGCTCAGATTGCTAAAAGAAGAGGTGGGATTGGTTTTGACATATCAACTATTAGACCTCGTGGGCTTTCCACTGCTAACGCTGCTAAAACTACAGACGGTATCGAGGTCTTTATGGAAAGATTCTCTAACACATGCCGTGAGGTTGCACAAGGAGGAAGAAGAGGAGCACTAATGCTCACTATATCCGTGCATCACCCGCAAGTCATGGACTTCATTAAAATTAAGCGCGATCTAAAAAAAGTAACAGGTGCTAATATTTCAGTACGCGTTACGGATGAATTTATGGAAGCAGTTAAGCTTGGTCAGCGATATGAACAAAGATGGCCGGTAGATTCCATAGAACCAGAAATTGTGAATACTGATATTTATGCAATAGAAGTGTGGAATGCACTTATAGAAGGTGCTCATGCATCTGCTGAACCAGGTGTCTTATTTTGGGATACAGCAAAAAGAATGACGCCTGCAGATATATACGAACATGAAGGTTTTGGGTCAGTATCAACTAATCCTTGCGGTGAGATTATCTTGTCACCTTATGACAGCTGTCGATTAATGCTTATTAATTTAACAAGCTTTGTTGAAAATCCCTGGACACCAGAAGCAAGATTTGATTATGGTAAGTTTGGATCTGTTGCTGTTAAAGCTCAGAGGTTAATGGATGATATGATTGACTTGGAAATCGAGCAGGTTGATAAGATACTAGCAAAGATAGATGGTGATCCAGAGCCTGATGAAGTCAAATATTATGAGCGAAATCTTTGGAAGCGTATTAGAGATGTTGCTTTAAAAGGTAGAAGAACTGGTTTAGGAATCACCGGTCTTGGTGATACACTAGCAATGATCAACATACAGTATGGATCAGACAAATCTATTGAAACTGTTGAAGAAATTTACAAGTGGTTAGCTGTCAACTCTTATGAAACTTCAATAAAACTGGCAAAAGAGCGAGGAGCGTTTCCTATTTTTAACTACAATTTAGAACAGAATCATCCTTTTTTAGACAGAGTTATTGGTCAAGTTGATGTACACATTAAGGAAATGTATAAAAAGTATGGTCGTAGAAACATATCCAACACAACAACAGCACCTGCGGGATCTGTTTCTTGTCTAACTCAAACAACAAGCGGTATCGAGCCGGCATTTATGCTTTATTACAAAAGACGAAAGAAAGTTCAAGGTGATGAAGAAGTAACATTTATCGACGATGTAGGTGATAAGTGGACAGAATTTAATGTCTACCATCACGCTTTTAAGCAGTGGCTAGATACACATGATGAGCGCTTATGGGATGGACCTGACCATGCTATAGCAGAGAGTCCTTACGCAGGAGCTACTGCTAATGAAATTGACTGGCGAGCTAAAGTTAAATTACAAGCTGCAGCACAGAAGTGGATCTGTCATGCAATATCAAACACCACAAATTTACCTGCTGATGTGAGTATATCAACAGTTCAAGATATTTACATGATGGGTTGGGAGCTTGGTTGTAAGGGCATCACAGTATATCGAGATGGATCGAGAAGTGGTGTTCTTGTAAGTGCTGATGATAAACCTAATCAGAAATTTACACGTGTTGATATGCCGTTTTCTGATGTTTCTGCACCTAAACGACCTGAAGAGCTTGATTGTGAAATACATCATGCTAATATTAAAGGTGAAAAATGGACAATTCTTATCGGGTTACTCCAGGGGCGCCCATATGAGGTTATAGGAGGTCTTAGTCAATACGTAGAGATACCAAAGAAACATAAATATGGTAAAATAAGGCGAAGACCAAGAAAGCTGGCCTTGTCCAAATACGACCTCTTTTGTGGTGAAGGCGAAGATGAATTTGTGATTAAAGATGTTGTTGCTGTATTTGATAACCCTAATCATAGCGGCTATACTAGATTTATATCTTTAAGTCTTAGACATGGAGCACCAATTCAATATGTAGTTGAACAACTTCATAAGGATAAAGAAGCCGATATGTTTTCTTTTTCAAAGGTAATTGCTAGATGTCTCAAGAAATATATCCCTGATGGCACAGTTGGCGGTGACAAGGATTGTACTTCTTGCGGTGCACAAGATTCACTTGTTTATCAAGAAGGATGTGTAACATGCAAATCTTGTGGTACAGGTAAATGCGGTTAAGATAAAATTATAAAATGATAATGTTATTTCCTTTTAACAGTAGATAATTATTGTTAAAAGGATTTTTTATGAGAATAACGAGAAGCCAGCTCAGAAATTTAATTCTTGAAGCTACAATCGATTATATAGATAATGACGGCAAAAGAATAGCAGTAAATGCTGACGGTGTATTGGGAAACAATAATTTAAGATTGCAGTTACAAGGTTACTACAATGATGTCTATGATGAAAAACTTAAGCACCAACAGAAGATTATGAGTGGGCAGTATCCAGATCTAGCTAAAGAGCTAGCTCATAAAGGGTCATATTATCAAGCAATGGATGACTTTAAAGAGTACTTGGAAAATACAGTAACTTCTAAATATGGCAACAACTCTACTATTAAATTTGGAGAACAAGATTTTATTGATGAACAACCAAGTGAATTTATAACATTGAGTGACATTATTTCAAATATAGACTCAGATAAGATCAAGTACAAATCTAAATTTAGAGATTTTCCCGATCCAAAGAGAGGAGAATCTAGTGTAGATTATAATGATCATGAACCTTTAGAGTTCAAGGCTGAACCTATTACACCTGAAGACGAGTTGCAGCAAGCACAGCGACTATCAGATATTGAACAGCGAAGACGAGAGCTAGGCAGTGATTTAAGTTTTATGTTTGATAAAACAGTCCCCCGGGCTGACTATCCAGATGAGACAACTACACCAAAAGGTTATAAGAGTCTAGAAGATTTAATGGCAGAAGAAGAACCGCCTACTTGGATGAATAATAATTCTGACAAAACTGAGCCTCCGCAAGGTCGATAGCTAATAACTGCTTGTCCCAAGCAACTTATCAATCAATGGGAGTCTGACACCCCAGTTTAGATGTTGATTTTTTCCCATGTGATGTTCGTAATGCCACGGGAGCCATTTTTTGCCCCAGCTAGTACTGATATGCGAAATTTTGTGAAGTATATAATAAGAAGTAACTGACCATAAAACTGCTACAAAAAAATACGGCGCAAATAAAAGTACTGGTATGTGACAAACTAAAGTTAAAATAAGAGACAAAACTTCAAATTTACTACTAAGTAGATTCTCATAACTTTTGTCATACATTTTATTTTTTCTAGAAATATTATGATGACTTTTAAAATGATTTCGAAATAGTTTTTTAAATCGTTTTTTATCATGTAGTAAGTATCTATGGGCTATATACTCAAGTATATGTCCGTATAACCAGCCTAATGCAAACTGCAATATAGCTCCCATCTATTTACCACCTTAATATTACCTATACAATTACCAATGAAACATGTAAATATTAATTAAAAGTATTATAATAAGAATACACAATTTAAAAAGGAGATAAGTTATGCGTTGGAAATTTGAACAGTCATCACTAATTAAGGAGATTGAGTTGCATAGAAATCCTGTAATCATTAAAGTTAATAAATTCACAGAAGATTCAGCAAAAGAATTTTCTGATAAAATGGCACTAGCACATAATACTGGACAAAAAATAATTCCTGTCGTTATTGATTCTTATGGTGGGAGAGTATACTCGCTTCTATCAATGATATCAGAGATTAAGAATTCTGAACTTCCTGTTGCTACAATTGTCCAAGGAAAAGCTATGAGTTGCGGTGCTATATTGTTTTCTTTTGGCGAAGAAGGATTAAGATACATGGATCCTGATGCAACTGTCATGATCCATGATGTGTCAGCAGGTGCTATAGGCAAAATAGAAGAGATGAAAGTATCAACAGAAGAAGCAGAACGATTAAACAATAAAGTGTTTAAAATGATGGCTAGGAATATCGGAAAATCAGATGAGTATTTTCTTAAAAAAATTCATACAAAAGGGCATGCAGATTGGTATCTTGATGCTAAAGAAGCAAAGAAAATCGGCTTGGCAAATCAGCTAAGAGTACCAATACTTTCAATTAATGTCAGTGTTGATGTAGATTTTGAGTAAGTTCTTGTCAGGTGTAATAATTATAGAAAGGAGCAATATTTATGAAGTTAACACTGAAACAACTCAGGCGACTAATAAGTGAGTCTACAAATCTAGATCGAAAAATTATTGCATTTTATCCAGGGCGATATCAGCCCATGGGCAGGCATCATAAGGCAACTTATGACTGGATGGTTTCGAAATTTGGAGAAGAAAACTCATTCATAGTTACATCAGATAAGGTTTGTATGCCTGACTCACCTCTTTGCTTTAGAGATAAAAAACAAATCGCTATGGCAATAGGTGTTCCTGAAAGTGCAATTCAACAAGAAAAAATCATGTATGCTCCCGCAATGTTTAGTGTCATGAAAGATAAAGATCCAAATGACTATGCAGTTGTAATTGTAGTAGGTGAAAAAGACATGAAGCCTTCTTTAGATCCAAAGACAGGTAAGGTTGAGCCACCTAGATTTGTCAAGGGAAAATCTCTAGACGGTTTTAAGCGTGATGGAACTCCAAAATATTTTAAGTCTTTTGTCGAAGGTGAGCCCTTAGAAAGTTTTGACAAACATGGGTATGTCATTGTTGCACCCCATCAAGAAATTGATCTTGGTGGTAAAGAAATGTCCGGATCTAGTCTTAGAGCATTTTTACCAGACGCTGTGGATCAGGACTTCGAAGACATATTAGGCATAACAGATCCTGAAACAATTGAAATGATGCGACAACGAATTAGAGGTGATAATGGATAAAGTATTTTATAATCAAAGCTCAGCTTCAAATCTTGGATGGGATCCGTCTTGGTTTGGTGAAAAAGAGTTTGACGATGATCTAACAAAAGCAATTGCTAAATGGCAAAAAAAGAATGGATTGAAAGCTGATGGGTTATGTGGTCCCGGGACTTACAGAAGGGTATATACCGAACGTGAAAATGATATAGGTCGATATATACCTTTCGATGTTAAGAAAAAGGACAAAGCATACATCGTGCACAGAGGATCATTCCTGCCCATCAAATGGGATAAAGTTGTATTGTGGGATGATGATGGAGGCTTAAAGTTAGGTGCAGGAAAATACACACCTTACTTTACTGAGAGAAAAATAGATTTTTTTGTCAATCACTGGGATGTATGTCTTAATAGTGAAAGCTGTGTAAGAGTCTTAAACAAAAGAGGTATATCAGTTCATTTTGCAATCGATAACGATGGAACAATATATCAGCTTATCGACACAAACCATGCTGCATGGCATGCCGGATCTAAAAAGTGGAATCATAGTTCTATTGGCGTTGAATTAACAAACGCATATTATCCTAAGTATCAGAACTGGTATACAAAAAATGGCTTTGGTGAACGTCCGTTAATATCTGATGAATACGTGCACGGCCGAGAAATGGATCCCTTCTTAGGGTTTTACGATGTACAATTAGAAGCACTCAAAGCTCTTTGGGCAGCATGTCATGAAGGAATTGGCATACCGCTAAAATGCCCATTAGATAATGATGGAAATACTCTTAAGAAAGTTTCAACATCAGCTGCAGCAAATCGTTTTAAAGGTTTTGTGAGTCACTATCATTTAACTAAACGAAAAATTGACTGTGCGGGATTGGATATAAATAAGATGCTAAAAGAAATCTAATTGAGATTTAACTTACCGAGCAGAATAATTATTATTTAGTAAGATTTTTTACAATCTTTGTTTTGTTGCGTTTTAGGTTAGTATGTCAGCTGTTAGAGTTTTAGAGTCTACAGGTTCAAGTGGCTCATTGCAATTATCGGATGGTAGCGGTGGGTTTCTATCGGGCAGTATAGTAGGCAATGGTGTCTTGATCAATCAAGCTAATACTGTGTTCCAGCTAACTGGAACAATTGGGACAGCAGAAGATGGTACTTATACAGACGGTTTATTTACTGATTTTACAACTACGACACCTGTTGGTACTGCTGTAGATAGATTTAATGAAGTGCTTAAAGCACTTGCACCAGCACCGGCACCAGATCTAGATGATATAAATTCAGAGCAAACAGGCACAACTGTTTATTTGTCTTTTGGCGCAAGCAACAACCAGTCATCAGCAACCCCTGCTTATGTAAGTGTAGGAACTTCAGCGGGATTAGGTTCAGCAGTAGATGTTAACGGCATATATCAAGTTGCAACAAGTAGCAACAATATAAGATTAGGAGCATTTAAACTAGATACACACGTAACTGGAGTTTTAAATGCTGATATAGCTGCTAATAGTCAAGGAAACAACATACAAAACTATCCCGACTTTTCTTTTGGTAATGGAGAAGTAGGCACACTAAGACTAGATATAAACGGAACCGGTTCATATGATATCGATTTAACTTCAGTTTTAATTGGGTCAGGAGGTTCAGGATTAGGCACTGGATCTTATAAAGATGCGAATGGATCAGGGTTTGTATTTTTATCTACACCTACAACGGGGACATTTTCAAATGGAAACCCTTTCAATTCATTCAAACACAGAACAGGAAAATTTGTTGTAGCACACCAAAGTCAAAGAAATGGTTGGAACTATGCAAGAGTGCAGCATATACTCGGTAGTTCTACAGTGACTACAAACTATATTGAATGGGTTAATGACAATAATGGCGATGCATTAGCAGCATCAGGTCAAGGGATGGTATTTACAGGATCAGGCTCGATCTACATGTCAGGTATTAAGTATTTTAGATCCGGATCAGGTAAATATACTGTCAATATAGATAATGCATATAAATATGTCTATAGCAATACACCTATTGATTTTACTACGTCAACATCAGCAGATCACACATCAAACGCTGGTTTTAATATGCCTGACAGTGCTATGCCGACAATTGATACTGGCGCCGGAGAGACCCAAACAAAACAGATACAAATAGCAACTTCTAGTAACGTAACTGTATCAGACCCGGGATACTTTTTAAATGGAACAATATCAGCTAATACTACAGTTACACACCCGCTTAAGTCTAACTTAACAAATGGTGGATCAGCTTCAACAAATCAAATACTTTGTTATAATAGCTCTGATAATAGCACTACTATAAATGAAACATTTCGAGGTGAAGACTTTAGAATAGTATCGAGTTCTTATGATACACAAGGCGACGTATCAGGAGGAACGTGGGATTCAGAAATTCACATGACAGGCTCAAACACTGTCTATCTAAACGGCTTGCAATTTTATAGAGAGCAGCTTAGATCTCCTAAGCAAACTGCAAATGGTGGAAACTTTTCTACTTTAACAAATGGACCTGCAGGCAATCCAAACTATTCTGGTATTAGTGGATTAAGAACGTTTTACAGAAAATTCCAGAACGGTGGCGATTCTGTTAGAGATTTTTCTTATACACTAACAGGAACTGGTATAATAGAAGATGCAGGAACAACAATAGGCTCTGACGATAAATTCAGAGTATTCTTTAAATTACCTAGCAATGGCACAGACAATTCAGGCTGGATGGATGCAGCAACACAATTCATATATAGTCAGACATCAGATAATGACGGTGGCCGAATTGGACCAACTTTTGATGACAACTTGTCTGGAGGCGCAACTAATCACTTTTCTTTAGGGACTGGATCAATAGCAAATGGTGACTTTGTTCTTGCAAGAATTGAAGCAGACTCTAACTGGACAGGTAATATTGAAAATATGTCAGTATCTTTTGGCGCTGTAGGTACTGTCGAAGCTGCTCCAAATGTTAATAATATAGACATAGATACTGCAGGTGATGCTGCTAATTTAAGCTTTGGCGCAAGTTATCCAAAAAGTCCATTCGTAAATGTAGGAACAATAGCCGGAAATTCAGCCACTGATGTTAATCAAAATTATCAGGTTGCAGGAAATCGATATGGTGTATTTGGTCCGACAATTAACGCAAAAGTTGGAACTATTAATGAAACAACAACAGGAACACCAGGTTCTGGAAAAGAGAATTATCCAGACAATGCTTTCGGTGGCGGTAACGGTAACCTGGGCACATTAAAGCTTTTTGTAAATAATGATTCAACGCCAATACACACTACAGATCTTTCATCATTTGGCTCTGGTAATTCGCTAACTGACGGATCAGGTTTTAATTTATCTGCAGCGGCAGCAGGCGAAGACACTGACGACTTACCTGATTATACAAAATTTTATAGAACAGGCACATATACGATAGCTTCAGGATCACAGCAAGACGGTTGGAATTATGCAAAAGTTGTTCATACAGTTGGAGGTTCCGATAGCACATCAACATATGTTGAGTGGGTTAATGACATATCAAACCCAACACTAACATTTTCTCAAGTAACAATCGGCAACTTTGGATCTAATTCTACAACTGCACTATCAGGTGTCAAGTATTTTGTTAATCCTTCTGGTTCTTTTAGAATGAGAGCATCCAGCTTTTATAAGACAGTATACAGCAATGGAGCGAGTGCTATAAGCTTTCCATCTCCTGACAAAGCTACTATAACAGAAATTACTGGGTCCGGTGTAGGTTTGCAAATAAGAAAAGTTGCAGGAACAAGTATGGGGATGCCGCTACTAAATACAGGTGTTGCAAATGCTTTTGATTCTGACTTAGTTATAACAGCATCTTTTACATTTGATCGTAACAGCTCGATTCCTGGCGGTACAGCGTATACAGCAGCAGTTACCGGTAGGGTTAATCACCCGTTGAAGGGTGATCAAACGGCATCAACATCAACAAGCAATCAAGTACTGGTAAAAGATTCAATTTCAGTTACGTCTACAAATCTTATAGAATCATTCGATGATGAGGACAAACGATTACCTACAGATGTTTACACTGATCAGACCAGTGTTTCTAGCGCAAATTATAATAGCACAGTCTCACTAAATGGTGGGAATGCTGCGTATAATACTGGGCTGATAGTTTATAATGGAAAACTTAGGTCACCGCAAAATGCAGGTCTTGGAAGCGATCTAGGTGATTTTAGAGATGTTTCTGAATCGGGACCACTGGAAGCGCCTATAGGTAATCCTGATTATAGCAGTCTATCAACATCAACAAGAGTTTATTATAGATGGTTCCAAAATCCAAACGTGGCGTCTAAATCTAATTTCAGTATCAATATAAATGGTACCGGTACAATTGTACCAAGTACTACTGCATTAACAGGTAATAACTTTAGAGTGTTTATGAAAATACCCTTAACCGGTGCATCAATGAGTACTGGCTATATGGATCTAGCTGCACCTTTTCAAACTGGGCAATATGCAGATGATGACGGGTGCTTAGACGGATCATTAACAAGCAATATAAGCGGTGGAGCATCAAACAACGGAACATTTGGTGTAAAGTCTGTCGATCAAAATGAATATATAGTTATAAAGATTGTTGCAGACAAAACGTGGTCTGGTAATATTGACTCTATCACTCTTTCATGGTCGTAAGGATAAGATATGGCTTATAGCGCAAAAACAGAAAGACTGATATCAATAAAAAAGTTATCTGGTAAAGCGCAAACTTCTAACGATAAAGGTTTAATTAACGAAGGTTTGCCGTCAGGTGTAACAATAAGTTACGAGACTGTTTTTGGTGAACCGGTTCCTATTACAGCAGATCAAGGTGCAAATGCACTATATGCAATTCTCACAGGGTCTGGTATAACAGGAAATGGTCAGGTTGAATATTTAAGATTCCAATCTAATTTTATTGCAGGAACAGTTGACAGCAGCGGCGGCCGCCAAGGTTTCCAGCTTAAACTTCCAGCAGATTACGAAGCCAACTCTAAAAATCCACTAGCAGGAACATATCCATTCATAAACAATCAAACCGTTAATATTACATCAGGGGCACTGCAATTAATTCCTCCTTCATTTGCAATTGGATATGAAGCTAGACCGTATTACGGTGGTAATACAACAAAAGATAGCGGTGATAGAATATTCTTAACAGATGTTAGAGACTGGTATATTGACTATTTTAATGGTGTTTTCTTCCAGCAAGATCCTCCTGGATCTGGTGACCATAATGACAATCCTGATTTTGTTCAAGGATACTTATATATAGGCAAGTTTCTGTCAGCATCACTTGCTGATGCTGGTGGAGGCTCTGCAGCCGGCGCAAATACACAGGTTCAATTTAACGACGGCGGTTCAGCATTTGGCGCTAGCTCTAATTTTACATTTAATAAAACAACTAACACAGTCAAGACAAGTAACTTAACTGGCTCTTTGACAAAACTAGTAGATGGAACTAGTTATCTTGTTGCAGGTAATAGTATATCCATAACTTCACAGTCAAACGGATCGATACTATTATCAGCGCCTAATTTTGTTTTTAACGAATTAATGACAGGTGCTGCTAACGGAACTAATACAAAATTTACTTTAAGTAAAACACCCACAGCAAATAAAAATGTATCAGTCTTCGTTAATGGTCAATTGCAAACACCAGCAACATCAATAACAGGGGCACCCTTCCAAGACTATTCAGTTACAGGATCAGTGGTATTTTTTATAACAGCTTCTATGCCACCAGAAGGTTCAATAATGATGGCAAACTACACAACAAACGATAACGTAACATAGAAAGGCGATAGTTATGATCATGACAAAAACATTTCAGACTTCTGATATCGGTGTAGCCGCTTACGTTATGATGCGTGGGCTAAAACTTAAGTCTGCAACAAAAGAGCATAGAGGCAGATTTTTATTTATATTTGAAGATCAAAATGATGAAGGACAAAAACTTTCAGTTGATTTTGTAAATAGCGAAGCAGCACTCTTCGATGCACACATTAAGAATCTAAAAAATATTTTGTATAAGTCTTAATTGTTAAGATAATTAGTTATGAACTTGATATATAAGTTCGTATTTCAATTGGATCGAGTGTAACTCTCTAATTTTTAAAATAAGTTTTGTTTTTCTGTAGTTTTGTTGATATTTAAGTTATGTAATTTAAACATAAAGCCAATGACAATGACACAAACAAATTAAGGAGAAATAATGGCTAATCCAAGAACACAAATTCGTCAACAGCAACTTACGGGTTCGACTGTAGACATTAAGGCACGACTTGACAATACTGCCACAATTAACAACAATCAACCTGGGCTTGCTTCTGCACTAACAGGATCTTCACAGCTAGATCTTTTTGGTTACGTAGGTGCTGCACTGCACAGAATTCACGGTGCTGCCAGTGACGAGCCTTTTAACAATCAAGCAGGTGAATTATCTGACGGTGCTCAAGTACGTGTTAAATATACTAATGGTGGTGATACAACAATCCGAGGTGACGGTGGGGCAATAGATCTTACTATTAACGATTCTCTAGTAAGAGCACATGATAATTTTCAAGTTGACGGTGATACGACGATATTAGGAAATTTAAAAGTAACTGGAGATACCACTACAACTTATATCACATCATCAGTTGTAGAATTTCAAGATCCTATGATGGTCACAAACGCTGCAGACATGTCAACAGCAGAAAATGTTGCAAAAGCAAGAAAAGCCGGTACTTCTTTCTTAAGTGCTTCTGCTGATATTGAAGCTGCTGCAGGTACACAAGGATATGATTATGGTGTGCTTGGTAAACGTGCACTAGGCTACTCTGCTGGTGCAGGTGCTTCTAATAGTGCTGGTCAAGCTGCTAGCGCAATTAAGTCTAGAGGTCATATGCTCGAAGGTGCAAACCTTGTATTTGAAGATACAGGCAATACTAAGATCGGTGCTCCTTTAGGTGTATTTAAGACAACAGCGCTTGGTAGTACTATCGACGATACCGGTACTGCACAAACTCTTACCTTGGATACAGTACCACGTCCGGGTGTAAATCCAGCTGATTTACTTGGAGCACACTTGGGTGCTTATGTTTTATTGTCATCATCTCACGCTCCCGCAGAGTGGCCAAAACGATTTGGTGTAATCCAATCTGCTAATCCAGCAACCAACGAAGTTACAATTAAGCCACTTATATCTACTGAGACATATGATGGTCTTGGATTATCTGGTAATATACAACAACCAGCCATGCAAGACGGCAGAGGTTCTATTCAGTTGCTTTCTGCATATGCTGGAACTATTTTCGATAAGGAAGAGTACGAATTTCATCACGCAGCTGCTGCTATCACCGGTTCTGGTGATAACAAGTTCATTTCAGGTTCAGCAAACGTCATGCTCTATGGTGGTGTTAAATCTGCTAGAATGGCACTAATGGAAAATAATGTCATATCCGGATCGAGAAATGTTGGTCAGTTTGACTGGGTTCCTGAAGCTACAGGTGCAACAAAGGCATATGTTACACTTAAGTCGATTGATAGCGAAGATTTGCTTCTCAAGTCAGCTGGTGATCTCATATTAAGTGGTACGTCTGCTGTTCAATTTGTTACAAACAATGGTGGTTCAATAACTCTTCCTGCTGCTGATGGAACGGTAGATCAAGTAATGATAACAAACGGTGCTGGAGCTTTGAGCTTTGATGACGTAGGTAATCTAATTCCTGCTCTTGCGCGCTCTGTGTTTAAGGTCAAGACAGGTGTTTCAATTGCTGCTGGTTTGAATAGTCTTATCTTGACAGGTGCTTTGGCCTCTGCTGTTGATGACTCTGAACATTTCGTCCAGCTACAAACTGCGGGTGTTGATTCTAACATTGCTGATAAGATCAACGAATTAACAGATGTACAACTTTTTAACAGAGTCTCAGTATTTGTTAACGGTCAGCTTCTTGCGAGTGGATCTGGAACAGCTGCTGGTGTCACAGCAGGTGCTGATTATACACTTAAGCGTATTAATGCATCAGTACCTCCTCAAATCTCTGGTTCGTTTGCTTTCGATCTTGAAGAAGATGATATCATCACAATCGTTGCTCAAGCAGTTAGCTAAAAGTTAACAGCTTAGGATTTTAATTAAAGAACACGGTTTACGAATCGTGTTCTTTTTTTTATAATTGATTTATTTTGGAGGTATCATGGAGATAAAATTAGAAGATCTTAAAAATTATAAAGTTGATGAAAACAAAGTTGTCACTCCTGCTGATGTCAAGCATATTGAAAACTATAGACAGCTTATTAAATTTTTTGAGAGCGCACTAACAGATGCGACGCACGAAGGAAAGACAGACTTTCCAAAGCTATTAGGGGCTAGTATTCAGTGCATACGTTATCTTGACGGGATTGTAAGTAGCTATGACATAGAACTTTTATCTACAAGAAATGCAAATAGCTTAATTGACACCATAATTAAGAATAATACACCCATAATAATGGGAAACGAAGAATCGGAACAAGACCTAAAAAGCAAAGAATAATTGGCACACGACCACCTAGCTTGAAAGAGAGAAGAAATGCCCGACGCGCAAGTAAAATTAGTAAAGACAGTAAATTTCGGAAAAGGTCTTGCTGACCGTGTCGGTAATGTGTTTTATTCTATCTACGACTCTTTGGGATCATCTGACACATTTAGGTTGAGTACCGGTATATATCAATTAGGCACCGGCACAGGCGTCTACGGCGCACAACTCACGCTGAATCAATCGTTTAGTGGCTCAATTCTTTGGGAGGTCACGGCTTCAAACGGTAACATAGTTTTTGCCAATGAAGAAGTTGAAACTGATCAGAAAGTGACAAGACACTTTACAAATGGTCGATGGCTTATTGATGAGAATACACACGAAATGATATTCTATCAAGAGGACAACACAACAGAAATGGGAAGATTTGATCTTAAAGACAAAGATGGGTCTGCAGCTTTTCAAGATGTTTTTGAACGGACAAGAAAGTAGATGTCTGTTTCTCCAATCGTTACACGAGGAATGGGTATAAGTCAGGCACTAGTTACACAAGGTTTTAGACCTGCGATTGTTGTTGTTGTTGCTGAGAGAATTAGACGTCGCAGAAGAGGTGAGGATGACGCTGATGATGATAGTGAATATGATGAATATAAAATATCAGCATTTCTTGTTGAAGTTAATGGAAAAGAATTTGAGAATCCGATAATTAGTAAGGTCGAAAGAATATTTGAGACGCATGTTAAAACAAAAGTAGATGCAGACCCAACAGAAGTCAAACATAAAAAGAATAAAGATTTTAGAGTTTGGGTATCAGGATTAAAAATTAGGAGATAAGATGACCCCTGTTGATTTGATGTTAGATGAAGATAATGAATTAAGATTTAAGGTAAACATTACCAGTTCTAGACCAGGAGAATCTTCTTGCCGACTTATGATAGAATCAGGAGGCGTTCAATACGGTTTTAAAGGATCAGCAACTACAGATGGTGAGATATCTGTTACAATACCTCCGTTAAAAAACATATTGAATGAAGGTATATACGAAACAAAATTAGAAGTCATAGTTGATGACAAGCTATTTGTTCCACTCGAAATGAAGATAAATTTAGAAAAATCAGTTGCAGTCACAGCTGAAGCGGTTATTCGGACGCCTAAAAAGCAAAAAGTTGAAGCATCTGCTGTTCTTGTGGAAGCACCAAGAGTTTTGAAAAATCCTAAGTATCATAAACAACAACCTGAACAACAAGATAAAAAAGAAAAGATTGAAGAAAATAATGAGACAGTGACACTAAGCTCAAAGCAAATTCTTGACTTAATTAAACAAATCAAAAGCAATAAGGGTTAAAAATGATTGAAAATATACTAACACTATATCTTGCAATAGCAGCAGCAACTTATATTAATTTAGTATGCAGTAATTTTCTTTACTTAGCAATTAGATTCGGCATCAATAACAAAGATCGCGCTAAGATTGATAAAAAGGTTGAAGTTTTGAACGATTCTAAAAAGTATTCTATTGCCTGGCCTTATGTTTTATACTTGTTATTAAGATAAATGTACAATCAAAAGTATGTTCTTTTAGTAACAGAAATTCGATCACTGATGCAAACCCATAAAGCACTTAAGGAAGTCGTTGAATCAGCAGAGGCAGACTTACGCTGGAGGTTAGCAGAGCTGTACAAGACAGTCAATCAAGAAGATGAACAAAAGTATATCGATCTGTCTGGCATGCAAGGTTTTCTAACTACAACAGAAACAAAACTTGAATTGAAAAAAACTTCTAGAGAACAATCACCTAACACGCAGTCAAGAATGTTAGATCAACAAGGCTCTAGTAAAAAAGAACCCGACCAGCCATGGGCAAAGTCATTATACCGACGTGCAGTTAAACGTTGTCATCCCGACACTATTAGGGTTAATGACAAAGAGTATAAAGAAGAACTAGTTGCAATCTATAAAGACATTACAGAAGCTTACAGTAATAACATATTAGACGAATTAATGGTTGAAACGTACAAGGTGTTTGTCAAACCTAAAGAGATAATAGCCGAACAAATCCAGATATTGGAGGCTTCATCTAAAAATTGTAAAAAAGAAATGGCGGTATTATATCAGACAAAAGGTTACACATGGTCTGCACTTACAGAAGAAGAAAAAGAGTTATTTTTAGTTAATTTTATGAAACAACAGGGTATCAGATTTGTTGACAAGTTTAAAATTAAAGAAGTACTAAGCAGGAAGCCAAAGGCAAGAAAAGCAGGAGAGCGACCTAAAAATAATTTAAGAGAGCGTGTAAAAGGTAAAAAATAGTTGTATAATGCTTTAGAATACTATTCTTAAAGGAGAAAATATGACTTATCAATTATCAGATCAAATCATTGCAGAGGTATCTAGACTTCTTCAAGTTGCTATTTTAACTGGGACTGACGTTGTTGACAATCTTAGACTTTTAGAAGTCCAAGAAGATTCAGGACAAGAAGGTATCTTAGTTTTAACTGATGCTTATACAGAACGTGCTGAGAGCAATATTAATAAAATGTTGTCAGAAGTACAAGGTGGAAGAGGTGAAGATGAGTAGTGATGCAGTATTCCAAGATCGACTTAAACAAATATTTTTTTTACGTAAGGCTTTTATAAAACAACTTAAAACAACAATACCCACAGCAATGCCTGAGGATATTGACCCTACGTCAAAAGAAGGACAGCAGTATCTTAGAGACTTAGCTTTGCATGGTGTCGAAGAAATGTTTGAGGCTTTACAGCATCTTAAAAACTGGAAGTCGCATAGACAAACTGATATGGGAGGGACTTTTAATCGAGAGGACTTCTTAGAAGAAATGGTAGACGCCTTTAACTACTTTTTCGCATTGATGATTAACTTAGAAGTTAGTGACGATGAATTTTATGAGGCATTTTTAAAGAAGCACGATATAATTATAGATAGACTTAAAACAGGTTACTAATGGCAGAACTTATTGTTACTTCAAGTTTGGATCAAATTGACAAATATAAATTTTGTAATGTTGCACAGTTGCGCAGTATTATAAAAGGTATAAATAAATCTAAACTTACTGGCGAAATAGTATTCCCAAAAGATGGTACTATCTTATTTACAGATGTTGATACACATGCAGTTATCAATGTCTGCAGGGATTATAATGAGCTACAACAAGGAGTAACACATGAAAAACCTATTCTCGGTTCAAAAGAAATTTAATCAAAAGCTTTACGGCAATAACGTAACAGATAAAGAAAAAGCAGAAATAACAAAGACACTTTCTCTATGCTTACATTCAGAAGTATCTGAATTAATGCAGTCGGTGACATTTAAAGATCACCACATTCAAACTGACAACATAGACAAAGTTAAAATGTTATTTGAGTCTGTTGATGTTATCAGATACGTTATTGCCATTTTAAATCTAAATGATATTAATGCAGATGAATTTATTAGAGCTTATGCAGATAAAGATGTCTATCTAAACAGCTTAGATAAAGACCAAAAGTCTTGGGACGGTAAGCAAAAAGTTGTAATTGTAGATATTGATGACGTTCTTTCAGAGTTTCGTGTCCATTTTGCTAGACATCTTAATAAAGAGTACAATCTTTATCCTGACGTTGAAGGCGAAGAATACTATTTTATTACTGCATTAGCAAAACTTGATTTAAATCCTGAGGAAGTTTTTGAGAGATTTACAGATCAAGGTGGATTTAGAGATATTCCTGTTGTTGAAGGTGCAATTGAAATGTTGCAAAGCATTCATGATCGTGGTTACTGGATACAATTGTTAACAGCACGCCCTGAAGAAAATCTTAAATGTTTTCATGACACATATTTCTGGTTAAATAAAAACAATATTCCTTATGATGCATTAGCATTTAGTAATGAAAAATTTAGATGGTGTGCAAAGTCAAGATACTATGATGCAGGAAAGATTGAATTTGCAATTGATGATGCGCCTAAACATGTTGCTGAGTATGCAAAACACGGAATATTCTGCTACATGCCTAAAAAGAATTACAATAAAGAAATCAGGGGTATGGCAAAAACTAGCACTTACCCTTATCCAAAAGATATATTCCAAGGCTGCTTTTAATTGTAAAAGCAACGCATTACAAATTATTATTTAAAAGTTAAAAACTAAAGGAGGCTAAATGCCACAAAACAAAAATTTAAAACCAATTGAACTACCTATGGTGCTTAAGTTTAATCAAGGACCAAAAACTGAGTTTCATAATAACTTAGCACATTTAAAAGTAGAACTAGTAGATCATCCAACAAGAGACCAAGCAGTTAATGTTGCATGGCAGTATGTTAAAGCAACGTGGGCGGATCATCCAGATGATACAAACCCAACCATGATGAACAAGCAACACGCACGTAGAGAATATTCTAGAAATCTAGAAGATGTACTAAACTTTCGTGCCTTACCTACACCAATGGAGTGTCTAGGCTTCACATTTAAATTGTCAGGTTTGTCATTTCAAGAAGTCACACATATTATTCGACATCGAGCAGGTTCTTTTGCTGCACAATGCACTGGTGATCGTGACCTAAGAGACGACCCTGCTGTAATCCCAGAAGCTGTACAGAATTCACCGGAATTTCTTGAACGGTGGAAAAGGTTAGTCTTAGAATCAAAGCAGCTCTACGTTGATATGTGTGACTCTAAAGCTGTATCTATGATGGATGCAAGAATGATACTTCCAAAAGCAATGACATCATTTTATTTAATGCGTCTTAATCTTAAAGATTTGTTAGGTTTTATTGCACAGCGTCAAGATATGCAGATACAACCTGCAGCTGACAATCTACTTGCTGCATACATGGCACGTGAAGTTTTGAAGGTCCTGCCTGAAGCTTCTTCACGTATTAATTTCAATAAGCCTGATATGCACTATGTAAAAACTTTCCGTGTGCCTGATGGTAAAGGTGGGTTTACTTCGCGAGGTACAAATCTGTATTGGCCAGAACCAAAGAATGATCTATTCGAGTATCATCCCGATGATTCAATATATCAAGCACGACGCGAAGATATAAATGGTACAAATAAGCCAGACGCACCAACAATATTTGAACAACTTTGGGACGAAACATACGAAGATATTGCACAATTAAAATATCAATACAATCAATTTATGGGGAGAGAATAATGAGTTTAGGAAAAGTTTATTTAGCAAGCGGGTGGTTTTCACCTGAGTGGTTAGAAGAAGTAGAAAATATCAAAGAGGTACTTGAAACATATCAAGTCAGATACTTTTCGCCCAAAGATGAAAATCTGTGTCAACCTGATGCAGAGGACTCAATTCAGAATCAGATCTTTGAAGGCAACATCAAACACCTTCACGAGTCAGACTGGATGATTTGTAACACGAGAAACAAGGATATGGGTTCTATTTTTGAAGCAGGCTATATGAATAGTCTAGAAAAGCCAATTGTATATTTTTGCGATGGTCTTCCTGCAGGTGCACAGTTTAATTTAATGTTAGCTGCTAGCGGTGTTAAAGTTTGTCGATCTCTAGCAGAGCTGGATGATTACATTAAAAGATGCGTCTTCGAGAATACATTGCTTGTTGAAAGGTACGAGGGTGAAATAGAATAGTAATATTCTTTGATCATAGATAGGTATTTAAAGGGCATTGTGGAAATTGGTATTACTTTAGTTGTTATAAAGTCACAAGGATTTTTTAAAGAAGGCATGACCTTTACATGCATTGGCATCAAAGGAGATTGCGCCTATCTATGGTCACATGATCAAACATTTTCAACATATGAAATTAAAGTCAATTTAGATGTTATTAAAAGTATAATGCGCCAGCAAGATTATAGAATTTTAGGCTTTAAATAACTTAAGCGTGCATATTTTTAAAAGTCTTATTATAATAGTATTAAAGGAGTTAATATGATTATTTTAGGGCTTTTAATTTTTACTGTCAATGCTAGTGATCCAAAAGTATCAAGTTGGATATCTACGCCTGACATTCTTTTATGTAGTGATAGCAGTGTCAACATTAAAGATCTTTCTATTGCAATTGATTTCTGGGAGCAGAGAGGTTTTAGGTTCGGAAAAATTAGTAAAGAAGATAATTGCGACGACTATCATCGTGGCTATATTAAATTTATAGGCGATGAAGATCTAGAAAGCGGATATCTGGGAATGACTGAAATCTACGAATATGGCAATCAACATAAGACAATAACATCAGCATATATTGAGATATCTGATAGGCAGTCAGACAATCTAATATTGCTAGCACATGAGTTAGGACATTCGTTGGGTTATAACCATGGGCACAATAAGAATAGCGTAATGTATAGTAATATAAAACAAGTTAATATTAAAATAAGGAGATAATATGAGAGCTTTTATAACAGGTGAAGAGGGATTCATTGGAAAAAATTTAAAATTATATGGAGGCCCAGGTATTAAAGTAATATCAGGAATTCATAGTAAAAATGATGAGGCAGCTTTCGTCTCTCAATATTCAACTGATAAAGGCGAACCTTGTATACATAGAAATAATGAAGAGTCATGGCAGGCATTTTTTGAAGTCAATGAAATTGATGTTATTATACACAATGCCGCTGTTGTTGGTACAGACGTCGTTGCGCTTAACTCTAAAGAGTCAACACTGACAAATGTCCAGGGTACATATAATATATGTCGTGCTGCTAAAAAAGCAGGAATTCCTATTTGTTATATTGGAACAACTGTTATTTATGATACACAAAAATTTCAAGAGTCTATTATAATAGAAGATGACTTAAGAGGACCCACAACACTGTACGGATGTCAAAAACTTTGCAGTGAAGACATTGTTAAAAGTCAGTCTTGTGACTGGATGATCGTCAGACCTCTTTTTGCATATGGCGGAGAAGGTGACATGAATTCTCTAATTGCAAAAACAATATATGCAGCTTTAAATGAAAAAGAACAAATTGATATGTTCTTAGACCCAGATAAAGTCAAAGACTATATGCATGTTAGTGATTTCTGCAGAGGGGTATGGGCTTGCATCAAAGAAGAATTGTGGGGTGACGACTGGAATATAGCATCAGAAAACCCATACACAACTTGGGAAATTGTCAAAATCATTGAAGATGTCATAGGTAGAGATATTAGCAATGTTATTAAATGGTATCCAAAAACTGACTACCTAGGCAATCACAAATTAAGCTCAAATAAGCTTAAGACTATAATTAATTGGAAACCACAGATATCACTTAGGGCAGGAATTAAAATGTCTTACGAAAGCATACTGAATTCAAAAAGCTATAATCCGTTGACACATTTGGAAGAAGCAGACGATCGGAATATTGATTTAACTGAGTACTTTCCAGACATACAATAAAATTATTTAAGTTCTATTATAATCTTAACACTCCCAGCATATATTTATACTGTATATGCTGGGAGTTTTTTAATGAAAATAACAAGAAGACAATTAAGAAGATTGATGGAAGCTTACGTAGCTGATGTTGCAGGTACATCAATCGCACCCAAAACTGGGGCAGAAATGGGAATCTTTCCACCCGAAAGTATGAATTTTAAAGGGCGCATAGAAAAATTAATAGAAGTCGGAATAAATGCTGTAGGTGACTATAATTTCCAGCTATATAATCAATATCAGCCGGCAAAACATAAAGAATCGCTTAAACACTTATTTTCAAATCTGAATGATGAAGAAAGTATAGTTCAAGGTGTTGATTTAGGGATGCAATTAGATCTTTTTGAACGTGATGTACCTGCATTAGAAAAACTCGCGCTACAAGCAATATTTGCTGCACAAGACTATCAAGGTTTAATTAGCGATATTACTGACTACTTAAAGAATTCTCGTACTGATAGCATCTACTACACTAATTCTAACTGGAACCCGCAAGAACCTTTAATGCCTAAAGATTTTGTTGACCTTCTTATTAAAGAATCTTTAAAACTTTATCTTCGCATGTATGAAAATTTTATCGAAGAAGGTCAGTTTGACCACGGCAATTGGGGGCGCAGCATGGGTGGGTACCCTGGAATGTCATGGCTGAATTTAAACTACATAGCTACAGGAAATCAATCACAAGCAGGGCAATGGAATCAAAACATGATCCGGATCATAATGCAACCCATCTACGATGAAGAACAGATGAATGCTGGAATAACATCAGAGCAACAAATCGACCCTAAACAAGCCTACATAGAGGGGGACAACCCGTTTGTAGTTATGAAGTTTACTATTGGTTGTGACCATGAAGGATCAGAAGATATGTATGGTGTAGCTTGGGAGGAACTAATGGGAGTTATTGATGATGAATATGCTGTGTTTGTCACTACTCAAAAAGAAATAGATGGCTATGGAGGTAATGAATACGAGTCTACTTTTATTGTGGTTGCAGGTACTTTGTCTGAGTATGAAGTCACGTCAGTATCTGAATTAAATGATTGGTTAGAAAAGCGAATATTCGAAGCTGAAAATCGCTTCTCTTCAGATGGTTTTAATCGCCCTTGTGGCATGTCATACGATCAATATCAGGAAGAAGTACTTTATACTAATATTAAAGAGTTGGGTGAAGTAATCTTAGCTGTTGCTAGCGAAAGAGGTTATGGCGCTAAACAAGTAGAAGCATTGCGAAGTTTAATAGCTTCTGATCAATCATCAAATGAATATTATAGAGAAGAGTTAGCTGCTGTAATGGCAATATATTCAGACATGCTAGGATTTACAACAGATCTAGAAGATTCTATAGTGAATGAGACAGGAATATCAATAGATGATTTTTTTAATCAATAATAACATTACAAGGATATTTTAATGAAGATAACAAAAGAACAGTTAAGAAAATTAATATTAGAGGCAGCTCATGATGATGAAGGAGTGTCTGAAGAAGAATATGAGCCTCTATCACGAGATCAAGAGGATAAACTAAGCAAGTTGCTTAACCCAGACCATATTGGTCAAGCAGCGTCACTAGCAACTACAATTGCAGGCCCTGACGCTTTTTCAAAACTAGTGAAAACAACCCTGGAAAGAAATGAAGTACTTGAAAATCGATTGACAGATAATATGTTTCATGATATTGAAAACATTGTAATGGACATATTCAATAGGGGCTTAAATAGTGTGCAAATTACAATTTCCAATCAGGAAGGCTTATTGAACATGGAAGACACAGGAATTACAGAAGATGAGGAACATGAAATATACATGGAATTAATATCTGGTGTTAGACAAAACATTAGAATCGGAATTGAAAATGCAATTGTTCAAACATTAGTTGCTATGACAGGAGGCAGTCAGTAATATGAAAATAACAAGAAGACAATTGAGACGATTAATTAGTGAAGCTATAACTGATACAAAGAAAGGTGCACTAGGTCAAATTCCTTACAGAGATCCTGGGGCAGAAATCAGATCTAACTTAAGCCCAGAACAATTGGAAAAATTTGATACTCTTAAAGATACAGAACCTGCAGTAAGAGACTCAATTGCATCTGGGCTAGGTTATGAAGGCGAATTTTTCGGAGATGACGAATTTGACTTTAAAGCAAAAATGGCAGCGCAAGATCCAGACGAAAAAGTGTATCAAATGATGTATCGTTACATCAACACAGAGCGCATTAACGTTAATCACAAGGCACAGCAATTTTACGCTGCAGGTTATAATGACATGGCTGACAGCTATGATAAAGTTGAAATATTTTTAAGTGAGCTTCTAAAGCAAAACTTGGCACCTGTACCTGCGTTGGATGCAATATTTAATAAGATATCACAATTACAGTCGAGTGAAAGAAAATCGACGTCAGCATATATTTTGCAATCAATTATGGAAAGTCTAGCACGTGAGGCAGTCCGACTGAACTATATAGTTGATGAGCAAATTTCTCGAAAATATTTAGGTGATGCAGGCTCTAATCCATTTGACGATTACATGAATCAACTTTTCAAAGATCATCCCGGTATACCAGAAGATAATCCTGTCGATCCTACTCGAAAGCGGCGTTTTAAATAGGTGCATTATGAAAATAACAAGAAAACAATTAAGAAGATTAATAGAAGGTTCAGTTAGCAAGCGCGGTGACTATGTTATGCCTGTTGAAGATCCGATTGAAGATCCGATTGCAGGTTTAGACTATAATGATGAACAAAAGCCAAAAATAAAAATGATGGCAATGTCAGATGATGAGCAAAATCAAGTGCATGCAAATTTTATTGCAGATATAGGCGGGCATGAAGATACTGATCGATTTGGCGCAGATACATTTAGTAAAAAGGTACAAGCATATGATTTAGACGTTAATCTGTTAAAAAAGGATATGGATCTAGATAGTGCAATTGCCAAAGCTTGTCAATTCTGGATATACGAGCACAAGGATGAGCTATCATATTATGATCATATTGATCAAGATAATTCTAGAAAGTATGCTGACTATATGATAGAATTATATGGTGGTGATCAAGCTGTTGCTAATAAAATTAAAGTGCATACGACAGCAGTTTTAGACAAAAGAATTAAAAGCCTCATCAAAATATCAAATTCTGCAGCACCTGTGCCTTCTGTTGATGAAAAAGTTGCGAAATATGAGGCTGCCAAGAAGTTATTTTCAACAGATCATAATAACCCAATAGTCGAAGAGCATATACTTTTTAAGCTTTACAGCGTTTTGTATCCGTTTTATTTTGATTGGAAATCATACTATGAAGAAGAACAAGGTTATGACATGAGTAATCCAGAACATGTAAAGCGTTATAAAGAGAATATTTCAACATTTAAGGAAGGTAAAGTTAGACTAACAAGAGGGAAATTAAGAAGATTAATAGAATCGTTTATCGCTGGAGATGATGCTAGTGACCCGGATAATGTACAAACTGCTAAAAAAGCTTTTCGAGGTCTGAGCAAGAAAGCAGCAAAGTCCATTGACGATTACAGAACCAGCGTTGGAAAATCTAAAATAGGCCGAGACATGGTTTTTTCTAAGGATCCTGAAACAGCACAACAAGGTATTGAGTTAGGCTTTGATAGAGCTCCGGAGGAATTTACAGATTATGAAAAGACTGCAAAGGATATCCCAAGGATAGATCGAAGGACAGATAGACCCTTGGATAAGCATGACGCACTTCTTAAGGCAAAATACGGTCAAGGGCAAGGCTTAGGCGAAGTTTATAGTTTAGTAGTCAAAGACAACACGGGAAAAGAAGTTTTAATACCTATTATCGATGATCACTCATCGGAAGTAAAAAAGCGCGGTGAAGGCATACCTGAAATGTCAATGTTTGATATATTAGATACGTATCGACGCGTTAAACACGCAGAGATGCTAATTAAAAATTCTGACTTAGAGAATGATGACTTTTCAATTCCCCCTGAACAGTATGGTTATAGCCTGCTCCAGTACAATGCAACTGATGATCTAGAGGGCTATTACATTGATTTATTAGAAGATCATGTTTGGGAAGTATTATCATCCCCACCATATAATTACGATTATAAAGATGTACAAAACTTTCCCTACCATAAAATGAGAATCGAACCTCATCATAAAGAATTAGAAGCCGCTTTAACTTTTGCATCCGGATTGGCGTAATGAAAATAACAAGAAAACAATTAAGAAGATTAATGTCAGAATCATTCATTGGCGCACCTGATGGAACAGTTTACACACCCAAGACAAAGAAGGCTCATAGCGAAGAAGGTGAGGCTTTTGGTGGTGGGTCTGCTGATGAGATGGATATTCCTGTAGTATACGGTGAAGATCACACCAAAGAGGCAACGCCTAAACTTTACGGTATTTTGACTCGTAACTGGCATGAGATACATAGTTTTCACAAGAAAGGACCGTATATATATAAAACGCTTATGAATCCAGATACAGATCCGGACAATAAAAAATATTTTCTATCTCTCCTTTGGCAGAGCGAAATTATTACAGCCAAGGCACTTGAAGACGCAAGCCTTGAGATTGACCTGCTAACGTCACCAGACTTTAAAGATTTTAGGGATCAGTCAGCAGAAAGACTAGAGAAAAAACATCAAAGAGAAATATTTGGAGACATTAAAAAACAGCGCGAGCTTTATAAAAACCCAGAATATGTAAAGTGGGCAAAGAAACAAATAGACAAAGTTGTTGATGGTGGTTTTGAGTATTTCAAAGATGCAATCGAAGAGCAATTCTTTTATCACATGCATGATCACAAAAGACAAAAGCTATCTAATTTTGATTACAATCCAGACGAAGGAATACATCCGGAAAATTTTGCATCTCTGTACATATACGAAATCGGTGGTTTGCTTGGAGCTTACAAAGGTTTTCAAAAGACTGAAGATGCTGCTTACTACAATACTGACCTAGATGACTACACAAATAATAAATCACATGACATGATAATGGTCGCAATAGATGCACTAGTCGATGCTGGTATATTAGAGGAATTAGATGACGGCGCAGTAAGAATGCCTATGAAAACCTA
>Ga0080013_1000043_pt1 | contig 166783 bp, 181 predicted proteins | sample ETNvirenome_6_85_FD_69236 | JGI IMG/M metagenome (GOLD analysis project Ga0080013, IMG submission 69236) | Marine viral communities from the Pacific Ocean - ETNP_6_85 (SPADES assembly) (version 2) | ecosystem: Environmental > Aquatic > Marine > Oceanic | place: Pacific Ocean | collected...
ATTTCAATTCCCTGAATTTCTCTTTTAATTCCCTCTTCAATCAGTGCTAACGCCAACATTCCACAATTGCCGTATCTTTCTGGGAATTCTATTTGATCTGGAGTTAATTCATCCTCGTCCTCAGCCAAATATTTCCGCCAATTTTCAAGTAGGAGTTTCATTTTAAAATCTCCATAGCTATGCGATGCTGATTTGTAACTTCACTTGGGGTACCCAGACCTTTCCATTCTGGTAAATTATTTAAACCAGCTTTAAGTGCTTCAGGTGAAACTTGTATTCCAGAGATTGGAGAATCTTTATCTTTTAATATAGAAATATGTTTTTTGTTTGGAAAAACATATAAAGGCATCCCTGTTATCTGTGCCAATTCAAAACTTTGTTTTAAAGGAACTGCCCCATCAACTGTACCATGAATAATCACACCATTTGAATAATTTGGTGTCAATCCAGATACCCATTCGCGTTTCCATGCCGGGGCAACAAAAGTAACTTTTGGAGAATGATCAGATTTTGTAAGAGCAGCAAAAGCTATAGCGGCTCCCCTGCTGTAAGCAATTAATCTTGAAGGTCTCACATTATTTAAAAACTCAACAGCTTCAATAATATCTGGATGGTTTTGAGATATTCCTCTTTCATTTGTAAATTGTGGACAGCCCTTTTCGCCTGTTTGCCACTGATTATTATCAGGCGGCGTATCGCACTGAGGGGAGACGCGCATCTGTGTCGATTTCATTTTAAAGCCATGAAATGCAGCGGCTTCTTCTTTCAAATATTGACGCCAATTTTCAAGCAATAATTTCATCTTAATACTCCTGTAGTATCTTCAGGTTCTTCTGGATCTAGTTCTGGTATATCTTGAGGTTTTTCGGCTTCATATTCAGCGGCTATTTTATAATTACCTTTATATTTTTCAACCTTATAGACGACACCTCTTCCTTCTATTAAACCCTCATCGACCGCTTTCTTAATATATTGTTCAATCGTTGCAACATTATCGTTAGAATCATCATAAAAATATAAATTATTAATATTATAATTTTTTTCATTTACCAATACTTCATTATAAAGAAATTCACCTTTATTACACCCTTCACATCCAATAATATGCTTACTTGGAAGGGGGGGTGCGCCAACTTTTCTCAAAAATTCCGCAATTTGGCCTTCAACAGCAGAAGTTCTAGCAGTTAAAATTATTACTTCAGTGGCTGGCATTTTATTTACCGCTTCTTTAAAAGCTATCATTACCGGTGCTTGAACTGATGCTTCAGGCGTACCATTTTCCCACCCAAGTTTATCGCGAGAACTAAAATCAAAAGACCAACAGCCTATAGGTATGTTTTTTGGATCGTCATACCAAACAGTCTTCACACTTTTGCCTACTGAATAAAAATCTAATTGTGCCTGGGAAGGACACCAAAATGGTTCAATGCCAACCTTTGAATTTTCACCATTGCAATTTAATTGAGCAACGATAATTGCCTTTTTCTCAGGTCCATTTGGCATTGCCATAATTTTTTTAATATCAGCATCGCTTAAAGGAGCTAGTCGAGCTTCTTTTCCCCCTTCTGGAGCTTGACCCGGTTCAAATAATCTTGAGTGTGTTTCAAAATATTTTGGATTAATGGCGCCCCTAGTGGCGCGCCATTTTAGCCCGGGATCAAAATAAGCAACCTGGCCTCCTGCTGTGCGCGCCAATGTGTGATCAAAATCAAACCCTACTACAGTTTTGGTTTCACTTTCAAATGCCATTTCTAAGAGATATTTTCGCCAATTTTCAAATAGGAGTTTCATATTTTTCCTGCTGAGGATAAAATTTTTGTATTACGTCTTGTAGGTTTTCAAAATGAAGAATAATTTCTGCTCTCAATTCTTCGGGTAAAGGTGCAGTTTCAGAATCCGGATCAAATAATTCTACTAATTTAGTTATATCCTCAAGTTGAAAAACTAAATTTTTACCCATTCCTTTTCCAACTAGTGTACCCTCAGTCATATATTGTTTCCATTTTTCAAGTATGCTTTTCATTATGTATTCCTTTTGTATGCTGGCACGTGTGCACGCTTAAATTGTTTTTCATTATTCTTCCAGTCTGCCGATATCCGTTACATCGCCCTTGAGTCCGTGATGATACCCCGAATCGCCGGGATCAAACTTGCCTTTAGCATAACTCTTTCGGGGATCACCAACTTCTGAGCCTTTAGTTTCAGCAGCGTGTTTGCGATAAAGTTCTGCTCTGTCTTGTTCAATCTTTTTTCGGCGGTAGCGGGCCCTCTTGGCTGCTTCTTCGGCTTTCTTTTGATCCATTCTGCCAAACAAGCGCTTTTCAAAAGCATTAAATTCATCCCACAGTTCTCTGCTTTGGGCCATCTGTGCTTTATTAATCCCGCCAGAGGGATCCGGAGCTTCCATATGATTTTTCGCAACCTTTTGTAAGGCTGCGTACGCAGCATCAGCATCTTGTGTTTTCGTTACAATATTTTTTGCGGCGTCAATTCCACTCTCGAAATCTTTTAATTGCCGCGCAAAATCTTTATTCGGCCTTCCAAGTAATTTACCGAAGAGGCCGCGGCGTGCTTCATCAACAACAGCCTCAAGTTCTTCTTTAATAATCTTTTCTAATTTTTGTTTTGTAATTTTCATCAATCAGTGTCCCCATAATTATCAAAATTATATTCTTCGGCATATTCATCGTCTTCTTTTCTCCATATAAGTTGAAGTACCTTATATACATGATCTTTTTCCATAGTTGAATGTAACTCATTTAAATTAGATCTAGCTTCTTTAGAAGTTATTTTATCTTTTTGTAAATCAACACATATTAAACACATAATGCTTTCCTTTTATGCTTTTTTCTTATTTAAACGACGAAGCTCTGCCTTTGACATAAGTTCTTTGCTACCCTTTAATTTCTTCGCCCGGCGCTCTCTAACAAGCCTATCTGTATCTGCTTGAGTTCGCGGTTTTTTAGTTTTGCCTTCTTCATATCCGGCCACGCCTTCAAATCTTTCGAAAGCGCCTGGGGGGCCGGGCCGTTGGCCGGCCACACTTCGGGCGCGTTCAATATCATATTGCGCATCTTCCTCGCCCAGATCGTAACCCGCCATATAGTCCATGTCGCCTGGATCTTTGGGATCTAGGCCACGCGATCCATCTTCATAACCCGCATCATGTGCTTCGCCGGCCCCAGAAGACTCAAGTAAGACCTTGGTGATCTCTTCTTTAATGATCTGTTTTAATTGTTGTTTTGTAATTTTCATTTATTTAATCCTCCCAAAAGCATAATCGCAATTAGTCCCGGTACATTATCTTTAACATATACTCCAGAAAATAATGTTTCTGTTCTTCCGCCAACATAAGATATGGCAGCATCTAGATGCTGACTAACATCTGGATCATTTGCTATTTCTGGAGATACAACCAAAAGAAGGGCCCCAATTTTTGATTTTTCTTGAACTGTTGGACATGGAGATTGTTTGATACAGTTTTGTAGTATTGTGGCGCCTAAATTAGGTATTGTGGCATCTTTAATCATTGCCGGCCCAACCAACATTCTTCCATCTGTCTGTAAACATCTTTCTAGATCTTTTGAATCAAAAGATTGAATTGAAGATTTCTCAGAAGATAATTTAAATGTTTGAGTTAGAAGTTTAGCAAATGCTGAATTTGCGGTTGGTAATAAATTCATGATTCCAACTTTTCCACGAAGAAACTTAACTTGTCTTTCATTATCAAGAATAATATGTGGAGAATTTTTTATATCATCAGCCAACAACATAGCATTTCTTGCAATAGTCTTATTGAGTAATTCTTGAGCATTTGGCCAAGTCATTATATAGAAAACTTTTCCTTCTGCCTGAACCGAACGTAAATAGCGATTAAAAACATCATCTAGAGCAAAACAAGCACTTCCTGTTCCTCCTCCACCTCCAGCTAAAACAAATATCCAATCAACTTTTCCTAACTTTGTTCGAAGAGCATCTTCTACAACCGTGCTATTTTGTTTAAAAATGCTTTTGCCAAATTCAACATTTTTAGCAACTCCATCGGCATCTGGAATTAAAACGACATGATTTTCATCAATATCTGCCGGCAGATCTTTGTTTGTTGTATTTATCAACAGTGTTTTATTAAATCCTAAATCTAAAAAAGCTTTAGCTAATTTACCGCCGCCTCCTCCAATTCCAACAAAAGCACAATTTAAGGCACATTTTATTTTATTTTCAGGAAGCTCATTTGTATGAGTAATCACTTCAGCATCATCATAGTGATTAACAAAATCAAAATCATCTGATGAGTCTTCGGGTTCTTCTAATAAATTATTTTCTTCTTTCAATGTATAAATCTTCTCCAGTTTTCGAACAGATTAGATAACTCATCTACTGTTTTTTCTTGACTTCGCGTAGCCGCAAGTTCTCTTCTAATTCTTGGCATAATTTGCTTATGTATTTGATTATTAACTAGCCCCTCAATATATTGACGAACCTTTTCAAAGAATTTTTCATCGTCTATCATTCTCAAGAATCTTTGAATAGTTTTAATCTCTTCTTCGGTTTCTTCGCCCTCGATTACAACATCTAACCAATAGACAAATTTGTCGCTAATATCATAATCGGTATGTCCTCCACCAGATATATAACTACCTTGTTTTTCGGGCCCGAGCGCTCCAAATTGAATATTAAATTCTGGAATTTTCAGGGGCGCCTTGCGTTTTTCCTCATCAAGAGGAAGTTTTGTTTGTGAAGCGGCAATCTTCATTGCTCGCTTTAAAACGTCTTGAAGTCGATCTATTACTCCTTGACGAATTTCTTGAGTATATTCAATATTTTTCAAATGTGTAAATAATCGACTATTAATGAGTGGTCGAGGATCTTTGACCATATCGCCTCTTGTTTTACCTGTCATTGAAGGAACATCAGTTCTTCCAGTTTGTAGTTCGTCAGGCAATAGGATTTTGACTTTAAGTCGTGAGGACATTTCAACATTACCATCTTCCAGTTCAACATCAAAATTTTGAAATTTCATTTCGTTGAATTTTTCAAGTAATGCTTTCATACTTTCGCCTGGAATCCAGCCGGCATGCTTCATTTTATCAATAACAGCATCATATACATTTTGCCATTCTTTATCCGCACTTGCGACTGTGTCCACAAAACTTTTAAATCCCTCCAATCCTTCTTGTTCGCCATGATCCGGATTTATTCGAACATATATCTGAATTTCACCGCCATAAGATCCATCTTCAACTTCGCCGTATATATAATGCGCGTCGAGGGCGCTATCAACAAAATCTCTTAATACATCTGTATCAACAGCATCTTCTACAAGATCATCAACATCATCAAACTGAAATGTTGTTCCAGCATCCCAATACATTCTACCTTCATCCATTTCTTCGCGAGAGATATAAAAATGATTAAGATCGACTGCGTCTTCTATTACTTGATATTCTTCTTCAGTTGGTCCTGCAGGATTTTCATCCCAATGGCGAGCTGATGCCGCGATAATATCCCAAAGATCTTCGCTGATCAGCTCATCAAATTCTTCTTCTATATCATTGTTATCTTCGATATCAATACCCAAAGCTTTAAAAGCTGTAGCGAGAACTTCAAGATCCGCATCTTTATATTTAAGAGTTTTATCGCCTATCTCGTCCCCTTCTCTAAATATTTCCAATTCGTGTTGAAGTTTAGCTACTAACTTTTTTAATTCTTCTGGTTTTTTATTGAAGATCTTCTTTACTGCTTTTTTATCTGGCAACGAATTCCAGAATCCTTTCAGCAAAAGATTCTCTTCGACAGCTTCTCTTAAGCCGTCGATTCCAACTTCATCATCCGGACGATCATAAACCTCAGAGGGTTCGTCGTACCCGGGCTCAAAAACCAAAGCCATCTTTTTCATTATATCATCTTGCTGTAAGTGATGAAAGAAAACAAAATAGAAGCCTTTGCCTTCTTCAGTATAACTATCAAAGTAATTTTGGCTTTTTGTGGCAGAGATACACCAGCGAGTTCCTTGGCCATAATAACAAGAGCCTTCTTTTGATCGAGGACGAACAATCATATAATCATCACCACTGGAAATAACATCAGATTCAGATTTGGCCTTTTTTTCCATTGCCTTCATCTGTTGTCTCTCTTCGTTCTCGGCAATTGCCCTATAGACAGCATGAGCCCAATCGGATATATCATCAAATTTATTAATATCTTTTTCAATCAAGTTCTTTTGAGCCATTTTATGATAATTGGCCAAGTTTCGTTGAATAGTTTGAATGTCTGAACCAACTCCGGCTTTGATGGAGTCAAGATAATCTGCCACCGCGAAACGTTCCTTTTCAACGCTGTGAATCATTCGATGGGCTGAATTATTCAACATTTTGGCAATCCAAAGTGCATATTTTTGATTGCCAGAAGGATCATAACCAAAAAGATGATCCATATAGGAAGTTAAAAATTCATTTACTTCTTCGCTCTTGACTCCTTTGACAACCCTTTTGAGGGCATCCGTTTCGCGAGCTTCAACAAGAAGCTGTTCTTCGTTTAAGAAGCGACGATAATTTTCGAATAACTTAATAAAGTTTTTCATAATAAAATAAATAGTTTTTTATAATTCAAATGCTTGTAACATTTGTTTGGTTTCAATAATCATTCTAGTATGTGCCGCCGTCCATCCTCTATATTTAGATCCTTCATGATCCGGATCCCCATGCTCGCCATATTTCGCTCTAATTGCCAGATGTACTAATTCATGAAATAAAGCACTTTCAGATATATTATGATTATAACCTTCCCAAACCCAAATCATATTTTCAGACTCTACAATACCTAGGATATTTTGATTTTCAGCCGGAATTCCTTTTAAATCATAGCCGCCAATACTAACACGTTTTTCTGTTCCCCACTCAATCATGACTTTTTCTAGCATTCCTCTGACTGCCATATTATTATCTTCAAAGTTTTCTAACCATTGGTGATAAAAAATAAATAAAGCAAATGTTGTTTGATGTACTGGATATGTTTTACAATTTGGTATTATTTGAGTAGCTTTTTCAAAATAAGGAATCAATATCATTTGTGGGAAAGGTTTTTGTGGATCACATTGTTGTCTTTTATATATAAATTTGTGCTTGTTATTGAGAAAAATAGTTGAATTGTGATTACTACACGTAACAGCAAATAAAAGCATGATGATAAAAATTGTTATTTTCTTCATCATTCATTTGACCCGCCTTTACAAATCTCATCAAGTATCTCCATTAAACTAGCATACATTTCAGTAGGATTATTTGTAAGCTTATACCAGTTTCCATTTCCAGCGTTCGCTATTTGTTCCCACTTGTTTTGATCAGAGCCGGGTCGAGAAAATGTATATAATTTAAGCTGAGGCACGCCAGAGACGGCCATTTTAACGTCTTCTATGTCAAGTTTAGGTACCAGGTAGCTTTGGGGGTGTTCGTCGCTAAAAACGATGATTATTCGGTCTGCCCCGGGACGCCAACTTATATTGAAATTTTGTAATGGAGGTTCTGATTCTATTACATGTGGGGACATTCCAGCTTCACCAATCCACTGAAAATTGGAAATTGGTTGCGAAAGCGTTGCTGTAATATTATGAACTGATATGTAAATCGCATCTAAAAGCATTTCGAAAGCAGTGCTCATCGATTGAGGATTCGTATCTATTCCGGCCAAAGAAGTCAGAAAATCTGAAAATCCAATTAAATCTTGCTGTAATTCTAAGCGCTCATTAGAAGTTGAAGGTAGTACGGCGACCGGTCCGCGTATAAATGCCCACTTAATAACATCTTCATCGCTGAAATTTTGTGCGAATTGATTTAATGCTATCATTACTGCACCCATTTCATCAATCATCGATCCAGACCAATCGACGATGAATAAAACATCTGTGTCTTTCATTTCGTCGCCCCAATCAGCGATTCCATCACAATCATCATCCAATCCATTACAAATTTCTTCTTGAGGTACTATCTCATCTTTACAATAATATGGAATAAAACTTTCAGCTTCATTATAATTTCCCCAAGTACCAGCGTCACAAGTCATTTCGCCTGGAATACATATACCAACCATAATCGTACCTTCTGGACCGGTATAACAAGGTGCATAGAGATCTTCATCAATTTCCTGATCACAATCATCGTCAAAATTATTACATTTTTCTTGACTTAATATCATTCCAGTAAGTGGATCACAAATTTCATTTGGATTTCCTGACGGAATCCAATAACATAGAGCGTAACAATCAGTCATTAAGAGATTTTTACAATCCGGATCTACACATTCACAAGTTTTATAGCCTTGTCCACATAATAAAGGATCATCTTGACATGGAAATAACACACCAACGTCTTGTATTGTACAAACACAATCTAAGCCTTCATCAATCTGGCCATCACAATCATTATCAAGGCCATCGCATATTTCATCATTTTCTAGAGGAGCAGTACAAGATATCCAATTTCCATTATAACACATTTCATATCCAGCTCCACATGCTGTAGCGCAAGGCTGAATCAAATCTTCATCTGTGTCTCCATCACAGTCGTCATCAAAATTATTACACTCTTCATATGGTATGATTCCACATTCGTCGCAGTCGTTGAGTTGTCCTTCATCAATTTCTCCGTCGCAATCGTCATCTTCATAATTACATAATTCTTCTTCGCAGTTTGTAACACAATCTGTATATTGTATCATTCCTTTATTGCAAACTTTTTGTTGTATACCGGGATAACCATCATCAGTTATACAATCGATCTCATCAAGAAGATATTGTGTTGGATCACATTCCATATATTGTATACATTCAGACTCAGAGTAAAGTGTTGGAGGATCATCACAAATATTCATACATATTTCTTTTTTCCAAATTTCATCGAGCGGAGGACAAAAGTACCATTTGCATTCTAAACATTCCGGCTCTGGGATGACATCTTCTTCTTCCCATGGAATAATTATAATATCTGGTTCCTCTAGAGTATCTTTTTCTTCGTTTTCATCTACATCAGATATATTGTTAATATTGCCGGTATCAGAGTTTTGAGCCTCAGCACAGAAAGATAAAAGAGATACTAAAACTAACGTGATTGACCAGGCTAGAATTCGGATTTTTACATCAATATTTGCAAATTTCATTAATAATACTTAAAGGCCATCCTCTAAAATAATTAGATTATAGAAGTATTTCAATATTATTATATGTAATAAATTTTTTCAAGTCAACATAAAACTACTTACTGTATTGTGGTAGAAAATATTTGTAATAACCGCCGCGGCAAGGTTTGTTATTTTCTCTTTGCCTTGTCAATATTTTTCTTTATTAGCTCTGTGTTAGCATTTACAGCATTGGCAATAACAAAAACAGAAGATTCTAAAAAAGAAAAAATCATAATTATCGACAAAAAGCATCCGAGTATAAACGTTGAACAAAGAAGAATTATCAAGCGTCTAAAACGCCTAGAAGAAAGAATAAAAAAAGGAATAAAAAATGAGCAGTGAAACCACAGTAACATCATCGGGTATTGGTATAGTTCGAGATTATATTTTATTGGGAGTCGCTATAGTTACTACAGTCGCGGGAATTATTTTCTGGATTCAAAATGTAGGTGATGATCGAGTGGAACGAGTAGAACATGAAATTGAATTAATTCGAGTAGATATCGATAAAATAAAAGATAATAATACTGAAATATTGCGTATTATTGGCCGCCTAGAAGGAAAACTGGATAACCTAAGATGATTAAAACACTTTGGGAAGAATTTAAAAAAGAAGCCGACTTAGATATCGAATCTCTAGTGCCAAAAGAAAAGTTGCAACCAGCATTTTGGAATCACAAGATGGTGCTTAATAAATCGGTTCGTCAAAAATTACTTCAAATTGCCGATGATTTTTTTCAATCATTAGATTTGTTAAAATCAGTAAAGCTCAAAGATGTTATTATTACTGGATCATTATCTGGCTATAATTGGTCAAAATATTCTGATATTGATCTTCATATATTGTTAGATTTTTTAGATGTGGATGAAAATGAAGAGTTAGTCAAAGAATTTTTCGGAGGCAAAATTTTTATCTGGAACAACAAACACAATATTAAAATGAATGATCATGAAGTAGAGATTTATGTACAAAATGAAAAAGAACCACATATATCTGATAGTGTATATTCTGTAAAAAATAATAAATGGCTTAAAAAGCCAATCAGAGCTGATTTCGAAGTTGATCTTGAGACAACTTCGAAAAAAACCAATCAATTAATCGATCGGATCGAAAGAGTTTTTGATCTATTTGAATTGAAAGAATATCCTAAAAGCTTAGACGCAGCAAAAAACCTTAAAGAAAAAATTAAAAATATGAGAAATCTAGGCTTAAAAGAAGATGGCATATATTCACCAGAAAATTTAACATTCAAGATGTTGCGACGAACTGGTTATCTGAAATTACTTTATAAATTAATTAATGAATCATATGATCGAATTATGTCTTTACATAAAGATGTACGAGGTTCACTTAAAATAATGATCGATAATTTAGAAGACGATGTACGCAAAAGATTTGATCCGATTGTCGAGGAGGCCAACTTCCAAAGAAGATTAAAGCAAAAACATAGTATTAAAAAGAAATTTTTAATTGGTTTTGGGGGGCAAAAAAATGTTTCCCCTTTTAGTAAGAAACCTAGTTATAAAAGATCTAAATCCGCACCGGCCGGTTTTGGAGGAAGTTAATGAATATAAAAGAAAAATATAAATTAATAGAAAAACTTTTAGATGAAAGATGGGAAAGTGTTAGTGCGGAAGATGAATTAGAAGGAGGCACTGAACCATATGTTATTAAATTAACTAAAGTAGATAAAATAATCAATAATTTAAAAGCTAAATTAAGAGACCGAACCATAACTCGAAGTGAAAAAACAAAACTTGAACGTGCCCTAAGAACTGCTGAACTTCGTAAAGATAATTTAAGACGTAATAAAAAAAGAGTTGCAGATGAATTATCTCAATACCGGCGCCAGCCGGCAAGAGGAGCAGATATACCTGTTGGTACTGGTAGAACTAAATATGCCATAGAAGAACAATGCGATATTACTAATAATTCTACTAAAGACTTAAGTCAATTAGAAAATATTGTATCACGTTTCTATCCATATGTCAAAGAAAAATTAGGTTTTAAAGAAGATGCAAAAGTTATTTTAATCTCAGATCCTAAAAATGCTAAAGATCCTTGGGGCAGAACTGCTTATTATAATCCAGAAGTAATGGAAATTACTATATTTGTAGATAACAGACACCCTAAAGATATGTTAAGATCATTATCTCATGAGCTTGTTCATCATTCTCAAAATTGTCGAGGAGATTTTCAGCATATGGGAGCATTAAAACCTGGATATGCACAAAAAGATCCACATTTGAGACGAATGGAAGGAGAAGCCTATTTATTAGGAAATGGTTTTTTAGTTAGAGACTTCGAAGATTCATTAAAACAAAATTATCAAAATTTAACGGAGAGTAAAAAAATGAAAAAATTAACCAGCGAACAAATTAAAACAGTTTTATCTAGCACTATTAAAAGAGTGATAGAAGAGAACAAACCTGCAGACACCAGGGGTGGTGATACTGATAAACCTTGGATACCAGGCAAACGCAACAAGAAGCTTCGTGAAGATGAAGAAGATGATGCTGGTACGCTTGCTGAGGTCGGCGCTCCCGGGCCGGGCGCCATCACGCACGCCCCGGGCCGTCCCGCGCCCCGTGAAAACCCCCCATCTGGGCCGGCTGGCCCGGGCCCTCATCCCGGCGGAAAGCGTGACAAGATAAAGAGAAAGATAAAGAAGAAAGAGCTTGAAGAAGTCGGACTTACCCCAGCGCCAAAAGGGACAGAGGTGGACTTCAAACGAGTGTCGGATACCCCATCGATGCGTACTGACTCTTCATTCGACCCGTACGGAACGCCGGGAAGTACAGACGCAGCTATACGCACAGATCAATCGGTCACGCCGAAGAGCAACGCTCCTTCCTCCGCAGCATCGACATCGCCAGGCGCGTTTACTGCCAAACGCGACAAAAAGAGAAAGATAAAGAAGAAGGCACTTGAAGAAGCCGGCTTTGGAGAAGGAACTCCTCCTAGCGGTGAAATGTATGAAAAACGAGTCATAGAATTAGAAGAAACTTTCACTTCGAAGAAAGATCAAGTGCTTTTTGAGATGCTTACTAAAAAATGGACTAAATAAGAGGATTAATTATGGGCGGCGTTGCTGGACATATGAACCATCTTTATGATAATCCAGATCTGAAGTTTTCTCAGATGATGGATATATTTAAAGCTGCGTCTAGTGGAGAATTAGAAGGCACAGAAAAAACTGACGGACAAAATCTGTTTGTTGGTTATAATACAACTGAAGGCAAAGCAAAAGCTGCGCGTAATAAATCAAATGTTTTACAAGGTGGCCTAGATGCTGCTGGATTAGCACAAATGTTCGGAGGCCGCGGAACTGTCGAGCAAGCATTTAATGAAGCATTCGAAGCTTTTGAGTTAACAGCACAATCTTTTCCAGTTGAAGTCCAGGAAGAATTATTTGGAGATGGAATTGATTATATAATTTTTTATAATGCCGAGGTTCAAGATCCAAGAAATGCGAATGTAATCAATTATGACACAAAGCTTCTCAACATTCATAGAGTTGGACACTTTGCTGTTGATTTAAAAGCTGGTAAAATTCTTACATCTGAAGAAATGGATCTCAGTGGTCAAGCAACTATACTAGAAAATACCTTAAGTCAGATACAAGATAAAATAGCCGCCCAGCAATTTGGTGTACAAGTTAATGCGATTCGTCGGCTTGATAGCTTATCAGATGATAAATATTTAAATCATACTATCAATCGATTAAATAATATTTTAAATCAAGCAGGAGTTTCCGATAGTCAAACAGTTGGCGAATATATGATCGCACGCCTTTTACCATTAATTCGAAGAGAGGTGAGACTTTCAGAAGAGAAAGAAGGCATACTTATTAAAAAAATGCTGGGTGCTAAAGGAATTAATATTCGTGTTATTAGAAAAGATTTAGATCCTGCACAAATCGAAGCTGTAAATATACTTGTTGGTAATGTAAAAGAATTACTTCAAGTCGCAATTCAGCCATTAGAAGACATAGTACATGATTTTTCAGTTGAAATGATTCGAAATCTTCAAAGTGCCTTTGTTTTAGATCAAGAATCAGAAGTTAGAAGATTACAAGCTGAACTTCAGCGCGCCAAGGAAGGAATTGAAACTTCCGAAAATGAAGAAGCAATGAAAATCCTTCAGAAACAAATGAAAAAAATAAAAAAGATTGAAAATATTACAACTGCGGCAGAAGGATTTGTTTTTGATTATGATGGTGTTACTTATAAATTTACTGGTAATTTTGCTCCAATGAACCAGCTTTTAGGATTATTTAAATATGGTCGAGGTAATATTCCGGCACTACAGATTGTTGAAGAAGGCGAAACCGAAGGAAAAAGAATAATTGCTATATATCCTGGTAGATTTCAGCCGATGGGACAACATCATTATGCAGCTTACGATGAAATAGCTAGAGAATATGGTATAGACAATACATTTGTCGCGACTTCCGACAGTGTCAAGCTTCCGAAATCTCCATTAAATTTTGAAGAGAAGAAACAAGTAATAATGACCTATGGGATACCAGAAAATCAAATTATTCAAGTTAAAAATCCGTATAATGCTAAAGAAATAATATCGCGATGGGATCCCAGCGAAATAGAAGTTTTATATTTTGTAGGCGCCAAAGATATGAAAGAAAATCCTAGATTTTCAAAAAGAGGTGGTGTAACAAAAGAAGGCTATGATTGGAGATTAGCTGTTGCTCCCCATGTTTCAATAGACATTCCTGGTTTTGGCGAAATGTGCGGTACAACTTGTCGCACAGCTCTGGGTATGGGCGATAAGGAAAAATTTGAAAGTATTATGGGATTTTTTGATGAAGATTTATTTAATCTCTTTAAAGAAAAGTTTAAATCAGATACACTTAACGAGGAGGTACAGGGTATATCACTCGGTATCTTTCTTGGGGTAATTGAAGAAGTGATGAATGAAGAAACAAAAAAACAAAAAAAGATATCTAGAAAAATTAGATTTTTAAAAGATAAAGAAGGCTTAACACAAAAACAAGCCGTTGGAAAAGCTCTTGGAATGTTAGGAGAAGAAGAATTAGAAGAACGTATAGGTGTCCCTTTCCTTAATGATCCAGGTGAAGATACAACTTGGGGCACCCATAAAAAAGACGAAGAAGAAGAAGAGGAAGAAGAACTAGAAGAGGCATCTGGCGTAAGTGCTGTTCAAGGTTCTTCCGGAGGAAAAAGAGAACCTGAAGGACTAATTAGAGAAGGGATGGAACAAATGGATAGATATGAAATTTATGAAGAAATTCGCTTACGTAACATTATTCGTGAGGGAATTAAGAAAATTAATGCCAAATTTAAGAATGAAAAACAGCAAGAAATTATTGAAGAACAACGTTTAAGAAATATTGTTCGTAAATTTATTCTTATGGAAAAAACTACGACCGGAGATACACAGCCAGCCGCACATGAAACAACAGGTATTAATTATTTAGAAAAATTATTAAAGAATATAGTACCTACACTAGAAGATGATTATAAAACACTTACCAGTTCAAAAGAACAAAGAGAGTCTTTCAGAAATCATATCCTTAAAGCGATTCAAGATACTATTGAACCCTTAAAAGTAACCACACAAGCTGGTGATGAGGCAGAAGTTTCTTTGACAGAATTAGTAGAAGAAGAGGAAGAAGGTTTAGAAATTCGAGTAGAAGATGATCCAAGCTTTATTGATATCCGATCTGATAAAGAAATAGAAGACGAAGAAGCAGAGCTAAGTGGCGAACCAACCTCTACTGAAGACGAAAGAGAACAATTCGGTATTGAGGGCGAAAATGAAGTTGGAAGAAATGCTGCGTTTGATACATTCAAGAAAATTTCAAAACAAATTGTCTCAAAATATGATGAACTAACTGGAAGTCCAGAAGATCAAAATTTATTTTATAATTATCTTCTAACAAATATCAAACTATATTTTGATAAATTTGAAAACGATATGACACCAGTTGAAGAACCGACTAGTCCAGATTACGATCCCAGCCAAATGGATCAAGAAAGTGAAAGTACAAATATTTCTGATGAAACTGTCGAACAAGAAGCCTCTATGGGCCTATAAGTGTGGAAGTTTAAAAGAAAAAAATATTCCAGGCCTGGCCAAGAGTATTATTCTATCTCAAACAAGTTAAAGTCTGAAGCCAAAATTACAACTGATTTTGAAATTTTGCTTTCTGCTTTGACTCTCGAAGAAATTATCGCTCTTCGTTTAGAATTGGCTGCCAATTCAGTCAATGGTAAATTATATGGTTTTAATATTTGGAAAGAAATTCCAAATATTGCGAAAGATGCAGTTTTAAAATATGCCAATAGTGCCTGTAGAACAAAAAATGAAGCTGCTGCTATGCTGGGTATAAACAAAAATGAATTTCGTAAACTTTTGAAAAAATTTAAAATAGAAAATTGGTTTATTAAAGATTAACATGTTATTATAGATGTGTTATATTATAATTATAATTTATTAAAGGAGGTCCACCATGACCAATGTAGAACTTATTAAAGTAGTAGATACACAAAAAGAAACAATCAATCGTTTAACAAATAGAATTGGTCTAATTGCTGATGATTTAGCTCTGCTCAAAGCAGAAATTGGTACGTTTAAGAGTCAAGTTGCCAGTGATATGAAAAAAGTCGTAACAACTTTACAGAAAAGGTAGTTTATGTTGGAAAAACAAGAAGTGGCCGGCCCGGGCAAACCATGGAAAGATGATTCATTTCATCAAACGTATGAGTCGGCCGATAGTCTTCGCAATAAGCTTTTACGTATTTGGAAAAATGATGAGAAGCATAAAGGAATGCAAGTTAAAATTCATTTCTTATCGTCAAAAAATCAATTTGTTGTAAAAACGCGTTTACATCCAGATTTTGAAACCAAGAAGGAAAAAAAGAAAAATGTCAAACGTAACAAAAAAAATAAAAGAAATAATGAGGGAGGAAAATATGACCCTCAAAGAATTGATTAAAAAATATCCTCATTTAGCAGAAATGCACTTGGAAGAATTTGTTATTGATGAAGAAGTTTCTGAGATAAAAGAAAAAAATAAAAAATTATTATTGGATTGATATGAAAGATAGATTATATAATTTTACATTTTTTGATCAACTTACACAAAGAATTGAAAATTTAGAAATAAAAGCAAAAACATTTGCGGAGGCATGCCCTGGCGCTTATGTATATAAAGCTAGTCTCAATAAAAGACACAATAAAAGTGATTGGGATATCACATCAGTAAAAAGTAAAGTTTTTTAAAGAATAACAATTAATTAGCGATAAATTTCCATAATTCTTCAAAAGTAGTAGAAACCGTTACGTGATGAAAATATGCGTATACCGAATGGGTGATACCTACAACTTCACCTCTTCCGTTAATCAATGGAGAACCGCTTGATCCGCCCATCGCTGGTACACTATAAAAAGCCCTTCCATCATGAATACCTAGAAATCTGCCTTCGAAGTTCGGTACCATTCCATTTTTAGCTAAACCCCCTGGCGACGCGACAGTGTAGATTTTTTCTCCGTAGGAAGGTCTTTTGTTGGAGATTTTTAAATATGGCGCATCAATATCGACGACTGACATCACACATATATCATTTTGATGATCGATCTTAATTGGCTTGGCACCATATGATTGCCAATCATTGGCCTCAACAGTTGCTAGAAAATCATAATGAACTTCTTGACCGGTCATTGAAGCCATCATATTTATTCTTTCACTTTCACATACGTGAGCAACAGTTAATATGTGTTTCTTGCCCTTGTAATTGATAATAGAGCCAGATCCCCATGCTCCTCCTATTTTCTCTTTTATACATTCTTTTTGCTTATCTTCTAACGTTATACATTCGACGCTCCACACTTCAACTTCAATTTTTACAAATGATTTTTTTGCTTGCTTGAGTAGCATCTCTGTAGTATCAAATGATTGAAAATTTGAGTGCGCGCAACTAGTTAAAGTTAGAATAAAAAAGAATAAAAATGCTTTCTTTAGTAAGTTCACCATACTATAAATACTTGTAACGTTAGGAAAAATATGAAAAAAACTTATGTGCTTGATACGAATGTTTTTTTAACCAATGCTAAATCTATATTTTCATTTAAGAATAATGATATTATAATTCCATTAAAAGTTCTAGAAGAGATTGATAAACACAAGAAAAGACAAGATGGAGTTGGCTTAAATGCGAGATCTTCAATCCGCATTCTTGATAGTTTAAGAGAAAAGGGAAATCTTCATAAAGGAATACGTCTGGGAAAAGGTAAAGGTATTTTATCTGTTAAAATGTATGATTTAGATTTAATGCCCATTGGGTTAGATGAAACTAATGCTGATAATCAAATTGTTACCACAGCCTTAACAGAAAAAAGAGATAATCCAAAACGCAAGGTAATTGTGATATCTAGAGATATCAATATGCGTATCAAATGCGACGCCTTAGACTTGCCTTCAGAGGATTATATAGAGAATCAGGTAGTCTCGGATATCCAAGAGCTTTACGATGGCTTTAAGACCCATTTAGTCGATGATCAGATTATTGATAGATTTTATACCGGCGAAAATATCACTGCTGAGGTCATAGAAGGAAAATTTAATCCAAACCAATATATCATGCTGATATCTAGCTCAGATCCAAAACATACAACATTGGCCAAATTTATTAATAATAATACACCATTACAAAAAATCAATGAATATAAAAATAAAGGAATATGGGGTTTAAAAGCTAGAAACAAAGAACAGGCTTTTGCTCTAGATATGTTGATGAATGAAGATATTCCCATTATTTCAATGATTGGGCCAGCCGGCTGTGGAAAAACTTTATTAGCTCTTGCTGCTGGCCTGGATCAAGTTTTGGATCAGAATAAGTATAAAAAATTGGTCGTTTCTAGGCCGGTTCAGCCAGTCGGCCGTGATATAGGATTTTTACCTGGTACCTTAGAAGAGAAAATGGGCCCATGGTTAATGCCCGTACAAGATAATTTAGAATTTTTGATGGGTGATAAAAAAGATACAATGTCCTTGTTAATGGATCAAGGAGTTATTGAAATCGAAGCGCTTACATATATTAGAGGTCGTTCTATCTCCAATGCTTATGTTATTATTGATGAAGCACAAAACTTAACAGTTCATGAATTAAAAACAATTGTCACTAGAATTGGTGAAAATTCAAAAATTATTTTAACTGGAGACATTGAACAAATTGATAATACTTATTTAGATGCTACTTCTAATGGTCTTTCATATGCCATTGAAAAATTTAAAGAACATGAAGTTTCAGGGCATATAACTCTCAAAAAAGGCGAAAGATCAAAAGTGGCTACGCTGGCATCGAAAATACTTTAAATTATTAAAATTTTATGATATAGTCTTAAGTATACAATGTGAAAAGGAGCATTTTATGGAAATCAACGATTCAGATTCAAAGATATACGAGCGTAATCCTGTTTTATTAGAACAATCATTTCCGGATACGGAATTAAAAAAATGGCTTATAGAATATGTAGGTAATCGACATGGACCGGAAAGCGGAGAAGTAACAGTAGAGATGATTGTTGGAACAATAGCACAAGAATTTCCAGAGTTTTTGCTAGCAGTCGCTGAAGAAAATTTCTTTCGAGGTTATGAACAGGCTTTAAATGATTTTCAAGAGGCTGATAATAAAAGAACTGAAAATGAAAAAAATAATCAATCGGATTAAAGAGCAACAAAAACAAAATTTTGAATATACTTTATTTGGTTCTGTTCCTATAATTATACAAGATAAATTAACAAACAATATTGATATGCGTGAGCTTATTGCTGCGGTTGAAACATTATTGCCGCTCCCTCCAAAAGATATGATCAAAAATATTTATGTGGGAGATTATGCTATCTTTAATGATAGAAAGATTAACGCACTTTATCATCAAAATAATTTGTATATTTCTAATGATCAAGATGATATGTTGGATTTATTAGATGATATTATTCATGAATATTCGCATGCGTTAGAACAAATATATGGAGATCAGATATATTCTGATAAAGAAATTGAAGATGAATTTCTTTTAAAGCGTCATAAATTAGAAAGCACCCTTAAACATCAAGGATTTGATATATCTAAATATGATTTTTACGATGTAAAATATAATGGAGCATTTGACATGTTTTTATTAAATGTGGTAGGCTATGAGAAATTTGATAAATTAACAAATTATGGACTCTTTATCACCCCATATGCTGCTACTTCTCTGAGAGAATATTTTGCGACAGGATTTGAAGAATATATTTTAGGTGATCATCGAGACTTACAGACAATAAGTCCAAGCTTGATCAAAAAAATAAAAAAATTATTAAATTAAGTTAATAGGAATTATAAAAATGAAAAAACATATTTCATATTCTGAGCTTAAAACATGGGCAGAGTGTCCATATCGGCATAAATTAGAATATCTTGATGGATTAAGAATCTTTAAGGGTAATGAATTTACTTCTTTTGGCAAAGCTATTCATGCCGTAGGAGAGAAATTTCTTGTTGAGGATTCGAATACAGCACCAGAAGAGTATTTTGAACTACAATTTTTAAATGAATTAAAATCATTGACTCAAGAAGACAAAGATCTGAAATTAGATAGTTCTTTGGTACAAAAGATGAGACAACAGGGCGCCCTTCTTGCTCCTCAAATGATACCGGGCCTTAAAGAATATTTTGAAGAATTTGATGTTTTTTCTGTAGAAGAAAGATTATATGAGCCCATCGAAGAAGAAGAAAATAATTTTAAAGGTTTTATAGACTTAGTGCTGAAAAAGGATGATGAATATCATATTATTGATTGGAAGACTTGTTCTTGGGGCTGGAAACAGCAAAAGAAACAAGATAGGTTAGTAACCTATCAGTTAACTTTATATAAACATTTTTTTGCCAAAAAACACGATATTGATCCAAAAAATATTAAAACTTATTTTGCACTTTTAAAACGTACGGCAAAACAAGATCAAATAGAAATATTCCAGGTAAGTGCTGGCCCCAAAAAAACTCAAAATGCGCTTAACTTATTGTCAACAGCAATGTACAATATTAAAAATAGACAATATGTAAAAAATAAATTGTCTTGTATGTATTGTCCATTTAAAGACAAGCCCACAATATGTAAAAAATAGGTATTTATGAAAGAAAATAAAAAAATTAAAGTTCTTGTATTATCTGATCATCCTTTATCTCCTTCCGGCGTCGGTACACAAACAAAATATATGATTGATTCTTGTTTAAAAACTAAGAAATTTCAATTTGTGTGTTTTGGGGGAGCAATAAAACATGCAGATTATACTCCGCGAAAAGTTGATCCATATGGTGAAGACTGGTTAATATTTCCAGTTGATGGATATGGTGATCATGATATGATCAGATCTGCGATACGAAGTCATAAACCAGACATTCTTTGGTTTATGACAGATCCTAGATTTTTTGGATGGCTTTGGGAAATTGAAAATGAAATTCGCAGTTTAATGCCAATGGTCTATTATCATGTATGGGATAACTATCCATATCCTAAGTTTAATAAAGTCTTTTATGATTCTACAGATGTGATAGCCGCTATTTCGAAAGTGACTGATGATATTGTGAAAACTGTATCACCAGATGTCGAAAGCCACTATATTCCACATGGAGTACCTAGCGAAATTTTTAAACCTTTGGATGAACAAGAAACTAAAGAGTTCATGTTGGAGGCGATGCCTCAATTGGAAAACAAGACTGTATTCTTTTGGAATAATAGAAATGCTAGGAGAAAACAAAGTGGAACTTTGATTTATTGGTTTAAAGAATTTTTGGATAAAATTGGCCACGATAAAGCATCTTTGATTATGCATACTAATCCAAAAGATGGTGCTGGTCAAGATTTGGCAGCAATAATAAATGAGCTTGGATTGGTTAATGGAGAGGTAACTTTTTCAACACACCCTGTCGATCCACAGATTTTAGCTAAGATTTATAATTTTGCCGACTGTACTATCAATATATCTGATGCTGAAGGATTTGGCTTAGCTACTTTAGAGTCTCTTTCATGTGGAACGCCGATTATTGTTAATATGACTGGCGGCCTTCAAGAGCAAGTTACAGATGGTAAAAATTGGTTTGGAGTAGGCATTGAGCCTAGTTCAAAAGCCATCATTGGATCGCAAGAAGTACCATATATATATGAAGACCGAATTACTAAAAATGATTTCATTAATGCACTTCTAAAAATTTATGAACTAACAAGAGAACAACGTAAAGAAATTGGACTTTTGGGACGGAAACATGTCGAAGAAAATTATAATTTTGAAAATTATTCTGCCCGTTGGCCTGAATTATTAGAACAAATTCATGAAAATTATGGCTCTTGGAAAACAAGAAAAAATTATAAGTCATGGCAATTAATTGAAGTGAGGCAATAAAGTGACAAAAGTATTAGTAAGAGGACCAGTTTTAACAAGATCTGGATATGGAGAACATGTTCGATTTTTATTACGGGCTTTAAGAACTATGGAAGATAAGCTAGATCTATATATAATTCCTCTAGGATGGGGTCATACTGGCTGGGTTGTCGATAATGATGACGAAAGAGAATGGTTGGATTCCATAATACAAAAAACAACATTGGTAGTCAACAACAAGACTGCGGTTTTTGATATATCTATACAAGTATCTATCCCCAATGAATGGGAAAAATTAGCACCAATCAATATTGGAGTTACAGCAGGAATTGAAACAACTAAAGTCGCACCTATTTGGATTGAAAATGGAAATATAATGGATTTAATTATTGTTCCATCAAATCATTCAAAACAGGTGTATGAGAATACACAATATGAGGCAACTGTAAAAGAAACAGGACAAATTATACCCGATTATCGTTGTATGACTCCAATTGAAGTTGTATCTTATCCTGTCAAATCTTTTGAAGATGTTGATTTAAGTTTAAATCTAGAAACTGATTTTAATTTTTTGGCCGTCGCACAATGGAGTCCTAGAAAAAATATTGTAAATTGTATACAATGGTTTGTTGAAGAATTTATTGATCAAGAAGTTGGTTTAATTTTAAAAACGAATTTTGCTAAAAATTCTTTAATGGATAGAAATCATACTTTGGAAATGTTAAAAAATATCTTATCTAAAGAAGATTATAAAAATAGAAAATGTAAAGTATATCTTCTTCATGGTGATATGACAGATCAAGAAATACATCAGCTTTATCGTAATTCAAAAATAAAAGCTCTTCTAACAACAACCCATGGAGAGGGCTTTGGATTACCTATGTTTGAAGCTGCGTATGAGGGCTTACCAATAGTTGCTGCTGATTGGAGCGGTTATGTAGATTTTCTTCATATGCCAACAAAAGATAAAAAAGATAAAATTAAAAATAAAGCTATGTTTGCCAAAGTTGAATATTCATTGGCGCCAATTCAAAAAGAAGCAGTATGGGATGGCGTAATTCAACAAGATTCAATGTGGTGTTTTCCAGAGCAAGGCTCATTCAAGATTCGAATGAGAGAGATCTATAGAGATCATGGAAGGTTTAAAAAACAAGCAAAACAACTTCAGAAACATCTCTTAAAAAATCTTTCGAAAGAGAATCAATATGAAAAAATAAATTCTTTAATTGAGAAATTTTTACCTTCGAGAGAAGAACGAGAATGGATAAGTAAATTAGACGAAATTGAAATACTATAAAAATGAAGATAGGATTTTTAGGAGATCTTTTTGTAGAAAATCTACAAGGAGGCGGTGAACTAAATGATGCAGTATTAATTGACTTTTTATTGCAGAAACATCATTTGACAAAATATCGATGTTCCCAAATTAATCTTGATTCTTTACAACAAGAAGATTTATATATTGTATCAAATTTCGTTACTCTTCCTATCCCGATCCGCGATTGGCTTACAGATAAAAAATATCTTATATATGAGCATGATCACAAATACGTAAGAACACGGGATGCTTCTAAATTCAAAGATTTTGAAATCCCTCCTGATCAACTAATTCATCAAGAATTTTACAAAAAAGCACAGAAGGTTATTGTTCTTAGTAGAATATGTAAAGATATTTTAGAAAAGAATAGTATTTCTAATAATGTATCTAATATTGGATGTAGCTTGTGGCGTGATAAAACACTTGATCATTTAGCTGTTTTATCTCGTGTAGAAAAAAAGTATAAATTTGGCGTTGTAGATAATAAAAATCCAGTCAAAGGTCTAGACAGGGCATTAAAATATTGCCAACATAGAGAAATTAAGCCTCACTTAATTAAATCTAATAATTATTATGATTTCTTAGCTCAATTGGCAGAATGTGAAAATTTAATATTTTTTCCACAAGTGCTGGAAACATTTTCACGTCTCGCCGCAGAAGCTAAAATGCTGAATTGTAATTTGGTGACTACTCCAAATATGTTAGGTTTTGCTAGCGAAGATTATTCATATTTAAAGGGTAACGAATTAATAGAAAAAATTCGAGATCAAAAAAACAAAGCTTTGAACATGTTTGACGAATGGTGTAGAAATGAAAAATAAAACAATTCTATTGGCGTCAGATCATAATGGCGTGGAATTAAAAAAAGAACTGCATATATTTTTAAAAGAAAAAGGATTTGATACCATTGATATAGGGCCCTTCGAAAGTAAAACTAAAGTAGATTATGTAGATTATGCTAATCAGTTATCTCATATTGTTGCTTCGGGTGATGTACATAAAGGTATTTTGATATGTGGCACCGGCGTCGGCATGAGCATCGCAGCTAATCGAAATGAAAAAATAAGAGCTGCGTTGGTACACAATCAATTTACGGCGCCAAAATGTCGCGAGCATAATGATTCGAATATTTTATGTTTGGGTAGTTGGATTACTCCATATCCTCAAGCAAAAGAAATATTAAATTTTTGGCTTGAAACAGAATTTGGACAAGGCCGACATGTCAAAAGAATTGAAAAATTGTCTAACAAAGAAAAAGAAATTGTTTTTACAAATGGTGTTTTCGATATTCTTCATACCGGCCATATTGAACTTTTAAATTTTGCTAAAAGCCTGGGTAATAAATTGATCATTGGTATCAATTCAGACATGTCAGTCAAAAAATTAAAAGGCGATAATCGTCCAATTAATAATCAAAATGATAGGAAAAAAATCTTAGAATCTTTAAATGTAGTTGATCAGGTAATTATTTTTGATGATATTGATCCTCATGATTTAAGAGAAAGTTTAATGCCTGATATTTTGGTTAAAGGTGGGGAATGGACAAAAGAACAGGTTCGCGAAAGAGATAGTGTATCTGAAGATATCGAAATAAAAATCTATTCTCTTGTTGAAAATTATTCAACAACAAATACTATTAAGAAAATTTATGGTTTGAGTTCATGGAAAAAAGAATCTTAATTATCGGCGATACAATTATCGATAAAAATTTCAATCTTGAGGCTGTTGGGTTATCTTTAGAATCTCCAACAATGAAAACCTCATATATTGATAAAGAAATAAATTTTGGAGGCGCCTCAAATGTAGCCAAATATGCTGCTTCTTTTGGCTTAGATGTAACATTCGCCAGCAGCATGTCTAAAGATTCTGAATATAAATTTCTTAAAAAGAATAAGTTGACGTTTTTAAATCTAAGTAGCGATATAGAAAATATTAAATCTAGGTTTTTTGTGAAACACGGAAATGAGAGATATAAATATTTACAAGTTAATGATACAAATAAAGAAAATTTGAATTTAGATATTGATTTAGATTTTAATAATTTTGATGTAATAGCATTTTCAGATTATCGCTGTGGTTTAATTTCACAAAAAATGATTAATAGAAGCTTGGAAAGCAAAGCGATAACTTTTGGAGCTTCTCAAATATCAAGCCATCAATCCAATTTTACGAAATATATGAATATGGATTATCTAATATGTAACGAGGCCGAGGCTGATTCGTTCAAGCGAAGAGAAAATATATTAATCACAAAAGGGGAAAAGGGATGCGAACTTAATGGAATTATATATCCGACGAACGCAATTGATAATCCAAAGAACCTAATTGGTGCCGGCGATTGTTTTTACGCAGCATTTCTATCTTTTGAAAATCCAGAAAAAGCCAATAAATATGCAGCTGACTATATTAATGGAAAAATATGAATGATTTACATAAATTAGTTCAAGTTAATAAAAGATTAAAAGAAGAAAAATTGGTTATCTCTACATGGGGAAATGCTAGCTGTCGCTTCGACGATAATAATATATATATCAAACCCTCTGGGGTACCTTTTAGCGACTTAACAGAGGAAAAGTTATCCAAGATCGATTTAAAGACAGAAATCCATCTAAGCGGCCTAAAACCTTCGGTTGATACTCCAACACATCTTATTTTGTATAAAGCATTTCCAGAAGTTAAAGCGATAATCCATACTCATTCTAAGTATTGTACCATTTTTGCTCAAGCAAAGATAAGTATTCCTTGTATGGGCACAACGCATGCTGATTATTTTTATGGCGAGGTACCTGTTGTTAGAGATTTAAGTCCGCAAGAAATAGAGCATGAATATGAAAGAAACACTGGTTTGAAAATTGTAGAATATTTTAAAGAAAAAAATATATCTCCTCGGGAAATGCCTGCAGCGCTTTCGCCTTCTCATGGCGTATTTGTATGGGGCGATAGCTTAGACAATGCGTTGAAGACCGCGGTCGTGTTAGAAAATATTGCTGAAATGGCGTACAAAACAATAAACTTATGCTATAATAAGCTTGTTGAATTCGATGAAAATTTGTTAAATAAGCATTTTTTAAGAAAACACGGAAGCCAGAAATATTATGGACAAAAGTGATGAAATAAGATATGGTCGTCAACAGTTACCTCCAAAATCACGACCTATTAAAGAGGTGAAAAAATATTGGGGAAACATGAAGACTCTTTTCGAAAATGATCAATATACTGTAAAAAGAATTTTTATGAAAAAAGGTACTCAAAGCAGTATGGAATATCATGTTAAAAAAGAAGAATCTTATTATATTGAATCTGGAATACTCAAAGTAGGCACAAGAATAGGAAGGGCAAAGAATACGTCATTCCTAATGAATTCCGGAGACATATTTCACATTCCCCCCGGGCTCATGCATATGAGAATTGCCATAGAAGACACAGTAATTATCGAATTCTCTACTTTAGATGATGATGGTGATTCACATATAGTTGAAGATGGGAAGACATACAAACACATAGAGGATTTTTAAATGAAATTATTTTTAGACACAGCTAATTTAGAACAGATTAGTGATGCTATGACCAAAGGAGTAATTCAAGGTGTTACTACAAACCCTTCTTTGCTAGCTAAAGAGCCAAAAGCAAATTTTTATGAACATATTAAAAAAATTGTAAGTCTTTGTAAAAATTATAAAAACGTTGCTCCATTAAGCGTCGAAGTTTTTGCATCAGATCCGAAAGAGATGGTTTCTCAAGCAAGGGAGATTATACAAAAATTAAATTACAGCGGCTTAAATATTAAGATACCAGTTGGTTATGAAGAATTACAAGTTATTAATGAATTAACCAATTTAGGAATTCCAGTTAATTGTACTTGTTGTTTTACAGCTCCCCAAATGGAATTAGCGGCCCTTTCTGGCGCCAGATATGTTTCTTTGTTTTATAATAGGCTTTTTGATGCTGATGGAGACCCACTTAAAGTTTTAAGAAAAGTACGAAATTTTATTGATTCTAATAATTTGAATTGTGAAATTATAGCAGGAAGCATTAGAAATAGCTACGATCTAGAGAATGCATGGAGCGCCGGCTCCCATATTGTGACTGCCGGCTATAATATAATTCAAAAATCGATGAAACATCCAAAAACAGACGAATCTGTAAGTGGCTTTTTAAAAGATTTTGAAGAATGGATTAAATAATGACTTATGTATTTGATATAGATGGCACAATTTGTACTCAAACAGATGGAAATTATGAAGAGGCCCTCCCTTTTAAAGAAAGAATCAAAAAAGTGAATGAACTTTATGACGAAGGACACACAATATTTTTTTATACAGCCCGGGGTATGGGTCGAAATGATAACGACGGAAGCAAAGCATGGCCAGAATTTTATACTTTTACCGATAGACAGTTAAAAAGCTGGGGTGTCAAATTTCATGGCGTTAAATTAGGAAAGCCGGCCGGCGACATTTATATCGACGATAAAGGAATGAAAGATGAAGACTTCTTTGGAAATTAAATTTGTCAAAAATAAGAGATGTTCGTGGCACTATCATAAAATAAAAGATGAAGTATTCTATATACAATCTAGAAAAAGTATGGTAATATATTCCAAAGATGGTGATTTAATTTATAGAGTGGGGAAATGAGTAATAGAAAATCAAGAAATTTAAGTTTGTTAAGAAATTATAGAGTTGATTGTGACGAGAGTTTTTGGGCTTCTATCAAAAAGGTCCTAAACGAAACTCCGGCAGATGAAGAATTTAATTTTGCACATTCTAATGTTATGAGAATGCTTGTGCCATCTCCACTTAGAGAAAATACAAAGCAGATGTATGAGCGCGCCAAAAATATTACAGACCTTTTGCCCACCCCACCTCAAAGCATAATTGAGTTCGGGGCAGCATATGGAAATCTATGTAATGAATATTTAGAATTAGAACCAGATACAGAATATTCAATTGTTGAATTTGAAGAGATGTTAAAATTTACAAAGGTTTTTTTAGAGGAAAACAATAAGAAAGTTGATTTATATTCTAGCGAGACCGCGGAGGTTTCGGATCCATCATATGTACGATGGGCCCCCTCCTTTCCGCAAGCGGATAAGGCGATTAAAGACTATGATTTATTTTTGGCATGGATGTCGATATCGGAAATGCCAGTTGAATATCAGGAAAAGATTTTTGAAGAATTCCTTCCCCGATGCAAATATGCAATAATTGGAGATATGAAATCCCAGATATCTGTTTATGAAGAAGTTTTAACAGAGTATTACGGAAATTGCCAGGTGTTGGGAAGGCTACCATTCCATCATCCAGAACAAATTATACTTTTTGCGGAAAGAACATGAAATTAAAGAATAATCCTTGGCACGTCGTAGAAATGTTTGAAGAGAATATTGCTCAATACTGTGGGTCAAAATATGCAATAGCTGTGGATAATTGTACAGATGGACTAATGATGTGCTGCAAATATTTAAAGGTCAAAGATGTGACAATCCCCTGTAAAACATACCTTTCTGTGCCTCAAACTATAATCCACGCCGGCGGCACTGTTAAATTAAGAGATTATGAGTGGAAGGGCATATACCAACTGGAGCCCTATCCAATTTATGATGCTGCCAAAAGATTTACATCCAATATGTATATCCCCGGGTCTTATATGTGTATCTCATTCCAAACTAAAAAAAATCTTAAGATAGGGAAAGGCGGCATGATTTTAACCGATGATTTAAACGCAGCCAAGTGGTTTAAGCTAGCTAGATATGAAGGCAGGGATCATATTGATGATGATATTGAAATATGCGGATGGAATATGTACATGACTCCAGAACAGGCTGCTAGAGGTTTGACGTTGTTACAAGTATTTCCGGATTATCATGAAGATCAAGGAGAAAATCCTCCATATCGCGATTTAAGAACAATGCCACTTTATAAAAAATGTGAGGTAATCGAGAATGAATAAGAGTAATGTTAATTTAATACCGATCCTAGGCACGGGCCTACAAAGATATCAGGAAAATGACCTTGAAGCCCTAAATCCATTAAACACAATGGAAATATTTCAATCTGAGATATGGCCACATATAGAAGGATATTTTACACCTGAAAGTAAAGTACTTGATATAGGATGTGGAAATGGAAGATATACATCATTTTTAAGTGAAAGGGCAAAATCTATTCATGCCGTCGACGCATTTAGGGATATAAATGAAAATCACCATCGAAAAAATGTCCTCTTCTCTAGGACAGAGTTCCAGAATTTTAAAGAGAAAGATTTTGATGTGATCTTTATGTTTGGAGTTTTCTATCTTCAAGAAAGCTGGGGTACCAGACTAACTTTTAAAAAGATGGTTTCTAGTCTAAAAGATGGTGGAGTAATCATTACCATTGATGATAAAGTAAGAGATCTACGACATAATATAAGTGAGAATCTCGCAGCCGGATTTTATAACTTAGATGAACTCTGCAGAGAACAGAATGTTAAAATTGTTGATGAATTCATTCAACAAAACAAGGTACACAGAGTAACGGTTATTGAGAAGCCGCGACCCTTTGGTCCAAAAACAGTGCCACTATTTGAAAACATTAAATAATAAAAAAATATTTATAATAATAAACAAAATAAGGAATAATAAATGAAACTTCTAATAACAACCAGAGCAGACAGCAAAGTTAAAGGCTGGGCAGCTTTAACTCATCCGATATTTAAAGATTATGCAAAAAAAGTTGGTGCAGATTTTATGCTGCTAGACGAGACATTAAATTGCGAAGCAGCGCGCTCGGGCTGCGGCGACGGCTTGTGGCATTTTAGGATTATGGAACACTACAATCTTCACGAAGAGTATGACAGAATAATTCAATTTGATGGTGATACACTTATTACACCATCTTGTCCAAATTTATTTGAACACGTTCCTTACGACCACATTGGGACAGTTTATGAAGATGTAGGAAATCGGGCAGCCATCCGCCGACACTGGATGGTGAAGGCTCAGCAACTATTTGGACAAATTGGGTGGACTTCGGGATATATCAATACTGGTGTTTTTGTTACATCAAAATGTCATCGCGACATATTTCAACCAATTAATGGAAATTTTTATACAGATCACGGGACGGATGATGTACATATTGGATATCAGATTAAAAAAAATAATTATAAGGTATTTCCATTATCCTATCACTTCAATCATATGACAATGTTTAGTGAACCATGGAATGGCAACCCAAACAGGTTTAATAGTCATATTATTCACTACGCAGGCCGCGGAGTGTTTGATGAACAAAATATAAGCCAAGAGGCCCTAGATAAACACCGGATGAATATTGATTATCAAGAATGTAAACTAGAACAAGCAAATTTGGATTATAAAAGAATATATGGATGATTGTATAACCATGAAATCTACGAAAACAATTAGAATTTTAGAAAAAGATAATATACACATATATAAACATTTGGAAAACGATTTAAATATTCTCAAGGGATCGACAGTTTTAATAGCCGGCTCAAAAGGATTTTTAGGTAAAACAATTACTAATTTTCTAAATTTTTTAAATGAATTTAAATTTGAGAAAGAAGATTTAATTAAAATTATAGCAATAGATTATGAAGATCATGATATTTGTAATCCTTTAGATGATTTTATAGCGAGGGGCCTCCACGAAGAGGCAGAAACAGTTGATTATATTATTAATTGTGCCGGCATCGCATCTCCAAAAAAATATCTTAAAGTACCGATTAAAACAATGGACGTATCCTATACTGGAACAAAAAATATACTTGAATTTGCTAAGATCAGAAATACAAAATCAGTTTTAATGTTCTCTTCGAGTGAAGTTTATGGTACACCGGATCCAGAAAATATTCCAACTAAAGAAGATTATATCGGCTCTGTTACTACATTCGGAAACAGAAGTTGTTATGATATTGGAAAAAATATTTTAGAAACATTATGTTATGTTTATCATGATAAATATAAAATACCAGTTAACGTTTTAAGGCCATTTAATTTATACGGCCCTCTTATGAATTTTGATGATGGTAGAATCATTCCAAATATTTGTAAAGCTATGATAGAAAAAAGAGAGTTTTCAGTATACGGAGATGGAAAACAAACGAGAACATATTGTTATGTTGCTGATGCTGTAGTTTATATGTTCAAGGTTTTATTATCTAATAAGTTTGGCCAAATTTATAATGTAGGCTCAGAAGATGAAGAATTATCTGCTTTAGAAATAACCGAAAGAGCATATACAATAATAAATCCAGAAGATTCTACTTATTCAATACAGCCACATCCGGATGGCTATCCGGATAATGAGCCCACTCGGCGAAAACCAGATATATCTAAAGTAAAATCTATTTCTGGCTATACACCCAAATATAGATTTAAAGATGGCCTTTTGTCATGTTATAATTATTTTTGTAATATTCACTTAAAGGGCGATTTAACATGAAAATCTGGGGCCCCGTTTATGGTATAATAGGTGATCTAATAATGGGGCTACCTATACTCAATTACTATGAAAAGAAATATCCCGGTAGTTATAAATTTTGGGTAATAGAAAAAAAGTGCTCTCAATGTGCTCCCCTATATTTCAATCATCCTCTTATTGATAGAATCAAAATTACTGATGAATGGGATGAATTTGGAGAATATGATAAACAATTGATATCACAATGTAACATCAACTTAGAACCCTCAATAAAGGGATGGGAACATTCGTCATCAGATTGGTATAATACTGTATCGTGTGTAAGAGAAACTGCGTATATGGCAGGAATACCAGATCTAAAAGATGTGTTATCCGAAGATGAAATGAAGCCACATCTTTATAGGTGGTTTGACGCTGGCATACCAGCGATAACTTCTACATATGCCAAGTCTAAAAATACAAACGATGAAGAATATCACAATAACATAGCAATTTGGCCATTTGCAGGATCCCCTGGCAGATCCCCGTCGACCCGATGGTGGAATAGATTAATTGATAATTTAATTTTAAATGGATATACGGTGAATCACTATGGCATGCCCTGGGATCCGGTTTTAAGTAATTTAGATGGCTATAAAACATATCCTCACTTATCATACTTTGATCAAGTAAAAGCTGCTTTAGCATCGCGTTTAGTTATAGGAACTGATAGTGGGGCACAATGGGTTATGGGGGCATATTCACATCCAGCTATTAATTTAATGACTAATTGGCTGCCAAACCATAATACAAATTTGCTGGCTTTAGAACCGGTCAATGATAACGGCCAAACATTTTATGCCCCTGGCGGATGTGATAACATTTCAGCAAAAGAAGTATTAAATAATATATTAGAGAGAGTATCTTTATGAGCAGTAGATTAGAAAAAATTAGCGAACTTTTATTAGAAGAAATTGAGTCTAGATTTGACAAAGAGCCGCCTCATTTTAAAGGCGTAGAGTGGTCTGATAATTTCGCAGAGATGCTTGAAAAGTATATCATTCTTCACATTCGTATGTGGAAGATTGAAGACGCATGCGCAGAATCTAATGATCCTCAAGAAGTTTTTGATTTAAAAAGAAAATTAGATTTTTGTTTTAAAGATAGACGACCTAAATTAACAAAAGCAATAAATCAATATTTAGATGCGCATATAAACAAAGAATATATCAAAAAATTTGATGACGGAAATGTGAAGCAATATAAAGGCTTCAAAAACAAGAATTAAACAAAGAATAAAAAAATGCGAATTTTAGTTACCACATGCGATCAGTATTTACATTTGCTTACGCCTTATGCTATTTTGTTCAATAAATATTGGCCAAATCAAGATGTAACCATATTGGGTTTTGATGACTCAAATCTTCCCACGTTACCGGATAATTTTGATTATGTCTCTTTGGGAAAACAGAGTGATTTTGGAAAGTATTGGACTAATCCTCTAATACCTTATATAAATAATATTAAAGAAGAATACTTTGTCGCCATGGCGGGCGACATGCTTATAACTGATTACGTAGATGTCGAAAGAATGCAATTATTAGAGAAGGAGATAAGCTGTAGTAATGCAGAAAAAGCGATATTAGACACGCATTTGAATGCCTATTCGATTGAATATAAAGCAGGAATAGTACAGCTGTCCCCCGACGCGCCATATCGAACTACTTTACACCCCGCTATATGGAGAAAAGAATATTTTAAGAAATATTTAAAACCAAATCTTACAGCATGGGATTTCGAAATTAAAAATATACCTGAATCACAAAATGACGGCGCAACTATAATTTCTTGTGTAAGCCCCGCAGGCCTTCCTTCTGTAGACCCAGCTACCTTGTCCGACCTCGCCGCCCCAAATAATTTAATCAAAACTAGTAATGTTTATGATAAGGGAGTGCCATTTCCTCGCTGGAACCAACAACATCCATGGGGCTGCCCAACCGGAATCAAAAAAGAAGATATTCTTCTAATTTATGATTATATAGATCCAACAAAACGTCCAAAAATTGAATCTATTTTAGAAGATGGTAAAATATATAAATAAGGCAATAATATGAAACAAGAAGAAATTTTAATAACAGGTGCAGCAGGACAGGTTGGAACAGAATTAAAAACTCTGTTTCCTCGTGCTGTGCATATTACGCGCAATGATTTTGATTTGAGAGTTGAGGATGATATAAAACAAATGTTTTTGAATAATAGTCCTAAGATTATTATTCATGCCGCAGCTCATGTTGGAGGCATTAAAGACAATATAAAAAATCCCGCACTTTATTTCGATGACAATGTGTTAATGAACACGCTCTTGCTCAAACACGCTCAAATAAACAGAGTTGACAGATTCATTGCAATTCTTAGTAGTTGTGTGTTCCCCGATAGAGCCGATATGGACAAATATCCTCTAAATGAATCAGAAATACATAATGGACCGCCATCACAGGATAACTTTTTCTATGCTTATGCGAAGAGATCGATGGCTGTTCAAATTGATGCCTATAATAAACAATATGGAACAAAATATAATTATGTAATCCCTTGCAACCTTTATGGAGAAAGTAATAGAGAATATTCTAATAAGAGTCATTTTCCTTTGGCTTTGCTTGCTAAGATTAAAAGGGCCGTAGAAACCGATGCGGACCATATAGTTTTATTTGGCGACGGCACCCCAATAAGACAGCTTATGCATTCCCGGGACTTGGCTCAAATTTTAAAAATTATGATTGACCGCGAAATATATGAGAGCTTCAACGTAGCTGCAGAAGAAAACTTAAAGATTGACGAGATAGCAAGACTAGGACTCATGGCGACTGGGTGTACACATCTAAAAATTAAGTATGATAAATCCCAACCCAACGGTCAACATCGAAAAGATATTTCGACTAAGAAAATGAAATCTATAATTAAAGATTACAAATTTATAAAATTAGTAGATGGATTACGAGAAGCATATAAAATACTATGAACCAAAAGAAAGTCCAATTGGTCCAACTAAACAATAAATATGGATCGCAAGTTTATCTACCCTATAGTGTTGGGATTCTTCAATCGTATGCTGCTGACGATGAAGATATCCGTGACAACTTTTCTTTCAATAAATTTCTTTTTGTGAGAGATAAGGTGTCGAGTCTTGTTAAAAGTATAGGGGACGTGGACGTTCTAGGCGTTTCGTGTTATATATGGAATTGGTCTATAAGCTTAAAATTGGCAGAACGAGTAAAAGAGAAAAATCCTAATTGTTTGATAATCTTTGGAGGACCACAGATACCAAATAGAGTTGGTGATTTTTTTGAAAAATACCCCTTCATTGACATGGTGGTTCATGGCGAGGGCGAGATTACGTTTCAAGAAATTTTGAAGAAATATACGCGGGGTACCCGAGCCAACCTTAAAAACATTTTGGGAACTACATTTTATGATAAGCAAGAGGGAGAAATTAAAGTAGCACCTCCTCGTCCAAGAATCACAGATTTGGAAACCATTCCCTCCCCATACTTGACGGGCGTTTTTGACGATCTTTTTGAAAGTGAAGACTTCTCTTGGATGATAACTTGGGAAACAAATCGTGGTTGTCCCTTTAAGTGTTCTTTTTGTGATTGGGGATCCGCTATAGCCGCTAAAATAAGAAAATTCAGTGACGAAAGATTGTTAGAGGAAATAGATTTTTTCTCAGAAAAGAAAGTAGATTTAGTTTTCGGGGCGGATGCTAACTTTGGTATCTTTGAGAGAGATACTAATTTTGCCCTTAAGTTAGCAGAAAAGAAATCTGAGACGGGGTTCCCCAATCAGTTTAGAGTGTGTTTTACGAAGAACTCAACTGACAGAGTGTTTAAACTGGCACAAATTTTTTCTAATGCAGGAATGAACAAAGGCGTGAGTATTAGCATGCAGTCTCTTGATGAATCAACCCTGGCTAATATCCAGCGGAAGAATATAAAAATGACATTCTTTAGAGATTTGCAAAAAAAGTATGTAGAAAACGGCTTAGTTACTTATACAGAATTAATTCTTCCACTTCCCGGGGAGACATATCAATCTTTTGTTGACGGCATAGATAACCTTTTAGATAGCTCCCAGCATTCTGGAATTGTTATTTATAATTGCTCTATAATGCCCAACGCGGAAATGGGTAGCAAAGAATATCAAACTAAATTGGGTCTTGATATGGTAGATATCCCAATATTTCAAGCGCATTCGGATGGGGCAAAAAATGACGAAGTAGTTGAAAGTGAAACGATCGTAGTCGGAACTAACTCTATGTCACGAAATGAATACAAAAGGACTTTTAAGTTCGCTTGGGTAGTACAAAGCATGCACTTATTAGGGCCGCTTCAAGCCATTGCCATAACATTACGCCACCATTTCGGAATAAAATATTCAGATTTTTATGAGGGCTTTATTAAATATGGAGAAAAAAATCCTCAGACACTTATTGGGGCAGAGCTGCAAAAAATCGACTGTCTTCTTGAAGGAGTATTTGAGGGAAAAAGTTTTGGCCAACATGTTCCAGATTTTGAGGATGTTTTGTGGCCAGCAGAAGAAGCGACGTTCTTAAGAATTTCAGAAGAATTGGATACGTTTTATTTGGAAGTGAGGGAATATCTTGACAAATCGTATTGTCAGCTATCTGGGGATAAGGCGATAGATGATATCATGACATACCAAAAGGCGCGCCTAGTGAGTTTTAATAATCAAGAAATTAAATATCTTACTTTGTTTTATGATGTCCATGAATTTTTTGAGGAATCACGGACAGGGATGGTTTCTCAATTAGAGGAGAAACAAAATAAGCTTAAGATATTACCCACCAAGACATTTGAAGATAGAAAAATATTCTCTAGGGAAGTTGTGTGGTATGGAAGGAAGGGGGGTAAGTTTTTTCACCCCATTGAAAAGGTTTAATATATGAAAAAAAAGGCATTAATTACCGGAATCACCGGACAAGATGGTTCTTATTTGGCTGAATTGCTTTTGGAAAAGGGATACGAGGTGATGGGTGTTAAAAGAAGGACATCTCTCATTTGTACAGATAGGATTGATCATTTGTTGGACAACCCTAATCTTAAAATAGTTTACGGTAGTCTAATTGACGGAGGATCCCTCTATAGAGCTATAGCCACCTTTGGTCCCCACGAAGTTTATAATCTTGCAGCCCAGTCACATGTGCGCGTTTCATTTGAAGCTCCAGAAGAGACGGTGGAGATAATAGCTATGGGAACGTTGCGAATTTTAGAAGCAATTCGATCTATAGATCCAACTATTAAATTTTATCAAGCATCTTCCTCTGAAATGTTCGGAGATAATCCACAAATTCCTCAGAATGAAAGCACTCGTTTTATGCCAGCCTCTCCGTATGCATGCGCAAAGGTATTTGGTCACAATATAGTTAGAAATTATCGCGAAAGTTATGGGATGCATTTATCGTCGGGAATTTTATTTAACCACGAATCTCCTAGGAGAGGAGAGACGTTTGTTACTCGAAAGATTACGACGGCAGCTGCTAGGATTAAATTGGGAGTGCAAGATAAATTAAGTTTGGGAAATCTAGACGCCAAAAGAGACTGGGGATATGCGGGAGATTATGTCGAGGCAATGTGGTTGATGCTACAGAATAAAAAACCAGACGATTATGTTATAGCCACAGGGGAAACACATACGGTCAGAGAATTTTTGGAGACGGTTTTTGATTATGCGGGACTTCATATAGACAAGCACGTTGAAATAGATCCTCGTCTTTTCAGACCACATGAGGTCCCAGTCTTGTTAGGCGATAATTCAAAAGCGAAAAGTGTGTTGGGGTGGGAGCCAAAAATTAAATTCAAACAATTAGCAGAAATGATGTATAAAGAGGACTACGAATATATAAAAAGATTTGGTGAAAAGGAAGAGTTACGATGAAAAAAGCGGTATTAATGAAACACTTTTGGCCTTTAATGAAAAATATAATAACAGATGTTGATAAAGATGCCATGATAGACTTTATAAAGTCGACTAATAGATTTACTAATGGCGTAAAAGTTCGAGAATTTGAAGCCAAATGGAGTAATTGGCTGGGCAGCAAACATTCCTTATTTGTTTCATCTGGCAGCACTGCTAATTATTTATTGTTGGCTGCTATAAAAGATCTATATAATCTTAAATCTGGCGATAAAGTTCTGGTACCTTCCATGACATGGGTTACCAATATTGGCCCTGTAATTCAATTGGGGTTAGAACCTATATTTTGTGATATTAATTCTTATGATTTTAGTTTTGATAAAGAACATTTGAGCCAAATAAAACAACAACATCCGGATATTAAATTAATATGGATTACACATTTATTTGGAATCGCTGCCGATGTAGATCATTACAAAGAATTGTTTCCTGATGCACTTATAGCAGAAGATGTATGTGAATCACATGGCGTTGAGATAAATGAAAAAAAAGCAGGTGTATTTGGCGAAGGCGGTACGTTTAGTTTTTATTTTGGTCATCATATGACAACAGTAGAAGGTGGATTTGTATCAACCAACAATACTGAACTATATGAATTAATGAGAGCCAAACGTTCACATGGGCTAGCAAGAGAAATGAGCAAAGAAGCTCAGCAACCTATTATAGAAAAATATCCTGATGTACACCCACAATTCCTTTTTATAACAGATGGCTATAACTTTAGAAATATGGAAATAAATGCTGTGCTAGGACTGTCACAACTAAAGAATCTAGACAGTAGTATAATAGAACGTAAAAAGAATCTTGATCGATTTATAAAGTTGCTGAATTATACAGAATTTGATACTAGCTTTAAAATAGAGGGTAATTCAAGTTTTATACTTCCGTTTCTTTGTGAATCAGTGGAGTTAAAAAATAAACTAGAACAATATCTTGCAACCAATGGAATAGAAACTAGACCACTATGTAGCGGAAATTTATTGAGACAGCCATTCTTACGATACTTGAATCTTGATTTGGAAAATTATCCAAAAGTAGATGATTTACATTTTAAGGGATTTTATATTGGTAATAATCATTTAATAACAGAAGAAGATTGGGTTAAATTAGAAAATTTGATGACTAAATTTATGCTTTCATACAGAAAAGAAGAGTAAAATAAATGAAAATTTTATTTATTGGCGTCTTCGACCGCGAAGGTAAATCAACTAACGTATCACAAATTCTATCTCTTAAAAAATTAGGCCATGAAGTTTCTGGCTACAACTACAGACAAAAAGCTGCTTTGATGGGAAATGAGGGCAGAGACAAAGATTTGGTTTCTACTATTAGAAATAGAAATTTTGATTTAGTAATTTATAGTAAATGTAATGTTATAGCGTTACAAACGTTCAGAGAAATAAATAAACTTACCAAAACATGCATGTGGTTTATGGATCCTTTAATTACTTATAATCAAGAGATTAGAGAAAAAACTACTGCAGTAGATTATTTTTGTTGTGATAAAGAAAATGTACTCAAAGAAGCTTTGAAAATAAACAAGAACTCATTTCATGTTTTTGAAGGATACGATTCTGACATAGATAAGCCTCACAATATCAAAAAACAATATGATATCAGTTTTATTGGCAATATATATGGCGACCGCGCACAAATAATTAATCAAATCAATAAGCCGGTTAACATAATTTCTGATGCATATAGTAGAAAGCACGCACTTGAGGTTTCAAAAAGTAAAATCAATTTAAATCTTTGTACCGCATCCGGCGCATCCGATAGAGTTTATAAGGTATTAGCTACAAAAGGATTTTTAATTTCAGATGATTGGTATAATAGAGAGAAATATTTTATAGATGGAAAAGATTTAATTATTTTTAAAAATATTAATGATTTAAATCAAAAAATAGAATATTATCTACAAAATCCTCAAGAAACACAAAAAATTGCAGAATATGGATGTAAAACAGTACAACAGTTTACACGTCTGAATTGGGCTAAACAAATAATAAATCTATATGACGAAATCAAATAAAAGATTAATAGCCGGCCCATGGGTTGGCGAATTTGGATGGGAATTATTTGCTTGGCAAGCATATATTCGTTCGTTGGCTGATCATTTTGATGAAATAATAGTTTTATGTCGACCATCCTCGCGGTCTTTATATCAAGATTTCGCAACAAAATTTATTGATATAAGTCCACCTGGAGGATTATCTGATTCTTTTTTTATGCACGGATTAGATATGCCTTCTTATACTAAAAAAATTCTTTATGAAAACAAGGATATAGTAGATAGCAATACAACCATATTCGCCCCTAGAAGAATTGGCTTTCCGCCATATACACATTATTCAGAAGAAGTAAGCTTTAAACACCTAAACATTAAGCCAAAATACAAAAAATATGGCAATGTTGGAGAGAAAAAATATGATTATATTTTTCATATAAGAAATAGAGAATTAAGAAAACAAGATAACTGGTCTTTCGATAATTGGAAAAAACTGCTTAAGCTGTTATCACAAGATGATAAAAAAATAGCATGTATCGGCACCATCAAAGAATCTGGATATATTGAGGGAACAGATGATTTAAGAAATATACCACTTAATGAATTATTTGATATATTGAGAAATTGTGAAGCTGTTTTTGGACCATCATCCGGCCCCATGCATCTAGCTAGTTTATGTGGCGCCCCCCATGTCGTATTTTCTACACCATCAGTAACAGAAAAAGATGAAATTAGATATACTAAAAACTGGAACCCTTTAAAAACACATGTCTTATATTTATGCGCGAATGGAAAAGTTGATATACCAGAATATATTTTTGAGAGGTACAAAGAGTGGACAAAACAACAATTGGAATAATAGGCTACGGGTTCGTAGGAAAGGCTACAGCACAGCTTAAAGACGTTTTCCCGACAAACATATATGACCCATTCAACTCGGACTATAAATCCCTTAAACACATAAGAAATGCCTATAATGCGGATGTTATTTTTATTAATGTTCCCACGGATTTAAAAGATGGGCGCCTGGATATATCAATTGTAGAATCGTGTATCCAGGATTTTATAAAGGAAAATCAAAATAGTAATTCTGTAATTGTTATTAAGTCCACAATTCCAGCTGGAACCTGTGAAACTTTATCACAACTTTATCGTCTAAACAATATTGTTTTTAATCCAGAGTTTTTATCTCAAAGAACCGCAATGGAAGATTTTGTTAATCAACAAGAGCTTTATCTGGCTGGTAAAAAAGAAAATACCTTGAAAGTAAGAAATCTTTATGAGACCTTTTTTGATTATAGGGGAAATCATGATGTGAAAATCTTTGAAACACAGAATTGGTCGGAGGTCGAACTACTAAAATTAGCAAGAAATACTTTTTATGGGTTAAAAGTAAGTTATTGTAATTATTTATATAATCTTTGTGAAAAAGAAAATATAGATTATGATTCTTTTCGCGAACATTTTGCAAGAGCAGAATGGGTCGGAGAACAACATACAATGGTTCCAGGTCCTGATGGAAAATTTGGATATGGAGGTAAATGCTTGCCTAAAGATTCTATAGAATTATTAAACTTTCTCAAAGAAAATGATATAATATTTGAAATGCTAGAAAAAAGCATAGAATTTAACAATTTTCAAAGAAGCAAAGGAGAATAAGATGTTAAAATTTTCAGATGAAGCGCTCGGCGCAGTTATGATGGCACTACAAAAATCACTAATGGAGCAGAGCGATATTGTTCCAGTTTTAAAAGGTTTTGATTTTAAAGTTGGAGATGAGGGGGAATTATTTGTTATGAATCCTCCCTTGGTCAAATTTAGTGATGATGAGGAATATCCTATAGACAACGGCTCAGAATAAGTGCCTAAATATAGTTATCGATGTGATGAATGTACACACTCATTCAAAGCTTTTCATAGGATAAAAGAAAAATTAAATGATTGTCCTCTCTGCAAAGCAGAAAATACATTGGTACGTGAAATTAATAAAATTTTTATTAAAAAACAAGAAGTATCAAATTCAAATAAAAAAGTTGGAGAATTGACTAAACAATTTATAGAAGCCAATCGCGATGTTTTGAAAGATTATAAAGAAGATTTACAAAGGAAAAATCATAATGATGATGAAAATATTTCTGATTAGCTCTTTAATACTTAATTCTTTCCTTCTGATATATTTATTTGGCTTGATGCCTTTTCTGTTGTTTATGCTGGTGCTATTTAATATATTAGCGCTTGGATATATAAGATTTTTGTTGGACGAAGGAACAAGAATCCAAAATCATTTTAATAGTCTGCTACCAAAAATAGAAATATTTTCAACTCACTTATCACAAATATATGAGCTTGAAATGTTTTATGGGGATGAGACGTTAGAAAGCTTGATTAACCATTCAAAAGAATTGATCCAAGGTTTTTATGAATTTGAGGAAGAATATTTTTCAGAAATGGATGAAGAATATGAATATGAAGACGAAAAGGAACAAGAAATAGATGATACCCGTGCCCCCGCCAAAGAAAACTAAAAAAAGAAAGAAAAATTTATATTTTACAAAGGTACATGAAGACGCAATTGTGAAATACGCATCAACAGAGTGTAATAAAATACGAACTGATCTTTATATAAATTTAATAGGGCCTGCTTTTAATGAATTAGTTGACAAGATTGTATACACATATAAATTTACAAATCTTCCAAATATTGATTATTTAAAAGATGATTGTAAAATCTGGCTCACTACAATTTTAGACAAATATGACCCCGGCCGAAAATCCAAAGCCTTTTCATATTTTAGCGTTATAACCAAAAATTGGTTCATTCATAAAGTCAAGAAGAACTCTAAAAGCCTAAGAAGAGAAATATGTTATGAAGATTTGGCCGCCGCCGGCAGAATTGAGGCTCATGAAGTTTTGATTGTCGAAAATCAATATGAAAAAGAACGTCAAAAAAGAGAATTTATGTCTTTGTTAAAAAATGAAATTAACAATTGGGATAATTTAAATCTCAAAGATAACGAACGTCGTGTTTTAGAGGCCATTAAAATTCTTTTTGAAAGTGTTGATGATATTGAAATTTTTAATAAAAAAGCTATTTATCTATATATTCGAGAAATAACAGGTCTTAATACCAAGCAAGTTGTTAATAATCTTAATAAAATGCGAAGCCGGTATCGAGACTTTAAAACAAAATGGGATGAAGGTGAAATTTGAGTGAGCAAGCAAAAACCCAACAATAGTCTCGATTCTTTAATTGAAGAATCTTTGGACAATATTCGGCAAGACCGCGCCGTTGCTTCCACTCTTTTGATTGATTTGGTAAATCATATTAAAACAAACAAACATGAACATAAAGAAACAGGGCCAGTGGCCGCTAAATATCTAGAAACACTACAGAGATCTAACGAACAATTAGTGAAGCTTAACGCTCTCTTATTTAAAAAGAGTTCCATATCCCAGGAATTAACTGCTATAGATAAAGAAGAACTATATGATTTAATTAATAGTGCCGAGGATGAATCTTAGATGAAGGGAGCAGAATAGTAATATGAAACTAACAGATGCTGTCAACGGAGCCTTGAACAGAGACAATATTGGATCGAATGCCGGCCCCGTACGCACTCCAACGACAACTGGAATAGGCGCCATGCGCGCAATAATTGATGAAAGATACAAAAAAGAATTATTAAAAAATGTCGGTCGTTTTAAGGGGATTGTTTTATGGGTGAAAGATATGGTTGTGGAAGGAGGTAATGATCCTGTTCGTTCGCCGACTCGTGACTCAAAAGACCTAGTTCATGGACAAAGTGCCAAGGTACATCATCAAATAATCAAAGTTCTTGTTCCAGAAGTAGATCCCAGACCAATACCCAAGAGCATACCTGATGAGCACGGGCGAGGCGGCGACCTAACAGCAATAAGTGTATTTCCAGATTTTGAAGCAGCCGAATCTTGGAAAGATCCGCCCCCAAAGCCTGGTGATATTGTTTGGGTTGATTATCGAAACAGAAAGGATTTTACAGGAGGCATATATTTGAGTCCTTTTCTCGCCGGCGCCGTCGAACCAGGAGTTAAGCGGGGAGGTCTACGAGAATTTAAAAAATTAGAATGTTCTTTTTGTGCCCAGGGTCCCTGGGGCGAAGCTCTGGGTGTTGAGACAATACAACACCACGCTGAACAGGCCAATTTAGTACCAGTGGTATTAGATATTAGCGGCTCCAAGGGCGCCCTACCGGCCGGCAAAGGGATTTTTACTGGTATCGATACACCAACTCTAAAAACCCACCCTCTTAGCGCCATGCAAGACGCTAAATTAAGTTGGATATGCTTTAGGGGGGTTGATATACCAGATTATCATAAGGACAATAATAGAAGTGTGTCTGTCATGGCACCCGTTGATAGAGCAGCTCAAAAGGCCGTGACAGCTACCAATGTTGGAAAATGGATTAAAAAATATCATCAAAATGGTGTTCGAACTTATATGATGGTTCGCTCTCCCAACCTCATCCTCACCCAAAAGATGTCCATCAAAGAGTGGAACGCGCTGATTGATGAGTATGCATCAACAATAATAGCCCGCGCAAAGGCATACGATACCAAAGCTAAAGCTGGTGACACTAAGACTGGTGTAATTGGTATAGTAGTTGAAATGACTACACACTCGCCCACAACAAAATATGTCGAGGGATGGGTTGAGAATGATTCTGTATATGGTTGTAATCAGGCGACCGGCGCGGGATGTATAGAGCGCGCCACTAATGCTGAATTTCCAGCTCATGCTATTGGGGGCCCCCCAAAATGGTTCATGAAAGGCGAACTTCAAGATGGCATAGGAGATGTGTGGGCAATGACCGATTCTGATGCCGTTACTTTAACAGATTTTTGGCAAAAGATTCATGGAGCAGCCAAAGCGGCCGGCTTATCAATTGGCATTTCGGTTGCAGAATTTGGATTTCCTGATAAAGCCATACCATCGGGGCCAAATCAACCTAAGCCACTTCTACAGGGAATATCAGGAATCGAAAAAATACCATGGGCCATGTTAGCGACCGGTCCGTTGGCAGCTGACTTTGTAATTCATAAATTTAGTGGACATCCTGAACTTTATGGAGAACTCGAAAACGCAGCAACTTGGAATCCAGAAACTGGATTTTGGGTTGGATCGGATTGGGAGTCAGAACAAGCGGCTTGTGCTGAAGATGAAACCGGTGAGACTATTGATCCAGAAGCTTGCGAATCTTATACTGCGGCATCTGAGGCATGGCAGGATCAGGTCGCTCTTTTTCCAGCCCCCGTACATCAAGCTAATATACTTAAAACATTAGGTTTTAAATATATAATACCTGGACTAAGTACGGGTTTTGCGCCGGGAACCAGGTTTTCTCCACAGCCTATTAAGCCTGAAATAGGTGATGTAAGGCCGGCCGGTATGCGTCAAATGGCTGGTGCTATTTTTTCTAATGATGCGTATGGAGACGGAGCGTCATCAGAGGGAGGGGCCATGGCAACTCTTTGGGGCCCCTGGCCAAAATCAGACGAAAATGATAGTAGTATAGTGGGCGGTCCGACCTCCTCACGTGTATATTCTGATGAAAAAGATAAGTATGAGAGGATTCCATGGGCAGAAAAAAGATGGAGTGTTTTAAAAGAGCTTGGCGATTTGGCGGTAAGATATGAGCATTTAAATAACGTCGATTCGACAACCGGCCGAATGGCCCGTGCCAGTGAATATGATAAAAATATTATAAAAATGTTTGGTGTAGAGCAATATTTAACAGGTATTGTTACAGAATATAAAAGATTTCTTAGAGTTGAGGCCGATCATGCGAATTACTTTCGAGGCGTAACTAAGACAAATATATTTTTACCCCCAGGCGCAAACGAAGGATGGGGAAGAACAGGACCAGATTTCTGGCGCATTCTTGGACTCAAGCCCAAAATTTATAATAAGACTGGAGAATGGGATATCCCAATGCCGTTCACACCGAAGAGTGATGGAACTGGATATTGGACAGCAAGAGAATTAAAAAATGCTACTAATGGATTTTTAACTGCCGCCGGCGCGACCGACGAAGCCCGGGCCGCTGAAGTAGAGTTTTGGGAAGCTCATCCACCACCAGAACATGTTACTGTTCCACCGTCCGAAACTCCAGTTACCACTGAGGTTGTCCAAGAACAAATCAAAACTGCTCAAGAACAAATTGTACAAGAGAACAAGGATCGTATTTTAGAACTTTGTAAACAATATGCAGCTGCAGCCGAGGGGGGAGCTTAATGGCCGAAAATGGTAATAAATCATCTGGCGCCGGACCCGGCCAGGCGAAAGACAGCTTGGCCAATCTCAAAAAGCCAGGCGGCGCGCTCGAAGGCGTGGGCTCGGCACAGAGGCAAGGCGTGAACAAAAAAGATGCTGTCGGCGAGCACGGCGCGGAAATTTTTACAAGACAAGGGTGTCGAGTACCCCCGCAAGGACTATCAGATTTAGCAGGATCGGTTTCTGGTATAGATTATTACATCGCGAAGTGTGTTGAACGCCAGGGAGAAAGACGAAAACAAGAATTTAGTCTAAAAGATTCGAATTATCCCAACACGACGAAGAATTTATTTACAGCCGTGACATCGCCAAAAATAGCTCTTAAAAAAGGCACCCCTTGTGTTTCATATCAAAAGAAGCGCGCCGGAATTGGATTGGGGGGGCCATCTTCAGTGAACTTGATATTATTACATGAGCCAATGACGTGGACAGTTAAAAAAACTATGGAAAGTTTAACTGCAGCATGTCTGGGTGTACACTATACTGTTGATAGAGATGGTACTATTGAATATCATGCCTATGATGATGATCTGCTCGATCATTGTCCCGGTCGAAATGAATCCTCAATCGCAGTTGAGGTACAGAATAGATTTTCTACTTATAACCAAGGTAACAAATGGATTCCTCCTGACAAATGGGAAAATATTCACGATCCTGCTTATGGTGCCGGATATGTTTTGGCTTCTGAAGAAGAGAAGAAGGACTACGCCGGCCTTAAAACAATACCGTCAACCGGCACTACAGAATGGGAAACCAATGACCTTCGAACCCCTAAAAAATGGACCGGAGGCAAAAAAAATTGGATTTTACCACCCGAGAACCAAATGATACAACTTTATAATTTTGTGATAGCTTTAATGGAACACTATTCGATACCACCAAGATTTCCAGGAGTTTTATTATCAGAACAAATTACTGGAGATAAATCCGATTATGGTAGAAAACCCGGGTTCTACTGGGGATCTTTCAAGGTCGCGACCGCCAAGAAATATTTAGGTGTTTATGATACTTCTGTTGGCATGGCCGATCCCGGGACGATCCCGGGTGATTTTACTACATCAAATGGCGGCGGCTTAACATCTCATGCGCACTCTGGTACGAGTACCCATACTGATGGATTATTTTATGAACATTATTTATATATGAGAATTATGTATAGCGTGAGCCATAGAGAAGCATTCGATACAACAATACGAGCGGCCGAAAGTGTGTGCGTAAGGAATAAGAGTGGGCTCCATACCAAGAGGCCAGTACTTTCTAATCTCGTAACTTTTCTCCATCAGTATCACACGCCGGCCGGGGGGATTTAGACTTTAGTGGCTGAACCCAAGAACCAGACCGGCCCAAAGAAGGATGCTGCTAACGACCGCGGCGCACCAACTGGCATTTATAGTGGCCATAAGTATGAAGGTTTTCCACAATATCTCGCTGCACCGTGTGAAAAAGTTATTGCTGGGGAAAATAATAGTTGGATCGTTCTCGGTCGCGACCGCCCAGCTGATATGGAAAGCGGCCTAGGCGGCAAAGGTAGAGAAAGTTGCGCAACAATACGTCTTGTCGCCGGCCCCTCACCGCAGACAGGCGATATAGATAAGACCGGCAACAAATTATGGGCGGATCCAGATCTTCTTAAAGATGCTGCGACGATATATATATCTCAGGCCACTCAGGTGGATGATAATTTCAAAATCGCCAACAGCCCGGCCGGAAAACCCAAATCAAAATCTGCGATCGCTTTAAAAGCAGACAATCTTCGTTTTATTTCCAGACAAGGAATTAAGATAGTAACAGGCACAGACAAAAAATTATCAACAGGTAAATCTGCAAATACTCATTATGGAGTTGATTTAATTGGTGGCAATGATGCCAGCGATATGCAACGAATGGTCAAGGGCGATAATTTAGTAAAAGCCCTAAGAGAGCTTAATAAAGAAATTAGAAAATTAAATGGTATAATGGCCGGCTTTATTCAATATCAATCACAATTTAATATTTCGACAATGTTTCATTTTCATATGACAATCTTCCCCGGCATGCCCACTATGATGCCATTTGATTCATGGAGTTCATGGATGCAAGAATATACCAATATGCAATCAAGATCTCTTAGATCATTGGCAACACAAAAATACAATCTAAACGTTTGGAATACAAATTATCTTGAGCCATCTGGAAGAAAAATGGGTGAAGCGAATAGAACCTATATTAACTCTCCATGGCATTACCTAAACTAGGATATAAAAATGGCATTATTAAAATTAAAAGATCTGATTTTATTTGATAAAAAAAAGATACAAAATTTAAATTCTTATATCACACACAATGGAGATCCGCACGCGACCACAGTTTCTGCTTGGACGCAGAAGAAACAAATATATAATACAGCCGGCGACGGAGATTTTTCACTTAATGCGCTTTGGACCGAACTCGATCTTTCAACTGTAAGCACCGAAGAATATGGAAGCCCCACTTTCCATGGTTCAGCATTTCATGATGTTTGGATTGCTCCTCCTATGAAGGTTGAGTGTGATTCAGGAGAAATTAAAAATACTAGTAATTTTGATTTTATCTTGTGGAAAAAACTTGAAAGTATATCTGGCGGGGCAGTTCCGTCGCAAGTAAGTGGCTTGGGCATGTTTGCGATTTTTTATAATGTTGCGGAGGCTATTAAAAATGGAAGCGCCAGTGAAAATGTATTAAGAGATGTTATCGGTTCCTCAATTTATAATCAATTTATCCAAGTTGATTTTGATAGATATATAAAAGGCCAAGACCAGTCTCAGTCCTATCTTGCTCTTGAAACCACTCTGTATACAGGGGCTGTAGAGGCTGTTGTTTCTTATTTGGATTTTTGGGCCTTTACAAATAGATACCCTCATGTTTTTGCAATTGATCAGACTCGAACTAAAGTAATTAGTGATCTAGAGGGCGGTGAAACTACTATTATAGTACCAACTGCCGAGACTAGTCCGATCGTCAATGCTGTTATTGAGCGCGTTAATTTAGCTCAACCGGCGGCTCCAGATCCCGGCCCGCCAAATCAAGTGGGATCCCATTTTGTAAAGAAATTTACTAATTCAGATACAGTGGCACTTTTGCGCGAGGACTATATTAAGTCTGATGCGACTGATGAAATTACCGACGATACCAAAACCGACTCAACGTTTAACGCAGCTCAAACTCTTTTCTCCGGAGCACCAAAAACAGAATTAGAATCTTATACACAAGTAGTTATTCTTCGCTATACTGGTCAAGGGGCTCATTGGGCATATGTCCATGTTTTAAACGATGACGCAGAGAAAATCAATGAAGGCTATATTGATACTCGTGTTTTAATAGAATTTAATCCTTATTCTCTTGAGGAATATTGTAATCGATTTAAGGGCGCCCCTCGCGTAACAGTACCCGAACCAGAACCATCTGTAACTGTTCCTGATTGGCGAAAAAAAACAAAATGTGAACCTTTTCTTAATAGACAAAAAAATGAATATTGGGTGACGCTAGAATACAACACGGATGAAGAATGGGGTGATTTGTGCGGTGATGATGGTATAGAGGCATTGTGCGATTATTACGGCTTGGTTAATTTACCTAATTACAGAAATATGCTTGCTGCTGAACTGGATGAGTACGTGAAAGATCCCGAATTGGGCGCTTGGAATGGTGGAACCTTCTATTCGGATCCAGCCCGTGAAGATGAACTTGTAAAGGCTTTGGTGCGCGTACCTCAAACCAACTTAGATGCCGACTATTTAAAGCCAACAGAAATATTAACTCATGCTCAGTGGGAAGAAATTGCTCGCGACGCATATGAAGATATAGTCGTCGACAGCGACGGCTTGGGTTCTATCGTAATAGAAACTAATAAAGTAGAGAAACGAATTCAAACATTAAAACAAGATTTACAAGTTTTTAAAAGACGTATAAATGAATATGATGGCGATGTCAAGGGTATCGACGCCTCTGCTATTTCTCAAGTAACCAAGCGATTAGATACATTTGTCACTCAAATAACAAAATTTTTAACATTAAATGATAGAGAATTTAGAAAAGGTAAAGATGATAAAATAATCATTGCGTGCACGCGTGACTATAAACATTATTTATATGCCACCATTGAACAAGAGCCCGAGGCCGGCGGAGACCGAAAAGTTGAGCCCCTATTAAGAGGAGTTAGATGTTTGAAGGAGGTGGTTGATGTATTTGCTGATAGAAGAACAACCTCTTATTATATTACAGCCGATAAAATTAATCAAACAAAAGATGCCCCGGCAAACTCAAACCTTCATGGTATTAATTGGGTTGTTGCTTATACTTTATATGGGCGCCCGACGCTTCACGCGAGTAAAAAAGAGGAAAAAGATACGGCGAGCGCCGATCCCTCGACAGTGGCAGAAGAAGTACCGGAGCCTAAGCCAGCAGTAAAAACTGCCACGACAGCCAAGAAAGAGAAGAAAGACCGAGAAAAGCCACCCGCGGTAGAAGAAACAAAAAGTAAAGCGGCGGTTGAGGCCAAAAATGATTCTGGTACTGATAGTTTTTTCAAAGGCCTAGGAGATTTTAAAAAAGACGTTGAAACAGCGGAAGCCGTATATACAAAAGTTTTGTTTCGTCTTAACTTGACTGATTATCTTATGCGCGCCGCCGCATGTTTAGCAAATGAATTACCGTCTATCGATGCTATTGGCGCAGCAGTAATGGGCTTTCTTAAGAGTATGGCTCCTGAAGATTTGGTAACCTTTTTAACAGGCGTCTATACTCATGCCGCAATTGTGGAACAACTTGGCCAAGACGTTGCTGATGCTCTTGATGAGGCATTTAGCGAGGCTATAGCAAAGGAGTGTGAAAAAGTAGCATTAGAAAATGATAGTAAATCTATATTGAGTGCTAATTTAGCACCGCCTTCAGATCTCATGATTAATCCAACACCTGATGGTGTTGAAGTTGATGATCAGACGCCCACTGGCACCAGCGAACCCTTTGCTGTTACTCCTCCCGCTGGGATGTCTGAAACTTCCACCTCTATGTTAGAGGGTATACATGAAACTCTTTATCGTGAACCACATATGGCGAGCGCCGCCGGTGACCTTCAGTGTGCGGCAAATTTAACGCCCGAAAATTGGAAATCAATTTCTCTTGAGGTCCTCAAAAAATATGATGAATATGGCATTATTGACTTTTTTCCGAATCTTTTGGAAAAAGTAAGCAACGATATCAAAGAGTGGCTGGTAGAGAATACTGATCCGGAACAATGGCCGGAAGAATTACAAGCAATTTATATTGTCTTATTGCCAATTCTACCTGAGCTAGATATGGTTTTAGAGCTTGTCAATAGGGTAGCTTCAGGAGAAGAGTTACAAGATGCTGTAACATCTCAAATAATGGACGCTCCAGCATTTGGCCTCGTCGGTCAAGAATATTCTGATGATCCTCTTGCCCCCACCGACGAAGCAATAGAACAAATGTTAAAAGAACTTGTAACTGAACTTTTGATATCGGTCGTTAAATCGCTATTAGAAACATTACTTGCTGAGTGTGAGGGCCTTGATCTGGCAAGTGCCTTGGATCAAACTGCTGAATTCATTCCAGGACAAAGTCAACAAGTTCTGGGTCCAATAACTTTGTTAACAGATAAAGAGATACTTGCTTTTGGTGAAGACAGCGCTGATAGCGGTATACGAAGCAATCTTCCTGGTACCATAGATTTATCTGATATATTTCCTGATACTAGTAATTTTGAACAAGATTTAGGTGGCATAGTAGAAAATTTAAATCCCAATGTACCCATTACCTGGGATGTAATAGAACAATTAAAGCTCTTGTTAGATTATTTATCACAAGTTTTAAAGCCTACTGAGATTTGTTCTCTTTTATCATATGCGGCAACGGATCAAACATTGAAAATTGTTCTTAAAATAATCAATGCTAAAACACAGTTTAGTATTATACGATTATTTATACAAACAACTGATAATGTAGCAAAATATTTTGCTCTTTTGGGACAGTATGTTAATAATACTTTTTGTGAAACCGCTCTTAAGGACTTAAGTTTAGTTACAATGCTTTGTGAGAAAGCAATTTCACAAGATTTTTATTGTAAAGTTTTAAAGCAAAAAGGTTTTTCTGAAGAACAATGTGAGTCACTTTTAGCTCAAGAAAAAGAGGCTTTAAAGGGCCAGCTTGAAAAATTAGAATTAATATTATCATATCCAACAATTTCAGATTATTTTCAATCACTCGTACCAACTGATCCATGCGCCCCCGGCAGTCCAATATCTGCTTTAATAAATGATCCGTATATTAATGCGGCATTAGAAAATTGTATTGATTTGGCTATCAATCTTGTTTCTCAACAATTTGATACGGAAATGATGGGAATTAAAACAATTTTTATAAAAGATAATATTATTCCATATGGTGGCGAATACCCGCGATATCCAGAAGTGGGAAGAGATTATCAGGATATGTGGAATGGACAAGGCGAACTCGTAGGTGACGACGGCCGCGGCAATGAAAGTGCTGTATTTTTCGACAGCGATGGAGTGCCACAGCCAGAAAATTTTCCAAGACAAGATAAAATAATAAAAGAAGTGGTACCAGAATTATACAGCAATGTTACTACTGATAATACTTCTGAAACTTTAAAAAAAGGTATTGTTAGCCTGAAGCCAAGCTCAGAGGGTGATAAATTTGTTAAAACTCTATATTCTACAACGAATATAGCAATGGATAAAATAGGAAGAAATGTTTCTTCTTTGTATTATGATCCAGCTAGTGTATTAAATCAAATTGAAAAACTTTTTGGAACACCGCAACAGCTTGAAGGTGACGTTGTTGACATTGAAAAACATGAGCTAGCCGAAGAGTATCAGTGGGTCGGCGCCCAGATCTTCTCCGATATATTCGTCGACGCCTTCTCCGGCAAGAACGGTGAGTACTCTATTGCGCATTGGCGCGTTCAAGTAAAATATGCTGAGCTTGAGCCACTTTATCTTATTAGAAATGTCTTCCACGAGCATCCCGAACTCGCCGGGATGGACACGGACGAGACTGGCGGGATCTGGATCGAGTCGACCAATCCGAAGCTAGTTATTGCACCAGAACACGAACTATACGATCCTAACTCCCCGACCGCTAACACATATTATTATAACGATATCGTCGACGCAATTGCCCAGACTGAGATGGAGGTAACTGTATACAATGAATCCCTTTGGAAAATAGAAAATCAACTTCCTATTTTATTAGGTGAATATGTGGATATGACAAACCACAACAATGAGCTAGATAAGATACAAAATAGTAATATTTTTTCCGGTCAGGAAAATACAACTAATACATTAGTTGAAATGCATTTTCCTAAATATAGCTTTATATTAGAAAAAGAAGCAGAACAGCATGCCAATCCTATTACATTGGATTATAATAAGTTTACTGTCTGGACTAAAGGCTCAATTAATGATCAAGGAATTTCAGAAGTATCTGAATTAAATTTTGATGTAAATGACACACTAGAAAGCAATGAGGCCCACCAGTTTATGAAAACATTGACGACGCCGGCTTTTCGAAATATTAATCAACCCGCGGAAGGGGATGGCTTATATATAGGAGATGGTACAATAACTATTCCACAATATGCTTTTACAAAATTATTATCTTATTCTTTGGTTGATTTTGTGGGTGTTCACGGCACTAGAGGCAAATTAGAAAGTAATATTGCTAGTATGCATCAATACTTGTTGCTTGAGAGACAACAAAGAGTTTTTAATAATGTAAGTGATTCCAGTCTTTTTGATGTTAATAATTTTTCTAAAATACTTTTTGCTCCCAAATCTCAATGGGCTCAAGATTCTATGTTGTGTGATAATTCAGAACTTGATTTTAGTGCTTTGAGAAAAAGCTTGCTTAATCCGGATGATATCAAGGCTCTAGTGGATGAATATTATAAAAAGATTGCTTGCGACGCTTATAAAACAGGCCCCGTAGCCGTCGCCGACCCGGTAAATGAGGCCATAAAGTTTGCGATGGTTTTACTTTATATGCGTTTATGTATTTCTGAATTTATAGTTCGAGGAATCATGTTTTTTTCCCGCCATTCAGCAGAGTCAACAATTCTAGATTCTGATTTGTTTCTCTCCATGGTAGTAAACAGAATGGATGAAGGTAGTGATATATTCGCACCTGGTTTTATGACAGACGCTTATGATACATCTTATAATTTTTTGAAAAGACGAATTAATGAGAAGGTAACAGTTGAATTTTTATCTAATGAATTTTATTATGATTTTTCAAATAATGTAGATGAAAGAAGATTTACAAATTTCAAACAAAAGCGTTTTAATTTAGCAGATCTAATTCTCCTCACTGCTTCTCCTATTAATCCAGTTGCTTTGGTAAAAATAGCAGAAGGTGTCGGATTTGATGTCGATGGCGATGCTGATGCATTTTCAGCTTTAGAGGTATATACCAGGCTTGAAAGTAAATTAAAGAACATTTCACTTAAATATTTAATAAATGAGAATATTATATCCATGGCACCTTCTATAAGTCAGAAGGTTCTTGATGAGAATTCTAACCAATTAACAACTTTAGCATCGAACAGGCTTCATGATTTGCCGACCAAATTATTTTCTTTGGAAGACATCAGAAATCATGACAAAAAAGGTGTAGCGGGCCTGACCGACGTTAAAGAAGTAGAAGGCTTCTACGACTTTCAGCTCGGTGATCCAGGCGGGGACCCACCGTCTGGAGTCTTTAATTTTACATTTCAGAATATAGGAAATATGTGGCTTGATGTAGCCCAAGAAGAAGAGCTGGCGAACCAACATGGCTTTGATTCTAAGAATATTAATTTTGATCCTTATTTCTTTGCAGAAAACCAAGCCAGCAATGCGATTGAACAAAGTTGCTTTCATAAATTAGGTGTTCAGTACCCGTACCTCTACGATGTCGAAGTATTAACTGATCTCGGTATGGCCACAAAAAATGGTGGATTAATTCTTCAAAGATTTATAAAAGTAAGAATGAATAATTCAGCTGAAGCAATTGAAAAAATTGATAATATATCCGGCGGCACCGGTGGCCAACAGCAAGCTTGGGTAAATAAATTTTTAGAATCTATTAATGCTGATGATTTGTCCGATGCAAACAAAACAGGAGATTTATATATATCTTATAAAGCTTTTGATTTTGGATTAAGAGACATAAGCTCGTCGTTCGCTCAATTTGAAAATTCAGGAGGCTCTCGCTCAGATGTATCATTGAGCGATATATTTTCTTCTATCAAATACGGTACTAGATTAGTTTATGTTCTTCCGCATGCCCCAGTAAATGATTTTATAAAAAATACCGATGATCCTGATTCTTTTCCCTCCATGGACAACGGCCATCCTTATACTTCTCCAGGTTCTAAAAATTTTAGAGCAACATCACGATCGTCGGATATTGAGGGATCCATTCATAATTTAATTACAACTTCGATGGAAAAGGATATTTCTAATAAAGAAAGAATTTTTACTAATCGAGCTTATGAAATTAGAGAAATGTTACCCGTTGCGCACGGTACTTTTTCAACGGCTCATGGAGGAGAAGGACACTTATCTACTGAAGTTGCTGAGGATATTGAATCTCATGCGAAATATTTAAAATCGATATATGTAATTCCAATACCAGACGCACATGCTGAGCGAGAATTACCTGGCTTGAGCATGATTAATTTTGACGATGATTTCCTCAAAGATCATATTGATTTGTTGAATTTGGCTGATGCCGATCCCTATCTTGTTCGCTTGGGCATAACTTCGGAAAATCTTGTTCACGAAACAATGAATATGCCTTTGAGCTTGCTAATGAATAGGTTTGCTATGCCAAATAAAGATTTTTTAAATTTTGCGTTATTACATGTAATGTATTTTCCGTATAGAGCAGGTTTTAATTTTGATAAGTTATTTAAAAGTTGTAAAAAAATTGTTGCGAAAACTCATGGTGCTGCATCCATACCTAGAGATGAGTATGCTGACCCGTCGAGCGGCCCGGGCGATGAAAATTATAATGATCGCCTAGATCAATCACTGTCCATGGGATTAGATGGGGAACTCTGGTATGAATTTATTAAAGAACTTATTCCTAAATGGATATTTCGGCATGCCCTTCCTCAAGTTGATCCATGTATGAAAAAGGCATTTGAAATTCAAGAAGAACATAAATTAAACGATGATAAGTTACCATTGATCGTCGCTGGAATTAGACCAACTCCAATATTTCCGCCCGGCATGCCCTTTTTTGGTGATCTTAGCACGCCAATTACAATCGCTGGCATGGCCTATATGACTATGAATCTCTTGACCGGTGTTGAAGGCGCGCACCAACAAGAGTCGACGGGTACCACAACGCCGGACGGTACTACTACAGTTCCGGGAACTGGAGGTACCGCTGTTAATACAGGTCCAGAAAATCCATGTGATCCTTCAACAGGGGGATCATACGAGGTTGATGCTCAAACTGCTGCTGACATAGAAGAGGCTAATGAAAATGAATAAAATATATATTTACAGATATATACACCATAATTATGATATGATAAGAGGATTGAAAAAATATGTATGGAATTTCTCCTAAGATACCGCTGACTATTGATGATTTAGATGGACACTATAGTTTAACCAAAACTGTGAAAGAAGCCATAAAACAAAATTTTAGAAATTTAATGTTTACCATTCCTGGTGAACGCGTCATGGATATTAATTTTGGAGTTGGCTTAAGAAGATATTTATTTGAAAATTTTGACAATGGATTGGAAGGTCGCGTAAAAAGTAGAATAATGTCTCAAGTAAAGACATATATGTCTTTTCTTAATTTAAAAACAATTGAAATAACTCAAAGCGCTACAAGCTCACACAGGGTGAATATTTTTATAGCTTATTCTATAGGAAATTTAGGTGAGTCAGATAATTTACTTCTCACCATATCAAATACAAATTAAACATAAAACTAATTAATATTGTTAAGGATATCATATGGCCAATACAAAAATTAAAGAATTAGCTATTAATTATACTGCTCGTAATTTCTCTTCTATTAAGGAAGAATTAATAAATTATACAAAAAGATACTACCCGAGTACATTTAAAGATTTTAGTGAAGCTTCATTTGGAGCCCTGATGTTAGATATGGTCTCTTATGTTGGGGACGTTTTATCTTTTTATCTAGATTATCAAGCAAATGAAAGTTTCTTACATACCGCCATAGAATATAATAGTATTGTTAAACTAAGTCGCCAGTTAGGATATAAATTTGATGCTTCTGGTACTTCATATGGTGAGGTGAGCTTCTTTGTATTGGTGCCGGCTACTACTGTTGGCGGCGCCCCCGATTCTTTATATATGCCTGTTTTACGTCGAGGTACTGAATTAGCTTCATCCGGCGGCAATACATTTATGTTAACACAGGATGTGAATTTTGCCGACGCTGGAAATGAAATTGTTGTTGGTCGGGTTAATAGTACAAATGGAGTGCCTCTTGAATATGCCGTGAAAGCAAAAGGATATGTTATTTCAGGAGTGCATAAATCAGTACAATTTGATATTGGAGAATTTACAAAATTTCGAAAATTAGAATTACCTGATGGGCCCAACATCGCAGAAGTTATTTCTGTTTTTGATCAAAATGGGAACTCATATTATCAAGTAGATTATTTAACTCAAGATGTGGTCTATAGAGAATTTGTAAATCCCTCTAAAGAACAAAGAGCGATCACTCCAGCTTTAATTAAACCAATTGTAGTACCACGCAGATATGTGGTAGAAAAAACTGCAACTCAAACTATGATAATATTTGGACACGGCTCTGATTCTGATTTATCTTCAGATAGTATTTCAGAACCAAATAAGACTATTTTAGATTTACATGGCCGCGACTATGTTACAGATAAAAGTTTTGATCCAGGAAATTTGATTAGTTCTGATAAGTTAGGAGTAGGCCCATCAAATACGATTTTGACTGTTATTTATCGAACATCTACGGGCGATGCGATTAACGCACCGGTCGGAACAATAGCAACTATTCAAAAAAGAAAATTTGTTTTTGACAATCCTAACGATTTAAGCAGCACTAAAATGAGGGCAGTAAGAAGATCTTTAGAAGTAATTAATGAAAGTCCGATTTTAGGAGATCAAGTTAATATATCTACAGATGATATAAAGCAAAGAGCATATGGATCATTTCATTCTCAAAATCGCGCCGTTACATTACAAGATTATAAAACTTTAATTTATTCAATGCCCCCTAGTTATGGCTCTATCGCTCGATGTACATTGGTGAAAGATCAAGATTCATTTAAAAGAAATCTTAATTTATTTGTTTTATGTCAAAATTCATCTGGATTTTTAACTACTGCTAATCCTTCTTTAAAATATAATTTAAAGACTTGGCTGAATAGATATAGGATGATCAATGATACGATTGATATTTTAGATGGACAAATTGTTAATTTTGGAATAGATTTTGAAATATTATCAGAGTCGAGAACAAATAAAGCAGCGACTTTGAATAGATGCTTTCAAGCATTGATTAATAATTTTAATAGTCCTCCGGATCTAGGCGAACATTTAGATATAGCTCAAATTTATAAATTATTAAATTCAGTTGAAGGCGTCGCAGATACTGTTAATATTGAGGTTACTCAAAAAACGGGCGCCCTATATGCGGATACGATGTTCTTTATAGAATCCGGCTATTCGGCAGATAGAAGATATATTTCTTTGCCGTTTAATATGGCTTATGAATTTAAGTTTGGAACAGATTTTACAGGTATTATAAGATAATGGGTATCAAAAGATATATAGCCGACAAAGATAATACAATAACAAATGCGTTTGAACAAAATTTATCTACACGCGGCACAGCATCAAATATGGGCGCCTCTGATGTTTTAGAGATATTTTCAATTTATGGACAAGCATTTAATTCTTCATCGGCCGACGGACTTAATCAAACTCAAGAATTATCTAGAATATTAGTACAATTTCCAATTACTGATATATCGACAGATAGAACAAATAGCGAAATTCCAATATCTGGAAATGTTAGTTTTTATTTGAAATTATATAATGCTAAGCATGCCTCAACCGTTCCTAAGAGCATGACTTTGACAGTTGTACCAGTTTCTTCATCCTGGCAAGAAGGCTTTGGATTAGATATGGAAAATTATCAAGATTTGACAAAGGGTAATGAGGGCTCGAACTGGATGATGCGCAGCGCTTCAACTGCCTGGGCAACAGTTGGCGGTACGTACTTAACGGCATCAACTAATAATGATTATGGAGATTTAAGAGTAACAGCAAGTTTTGAAAAAGGAACAGAAAATTTAGAATTAGATATAACCGATACGGTTGAGCGCTGGATAAAGGGTACCGTTGCCGCAGGAGGTTTTCCAAATTATGGACTCGGAATACATCTTTCGGCTAGTCAAGAGGCATATTATTCAAGTTCTGTCGGTGGCTTTGCCAATGGCTCTATAATTCAGAATGTTTCTGGCGCCACTCGTTCATATTACACAAAAAAGTTTTTTGCTCGAACAAGTGAATTTTTCTTCAAAAGGCCACTAATCGAGGCGCGCTGGGATTCAACAAAACAAGACGATCGTGGAAATCTTTTTTATAGTAGTTCATTGGCCTCGGCCGCAAATAATTTAAATACAATCTATCTTTATAACTATATTAATGGACGTTTACAAAATATTCCAGGTCTAACAGATGCGTCGTCTAAAATATATGTTCAAATATTTTCGGGATCTTCAAATAATACAGTACCTTCTGGGCTGGCAATGCGTTTAGTAACTACAACAGATTTTGTCGACACAGCTGTACCAACTGTTGTTACCGGAGGCTATGTTTCAACGGGCATATATTCAGCGTCATTTGCTTTAACGGCCGACGCTACGCCGTTAACAAAAATATTTGATGTATGGTATTTGGATGGCACCAATCAACTCGGCGCCCAAATTAACACAGGATCAATAAATCCAAATACGCTGAAAGCTTCGAATCAAAATGTACCCAGTAGTTATGTTGCTAACATCTTAAACCTAAAGCCCTCTTATGATACGTCAGAAGAAACTAGACTTAGGGTTGTTACACGCCTTAAAGATTGGAAACCAACCATATATTCCAGGGCAACTGCTAAAGTTGAGAATACTATTATTAATGATATGTATTACAAAATTATACGTATTTTTGATGATTCTGACATAATACCATATGGTACCGGAAGTACAACTCCTCAAGCTGTTGGAACGGCCGGCTCATATACGCGTTTATCTTATGATGTTTCTGGATCCTACTTTGATTTAGATATGTCTTTATTGGAGCCAGGATATATGTACGGCTTAAAGTTGGCCTATTATCATGAGCCGGGATATAAAGAATTTAATCGAGTTTTTAATTTTAGAGTAGATAAAAATCAGGATAGCTAATTTTTAAATGGATAAAGATTTTTCAAAAGGATTACAAGATTTATTTCTCGATGGCCCTGTTGGCGTTGATGTTATTGTCGGAATGTACAAAAACAGTATTTTAAGCAGTAGTACTACGGCGTCATTTGCTAAAGATATAGAATCAGGTCGTTTTCTCGAAGCATATGGTCAGATGGAAGATCGATTTGTACCACAAATCGATTTTTCAATTCCTTCTAATTTTGCAAAATTTGGATCTGCAACAAAATATTATGAAGATGCTTATATTAGGACTTATAATCAATATCCTTACGATGGTTCTCAAAAAGAAAAAGTATTATGGAACCTTTCCTCAACTTATATAGACAAATATATTTTTGAGAATATTTATCCGAGAACTAATGGTTATATAACAATTGGTGCCGTACAAACGCCGCTAACTGGCACTCATTCGGTATATCACAGGGTATATAATTCTACCGATAAAGAATATATTTACCTCCAGGGCGGCCCAAACGCCGACCAACGTGAAGACTTTAAATCAGAAATAGTCCCGGGACAATCGATTAAGGGTTTATCGAAGGCCAACGTATACGATACTGGAAGCTTTAGAGAATCTAATTTAAAATTAGATCTTTATTATGGAAATACAGTAGAATTTTGGCTCAAGAAAGATCAGTGGATAAATGACCATGCTCAATTAACAGGTAGTGCCATGGGAACTACTGAATATGTTTTTGATTTATGGAATAGTGCAAGTGTAGATAATTCTGGTTCCGGAGGCGACTATGGTAGGCTTTCAATTTATGTTAATAGCGCGTCACCAACCAAAATTTATACCCTAATCCAGTCTGGAGCAGCATCAGCATCTTATTGTCCTACAGCTTTTGCTAACTGTGAAGGCGGCTTTGATACTGGATTAGGCGATATTGCTGATGGGAGCTGGCATCATTATGCGCTGGTAACACAAAATAGTGGTACATTTAATAATACTAAGCTTTATGTTGATGGTGCGATTGCTAGTGAAAATAGTATACCAGACACAAAAATACTTGCCGTCACCGGTGCTTATGTTGCAACAATCGGATCACAAGTCAGAAGGGCCGGCTTAGATACGGCCGGCGGCTTAGGGTGGGGTAAACTTAGCGGCTCGATTGATGAATTTAGATTTTGGAAAACTGCTAGAAATGCTAAAGAAATCGGTCGTTTTTATATTGATCAGGTAAATGGCGGTACGAACACTGACTCCTCAAATACCAAACTGGGGGTTTATTATAAGTTTAATGAAGGCATAACCCAAACTTCTTCTGTAGATTCTACAGTGTTAGATTATTCCGGAAGGATTAGTAATGGTATTTGGACTGGTTATGATTCTAGTACCGGCCGCTCCACAGGCTCCGCAATTGTATTATCTAGTAAGGCAACTAGAGAATTTGAAGATCCGATTATTTATTCGTCTCATCCAACGGTTAAATCAACATTAGCAGATTTAAAAATTAAAGGTGATTTATACGATTTTAGTAACTCAAATTCTTTGATTAATAGTCTTCCATCTTGGATTGTTGAAGATGATCTTGCCAAGGGCCCGGGCGAACTACATAAATTAATTCAAATTTTATCTAGCTATTTAGATACTTTATATCTTCAGATAGAAGCTTTACCAACAATCAAAAATATTAATTATGCCAGCAGTAGCGCAAAGCCTCACTTTTTTAATAATAGACTATTGGTTGAATATGGCTTCGATGTTGAAGAAATTTTAACAGATGTGGATTTGTTTGCGTACGCGAATACACGCGATGATGATCGTTTGTTCGAACAAAAATTATATAATGTAAAAAATCAAATTTATAAAAATATATATAATAATTTAATTTACATCTATAAAACAAAGGGTACAGAAAAATCATTCAATAACTTAATGCATGCTATGGGCTTTGATCAAGAATTAGTACGCCTCAATGTGTATGGATTTAATACTGATTGGCGCGCCCAAACAAATACAAGAATGGTTTCATTGAAAACCAAATATGCTGATTTTTATAATAATAACGAGGCTAATGTATACGGACACCTTGATGCTGGAAATTCTAATTCCACTTCTTATATTTCCGGAAGCAATGATATAACTACCGGCATTGATAGACACACTTCATTGACAATTGAAAGTGAAGTTGTATTTCCAAAATATTTATCACGCGCCGAACCTTATTTTAAAGAATATACGAACTACACTTCTTCATTGTTCGGAATGCATTCTGCTAGATCAGATTCTACTACGCCGTCGGCCACATCAACTACAGATATGACATGGGCCGATAATGATTCTGGCTCATTCCAAGTATATGCTATTCGAAAACAACTTCAAGCACTTGATGATAATCCTGAAGTGTATTTCATGCTTACCGGTAGTACGTTTGGTGAGTTAACTTCATCTGCTTTTAGAGATGTATATGATAACTCTAAATGGAATTTTGCTGTTCGCCTTAAACATAAAAATTATCCACAAGTTAATTTTGTTAGTGGTTCGGGTGAAAATTCTTTGGCCACAGTAGAATTTTATGGTGTTGAAATGCTCATGGATGCGGTGAATAATGAATTTACTTTAACAGGAACTTTTTCTGCCAGCGCCGCCACTAGATTATTGGTAACACCGAAAAGAATATATTGTGGTGCACATCGTACAAACTTTACGGGATCTGTACTAGCAAATTCTGATGCTTACATCTCCCACTTGAGATTGTGGAATACAGATTTAAGCAATGATGTCATAAAGGCACATTCTAGATTTGGCGATTCTTATGGAACTGATTTTCCTTATAGAAATACATATTTGTTTGAAGGAAAAGACGCTGGAGGCCCGGCCGATAGTGAAATGCCTCAAATGTCCTCTCTGGCCTTAGATTGGAATTTTGAACAAGTTACAGGTAGTGACAGCAGTGGTCGCTTTACAGTAGCAGATTTTTCAAGTGGATCGAATAGTCTATCAGATTACAAGCTTTCCAACGTTGTGCAAAGACAACATACCGCTCGGGGCGATTTCTTTGAAGCAGATTCTTCGGGAGTTGTTGATAGAAGATATATGCCTTCTTCAAAATTGGTACCATTTGATCAAATTAATTCATCAGAGATGGTCAGTATTGTCGATTTTGAAGGAGAAATTTTCACCAGAGAAACAAGGCCGTCCGAACATTTCTTTTCATTTGAGAAAAGTATGTACGCAAATATTTCCGATGAAATACTTAATTTATTTGCGACGATCAAAGATTTTCATAATTTAGTTGGAGATCCTGTCAACAGATATCGAAAAGAATATAAACAAATGGAGAAATTTCGAGAAGTCTTTTTTAGAAGGGTCAATAATGTACCAGATTTAGATAAGTTCCTTCGATACTATAAGTGGATCGATAGTTCTATTTCAAATATGTTAACGACTTTGGTTCCGGCAACTGCTAATTTTGCAGATCGTGTATATACAGTAATTGAAAGTCATGTTCTAGAACGAAATAAAATTGAAACTAAATTCCCGGTTCTTGAATTAAATCAGCCTGAACCAGTTGGTCAAATAAAGGCAATTAATGAATTATTATATGATTGGGAACATGGATATTTTCCTGTATCTAGTGATCAATCTAACAATTGTTTATATTGGAAAGACCGAGCTGAAAGAACAAATAGTGTTATAACCTCTGGTGATTCTAATGTTGATTCTGAAAGAGATACTGTTAAACGTTTCGCAAATTCTGTTGTTTCCGGATCAACATATGTCTTAAGAAAACTTACTAGACCATATCGTTTTGCTGTAGATCGATCTGAAGATTTTAATATTGATAATATCAAATTAAATTTTGCAAAAACAGAATTAGATACAAGTAACAAAACTGAAAGTATTATTCTTCAAAATTTAGAATCTTTTAAAGATTGTAATGATGACAAAGCGCTTAAAGTTAAAAGAAAAGTCGATTTTCAAGCAAATGTTAACGGCAGACTTTTGAAAGGAAGATCGGTTGCTCCATTCGCAGCATACTCTTCTTCTATTTCTAGCGGTTATATCGGACCACTGTTTTTATTTCGTCTTGAAATTAATGATAATCATCGCGATGTATACGGCACCGAAACACAAGAGCCGCTTCAGGGCCCCTTTAGTAAGATACATGTTGGAGGTAAAAAATCAAGAAAGGTTACTCCACTTACAACAAATGATCGTGCTGAAGAATATAATTTAGCTATCAATCCTTCGAACATAACTCTATCTCAGCGCACAGCCATCAGCCCAAAATCAAAATATTTTCTAGATGAAATAGCAAAGCGCCCAGTTGTTATAAAAAATATTAAAACCAGTACGAGTTCTCTATATCTTGGAAATTATTCCAAAGAATATCAAATAGTTCAAACAGTTGGAGCGGATACACAAAGAGGTTGGCTTAAAGATAATTTTGGATCTGTAACACAATTAACGCCAGAAGTTTTGAATCTTAGTGGAAATTTGAATTTCAATACATTTGCTAGAACTGGCTCTTCTCTTCAAAGTGTCACTGTCGCTGACCGCTTCTCTGCGCCCGGTTCTCCGGAGACTATATCACCAGGCTATCTCGACCCTGCTTCACATACCTTCTCCGTCTATAACGGTATAAACTACCGCAATATGACCGTTCGCTTAGCAAAGACTGGAATTCAACATACGGATTCCGCTGGCTATCAAGATATGTTATTCGGAACATTAAGAACCGATGCTCCGTTAAATACATTACATCGTGATTATATGACGAGCGGTGGTTATGATGCCTTTTTAACAACAACGGCTTCTATCCATAAAGTTAATCGTAATAGAGTTTATCGTATGGAATCTAGTGGTTCTAGTATAATAACTGGCTCAAATTATGATAACTTCTTCATTCAGCATCCAATTCCACAAAGTGCGCGTCAATATTCTTGGATTACAGAATCTGCCACCAAGACGCCACTTGGATATTCTACATCTTCAGCAGATATAATTTTTGTGACTGCTAGTGATATATCTGCAGTCGGGAAGAAAGGCGGAAATTTTAATGTTGATTTTGATAATTTAAATACTTTAATTTATGACCCGCTGGATGCTGCAACAAATTTCTTAAGCTCTTCTACTGGAGAATATAGAAATACATCTTTGGGAACTTTAGCCATAACAGAAGTTTTAAATAGTTTAATAAATCACCGCCGCGGCCCATATGGTTGGCCGACTTGGAAACAAATTCGAGGTGGTAGTCATCCAGTCGTTAGAAATCATAGATTAACAAATACTTTTAGTACAGCCAATAGAAATTATACATCTGTACCAGTACCTTGGTCATCAGCAAATGGCGGTGCCCTAATGTTTAAAGATACCGACATACTCGGCGGTGGAATAATTACAAATCTTACCGAAACTGTTGTTACAAATAAGTATAAACCAATTCATTTGTCTCTCATAGCCAAAGATACCGTATTAGATCCGGATTCTCAAGAAAGTCAAAAGAATCTTAAATTTACATACGGCAATAGTATGGCATATTTTGCTAATGAAGATATTTTTAAGAGCATTACTTCAAATAATTATAATGACTTATATGCTGCTCGTACTACTGCTCCAAAAATTTATAAATCAATAGCGAACCTTTATCTTGCTGATAAATTAATGGCACTTAATCCAATTAAAGGTTTCAATTATTTGGAAATGAAAGAAGTTGTTTGGCCACGAGCTAAAAATACTTTTCTGAATAGAACTAGGACAAGAAATAATTATACTGAAACTTCCGGATTGGGATCAAATGGTTATGATAGAATTTCTCATCGATCATTTTGGAGAAAATTTATCAGCGATCGTTTAAGAACTGATACAACTGCATTAAATAGCCAAGGATATAATTTAAAAAACAACACCACTAGTTATCCATCTTCTGCTTCTGCTTTAAGTGTCTGGCCAACTGAAGGTCGCTGGACTGGCTCTTTTGCGGATGCTGCTGCTGTTCCATCTGATAGTTATATTGTTGTGAGATCTAAGGCTGCTGGAGAATTATTTAACGGACCCAATGTCATTATTCAGCAGACCACCACGGGTAGTACAAAATATTTTGACTTACAGTGGCTGACAGCATCATGTAAGTATCATGGTGTTGATTATGGAACTTCAGAAGATTATGTTACGGCCGAGGCTGGTGGATCCTATACAACTGATATTACAGCATCATCCAATATAAATTGGACAACCAATATAGATTCGGGCAGGAACCCATGGTATGATTCATATGAAGAATATTCAGCTGATTTAAGCAAAATTGGAAAAGATTATTCAATAATTCCTGAGTTTAATATATCTGATCACATGCCATTGTACGTTTTACAACGAAATAATGATTTTACATCAACTCTGCCAACAGAGAAATTTAATATTCAAGGTATTAATAATTCGGCAAGCACCAATACACAATTCTATGATGAATATTCACATTCAGATTTTCTTAAGAATTTTGACATTGTTATTGACGATCACAAAAATGTTGCAGATATAAAGAAAATTCAAATGACATGCTACGGTCTGAAAAAATTATTACCCTATAATGGCTTTTATCCTGTTACGAGAACCGTACAGCTAGCTACCCTGTTATCACAATCCTATGCTAATCATATTTCTGGCACCCAGAGGCCGAGGCCAACAGCCAGTATTGCAGATTATACAGATCCTTTGGTGGCTAGACAAGCAGCTTTCTTACAGCCATTTTTCGCACCAGGTATATTATACAATACGATTAAATCTGGAATTGCAGTTGATTGGCCGGCCTATACTGGCTCTTCTCCATACGCAATAACTACTGGTGAACAATGGATTGTTAGTGCCTCAAATTATCGTCTTCCGTTTGAAACATTATATGATTTTTCAAATTTACCGATTTTTGATGTCAATAAATCAGCCATAGCAAATAAAATTTATGCAGCTTCAAATTTTGAAACGGATACTTTTTTTACATGGAACGGTAATCGAAATGATGATTTATATGAACGCGCAATGAATAACTTTTTAGCTGAATCTGTTAATTTATTTATCAAAGATTCAAGGTTGACATCTTTTGTTTCTAAGCCGATGAAAGATATTGAATTTAAAGAAGGCGTTACATATAGAATGTCTATTGATCTTGAAATGATTACTGGCTCTGTTATGACAGAGGGAATGATCAACGGATCAAATATGGATAATCTTACTAGTAAGAATTTCCAAAGAAGATGGAGAAATAAGAGAGGTGCGATTTACGGACCAGCAGTTGCATTTTTTACAGGCTCAACTGCCGGCGGTTTAGAGAGACAAGATCCGGCATTTGCTCCATACACGCCACCATATTTTTATGGCAAGGCAACCGTCGATTTGGCGTATACCAATACAGTAGATGATACGCCGAAACCATCTTTGGCTACAATTTTTAATAATATGACGGCCTCTTATTCAAATAATTTCAATAATATTCCAACTGCTTCATATGATACCGGCTCTTCGGACTTGCCTTTGCGTCATTATGTACAGACCGCATCTGCCGGACTTAGCACTATGATGCATCTTTCTTCTTCATTGAAGCTGTTTGGCAAGGTAATTAATCCACTTATATCCGAAACCCTAGGGGTGGTAACTGAGTTTGAGTCAGAAGATGTTTCGAATTATGAGCGTTGGGTAATTTCAACAAAATTTGAATCTCCTGTTCTGAACTTTAATCACTACACAGACGATACAAAGGCTCGTGGGATGTGGAATGGTTACGGAAATATACCAAATTATTCCTCTGAAGGAGTTCGAATTACACTAAGAGACACGGATCCATCGGCGCTATTTAGTGCAGCTGGGGGAGTAACGGAAGGATCATTAGTAGAAAAAATGTTCTTTGCTGGCCAGGCAGTTGATTTTTCAAAACCAATTGGCCAACTACCAATTGATTATGAAAAATCGATTTCTGAATGTATCGTGGCAATACCATTTTTTGCCGGCAACTCAGGCAACAATTCTATCACTGATAATTTTGATTGTGTTTATTCTGCGGATGATGATAAATACTTTTTTGCTCTTGGGGGAGAATTTATACCACCAGGCGCCGTCGAAGGCACCGGTCAAGATCCAGTTCATGATAAAGAGTCTATTATAAACTTAAGAAAAAAAATGAAAAAATTTGTTTTTCCGCCTAGATACGACTTTGAAAATAGTAAAGATACTGCTTTGCCTCAATTTGTGATGTTTGCTTTTGAATTTAAACATCACTTTACGCGCCAGGAATTAGCAGATATTTGGCAGGGTGTGATGCCGGATATATCAATGAAGGTTGTACCAGAAACCTCTACATTGAGTGTACCAGTTGCTGAAGGTGAATTAATGAATGAGTTTTGGTCTAAGATTTCAGATGCAAATGTCGAACGAAAATTCATAAAAGATTCTTTAAATCAACTAAGGTGGATGGTCTTCAAAGTTAAACAAAGAGCAAAAAATATTTATGCGAATATTACTGAAGATATATCCGATGATTCAAAGATTAAAAAAGTAAACAAAGATCATATTTATAGTTATAACTGGCCTTATGATTATTGTTCATTGGTAGAATTAGCGAAAATAGAAACAGATCTGTTGATAGACATTCCGGATTTACCATCCTCGGAATCTACACCCGAAGAAACAGGACTTGCCGAATGATGAACTACTATTCAAAGGAGGTTAAATAAATGGAATTTTTTGATAGAAAACAAGAAGTATTAGATATTGAAATAACTCCTTTGGGTAAACGTTTGTTACAGATGGGCGAATTTCATCCAATATATTATGCTTTTTATGATCATGACATATTATATGGTTCGGCATATGTCGGCTTAAATGAAGCACAAAATGATATTGAAACACGCATACAAGAGACACCACGCCTGAAACAACAAGTTTATCTATATTCTGCCGAAGAAAAAATTAATAAAAATACAGCAGATACATATGGTGTTGATTTTGCTACACTTAATGAGAATCTTTTCCAAGATGTAAGCTTGGAAGGATCTCAAAAATTAACAGAAGAATACGGGCCAGAAGTACTTGAAAAAAAGCAATATGAATTAGAAAAATTTGGTCCTTTGGGAACCATGGCATATACAACCAATTATACACCAGCTTGGGATATTAATTTTTTTTCAGCTCCTTTAACCGGCTCAATTACAATATTAACTGGAAGTCATAATTTAAAAATACCACGTCTACAATGTGATATACAATATAAAATAAAAATTTTTGAACTATCTGATGTTCCGGCACTTTTAGATGAAGCAGAAGATCCTGATACTGCGTTAGCAGATCTATCAGATTCGTTAATATCACATGGTGATAATATAACGGAAGATCCTTTTTATAGTAACTTTGCTTCACCAATAACGGAAGATGGCACTTATTTGTCAATAAGAGAGGAACCATTTTTTATTAAAACAATAGAAAATAATACAGAATTTTTAAATGAAAATGTTGATATTGAAATGTATCAACTTTTAGAAAATGGAGAAGAAAAAAGATTATATTTTTCTGAGTCAGGAGACCGAACAGAAGATCCAGAATTTGTAGAATATTATTTTGATATCTTATCTGATTCTGAAATTCCTGATTTTTATTATTGTACGGCCGTAGGACAAGAAAAGCTAGTTGCAACATACACAGATAAGTTCATATTTAATTGTCAAGATCTGATTATTCCCGGGACAAGCGCAGAAATTTATGATATTCCAGATAATCCTGATGCGGAGCTTTGTGAATAATGGCCTCAAATAATATCAAGACATTAAGCGATTTTATTAAATCCGGACTTCCAAAAGCAAAAATAGAACAAATTTTGCTTGAGACTGGCGCGCCCCCCAATAAGTTTATGAAAGATCCTCATTTTGATTTTCCACCTGGTGAAGGCGGACAATTCATATCTCCAAGTGTGGAAGGTACTGATCAAAGTCTTAAAGTTACTTTAACTTTGTCTATAGAGGGAATTTATAAAAAGAAGAGCAAAACATCCAACAAGCTTCTTTCCTCTTGGTTAAATAAAATTGATTTGATGAGCATGGTTAGGGTTACAGTTTATGAGATTGATGCTCACGCAAATAATCAAATACAAATTATTTTAAATAAAGTGGGTCCTATATTCGCAAGTGATTTTAATAAAATTTGGCAGGTAGACCACGACGCGTCCATGACATTATTCGGCGGGGATTCACCCAGGGTAACGTCCATTAATGTTGCAACAGAATTAAATAAATTTGACGCCGCCGAAGGCCGAGAGAAAGAAAAATATTTAGGTACTTTAGCAGACGGAACAACCACATATAATATACCAATTAGGCTAGAGCCTTATATATATGAAAATAAAAATCCTTCACACTTGGGATTTTTTGTTAGAACTAGTATTGATCCCGAGGCCGTAATAGATCATTTAGCTTCTTCACTTGGTGAAGTTACCATCACAAGTGATATTCAAGATACTTTAAGTGAACTAGCTGCCGATCCCTCTTCAATCGGAATAACTTCTGATATTATTTTTCGAAATGGTGTATTAAGTAATAATAGTTATTTACTTCAACGTGCTGATAATAATGAATTTTGGTTTGGTGATTATCATGCGATGTATTTATCAGATGGTGAAACCCTTGCTCATCTTATGACCGGTCTAACACATGGAGATTCCTCTATAGCAGCTGCCGACCGCGATGTTGTCTTAAAACCCCTTCTGTTGCCCAGCATGAAAATTGTTGATTTAAGAGATGATGAAGAAATTGAAAAAGTTTTTCTAAAAGATCTCTATCAGCTGGAAGATAAATATGATGTCTTAAACAAAGCTCATAGGCAGCCAAGAATAACAGATTCTAGTATCGGCCTCGAATCAAAAGAAGCATATACTTTTAGTTTTATGTCGCGTTTAAATGACGGCGGGGCCGGCTATTTTATTGCGTTCGATAAATCTAAAATATTATTTAATAATTCTTTGTTTAAAACAATTGCTAAAAATATAAAAGATACTGTGGCCTGGATCCAGATCCAAATGGCAATAGATCCTGCTAGTGTTGCTTCTGAAAATGCGACGATAAGAAATATAATTAAGGAAGTGCTAGACTTATCTAAAATAGTAGAAATTAATGTTTTTCGGAAGAGAGTTAGCTTAAATGAAACTGGTGAAAACAAATTAGGCACACGCGTTGAAGATCAAAATAGCTATATAAATTTTGTTCTTGATGCTGATATAGAAAACTCTTATGAAGATGCTATACCGATACAAATAGCCAGATATTCAGAAACAGACAGCTCTTCTAATATAAAAAAAATAAGTAATTTAAATTTTTCTAATGATGAAATTTTGGAAAAATCATTTTTATTTCTATCTTTTAAGGACCAATCTCTTGTTGACAAATACAAAGGACAATATCAATATTATGTTGAACTGGTGATGGAGGATGGAATTAAAAAATATCTTCAACAAAGATTAGCAGACTTGTATCGTAATCGTGAATTTATAAATAATTATATTAGTTTTATTAATAGTAATTTACCAAGATATTATAATGATTTGACTGATCAATTTAATGTTAGTGCGATTGAAAGCGATTGGATATATGTGGCCGGCACCGGGTGGATGCAAGGCGGCGCCACTGCCTGGTATACTCACGAGTGGGAGGCGGCGCTCGCGTTACAAAACATATTTATGTTGTTTGATTTTAATGCTAGTGGTATGAGCACTCTAGCAAATAAACTTTTCCTTATTGCTAGCCCCCAGCTTGGCAACTATCAGGGCTTGCTTAAATGTGCAAAAGTTTATGATACATTCATACAAAAATTTCAAAAAATATCTGGTATAAAAAAAGATATCCTTAATTTTACACAAACAACAATTGTTGACGACAAAATAGAAATAGTTTTTGATACAATTAAAGCATCGGAAGGCTCTATTTCTTCTTTGAATGATGCATCTGGTGTATACTCAAAATCTTCTTCTGGAATGCATGATACAATTACTTTGAGCGAGAATATACCTCACATAGTCGACTTGGAGAGTTTTAATAAAACTGGATATGAATATATTTTTTCAAGCGCACAATCTCAATCCGGCACCGGACTTCGCGAATTAAGTTCTCAGCAGTTTGAAAACCGTGCAGTTGGCGAAATTGATAAATATTTTAATCGTTCAAGTGATAAATTTAGCGACGCCGATGCTTATTTTGCGGTTTCTCTTTATAGAACATCATACTTCACGCCTTTATTTACATTGTTGGAGGATGAAGAACTTAGAACCGATTATGATACTGATGGACCTTTGCTCCCATATCAGAAAAAATATAATACATATAAGAATATTATTTTAGATATAATAAAATTTTATATTTCAAAGTATAATCAAAAATCGGCCGAGGGCGTAGAAGTTTTAGATCAAATTAGAAAATTATTAACTATAGCTTCTCATTATGGAGTTTTGTTTTCGAATGATATACAAAAGCAACTAGGATATTTAAATGATGCTATCGCGATTAGTAATCCTGACGCCAATATGGATGATTTTGTAGATTCTTCGGAAAAAGACAATACACAACAGCAGTCATCGCCGCTCTCCACCACTGGTCTTGCAACGCCTATCGACATTGACGAGGGACAAGATTATTATGAAGACAACGTTGTGCCCCCAACTGGAGATCCAATGCCACAAGTTGGCTTTGACATCAACCTAACTGATGAGATGGATTCTTTATTATTTGGTATTTTGAATGAAATTATTTTAGAAAATAATAAAGAATTAACGATTTATTCATTAACAGAAGCCGACGTGCCGAGCCAGTCGGCCATGGCACAGCGCGCCAGTGGCATAAAATCATTATTTATTGATCAATCCCTTGCCGGCCAGGCCGATCTCTTTAAGCCCGCGCTGCGAAATAATGGTCTACAAGTTGAAAAAGATGTTTTCGAAGAATCTTCTTTGAGTCTAGAAACCTTTGGGTGGTGGTGGTTCAACTATTCAAATCTTGTTGAGGTAAAATATTTAGTAAATTTAGATAAATTATTTAATCCTGTTTGGGCTCGCTTAACGGCGGATATTTTTACTCAAGTTGCATCAGCGGGCAAGGCGCTCGTATGTAAACTTGATCGTATACAAGATCGTCTATACGGCGTATATAATAATAAATTTTTAGAGCTGCCACTTTTTAATAAATATTTTATTATTAATCCAATGGTTTTTGTTTCACCGCCAACAACTATTGATGATGTGGAATTTACCACACCACCAATGCCCCCCATGGGCTCTGGCGGCAAAAAAGAAACCATTCTGGGAATTCCTCCTGATTTGTTTAAACAGCTTGTACTCAGTACCCCAGAGGATAAAATAGGCGGCCTCGACAACCCGGCAGATCCAATTATTAAATTTAATATTGGGGCCATGGGCATGCCCATGGAATCTAACAGTCCTGGTACTCCAGGAACTACATGGTCACCAACGACGACCGGTGTCGGCAGTGTGGGCACTTCAGGAGTTAGTGGAGTTGGCACCACTGGTGGTACTTCAGGTTTAGGAACGCCCTCTGCCGGCAGCGATGGTACCTCAACTGGTCTCCCCGGGACACCTGATATGGGCGCTGATGGTACTGATAAAGACCCCGATATTGGTGGTAATTACTTTTAAATTATGAAACAATTCTATATATTTACGATAAGGTATAAATAATGTCAAGTGACGACACAGATAATGCAGCTTCTCCACCCGGCGGTTCAGCCCCGCAGGATGGGCCCGCCTTTGTAGGGAATACAACTTTATTTGTTGATACTCAAGAAACTCAAAGGCCGGCCTATAAACTAGGCCTTCCTCCATGGAATGTTCCTTATAAGGATTTTAATTTTGAAGAGAAGAGTGCCGAACTGGGAGCAACCCCTCAAGATCCAAGCCCTGCGCAATTTGATTTTTTGCGCTATAACTTAGGAAAGTTTTTTTACCGGATACCGGAGGAATGTAGTGATCCAGATTCTTCATGCTACAATCCGGATAATCCAGCAGTAGTAGGAGATTCTGTTTTTGTTAATCCTTTAAATCACGTCCAGGGTCAAGATTTGGAACTTACTCATGAAAAACTGAACCCTGGAGTGTATAGCAATAATATTGGTTCTAATTTTTTTCCATCTACTACTGCTCAATATGAACATCTTCATACAAACTTAGTATTTCGTGATAATACAATTATTCAAGTATATTTTATGTCTCTTGAGTACATCGACTCGGTCACCAACGGCACCGGGCGCATGTACTTGCTAGGAGGTCCAGATGACATTTGGCCTCCAGAAAATCAGATTAGTATGGACTCGTATGACGATTGGAGAGGCTTTATCTATAGTATGACATCCCCAAGTTTTTTGGGTATTCCTGGTACATCATTGGCAACATTTCAAGGCTTGGGCGTAGCTCCTTTCCCCGTTCTTTCTGGTGACGAGACTAAGTTAATGACTCCGCCAGGAAATTTACATGATCATGCTTTTGTTTTTAATTCTCCTGCGGCATCAAGTTTACAAGATTCAGCAGCGAATATTAGAGTTTTATTTGCAAATATAAAACCAGTTTATAACTTTTCCCAACCAGAATATGAAGCTGGAACTTTTGATCTTGACAAGACCTACGTAGCGTTTTCATCTCTTGCCGGCGACGAAGGCATGGCCATGGAGCATGTTGAATTATATCTACCCAATTTCAATATTGTGTTGTCAGAAAGAGAAAATAGTTGGAATCCGGAAAACAACGACCTCGGCGACGCCATAGCGGATACTTTTGGCTGGATACATACAACAATGATGGGCCGTCTTCCTTCTAATATACTGAGGCCGTTTGCTACAACAGATAATGCCACGGGTTATACAGAAATTGTTGGTGTATCTGGAAATGAATATTTAAACGAATGGATAAGGGTCTTTAAAGAGGAAGTAAGTAGTCTTCTCACGGTCAATGCCGCCGGCGGTATCATGTATAGAATGGCCGTCCACAAATTTAAAAATATTATATTTCCTCTTGAGGCTATAAAAAATGAAAATATTAATACATTCAAAGCATCTTTTCCGTTTTATAATGAAATAAGATTCAATACTGATGTTAACACAAAGGTGGCCGATATTCTTCATGCCGCTAATTTATTTTTACCTTTAGTGTCTGATTATATTGCCTTTACTGATCCAGATATATCTCACTTACAGCCGAGTGGTATTAGTGGTGAGGATGAGCTTGTCATAGAATCTATTCCTTCCCGCACTACATCTCTAACTGCTTATGAACAACAAATAACAGCAGAAGGCCTACAAAGTACCAACTATGAGGCACTTGAAACTCAAAATTTTCCGTTAAATGAAAATGGAGTTGATGTAAACCAATATTATTTTAATAATTATGCTGTAGGAATAAAAAATCTCCACGTAGGTAGCAATTTAGTACAGAATATACAAAACGCAGCTGCGCATTCAATATCTGTAGGATCAGAAACGTATTCTGATTCGGAAATTGAATTTCTTGCTGAAAATCCTCTAGTACAATTAATTTATAAAAGCATGTTTCAATCATTATATATTGATTTTATTAAAAAAAATAAGCGCCTATACAGCGATATTGTAAGTGGAAAAACCTGTTATAATGAAACACTCTTTTATAAGATAAAGAAGAAAGATGCCGACGGCAATTTAATTCAAACTTTTTATGTATTGAATGATTCTCAGCTAGACGAAGCAACGCTGATTGATACACAAATTATATATTCTAAAAAATATTCGTATCAAATTTTTGCGATTCAATTGGTGGTTGGAAATAGGTATAAATATGAATCGGATCGTTTTGCCAGCAGCGACGCTCTGGCCTCCTCCTCCGGCTATATACGGTGGCGAACTGATATAGAAGTAACAGATGATGCTTCTGTTATGCTTTTTGAGGTTCCTTATACAAGTCCGAAGACAGTGTACACACAAGAATTACCTCCCACTCCTCCAGATGTTAATTTCATCCCATATCGACACAAAGATAATCAAGTTATGATTTCATTAAATTCTAGTATGGATGATTACTATGATGATTATATTCCAATTTTTCCGGAGGATATTGAGAAAATACAAAATGCTGAAATTGGACAATCAGGAAAAGTTCACTTTAAATCGGAAGGAGATATAACCGGTTTTGATATGTTTAGAATATCTGAAATTGATTTCCCCAATGGTCCATCAAGTTATCTGGATTTTGGCATTACCGGTGTTGGCAAAAAAGTTACTTTGTCTATGGCCAATGGTGCTCCATCGTATATAGATGATATAAATCCGGGTATAAAATATTGGTATGCATTTCGAACCAATGATGAAAAACATGGACTTAGTCTTACTCAATCCGAGAACGTGGCCGTCGGCCCAATTTATAAATATTCAAACGCTCCTGATTTTTCAAATCCAACAAATATTTTTGAAATTCAAACAATCAATAATGACGGCGCCATCTACTTCACAATGAGAACTTATGATATAAGTTTTTTTGATAAGCAAAAACAAATTGCTGATCGAATACTGACAAAATCATTTAGAAAATATTTAATGATAAAGCCAAGTCTAGAGCAGGCCTTTATCAATGATGATCCTGAAATGGGAGGTATTGATTTTGAAGCGCCGCCGATTAAATCGTCGATAAAAGATTATATAGAAGATCTCAACGATGATGCGAGTTTTATTCCTTTGGGAACAAAAGAGCATAGTATATTTGGTTTTGATCCAAATTCTGAAAATGAATATAATCAGTTTAGAGTACGATTAGTATCACGAAAAACCGGACGTAAACTTGATATTAATTTAAGATTTAAAAAACCGGCATTAGAAAAATAGTCGATATTAAACAAAAAGACTATTTAAAGTAGTAGACTATTTATGGTAAAATCATTTATAATTTGGAGAACTTAAATGGGATTTTTAGATAACTCAGGCGATATTATACTAGACGCCGTTTTAACAGACCTCGGCCGCGAACGTTTAGCTAGAGGTGATGGATCTTTCAAGATTACAAAATTTGCTGCCGCCGACGACGAAATTGATTATGGCAAATATGATAAAAATCATGCGTCCGGATCAGCTTACTACGATTTAGATATTTTGACAACGCCCGTCTTGGAGGCGTTTACAAATAATATTGGATCTTGCAAGCATAAATTAATGACAATTCCGAGAAATAATTTACTTTATTTGCCAGTAATTAAATTGGTGAACAGCGCTTTTCTGCCTGCTTCTCTAGCTTTCACTGGTGGCTCTTCTCCGTTTTCAGATTCTTCGACTGGAATGTATGTGATTTCTGTTGATCAAGATACGAGCGATGTTACTAGAACTGATAGTAGTCCCGTGTTACAACCTCTAACTAGCATTCCAGGAATAATAAAGGGTGATGGAATTTCTGCTGGTGCTGGCGTCGGAGGGAATGGAACATTAATAGCGTTAGATCAAGGACTAGATACGGCCAAGATTCCAGACACATTTTCCTTGGATGCTGACTTGATTGAAAATCAATATATGATTGAAATTGATGATCGCCTAGGAAAGATAACAACCCCGGGACCAGCATCTAATCAAGGTAATACAGCAATGCAATTGGTAGGACAGAATTTTGTGGATGATGATAGAATAGCCAGCTATTATGTTTCAAAAAATACCAACGGTGCTTTATTTGATTCGTCTTATGGTACTGTAACTGGCACCGGCGGCGGCCCAACTTCCGTTATCGCCGGACCCCGCGGCAATCGTTTGTGGTTCGCAATTCGAGCTTCTTTGGAATTAAATACCAGTGAAAGTTTATTTGATCGACTTGGAGGTACTGTAACGATGAGTAATACAACATCCAGTCCAACTTTCAAGTATATTGATTCTACAGTAAGAATTACTGGCATAACAACTGGATATAGAATCGATGTTCCAGTTCGCTTTCTCAAGAAAGTTTAATATAATAGGATATAAAAATGGCAAGCACTTTTAAAACATTTCTAAATAACGATAGAACAACAACAAGAACGTTGCTTCATGAAGCAATTCCCATTACAGGTACAATATTATCAGGTACTTATGGTTTAGGCGTGTTTGGTGTGGGAGCAGAGAGTAATATTAAAAATTATTCTCACGGCATGTTCCAGTCAGTGTATGATTATCCATATTTAAGTTCGTCGGCCAATCATATTCTTGATTTAGCAGTTGGCTATTCTTCAGCCTCATCATTATCGGGCGGCGCAAGTCAAGATGCCACACAAAGAAAAAATAAGATTAATATATATAACCAAATGGCTCAAGTTTTAGTAGGCCACGATGTTAATGGCAATATTCAAAGATTCGATATTGACGGTAATTTAGCCGATGGCACTGGTAAAATGAATGAAGTTATATTTATTAATTTTGCTCGCCTTCTCAACAAAGACGAGATTAAAAAAGGATCCTTTTACTTAGATTTAGGCTTGGCTTCTGTTTTTTCTGGCTCCGGTGTACCGATGGCAGCCCAAGTTAGATTAAATGATTCTTCCGGATCAGATGGATATTTTGTAAACTCTCCAACTGGTGATTATGGCGTGCTATATGCTTCTAATCTGGTTGGCTCACCGATCGATACAGCGGCTCCAATAAAAACTACAGATTCTGCTGGCTTAATTTATTATCAAGCCGGCATCGCTGTTATAACGGCTTCAATATTCCTGAGTGGCTCTAGCTTAGGTGTTTCTGGATCTGCTTTAACACCTGTTATTTCAGAAATTAATATGGATTCGGCCGGCTTAAACATAAACAATGCATTAACTGCTTCTACTATTTCTGGAAATTGCGACAATATCAGACACAGAATTGAAAGTATTCAATTTAATAATACAACAGAATTAAATTCAACAATTTATTTCTGTCGACTCAATAATAACGAATTTAATTATAGTTCAAATCCAACCTATTTGTCTGCTAGCCAAATTGTTACAAAAACATTTTCAACTGATTTGCCGGTCTCATATTTAACAACCGTAGGATTATATTCCGCAGATAATGAATTATTGGCAACCGCCAAGCTTTCTGAACCGTTGCGTAAAGATCCGTCAAATGAGGTCACAGTTAGAGTTAGATTAGACTATTAAGGTATTCAAAGAATGCCTTATTATAAATTTAAAAAAAGTGATTTATTAACCAATACAATTGAATTAAATCCATATTGTAGTTTTTTTATTTATGGTCCAACTGCTTATTATAATAATCTAGATCAATCAATTGTAAATTCTAATACGCCTGCTGGAAATATCAGCTTATATGAATTAAACGTTAATCGAGCAACAGATAATTTAATTTATCCTTTCTTGCCGAAAGGTTCTTCGCTTGAGATGTTCCGAACAATTAGTACTAGTGAGTTCGCAGTACTTGATTCCGGAACATTATTAACTGGCAGCTATCCCTTAACAGCAACGATACAAACAGCGGTTCATGACACTGATTCGACTAGATCACAAATTGATGCGCTAAAGAATGTTTTAGATTATTATAAGAACTATAGCGCTCATTATGCTTTTTCTTCATCGCTGGGAGATAAAGGAACACAAAGGTTGACTTTGGTTGACTTTCCATCGATTTTCTACGGAAGCAGTATCAAGAAAGGAACTGTTGATTTGCGTTTTTATGTATCTGGTACTCTTCAGGGCAAGTTAACAGATAAAAATAGAAATGGTGAATTGATTCAGTCATCAGGCTCGATCTCTTCTAATGATGATAAAGTGGCCGGCGTGGTCCTTTATAATGAAGGGCTTATCATCTTAACGGGATCATGGGATCTTAATGCCGCACATGTAGAGAAATACGTATCAGATGGTGGATCTACGATTGCGCCCAGGTGGAATGCGTACGCACGCAAAACATATCTAACTATTTCATCAAGCTATAGTTTGGATGTACAGGGTGTTCAAAAAACAAATATGATTACGATGTTCGCACATGCACAACCCGGCTTGTTAAATTATTCACCAAATCCAACGTATGCACAAAAAAGCGGCTCAACAGCTAGTGACAGCTCAACAACTTATGTAACATCTTCAGGAAAATATTCTGAAATTTCAAATATAGAATTGATTAATACAGTTAGCAGCTCATTCAGTGGTTACAATGAAACATTCAAAAAACAAACATTCATATCGAAAATAGGAATCTTTGATAAAAATAAAAATTTGATTGCCATAGCCAAACTTGCTACACCGGTTCGAAAACAAGAAGGTGATGATTATACATTTAAACTTAAGCTAGATTATTGATATAATTAAAGAATGATTTTAGGTTTAGATATTAGCACGAGCATAACTGGCGTAACAGTTATCGACAATGACGGAAAAGTTGTTTTTAATGAGGCTTGGGACTTTCGAAACAAAAAATATTTTCCAACACTTTTTCACAAAGGTCGCGAAATCAAAGAATTACTTAGACAGATTGATGATGAATTTAATATTTCTTCAGTTTTTATAGAACAGTCACTTCAATCATTTCGATCTGGATTTTCATCGGCAAAGACATTATCTACATTATCTCGTTTTAACGGCATTGTTTCGTGGCTATGTTATGAAGTGTTTGAACTACAGCCAGAATATGTTGCTGCGACGTCCGCAAGAAAAAAATGTGGCATCAAAATCCCAAAAGGTGTCAAAGCAAAACAAGTTGTTATACAATATGTTCTTGACAATGTACCATCTGTTCTTATAGAATATACTAAGCACGGCAATCCAAAACCGCACTGTTTTGATAAAGCAGATAGTTGGGTGATTGCAAAAGCAGGGTATTTATGTCAGATGGAAAAAAGCGCGTAATTTTAAGAAATGTTTTAGGATATTATAATCAAGCTGGAAATGAACTTCTCTTCGCTTGTCCAAAATGTGATCATCACAAAAATAAACTTTCAGTTAATATTGAGCGCGATGTATTCAAATGTTGGGTTTGCGAATATGCCGGCCATTCAGTCTATCGTTTAATTCGTCGTTATGGAAATTACGAACAGCGCAAAGAATGGGCTCAGTTTACACAACAAATTGATATTTCAACTTTTACAGAAGCTTTGCTACAAGATGATAAAATCGTTGAAGAAGAGCAGACTCTTGATTTACCAAAAGAATTTGTATCTCTCGCAAATAAAAATCTTCCAAAGACTTCTTTGTATCCTTTAAATTATTTGGAAAGTCGCGACGTCTATAGACAAGATATTATTAAATGGAAAATTGGATATTGTGACGACGGCGAATTTGGATCTCGCGTCATTGTTCCTTCTTTTGGTTTGGCCGGAAAAGCAAATTTCTTTATTGCCAGAAGCTATGGAGATGATTGGAGAAAATATAAAAATCCACAAGCCAGCAAAGATATCATTTTCAATGAGTTGTATCTTGACTTCGATGAAGATCTGATTTTGGTCGAGGGCGTTTTCGATGCGATTAAAGCAGGAGATAATGCTGTTCCAATTCTTGGTTCAACTTTGAGGGAACATTCAAAATTATTCCAAGAGATTGTGAAAAACGATACGCCAGTTTATATTGCTTTGGATCCGGATGTTGACAGAAAAACTTTGAAGATTATAAAACTTTTATTAGAGTATGATATTGAGGTTCACAAAGTTGATATTCTTCCATATAATGATGTCGGCGAAATGTCACGAGATCAATTTTTAGAGAGGAAAACAAAGGCAACATTTATCAAGTCTTATGACTATTTAATTAATGAATTACTTATGCGGGGGTGAACTGGTATCGACTGAATATTGAAAATATAATGTGCAAGGCTGTGTGAGTGCGGCACAGTAAAAACACTCAAACTTTTAAACGCCAACGATAACGTTGACTTTGAATACGCCCTAGCGGCGTAATCACGGGGTTGTAGTCGCCTTGTTAACCAAGACTACAAAATAGAGTTTTCAGTTTCTTTAAAAAACTGATGGTGCGCGGTGCGTTTAAGTTTGTCAGAGTTCATAAACTGACTAACCTTGTGAACGACAATATGTTGGAAATATTTAGGACCCGGGTTCGACTCCCGGCACTTCCACCAACTACTTAATATTAGAGGATTAATATGAAGATTACAAAGCAACGATTAAGAGAGATTATTAAAGAGGAATTTTCGGCAGTACTAAAAGAAATTTCCCCAGAAGACGCAGCATGGTGGGAAAAAGAAGCTTCTATGGCAGCTGCAGAAACAGATCCTTGTGGCGTACCGCCTGGCGATGATCAGGGTCTCTGGATGTGGGCAGAGTGCAAGTGCCGTGGTGTAGGCCGCAATCGTAAAGATCCGGCATATCTTAAATGTATGGAAGATCACGGAGTTTTTGGCCTATGAAAATTACAAAAGAACAATTAAGACAAATTATTAAAGAAGAGTTAAGTATGACTGAAGAATGGGTCAAAGATATATCATCAGATGCTTTTCACCACCGCCAAGGAAAAGGTGGGCCACCCGATCCTTTGGACAAAGTTGTTGATGATTCTAGAAGTCGGGCGCGAAGCTCACATGACGACTTCATTCGATCGGGTAAAATAAAACTTATCGATCAACTAATCGGCCGTTCAACGCGTTCTGATCTGGATCGAGCAGAGGCACTTCGTGATATGGCTGATGAACTAGAAGAGCAGCATCATGATGCATCCGCAGATTTAGGCGCATAAAGGAGACATATGCCATGAAAATTACAAAATCACAATTAAAACAAATTATTAAAGAAGAGCTAGCATTGGTTAAAGAAGGCGAGCGGATGTCTCTAGATCCGCATCACAGTCCAGGTACAGATTGGAAGAAGGGACGCCCAGAATATGAAGGCCCCACTGCTGAAGAGGAAACTCATCGAAATAGAGTTCAGCAAGGTTCCGAGGTTTTAAGCTCTTCGATGGCCTCTTTGGTTAGTGATGCATATAAATTGGCTGATGATATGGGCAGAGACGAGGCCAGAAAGATGTTTATAGCCGCTGGAGAAGAACTTCAAACTATGACTTCACCATCAGATAATCCTGCTACAAAACTTGTAATTGAGCAGCTTAAATTTTTGCTTCAGCCTGGTGTTCTTATGACAGAAATTGGTCAAGCGATGACAGCTTTTGATGAATAGGAGAATAATATGAAGATTACTAAACAAAAATTAAATCAAATTATTAATGAAGAAATTCAGCGATATCATATTTTAGAAGAAGCAAATCGTACTGTTTTGATTGAAAATAATAATCCAAATTTAAAAAAACTTTTGAAAGAACGTTTTGAAAAATTAGGTGAATATTATTTTGAAGCTATCAATAATGATGATAAAGAGTTAGCAAAAACTCTACAACAAGAGATGAATAAAATTTTTGAGGATTTAACAACGTAATGGGATAGTAGTAGAATTAATCTTTTATGCGTCAACATTTGCTTTAGGCTTGTTGTACACTAATTTATTAGAATGGATTTTACATAGATATATTTTACATGGTTTAGGTAAAAATAAAAAAAGCAGCTGGTCTTCGCGCCGGCACATACATCATAAAAAATCTAGACAAAATGATTTCTATGATGATGATTACAAGAAGAAAGGGTGGAACGAATCAACGAGCAGAGAGAAAAGTGGTTTGATATTTTTAATAATATTACACTTACCTATCCTCTTTGTATCAGCTGTATTTTATGTTGGAGTTTTAGCAGGTGCTTTTAGATACTATTATGTTCATAAGAAATCTCATTTAGATCCAGAATGGGCAAAGAAAAAAGTACCCTGGCACCACGATCATCATATGGGAAAAGATCAAGATGCCAATTGGGGAATTACAACAGAGTGGGTTGATCGAGTCGTCGGCACGCGAGTTAAATATCAAGATAGAAAACCGAGCCATCCGTTCATTATATCGCGATCGAATTCCCTTGACAAAGACGATAAGCGTTAGTATAATAGATTTGTATAAGTGGAGTTTATATGCGTTTTGCGCACATATCGGATACTCATATCCGAAATTTAAAATATCATAAAGAATATAGAGAGGTTTTTAGCCAATTATATAAAAGCCTTCGAGAACAGAAGCCAGATTATATAATTCACTGTGGGGATATCGCACATACGAAGACTCAAATTAGTCCCGAGTATGTTCAAATGTGTTCTGATTTCCTCAAGAATCTAGCAGATATAGCACCAACATATGTTATTCTCGGTAATCACGATGGCAACCTACGGAACTCAAGCCGCCAGGACGCTCTTACTCCTATCGTAAACGCATTACAACATCAGAGCCTATACCTACTACGAAATTCGGGAGAGATGCCTTTAAGGGATAATTTCTCGCTGAATGTGTTGTCTGTATTTGATGAAGACAATTGGCAGGATCCGTCTGATTCAAATCGTATAAACATTGCTTTATATCATGGATCAATCTCAAATTGTCAAACAGACTTGGGGTGGACAATGGAAAGGGGGGAAAATGATCTTGGCATTTTTAATAATTTTGACTATGGTTTTCTTGGGGACATACACAAAACCAATCAAATCTTGGACAAAGAAGGAAAGATACGTTATCCTGGCTCGACGATCCAACAGAATCACGGAGAAACAAGCGACAAAGGATATTTGATTTGGGATATTAAAGATAAAGAGAACTTTACTTGTGAGCATTTTGTTTTAAAAAATCCAAAACCTTTTATTACAATTCAATTGACGCCTCGCGGAAGAATTTCAAAGAAAGTTAAAGTTCAAAAAGGGGCGCGCCTCCGTCTCGTATCTGAAAATCATTTGCCGTTGGACATAATTCGTCGCGCAATTGATGTTGCAAAAACGCGCTTCAAACCAGAGGCTATTACATATTTAAATCGTGCGCAAGGTGATCGAATTAATATCGAGGATTTGACCAATTCATTAGTAAAAGAAGATTTGCGCGACATCAATGTTCAGGAGGAATTAATTGAAGAATATTTACAAGAGTATCAAGTCGATACCGAAACGACTCAAAAGATACTCAATCTTAATCGCATTTATAAAACAAGAGTCGAGGAAGAGGAAGAAATCTCGCGGAATATCAACTGGCGACTCAAGAAAATAGAATGGGATAATCTATTCAACTATGGTGAAAAAAACTCTATTAATTTTGAAAATTTAAACGGCATTGTTGGGATTTTTGGAAAGAACTTTTCTGGAAAATCCAGCATTGTCGATTCATTACTTTACACACTCTTTAATACAACATCAAAGAATAATCGTAAAAACCTCAATGTCATTAATCAAAATAAAGATTATTGTCGAGGTTACGTTGAAATCGGTATTGGAACAAAAACTTATAAAATTGAAAGAGTTAGCACAAAATATATTAAAAAGCTTCGAGGCAACGTAACGCAAGAGGCAAAAACTGATTTAGAGTTCAGCGTTTACGATAATGCCTTAGAAGAAGAAAAAAGCCTGAATGGTACTTCAAGAATTGAGACCGACAAGAATATTAAAAAAATCTTTGGCAGTCTTGAAGATTTTCTTTTAACTTCAATGGCATCACAGCTCGGCTCGCTTTCGTATATCGGTGAAGGTTCGACCCGCCGCAAAGAAATTCTCGCCAAATTTTTGGATCTTGAAGTCTTTGAACACAAGTTCAAAATGGCGAAAGACGAGGCTGGAGATATGAAAGTTTTGATTCGCCGAGACGACGATCGTGAATTTGATAAAGAAATAAAAGAAGCAGAAAAAATCTTTAATAAAAATAACATTAAACGAGAACAAAAAGATCTTGAATGTGTTGTTTTGAAAGAGAGTTTAACTGAAAAACAAAATGAGCTACAAGAAATTTCTCTAAAGTTAAAAGAGATTCCTGACGATATAATTGATATCAAAGATTTGATATCGAATATTGAGGAACGAACAAGATTGCTGAAAGAGTATGAACATAGTCAAGTTAACTTTTTAGCTCAAATTGATATAAAGGAAAAGCATGTTCTTGAAATAGAAGAGTTCTTGGAAGAATGCCCAGCTGACGAAATTAAAGAAAAACAAAAAGAGATTGAGCAAAGGGTTGAAAAAATTAAAGATTTGGAAAGTGACATACAGAGACTACAAGAGAAGATAGAAAGACAGAAGAAGAAAATTGATTTATTGGATGAAGTTCCTTGTGGTAATAAGTTTCCAACTTGTAGGTTTATTGAAGATGCCCACAAATCAAAACGTTTAATAAGTTCATCTGGCGTTTCACTGGAGGAGCTTTCTATTATAAAAAACAATACACAGGCAGAATTAAATGCTTTAAAACCAGAAGAAAATAAAAAAATATTAGAGGATTATGGATCTTTTCAGCATAAATTATCTGAATCAAAAGTTGATCTACAATTGTTGAATGTTGAAGTTGAAAAAAATAAAAACGAGTCTTTTAAAATTAAAACATACTTAATAGAACTTGAGAAACAAAGGGAATATTATGATCAAAACAAGAAACTTATTGAAAACTTGGAAACTTTACAAATCTCTGAAGAAGAAGTTGATGAAGAAGTTACCAAATTAAGCAAACAATATGATCGTTGTCAAAAACTTATTCTTAATTTATATAAAGAAGATGGAACGCTAGAAGAACGAGTTGAAAAGATTAAGCGGGATAAAGAAGATTATACAACATTATGTAATAATTTTTCTGCTTACGATTTGTTTATGAACTGTATGCATGCTAATGGAATTTCTTACGATATTATTAAAAAGCGCTTGCCGCTGATTAATGCTGAAATTTCAAAGGTTATTGCCAATATTGTTGACTTTGAAGTTTTTTTTGAAAATGAAGATAAAAAACTTGACATCTTAATTAAACATCCCGGCCACGATCCACGCCCAATTGAAATGGGCTCTGGCGCAGAAAAAACAATTGCGGCCATGGCCATTCGTCTTGCACTTTTAAATGTATCAACTTTACCAAAAGGTGATATTTTTGTTTTGGACGAGCCGGGTACAACTTTAGACGAAGAAAATATGGAAGGTTTCATTAGAATTTTAGATATGATTAAAACTCAATTCAAGACTGTGCTTCTTATTTCTCACTTAGATTCTTTGAAAGATACGGTTGATACACAAATTATAATTGAGAAAAGAAAAGGTTTTGCTTCAGTAAATCAATAAGTCTTTTCGGAATACTATTTATCAATGGAGACTTTAATAATGAGACGAGCAAAAGCATGGTTAGATAAAAATATTGAGAGATTCATTTCACGTAAATTTTTGGCATGGGTAACGGCCACATATTTGGTTTTGGCCGGCGGCGTAACAAGCGATGATTGGGTTGCTGTTACGTTGATGTATGTCGGCTCACAAGCTTTAGTTGATCTGGCTGCTAAATGGAAGCATGGATGAAAACAAAGTGTTAATGTGGAAAAAAGTTTGGATCTGGATTAAGCATCACTGGTATATTCCAGTAATTTTGGTGCTGGTGTTAGCCTGTATTTTTATTGGCAAGGGTGTCAAAAATAAATATTTTGATATTATGATGCAGTCTAGAGAAAACTATAAAAAAGAAATTGAAATCATTAACAAAAATAATGCCGAGGAAAGACAAAAAACACTAGATGCTATAGAGCGTCATCAAGAAAATCTTGTAAAAATTGAAAATGATTTTAACACCAAGATGAAAGAATTGCCAAAAAAAGAAAAAAAAGAAGTTGAAGCTATTGTCAAAAAATTTGATAATAATCCTGATAAAATGGCAAAGGAGATTGCTGATATTTTAGGGGCCAATAATGTTTAAAAAAATATTTACAATTTTTTTAATTATTTGTTTTCTTTGTGTAACGACAAGTGCCACAGCTCAAGAACTAGAAAATCAAGAAGGCAACATAACATCAATTTCTGTTGATGAGCCAGCACCATTTTCTGGCATTCTCTTGGATTCAATAGCCGGCGCAAAGTTTATAGCAAAAAGTAGATATTGTGGCATAGAGCTTGAATTAAAAATAAAAAAAGATTTTGAGGTTCAACTGGCGAATAAACAATTAGCAATTGATCTCCTACGAGTACAACATGATTCTTTAAAAAATATGCATAATCAATTATTGGTCCAGAAAGAAAAAGAAATCAATCAATTAAATGAAATTATTAAAGATGAGATAGACGATCATTCTCACTGGTGGTTTGCTGGTGGTATTATTGCGGGCATTGTATTATCAATTGGTATTTTCTACGCAGCAGTGGAGGTACAAAATTAGTGGCAACGTCAAGAGGGACAATAGCCACGTGGACACCGGCAAAATTAAGAAGAGCAGCCGAGACTATCGCCCAAGATCTGCCCGGTTTTGTGTCTTCTGCTGGTTTTGGCAATCGATCAACTATAGATACGACTACGGTTATTCCTGAAAATATTAATGCTGTTTTATATGGACCGATAACAATTTCAGAGGGTGCATCATTTACTATCTCAGCAGGCAGTAATTTAAAAATTAAAGACTTTTCTGATGCGTAAATATATTTAATATAGGAAAATAAATCATGAGTAATCTTTACGTAAATAATCTACACCCAGCCACTGGAAGCACGACCGGCTCGATAACAGCTCACACTACCATAAGTATTTCAGGATCTCTAGAAGTTTCTGGATCCACTGTTTTTTCCACATTGGGCGTTAGTTCATATATAACTGCTTCTTCGGGTATACGAATACCAGCCGATAAATATATTACTTTTGGCACAGGCAGCACTAATCGTATGGATGTCGCCACAGGCACCGGCATAACTATTTCTGGTAGTGGCGTTAGAGTTGATTCATCGGCGAATATTTCTCTTGATGCCTCTGGTGGATCTGTTGTCTTTCAGAAAGATAATGTTGATCTATTATCCATTGCATCTGGATCCACTGGACCTCAATTGGGTGCTCAAATAGCTGGCGCTGATCTTCGATTTTTAACAGCCGGCGCAAACGTTGCAGCTAAAGTTGACTCAACCAATGATGGTTTTGGAATGTACAGGAAAGTGATTCTGGGTGGTGACGGAACTGCGTTAACGATATCTGGTTCCGCAGTACCCACAACGACTCCCACTAGTATTATTCATTGTACAGCTAGTGTAGATAATATTTGCACTTTAGCTGACTCATCTCTACATGGTCAACTTAAGGTTGTTCTCGGTCTCAAAAGTTCTAGCGGCGACCCTAAACTAATTTTTAATAATCCAGCTGGCAGTGTAACAAAAACTTTTACAAACGCCACGGGGATCATATTATATAGTGTTCAAACTGGTGGGAGTACTTATAAGTGGATCCCTCTGGGAGATACAAGTTGATTAAACTTAACATTTTATAATTAATGTTATAAAGTATAGGTTCAACCGAGCCCTCGTGCTTTTTGAACTAATTACTATATGGACAAAGATTGGAACCACATAGCAAAAATTGAAAAAGCCATTAATCAAAAATATGGCGAAGACGCAACTATAAATCCAAATTCAAATTGGTCCAAAGACAAAGAAAAAGAGTACCTTGAGCAACTAAAAGAACTGGATGCGTCTCAATGTGTGCTCGAAGAGCAACAAGAGAAGGTTGAGGTTGATGGATTTTTAGTTAACAAAAAACTACTTACTAGAGAAATTAGCATTTTAGTTTGCCCAGTTTGTATAAAAAGACTAAAAACAGTTAAAGACGATATATATTATAATAAATTTGAATGTTGCCAAAGATGTTTTATAAATTACGTCGAAGGCCGCGAAGACCGATGGCTGAAAGGCTGGAGACCAGGAGAAAATAAATGTCACAATTAGATTTAGATGTTGTAAAAGGATTGATGCAGGCAGCTGCAGATTCATATGATGGTGCGCTAGATGATAAAGGTGAGCCAGTTAAGGTCGGCCTGAAAAGAGAAGAGGGCCATCCCGTTCTAGATTCAAGAGTAATGGATGGTTTTAAGTGTCGTATCGATGGAACCAAGCTGCTTGTAACATATCAATCCGATTGTCGTCTCAAAGATGTATATGCTACAAATTTTGAAAACGATATTGAATCAACATTTAAAGATATTGCGAAGTATCTTCGTAAAAGATATAAACAAATTACTGGAAAAACTATTTCTCTAACTGCCGAAGGTGAAGCTGATGCTATGGTACAGTCAACAAGCCGCGTTCGAGTTTTTGTTACAGCGAATAAAGTTTTTAAAATTGGAAATTTGAAAGACATTACTGATCGTCTTGAGCCGAGCGAGAATACACTAGATACAAAGTTTAAAAAATTCCTTGGCAAAGGATAGTGCCCTACAAACCCACCAGAGACCAGATTTTAAAAGAAATTGTAAAATCTGGTAAAGATCCTGTATACTTTATTAATAGTTATGCTAGGATATCACACCCACAACACGGCTTAATACCCTTTAACACTTATGATTTTCAGACGCAACTAGTTAGAGACTTTACTGATTATCGCTTTAATGTAATTTTAAAAGCGCGCCAGCTTGGCATTTCAACAATCACTGCTGCTTACGTTGCCTGGATAATGCTTTTCCATAAAGAAAAGAACGTTCTTGTTATTGCGACACAGTTTAAGACTGCTTCAAATCTTGTTAAAAAAGTTAAAGCGATTCATAAAAATCTACCAGATTGGCTTCGCATTTCTGAAATATCAATTGACAATAGGACTTCTTTCGAATTAACAAACGGCTCACAAATCAAAGCCACCTCAACATCAACAGACGCCGGCCGCTCAGAAGCATTATCGCTACTTGTAATTGACGAGGCCGCACATATTGAAGGTCTTGGAGAATTGTGGACCGGCTTATATCCTACTTTATCTACTGGAGGACGCTGTATCGCCTTGTCCACACCAAATGGTGTAGGTAACTGGTTTCACCAAACTTGTGTTGATGCCGAACAAGAAAATAATGATTTTTATTTGACATCTTTAAAGTGGGATGTTCATCCAGATCGTGATCAAGGTTGGTTTGAAAATGAGACCAAAAATATGTCACGACGTCAAATAGCACAGGAGCTAGAATGTAGTTTTAATATGTCTGGCGAAACTGTTTTTCACGCAGATGATATGAAAATTATTGAGGGTGGCCTACGAGAACCAGAATATAAAACTGGCTTTGATCGTAATTTTTGGGTTTGGGAGAAGTATCAGCCAGATTCAACGTATCTTTTATCTGCAGATGTGGCCCGCGGAGACGGCAAAGATTATTCAACATTTTTAATATTTAAAATTGAAACGATGGAAATTGTTGGAGAATATCAGGGAAAAGCGACGCCAGATTTATTTGCCAATATGTTAAATGAAGTTGGAAAGGAATATGGCAACTGTATGGTTGTTGTCGAAAACAACACAGTTGGCTGGACAGTTCTTGATAAACTTCAAGAATTTAGTTATCCAAATATATTTTACTCATATAAATCTAGTCATGAATATGTTGACCCTCTGATTGGCGAAAGAGCCAACAATGCCGTTATGGGATTTTCGATGACTTCAAAAACACGTCCCCTGGTTATCGCCAAGTTGGAAGAATTCATTAGAAATAAACTAATTACGATGTATTCAATAAGAACCTATAATGAAATGAAGACATTTATTTGGCACAATAGCAAGCCGCAAGCAATGCGCGGATATAATGATGACCTGGTTATGGCTTTTGCGATTGGTTGTTGGGTTAAAGATATTGCGTTTGAGGTAAATCAAAGGGACATGGAATATAAAAAAGCTTTCTTAAACTGTATGAAAAAATCTGATACAATTATCAACACTACAGTTCCAGGTATGCGTGGCCATAAATATGTTAAGAAAGATGATGAAAAACAAAATTATGCTGATCATGTTTGGTTGCTGAAAGGATAATTATATAGATGGCTAATAGAAATACAAATCCAAGAAATCCACAACATGGATTATTTAGAAAGTTAACCAAGCTTTTATCTGGTCCCTTAACGACGTATAGACAGCAAACTACGAGACATCCTCGACGATTACATTTAGACAATTATGCCAATACGTTTAAGTCTGCCAGCGGCCAAACATTTAAAAAAACAGAATATGGGCAAAAGGGTAACTTTGCAGCAAACTTTATGTCTAATCAAAATCGAACTGATCGATATATTGATTTTGACCAAATGGAATATATGCCCGAGATTGCTTCTGCCTTGGATATTTATGCAGATGAAATTACAACTTCAACTGAATTAACACCACTATTAAATATAGTAACTCACGATGAAGAAATTAAAATAGAATTAGAAAATTTATATCACAATATTTTAAATATTGAATTTAATATTTTTGGATGGGCCAGGTCTCTTTGTAAATTTGGTGATTTTTTTCTATATTTGGATATAGACGAAAAAGACGGAATCCAGTATGCCATTGGACTTCCTTCACAAGAAGTGGAACGTTTAGAGGGGGAAGATGAAGATAATCCCAAATATGTTCAATACCAATGGAATTCAGCCGGCCTTACATTAGAAAATTGGCAGGTTGCACATTTTAGAATTTTAGGAAATGATAAATATGCTCCATATGGAACATCAGTTCTGGAGCCTGCTCGTAGAGTTTGGCGCCAGTTAACACTTTTGGAAGATGCTATGATGGCATATCGCATTGTAAGATCGCCTGAAAGAAGAGTTTTTTATATTGATGTAGGTAATATCCCCCCACAGGATGTTGAACAATATGTACAGCGTGTTATGACACAAATGAAAAGAAATCAAATAGTCAATGCTGATAGCGGCCGCGTCGACCTACGTTATAACCCGATGTCAATCGAAGAAGATTATTTTATTCCTGTAAGGGGCGGAGAATCAACAAAGGTTGAAAGTTTGCCTGGAGGTACATTTACTGGCGACATTGATGATGTTAAATATCTTAGAGATAAATTATTCAGCGCACTTAAAATTCCACCCTCTTATCTAACAAATTCTGAGGGGGCCGATGAAGATAAAACAACTTTAGCACAAAAAGATATTAGGTTTGCCAGAACAGTACAGCGCTTACAACGATCAGTTATTTCAGAGTTAGAAAAGATAGCAGTTGTACATTTGTTTACAAGAGGATATCGTGGTAAAGATCTAACTTCTTTTAAACTTCGTTTAAACAATCCTTCTAAATTAGCACAACTTCAGGAATTAGAACATTGGCGAACTAAGTTTGAAGTTGCGTCTGGGGCCACAGAAGGCTTTTTCAGTAAGCGCTGGCTTGCGGAACACATATTCAATGTCTCGGCAGAAGAGATGTCTAGAATTCAAAGAGAGATGTTCCATGACAAGAGATTGGTTGCTGATCTAGAAAAAGCAGCAGAAGATGTAACAGCCGAAGGTGTCGAAGGCGGCATGGCCGGCCTAGGCGGCGGTGAAGAATTTGGCGGTGAAGAGTTTGGTGGTGAAGAGTTTGGTGGTGAAGAATTTGGTGGCGAAGAAGCCGCCGCCGAAGAACCCGCCGGCGAAGAGGCCGGCGGTGAGGAGGAAAGCGCGCTCTTAGCTGCTCCGAAGCGTGATGTTAAAAAAGAAAATGGCAAAACGTATACTACAACCTCGAAATCTCACGGATGGTATGAGCCGCGATCTAATAAAGGCGGTGATAGAAGAGATATGGGCGCCCGAAAAAGACACATGAAAGGTCTTTGGGCTGATGAGCACAAAGGTTCTTCGAGAAGAAAGATGTTTCCTGGAATAGAAATTAATCGTCTTGCGCATGGTGTTACTGAAAATCTTGATTCTACTTATAATGATGAAGAGAGAAAATTATTTGAGACCAACACCGATATCAAAAATCTAATAGCGCTTCTGGAGTCGAAGTATGACGAAACATAAACATAATAAAAAAAGAAATACAGCGTTTTTATTTGAAATTCTTGTACGCGAATTAACAGTTGTTTCATTGAAGGCCGATGAATCTCGCAAAAAAACAATTATTAAAATCTTAAAAGAATTTTTTAATAAAAAAAGTATTTTAAATACTGAACTAGAGCTTTACAAAAACTTAACGTCGACCGCTGACTTGAATAATGAATTTGCTAATAAGGTCTTACATGAGACGAAAATCCGTCATCAAAGTCTGAATAGAAAAGATATCTTTAATGCTCAGACAAAATTGATAAAAAAAATTAATAAGGATTTAGGAAAAGATATTTTCGAACATTTTATTTCTGAATATAAAAGTCTGGCAACTGCGTATCAAGTGTTACACGAAAATGTAAGCGTGAAAGAGCAGATTAAATTAGAAGATTGTATACTAGAAAGGATCCAGGCTTCTTCCGAAATTCTTAAAAAACAAAAATATAAGCCGACAAGCAAGCTAGCATTTAAAACTTTTTATAATAAATTTAATGAAACATATGAAGATGTATTGCTCCAAGAGCAAAAAGATTTAATTAAACATTATGTTTCTTCTTGTGAAACAGATGATTTAGAATTCAAAGTATTCTTAAATGAAGAAATTGCAAGATTAAAGAAAGATTTGCTTAATATAACAGAAGGCAATAATAGCCCATTGATTTTGGATAAAAAAAATCAGATAATAGATGTTTTAAATTCTTTTTCAAAAAAGAAAATTAATAGAAATATTCTAGAGAAAGTGTTAAAAATACAACAACTAACAAAAGAGATTTCAACCAATGTCAATTAATATTAAATTAGGTGCGAAAGAGCCGCCGATCAAAATAATAATTAAACAAAACAAGATTGAAGAAACAATTGAACTTAAGGCACGAAAAAGTTTGGCCGGCGATATTTTGATCTATGACCACGATGACATTGATATTGTTATTATGCCTTCGAAAAACAAGATTTTGACCTTTGCTAAAGAATATTATGGTGATCATGTGTACGAAGCACAAAATAGATTATTTACATTTTTAAGAAAACGAGGGGTTATCGACTATAATTCCATCCAGGGTGGAAATATTTTTAATTCTATGGAAGCCAAAATACAAGAATCTAAAATGTATAATGGGGTGCAACATAGTTTGTTGGCTATTTCAAGATTTATAGAAAAAGAACGTCCATTGATGGACTTTGAACGTGCTTTCGATAAACAAGAAGAAGATCGTCTAAATGAGCCGCCTCCAGGTGAATACACAGAATTTGATCCGGAACAGTATCATTCAGAGAAGAAGGGCTCAATCAACCCGGGCCATATGCCTTATGGCTTACAAACAGCCGCAGTGTACCGTTTAGAGGAATAATGGAAACTTTACATTTTATTCTTTGTTCCTACGGGTTAACTTTTTTATTGGCATATGGTTCAATTTTTAATTTTATTCGACCCACAAAGGGTAAGTTAGGAGATTTATTTCACTGTCCTCTTTGCCTAGGCTTTTGGATTGGTATATTTTTATGGGCTATGAATGGTCAAACTGAACTATTTAGTTTTGATTATAGTTTGTTTACAGCATTTTTGTGCGGCTGCTTGTCTGCCGGAACTTCGTACTTTTTTAGTATGTTGTTGAAAGACTTTGGATTAAATTTAAACGTGAGGCTAGAAAATGAAAAAACGTAATATTCCAGAAACTAGAAGATGCTGCTCAGGCAGCTATATCGTGCGAGGGTGAGCCTCGCTTTAATTTATTTTTTAAAAAGGAGAAGATAAAATGGCAGACGAGAAAGACGGCAAAAAGAATACAGGTCATGGACCTGGAAAAGTAGTTAAACCTGGTGCGAATATTGCACCGAGAAGTTGGTGGATTGGCAAAGGCGGCAGCACCGGCGGCGGCGACAAAAAAAATAAGAAATAACTAAATGTCAAAACAGCTTTTACAAGAATACTTTGAACTTTGTCCTGATGGACAATGTGCTTTTGATATCTTAACAGAATCGGAAAGAAAGCGCGTTGCCAATGATGGAGCAGTTTATCTTGTGGGAGTGTGTCAAAAAGCTGGCACAAAAAATGGCAATGGCAGGATTTATAAAAAAGAAACCCTGCAGAGAGAAGTTGAAAACTATCAAAAAGCAATTAGAGAAAGAAGATCACTTGGAGAGTTAGATCATCCAGATGATAGTGTTATTAATCTTAAGAATGCTGCGCACATTGTAGCAAAAATGTGGTGGGATGGTGACAATGTTATGGGAAAGATTGAAGTACTTGGCACACCTTCCGGTCGTATTCTCAAGGATTTAATTAAAGCCGGCGTAAAGCTGGGTATTTCTTCCCGAGGCCTTGGAACTGTAAAGGAATCACAGGGTTATGTAATGGTTGAAGATGATTTTCAATTAATTTGTTTTGATATCGTTTCGGAACCTTCGACACCTGGAGCCTATTTAAAATCAGGGGGCGCTATTTCTATTTCGACTCCACAAATAGATGCGGGCATTAATTCTTATTTAAATGAAAATAAAGAAAAAACGAGCTTGGATAATCTTATTCAAGATATCTTAAAGGATTAAGAAATATGAAAGTAACAAGAGAACATTTACAGCAAATCATCAGAGAAGAAATAGCAAAGCTTGACGAAATCGGCAACGGCATGCCCATCGACCCGGGTCCCAAGCCGGCCCCGTCGACCGAGACGCCGCACTCTGGTGACCCCGGGTCGACAGATCTGCCGATGAAACGCGACAAAGAGCCTGAAGAAGGCGAAGAACTTGAAGAGGGTGGCCTAGGCGATTTTTCACAAAAAGAGATGGAAAAGGAGCGCTATGGTTGGGAATCGAAATCTGCGCGAGGCACCCCAAAGTACGGTGCTTCTGGTCTTAGTAGACAAAGTCGTTTAGGCAGTTTATACGAGCCAGAAAAAAAGACCCGAAGGAAAGAACGAAAGTTTCGCTGGGATGAGAATAAAAAACTCACCAAAGAGTCTTTAAGGAATATGATCGAAGATGAAATTAAAAAAATTGTAAGATCAGGAAACTAAATGATGAAAATTATGAAGACAAAATTAAAAGAATTAGTTAAAGATCTTCAAATTTTAAATGAACGTCCGTTGGCTCCCAGAGCACGAGGAGGTTTAAGACATCAGGCTGCACTTGGAAAAGAGCTGGATGCTTGGATGAGAAAACCTTTGAGAAGCTTGCCAGTTCCACCGATTGCTGGCTTATCTGATGCTGCTAAAGAATTGATCGATAAGGGCCAGAAGGATGGCACAGAACGAGATGATATGGCAGTCCAAGCCGCCGGCGGCGGCATTGTTCCGTTCTCAAATCTCAAGGCGTCACAAAATGAAGTCGGAGCTGCCCAATCTTTAAGAAACACAATGGCAGGAATTGATGGAATGGCATGGGATGGTATTGACTGGGGAGATGTCAATTGGTTAATTGAAAAAATGCGCGAGAAATCACCGGTATTTGACTTTAAAAATCCTATTATCATAGCTCAAACCTCTGATGGAAATGTTGTACTAGACGGACATCATCGTTGGTCACAAGCCATGATGATCAACCCAAACGGAAAAATCAATACAGTTGGATTTAAGACAGATTTATCTTCTGATGACATGCTCCAGGCGCTACATTTGGGAATATATGCTGTCGCCGGCCAAGCTGATACAAAAAAGGCAAAGGGAGGCAATTTATTTACCGATGGAGCGGGCCAGATTCGACAGTATTTAGGCGCGTCAGAAAGAAAAGTCAACCCACAAACACTTCAGCCAGATCCTAAAGGTGTGGCACCCTATGTTGCTGCCCTCATGAAAATAAAGGGTATTAAAGAGGTAGAGAAAGGGGTTGATTATGCCGAGGCATATGCTAAAAATGCGATTAAAAAAACTGCTGCTTCACAAGTTGAAGGGGCCCCCTCTAGAACAAAAATGCCACAAGCAGATCCGGAAGTTAATCCTGGTGCTACTCCCGATAAAGTTGCGGCTGCTTTGAAGGCCGGCGGTGTGAATTATGCTGGACCTTTTACAACTGGGGATACCAGCGCTGCTGGTGGTGACGAGCCAGAAGAAGAACGAGCGCTCACCGAATCAAAAATTTATAAACGCTGGAAGATATTAGCGGGCTAACAATGAAAAGAAGTGAACTTAAAAAGATCTTAAAGCCCCTTATCGAAGAATGTATTAAAGAATGTATCTTCGAAAAGGGCGTACTATCTGGAATCATTACAGAAGTCGCTAAAGGAATGGCCAATCAACAAATTATTACTGAGAGCCTGACTGTTCGAAGTAATAAAAGTGCTCCAGATTCAGAAGAGTTGCAGAAAAAGGCTGCCGCGCTCGAAAAACAAAGACAAGAAAAAATCAAGAGATTAAATGAAACAATGTCTTTCGGCGGCGTAGATGTATTTGAAGGCACGCAAGAGGTTATTCCGGAAAGCAATCAACATACGGCATTATCTGGAGTTTCTCCCCACGATGCGGGCGTTGATATATCGGGAATCATGAATATTGCTAATGGTAAGTGGAAAGATTTAATCTAAAGGATAAAGATGGCCAAGAAAAGTGTTAATGTTAGTATAGATCTAAGACAAGTTAAAGGGGATCCGTATCGCCTAATTAAAAGATTTATGAAAAAAGTTAAAAAAGAACGCATACTTGAAGACTATTTAGATAGAAGATTCTACGAAAAACCTTCAACAAAAAGAAGAAAAGAAAAAGCAAAAAAACTGCGCAACGCAAGAAAGGCCGAGGCAGAAAGAAATAAGAAACTAAATATAAGGTAGGAGAATAAAATGGCACAATTTGGCACAGATGCAAATTCCCCAATACGAGCGGGCACTGTTGGCGTTGGTTTAAATCACGTAGGCTCATATCAATCTTCGGGTACTCCGTGGATGACCGCATCATTTATAAACTCAGAAATTCTGTCTGGCTCGGTCCGAACATTCCATTTTCCTCGTGTAGCTAAAAAGATTACAGTCCAGGCTATACCGAACTCATGGGTTACAGCCAACGGCAATGGGTCAAAACTTTATACATCCGATCCGATACATTTTTTCTTTGGCGAGCCAATAACTGTTGACGGAACCTCCAAAATTGGCGACGATACTTTTATTACAAACCCAAATTCTTCAAGATATACAGCCGACGCGCATGCTCCTCCGACCCAATATTCACAAGGTCATATATTTACAGTTACTTTTGCATCTTCTTCGGGCGGAGGCTTCGAAACAGCAGGTAATACTTTTACTACCACAGTGAGAACTAATCACATCAATGTCGCCGTCATCGCAGGTGGCACCGCAGCAACGGCATCCTTCCAAATATTCGCTGAATTAACAAACATCCCATCAACTCGAATGCCTGGTGATTATATTTCTGGCTCTGGTGTAAATACTTTATAAAGTGATTTTGTCATTTAAAGGATATATATACTATTTATTCTAGAAACTTAAGCTTAAGGAGTTTATAAATGTCAAATTTGCTTGATCAAGCTATTATTGACGCGGAGGCTTTAAAAGAAGTTGCTTTGCGTAATGCAGAAGCAACAGTATTAGATAAATTTTCAGATCAAATTAAAGAAGCCGTCCAGCAAATCTTAGAAGTCGAAGAAGATGTTTTTGGAGACGTCGAAGATGAAAGCATTGAGGGTCAAGAATTTGGTGCTCTCGAAGCAGAAGAAGATCCCGAAGATCCCGAAGTCGACCTTCCGCTAGCAAATGCCGAAGGTCTAGAATTATGTGCGTGTCCGGACGAAACACAGACAGTACATATTGATTTACAGAGTTTAGAGTCTGATTTGGAGGCAGGAGAAGAGCCTGGCACCTTAGAGGATACTGAACTAATGGGGGACGAAGAAGGGCCCCTGGAAACAATTCCAGAAAACCTAGAGCTTGATGAAGGCTTTTTAAAAGAAATGTCAAACAAAGATACATATACGGAAATGACATTGGAAGAAGATTTATTGGACGAACTAGCGCAGATGGTCGAGGCTTCTGAGGGTGACCCGTCGACGATGCTCCCCGGGCTCGATTATGATCCCATTGAAAACCCCATCCCGGGCCTGGATCAACCCATGGCCGTCCCCGTCAAGGACTTGCCGACCCGGGACGTCGGTGATCCAAGGCCCGGCCCGACTACCCAGCCGGCGGCGAAGTCGTACCCCAAGGCCCCAAAGGGGATCCCGTCGAAGACTGCGCCGTCCACGCCGCCCATAAAGGGCTCGGGCTGGAAACGCGACGTGGTTGATGAAAATGGTGAATCCTTAGAGATTAATGAAGAAGATTTAAACGAAGTTGTTGAAGAGGCCCTAACGGTTGATGTAGATATAAAAACGCTTCAATCGGGTTGGGGCACGCCACCGGAATCTGTTTTTCGATTGGCAGAAGAAGAACTTTTGGCAATGCTTCAGGATTCAAAAGTTCGTGAAGAGTGGGATGCTAAAAGAAAGGCTCTTAAAAATCTTGAAGAATCGAGCAACAAATTACAGACAGATGTTAATAAATTGACATCTGATAAAAAAGAATTACTTGGTGTTACAAACAGATTGAAGGATAAATTAAGTGAATCCAATCTTGCGAATGCCAAACTATTATATACAAACAAAGTTTTGATGAGCGACTCTCTGAATGAGCGACAAAAAAATAAAATTGTCGAAGCCTTATCTAACTCTGAAAGTGTTGAAGAAGCTAAAATAATTTATGAAACACTTCAAAGCGCAACGGGCAGCACCATTAAGAATAATAAGCCAGAATCGTTGAGCGAAGCAATGAATAAGACTACTTCAACATTGATCCTTTCTCATCGCAACCGCGACAGAGAAAACAAAACAATCCAAAATGATTCATCTATTGATAGATGGAAAATTTTGGCTGGCTTAAATAAAAAATAATATAAGGAGATTTTAACATGTCAGTTTTAAAAAAATTAACAGAAGGCATCGTTGACAGATCCCTTGCTAAAGAAGGTGCTGCCATCATTGAAAAATGGGAGCGCACCGGTCTTTTAGAGGGTCTTAATACGGACAGTGCCAAAAATGGAATGGCTCGCTTGCTCGAAAACCAGGCGGCTCAATTACTTAAAGAGGCCTCTTCAATGGGCGGCGCCGACGTTCAAGGTTTCGCAGCAGTTGCGTTTCCTCTCGTCCGCAGAGTTTTCGGTGGTTTGATCGCAAACGATCTCGTTTCGGTTCAGCCGATGAGCCTCCCGTCAGGCCTCATTTTCTTCATGGACTTTACTTTTAACGAACAACGGTCGGGTCTAGATGCTGGTGAGTCACTTTACGGCGGTGGCGTGGTTGGCAGTGAGTTAACTGGTGGCGTGACCGACATTACAGAAGACGGCGGTGGTTTTTATAACCTCCAAACTGGTTATACTTCGCCGACAGGATCGGTCGCTGTCGCCGCGCCCGGTTTGACGGCGTCGGCCGGCCAGTCTGCCTGGGCTCCGATAACAGCTAGTACTACGATGGCGGACCTGGCCAACCTTAATGGTACTACGGCTGGTGCCGCTCAGCTGGCTTCTCTTCGTTGGGATCCGGATACTCTTGCTGATAGTACTAATACTTATCTGCAGATTACAATGAGTGTGCCCGGTAGTGATGATTATTCTTCTGATGGTAATAATTCTGGTCCGCTTAATCGCAAGAACTTAATTGCTATTTCGGCTTCGGCAATTAATGGCTTCGTCTTAGATGCCGCCGAAGACCCGCCCGCCTCCACGACCATTCAGCTTGTTCGTCGTTTGACTAAACTTGTTACCGTCAGCGGAACTGAAAGATTGGTTGTTACTCTGGCTGGTCCTGCAGCTACCTTTGATGCTGTTTCTGGTACAATTGCTTTGACTTATCCCGTTGCTGATGATTACGATCAAGCTTCTGCTGTTGGCGCCGTCGTTGGCGATATCTTCCCCTTGGAGGGTGCTGGCAATGTTCCTGATAATGAGTTTGATGGAAATGTTAAGAATACCATTCCCGAGATTGATATCAAAGTCGACAGTATTGCTGTTACGGCGATGACCAAGAAACTGAAGGCCAAGTGGTCTCCGGAATTAGGTCAAGACCTAAATGCTTATCATAACCTTGATGCCGAGGTTGAGCTTACTCAGATTCTTTCTGAGCAGATCGCTCTTGAGATTGACCGCGAAATCGTTAACGATCTTATTCAGGGTGCTACAGCTGGTACATACTACTGGTCGCGCTCCCCGGGACTTTTCGTTAATCGTACAACTGGTCTAGAAGTTGGTGCTAGCGCAGCTGCTCCTGACTTCACTGGTACGGTCAGCGAATGGTATGAGACTCTTGTCGAGACCGTTAATGACGTAAGCGCTCAGATCCACAGAAAGACTCTACGTGGTGGAGCTAACTTCTTGGTGACCTCACCTGAAGTTGCTAACATCCTTGAGTTTACTGCTGGTTTCCGTGCTAACGTTACAGCTGATGCTGATCGTGGTACTGTTGGTGCTGTCAACGTTGGATCCATTTCCAAGAAATGGGACCTCTGGGTTGATCCGTACTTCCCGCGTAACTTGGTTCTTGTCGGCCGTAAGGGTGGCAGTTTCCTCGAAACGGGTTATGTATATGCCCCGTACGTACCTCTCCAGGTCACTCCGACAATCTTCGGTACCGAAGACTTCGTGCCCCGTAAGGGCGTGATGACTCGTTACGCTAAGAAGATGGTCCGACCTGATATGTATGGCCTTGTTGTTGTCCGCGGACTCCTTGGTGAGTCTGGCACCGGCTAATAACAATTAGCGTAGTTTGATATGCCCCGGTTTCTTTCGAGAGATCGGGGTTTTTTTATAAAAATTGAGAGCATGCCCACATCGAAGACTACTTATTAGTGTGAGGAACAAGGGAGGGATTAGTTAATGGCCAAAAAAATCGGTACTCTAAGAATACGAGCACTAATAGAAGCAGTAGTACAAGATATCTTAATACAAGCAAATATTAGGCCAACCAGTAACGGCGCCGCAAATTTAGGATCACGCGATAACAGATTTGCGAATATATACACACAAGATTTACAACTAAAGAATGATAGAGGTGATTGGACAATTGTAGAGGAAAGTAATTATTTGTCTATAAAGAATAATCAGAATGGAAAACTTTATAAATTTGTTTTAGAGGAAATAGAAGAAGGAGAAGAAGATGCCGATTAACGTATCATCGTCAGCAGGCGAAACAACAATTAGTGGTAGTCAGACTACTGTTAGCGGATCCGAAGGAGAGACAACTTATGGTGCCTCTTCAATTTCGGGCTCAAGCGGAACAAGCCTGTCAGGATCTCAATTTCCCGTAGCTTCGACTGGTTCTTGTAACATAAATACACTGGGCACAATGACAATACAGACAGATGGAAATTGTCAAAGATTTTATATTTGTATGTCTGGATCTGGTGGTTATGCTTGGACTTTTGTAACTGGCTCTCAAGGCTGCGCTGGGTCAGCTTAGATTTAGATTCAACTTTTATTATTATAGTATACCCCGCCTTGGTTTTCCTTGGCGGGGTTTTTTTATGAAAACTCAATTGGTCAATTTTTTTTCGCAGTCAATTTTTGAGATTTTTGTTTTATAATCAACTATTTATAAGGAAATAGGAGGCCTATTATCATGGGTAGAAAGAAGAAAAGACTTAGATTATTAGCGAGACAAGCAGCTGCAGCAACGCCAGTTGTTGAAGAAGCTCCAGTTGTCGCAGCGCCACCGGCACCTCCAAAAAAAACTGTCGAGACCCCTGTAAAAAAGGCCCCTGTAAAAAAGGCCCCTGTAAAAAAGGATCTTTCAAGATCTGTGGCCGAGAAAACAACTAAAAAAGTTTGATACTCCCAGCAGATACTATTTATATTAGTAATCCACGGAGAACAAATGAATGGCTGTACCTACATTAACGCCGACGTCAACAACACCAGCTATAACATTACCGGAGACGGGATCTTTAACTTCAGCTGCCAGTGCTGCTAATTATCCGTATGGCATATATGTAGAAAATACAGATTTCGTTTCTGGAGCCGCCGAACAAGTTAATTATACTTATCGAAAGCTTGGTGGCGATGTCCTAAACGTTGAATTAACGCAAAAAAACGTTTTTGCGGCCTATGAAGAGGCTGTTTTAGAGTATTCATATCTAGTCAATATACACCAGGCTAAAAATGCGATTGGATCGGTTCTTGGTGCTATTACTGGCACATTTGATCATGATGGCGAAATAAAAGAAACTTCTGTTGCTGCGTTAAGCGCCAGTTTAAAATATCCTAAATTTGATTTTGGCTACGCAAGACAAATTGCCGACAAAACAGCAACAGAAGTTGGTATTGGCGGCACAGAGCCAATTTATTCTGGCTCATTTGCAATTGTAAGTGGTCAGCAAGATTATGATTTACAAGAAATTATAGCTTCGTCTTCAGCCAACGATGCCAGCTCTTCATTCTATGGAAAAGTAGGAACAAATAGGGTAACAGTTCGTCGAGTTTTTTATAAAACACCACACGCGATGTGGAGATTTTTCGGCTATTATGGCGGAATTAACGCAATTGGTAATATGTCGACATACGGCATGTACGCCGATGATTCTACTTTTGAAGTTATTCCACCGTGGCAAAACAAACTTCAATCTATGGCGTACGAAGACGCAATTTATACAAGAAATTCTCATTATTCTTATGAGATTAAGAGTAATAAAATAAGAGTCTTTCCGCGTCCAGGCGATTATTCTCCTAAAAAGATGTATGTTGATTTTACAATCAAGAGTGATCCATGGACGGAAGCTACCGGTAGTGTGGATACTGGAGTTAATGGAATCAATAATATGAATACATTGCCTTTTGCAAATATTCCATACCAAAACATTAATTCAATTGGTAAACAGTGGATTCGACGCTTTGCTTTTTCTTTGGCCAAGGAGATATTGGCGCAAATAAGAGGTAAATTTACGACAATTCCGATACCAGGAGAATCAGTCACGTTGAATGCTTCTGAATTGGCCGCTCAAGCTAAAGAAGAGCAAGATAAGCTGAGAGAAGAGCTTAAAACTATATTGGCCGAAATAACGTATAGTAAAATTGTGGAAGACCAGGCTACTATGGCCCAATCGACCAATAATATGCTAAAGACTATACCATATGGCGTATATGTGGGGTGATGTAAGTGTCAGATAGTAATAAATGGTCACAACCCGCAGATCCACCCCCGCCTTTATTTTTAAACAAAAAAGAGCGTGATCTTGTAAAGCAGGTTAACGATGAATTAGTTGAGCGAATTATTGGTCAACAAGTTTTGTATTATGCGATTGATGTTACAACAACGGATTATCATTCTTTATATGGTGAAGCGATAGAAAAAACATTTTTACCACCGGTTAGGGTATTTGCTTTGGTTGATTGGGAAGGATTACAAACGACAACTGATAAATACGGATTGGATGTCATTACGACGATAAATATTCATTTTCACAAAAGAAGATTAACAGAAGATCAAGATATATTTATTCGAGAAGGTGATTTTGTTTTATATGGTAAATTTTATTATGAAATTGTTACTTTAAATGAACCTAAACAATTATTTGGACAAGCTGATCATAGATTTGAAATTACCGCTAAATGTGTGAGAGCGAGAAAGGGACTTTTTGATGGTAGATAGAAGAAAAGATATTGATTATTCTTATACGGAAGTAGAAAAGCCTGATAGGGTAGAAGAGCAGATATTTATGCCTTCGACTTTGGAAAATATTGATTTTTCTGTTTATAATTTTTTTCAAAATTTAAATATTTCAACTTATTCAAATGAAGGTTTTAGATTGGTTCCAGTTTCTTGGGTTGGCATTGAGCGCGCATTTAATAGAAAAGACAGGAATTGGACTGACGATGAAACATTTATTGCGAAAAGTGACGATCTCGGCGCCGTCGTCTATCCCGCAGTAACAATTGAGCGCAGAGGAATATCAAAAGATCGCACCAAGCGAGGAAAGTTATTTTCGCCACTTGATAGATTGCGGCAAGCAGGAGAGTCAGATGTTATCATCGCTCGACGTATAGCACAAGATGATACAAATAAGTTCGCAACAGCAGATGCTTTCCGTAAAAGCAATGATGCCGGCGACAAGAATTTTAAACGTATTAACAAAAAGGTTGTATATGAAACAATAACAATACCGGCGCCGTCTTACATGGAAATCAACTATGAAGTTGAGTGTTTCACTGAATATCAACAACAAATGAATGATATTGCTGCATATATGATTGATGCGACAAACGCATCAAATTATATTATTTTGAGTCGCAATGGCCACTCATATGAAGGTTTTTTGGATTCTGACTATGCGGTAGATAACACCATATCAACTTTAGAAGAACAGGAGCGTAAATTCAAAATGACCTTGAGCTTAAGAGTTCTTGGTTATATCCACGGCGCCGGCCCAAATGAAAATCTTCCCAAGATCACCAAAACGCAAAACGCAGTCGAAATTAAAATTGGTCGCGAGCGAGTTGTTTTTGAAGTTCCTAATCCTACGGGCAAAGATAGTTTCTATAAATCTTGATAAAATTCTTTTTGGTTATTTATTTACTATTTATTATAGCTATTTCCACATCAAAGCTTTTTTAAGGAGAAATTAATAATGCCGGCAGATAAATATCGTTTTGTGTCACCTGGAGTCTTCATAACAGAAGTCGACCAATCTCAAGTACCAAATTTAGGAAATGTGGTTCAGGGACCCGTCATTATTGGCCGAACCGCCATGGGACCGGCTTTTGTACCAACAGTTATTAGATCTTATGATGAATTTGTCCAAATATTTGGAGATACTGTACCTGGAGGTACGTCGCTTGATGTATGGAGAAACGGAAATTTCACCAGTCCCATGTATGCTACATATGCTGCAAAAGCATATCTGGCCAATAACAGCCCAATAACGTTTGTACGTTTATTGGGAGCACAATCAGTTAATGCCGGAGCCACTAAAGCTGCTGGAGCAGCCGGTTGGTCACCGGGCGGCTTATCCAGTGACGACAACGGCATCGGCGCTTATGGTTTGTGGATTTGTCCATCGGCCTCGTACGACACGGCCGTCACTGGTACTCTTGCTGCGGTTTTTTATTGTACTGGGTCTACTCCTGTTTTATCTGGCTCTGTTCGCGCTGTCAGTACCGCCGGCAACGAACGAGGGAATGCAATTTTTATTAACTCAGTCGGTACGGCCGGAAATCCACCACAATTTAAGATTGCTTTAACAGGCGCCAATGGAGTTGTGGAAACAAAAAGCGTTGATTTTGTTCGAACCAGTTCAAATTATATTCGGGCCGCCTTTAATACGGATCCAACAAGAATAAATACGGGCACCGTATCATCGGAAAAAAGAATTGATTATTGGCTAGGAGAAACTTATGAAAAAGCTGTTGCTGCATTGTCAAGTTCAGACGGATATTATGGTATAATTTTAGGTCTTCTTTCGGGCTCAATCGATGGCGCAGATTTCTTGGGACTTACGACGACAGATAAAGGCCCTCAAGCTGCCGCCACTGGTTGGTTTATTTCACAAGATACTAGTGCTCCCGCTGTTACATTTAATCCAGCGGTCCATACGGAGAACTTATTCAGAGTTCATGGCCTGACAGCAAATGGAGAGCAAACACAAAAAGAAATTAAAATTTCAATTCGTGATTTAAGATCTCCAAGTGCTCAAGAAAAATCAGTAGATCCTTACCCTTCTTTCACGCTGGAAGTTCGCCAATTGCGCGATACTGATATACGTCCGAAAGTTTTAGAGACTTTCTCTAATTGTAATTTAAATCCTCAATCTCCGAATTATATAGCACGTAAAATCGGCGATAAAAGATTTCAATACGATTCAGTAACTCAGAGGCTCGTACATTATGGAAACTACAATAATGTTTCCAAATACATTCGTGTAGAAATGGATTCTGATGTGGATGCTGGTACTTTGAACGCGGAACTCATGCCATTTGGTGTAAAAGGGCCGCTAACATATAAGACTTGGACAATGGTCTCCAGCTCGCTCACGAGCGTGTCGGCTGAGATTGCTACCACCGGCCGGAACCCTCACACCCAAGACGCCGGCTTTATTGCCAAGGGCTATGAAATGCCGTTAACGTACATTCGTTGCGCCACCTCCCCCGGCACCGACACCGAGGGCATGACTGGCAGCTTTACCTCCCCATCTTTGGCTCTTATTGGTTCTTCGAGCGATATGGGCTTTATTGACCCCCGAGATGCGTATTTCGGTGTGAATGTTAATCAAGCCGGCTCAAAAACTAGATTTGATGAAGGCACTTTAGATCTGGTTCGAGCTAAGCCAATGGGTCTTGATAGTTGGACCCCGGGCTCCACCATCGCGACGCCCGTCAAGTATCAATATGTATTTACATTAGATAATCTAATTAAAACAGGTTCTGGCGGCAAGAATAGCTCAACAAAAGCCGATGGTGATTCTTGGTATTATGAATCCGGCTCCCGCGCCAGCAGTACGTCTTGGACTGCCAAGTCCGGCTCGTCCGCACTGATCAATACAAACAAGATTAGTAAATTTACCACAGTATTACATGGAGGTTTTGATGGTCTTGATATTACAGATCGTGATCCATTCCGCAATACCGTATTAGATGGGGTCACCTCCACCGGAGGCCGCGGCACCACCGATGTTACAAATTATGCACGCGCCTCGGTGAATAGAGCAATCAATATTATTGCGGATCCAGAAGTTGTAGAATGTAATCTTGCGACGATACCTGGTGTTTACGTGCCGGCGTTTACTGACCGTTTGATCGAAGTTTGTGAAGACCGGGGCGATGCTCTGGCGATCATCGATGTAGAAAATGATTACGTACCAGTACAGGAAGGTGATCCAGATTCAACTTCATATCCAGCAGTTCCGGATGTTGCTCAAGCCGTTGCTAGTATGAGAGCCAGATCTACAAATTCAAGTTATGGCTGCGCCTTCTTCCCGTGGGTACAGACAGTTGATGGGGGCACAGGCCAAATGTTGTGGATTCCATCTTCTGTAGCTGCTTTGGGAACAATGGGTAGTTCTGCCGCAAGAAGTGAACTTTGGTTTGCTCCAGCCGGCTTTAATCGAGGCGGCTTGAGCAAGGGTGCTGCCGGTATTCCGATAACAAATGTTCGCAGAAAACTTACTTCGCGTGAAAGAGATGATCTTTATGATGTTAGAATCAATCCGATTGCTTCTTTTCCGGCAGAAGGAATTGTGGTCTTTGGACAGAAGACACTACAGCTTGAGCAATCGGCGCTAGATAGAATTAATGTTCGTCGCTTGATGATTTATCTCAAAAAGAGAATTTCTCAAATTGCAAACCTGGTTTTATTTGATCAAAACGTTCCCTCAACTTGGGCCCGTTTCGTCGGCGCAGCAAATCCGGTTCTTAAAGATGTTCAATCAAAATTTGGTCTTGAAGATTACAAACTCATTTTGGATGAGTCAACGACCACTCCGGAAATGCGTGATAGAAACATTATGTACGCAAAAATATTCTTGAAACCTGCCAAGGCAATTGAATTTATTGCGATTGATTTCTTAATTACACGCAGTGGAGCATCTTTCGAAGATTAAAAACAATTTAACAACTAATTATAAATGAGTTAGTATCATACAGGGAGACTTTAAATAAATGGGATCGTTCGATAATTTCTGGGATAGCCCCGCAGTTGAGCCAAAAAGAAATTTTAGATTTGTTGTCAGCATATCTAATTTTGATAATATCAAGTGGCTTGTTAAATCCGTTGATAAACCTAAATTTGAAGTTTCCAGCACTCCCCATCAGTACATTAATCATACTTTTAATTATCCTGGTCGCGTTACTTGGTCACCAATTAGTTTAACATTAGTTGATCCTGTCAGTCCGACTGACTCGTCTGCGACAGTCATGTCTTTTCTAAGATTGGCTGGTTACGAGGTGCCGGCCGGCGGTGCTTCCGTCGCCGCAAATGCAGCAGCAACAAATCTTACTAAAGGATCGATGGTTGGCGTTTTAGGCGATGTTACGATCTCGCAACTTGGTATTCCCCCAAATTTTGATCTTACGACACCCCCACTACAAAGAATAGTTGATCAATGGAGATTAATTAATCCTTTTATTCAAGGTACTGTTGATTTTGGATCACTGGATTATGGCAATGAAGAGCTTACTACAGTTAGTATGACTCTTCAATATGACTTTGCCTACATGACCAAAGCCGGCGGCGAGAGTAATGGAATTAGTCAGATTATTAACAATTCTGCCGGCCTGGGTCTCGCTAAAGATATTATTGGGTCGGCATTCATTCCAAATACTATCGATACCGGTGGTGAGTCTTCATAACTAATACAAAAAAGAGGTTTTCATGACAGTTAGAGATAATAGCGCCCGCTTTCAGGCGCCTACTCCAAACGTCCCCCACAATGATATAACAGATGAGACCGTTGAAGCAGCAGATGTTTCTGGCGGTTTACACTTTGTTGTACCCACTGAGCTGGTTGATTTACCAACAAAGGGACGTTTTTATCCGCAAGGACATCCACTTCATATGAAAGAAGAGGTGGAAATTAAATTAATGACAGCGAAAGAAGAAGATATTTTAGTTAATAAATCTCTTCTTAAAAAGGGCGTCGCTCTTGATAGAATGCTTCAATCGCTTATCGTTACAGCCGGCGTTCGACTGGAAGATTTATGTATTGGAGATAAGAATGCATTAATTGTAGCCAGTAGAATTTCGGCATATGGCGCCGAATATAAAGCCTCTGTTACATGTCCAGCATGCGCGGCAGCACAAGAATTTACATTTAATTTAGAGGATAATACAACAAAAACCCCTGATGATCTAGATCTTGGAGAAGCCAAAGTAACAGAGCGTGGCACATTTGCTTTTACCCTTCCTAGATCAAAAGCGGTTGTTGAAACCAGGCTTTTAACCGGACGCGATGAAAAAAGACTTTTACAAAGTTCAAAAAAGAATAAAAATGAATTTACCCTAACAGATCAATTTAAGGCGTATATTGTAGCAGTAAATGATGTCGAGGATAGAAACCTTATTGCAGAATTTATTAATGTAATGCCAGCCTTTGATTCAAAATATTTACGTAATCATTATTCCAAAATAGTACCCAATGTCGACTTGACTCAATTTTTTGAGTGTTTTGAATGTGGACATTCCCAAGATATGGAGGTGCCGTTTACTACGGAATTTTTTTGGCCTAGATCATAATTATCAAAAGCATTTATACGAACAAGCATTCGCTCTCAAATATCATGGAAATTGGAGCTTTATTGAGATTTATAACCTGCCTGTAAAACTAAGAAATTGGTTTACAGAAAGGCTAAATCAACAAAAAGAATATGAACATGAGCAAATTGAGAAAGCCCGTGGTAAAGGTGCCTCTTCCGGCAAACAAACTCATACGTTATCTTAACAGTCTTTATTTTCATTAAAATACTATTTATAATAGCGTTATGAGGTTTAATCGTGGAAATTATTGAAATTGATTTAACAAAAAGTACAATCGATGAGGCGGCCGGCCGAACACTTGGTAACCTGGGTCTAAAAGTAAAGAGAATTCTGAGTGCCATGTTTGGCGGTATTAGCTTGCCAACGACTGTGAAGGGCTCAAAACAAGATATCCAAAGTTTTTTGGATACCTTGGTTAAAGAAAAAAAATATATGGGCGCATACCTACAGTATGGCCTAAATGATCCACGTACATATCATAGTAAGGCATTGCTTAATAACGCAACAAGAAATTTTGAACGGGTCACAGGTATCAAGTGGCCCTTTAAGTAAGGGTTTATCTGAATGGCTTCGCGAGATGATGCAAATATTTCTCTAGAAAAAGAGATTGCTCTTAAAAAAGAGATTGCTAAGATTACGCAATCTAATATAAAGCTTATCGATATAGAGATAAAAGAGTATGAAAAGCAGATTACTGCTCTACGTGAGCAAAACAAACTAAGAATAAGCGCTATGCAATCCGGCGCTGCCGACTCTGTTGAACGTAAAAAATGGATTCTTGCGCAAAGAAAAGCGCTTGGAAAACTTACAGAAGCACAACAAGAGCATTTTAAATTTCTTAAGAGCGCTAGCGATGAAGAAATAAGAGATACGATGCGCAGAACTGAGGCTCAAGCTGATATGACGGCTGCGCTTATGCAGAGCACAGAAGCGGCAAGAGATCTTGGTTCGGCATTTGGTCAGACGGCCGGAAGTATTCTTGGTATCGATAATAATTGGAGAGCGGCCGGCCTCACTGGTAGTCTAATTAATGCTCTTGACAAGGGTGTTAATCTCGGTCAAGCAATGTCTGAAATTGGTTCGAACATTAAGGAAACAATGAATCCGATGAATATGTTTGGTTCTCTGATGACAAAAATCGTTGCCCAAGCCTTAGATTATGTAAATAAACTTTCTGAAGTCGCCGCTGACTTAAGGGTGACATTAGGCGTGGGCCCAGAAATAACTAGATCTGTTGCCGAGGTAACCAGAAATGTTAAGAAACTTGGTATTGCGTCCGAGCACGTCGGCCAAACTTATGAGGAGTTGGGCACTTCCTCCGCAAGATTTTTACAATATGATCAGAGCGTCCAAGAAAGTGTAGTGACAACAGCGTCAACCATGGCGATGTTTGGTATTGAAGCCCGCAGCTTTGCTACGGCTTTTGACGTCATGACAGCGGCCCAAGGAAAAACAGGCAGAGAGTCAGAACAGCTGATAAATAATCTTAGGGGCCTCGCGATGGAATTAAAGGTTCCGCCTCACATAATAATGGAAGATTATGGCCGCGCAGCTACTACTTTAATGGCTCATGGCGGTAGAATGGAACAAGAATTTAAAGATCTTTCGGCTGCAGCCAAGGCAACAGCAATGTCTATGGATTCTCTTTTGAATACCGTCGCAGGATTCGATACATTTGCAGACGCCGGCGATAAAGTTGGTAGCTTAAACGCTCTTTTGGGCGGCGCTTATTTTGATACAGTTCAGATGGTTACTGCCACAGAATCAGAAAGAGTTAGATTATTGATACAAGGAGTTGCGGCCACTGGAAAATCTTTCAATCAGCTTGGACGTTTTGAGCAAAAAGCAATTGCAAATGCTGCTGGTATCACAGATATGGCCGAGGCCAATAAATTATTTAATACAAGTTTATCAGCTTACGATGAACTTCAGGCTTTGGCCGAAGGTGGCGAAATGAGCTTAAGAGATCTTTCCAGCGAAGCTTTTAAAAACTTATCTTGGAGTCAAAAATTTAACGCTTTATTGCTCCAACTCACTCCTGTATTAGATGATCTAGTCAGAGTGATCTCCTGGCTCGCGGACGGCTTAAAAACTGTCGTTGATTGGTTATCGGATAATACATGGGCAGCCTATCTCATCGTCATTGGTGGTATCGTTGGAATCATATGGAAAGTAGTAAGAGCATACAAGGCAATGGCAGCTATGAAAGCTGGTATAGCTGCTATTAGTGGCATTCAAGCTGCGTTAGCGGCAAATACGGCCGCCGTCGCTGCAGCAACAGAAGCACAGGCGCTAGCGTCCGGACTCGCGGGGCCCCCTGTAGCGGCATTGGGAACAGCAGCCGGCGGAGCTGCGGGTGGTATGGCAGCATTTGGTGTGGCTGTTTTGGAAATAGGCGCTGGCATTGGTTTAGCAGCTGCCGGCATCGGACTCCTCGCCGGCGGTTTTGGTCTTATGTTTTCTTCTTTGCAAGGTCTTGATACCGATAAATTATGGGATGTCTTGAAGTGGTTAGCTGCTTTTACCGGCGCAGCCACCCTCCTCGGCGCCTTCCTCATGGCCGGCGGTGCTCTCGTCCTCGGCGCCGGTATGGCGGCTATTGGCGGCTCCCTTGCCATTTTGGCATTGTCCCTCGCCTTATTGCCGGAAGATGAAATTAATGCTCTTGGTTTTTTATTTTCCAGTATTGGCAGCTTGACATCGAGCGCAGTAAGTAATTTCTTAACCGTGACTGATGCTCTTGCTGATCTTGATGTTCCAGATTCAGCTGGCATCATACGGGTAACACATTTGGTTACAAAAGTATCTGAAATTGATGCTTCGGCAGCGGTGGCAACTGAAGGTATTCTTAAAAATACTGTGCAACTTGCGAAGCTAAAAGTCGATGAAAAGAATCTACAATTTATGGATAAACTAATTCACGTACTTACTAAATTATCTAAGGCATTTGAGGCTGGTGGTAAAGGAGGCGGAGGAGGAGGAGGTTCGCGTACGGTAATAATGGAAGCTGATGGCTATCGCATGGCGGAAGTGGTACTTCCTTACATATCCGGACGATTAATGGGGATGATAAAAGATGTTGGATCCTAATACAGGAGATTTAAATGAATAAGAACAAGGTATATAATAATGGCATTTTTTGATGATTTTAATATCGGAGACACCGTAGGAGGTATTGCTTCTGGTGCTCGGACTGGCGGTACTATAGGTGCAGGCCTTGCGGCTGCATTTGGTGGTGAATCGTCGCCGCCTTCTGAACTTGCGGCGAAAGATGTTAGTTTTGATCCAACTGATACACTGTATTTCAGAAAACAACAAAAGCTTTCTTTTTTCTATGTTGCGTCAGGGACATCAAAACCGCTCGTAGTTAGTTTTAAAGCTTTTTTAACGGCTTTTGACGATCAATATACATCGAAATGGACACCAAATTCCGTATATGGACGTATGGACCCAATTGCTACATTTGAGAATACTACGCGTAGACTTAATGTTTCATTTGGCGTTCCTTCATATGATAATAAAGAGGCCAAGGGTAATTTTGATAAATTAAGTAGATTAATTACCATGTTATATCCTGTTTATCAGGAACAATCTGGTGGCAGCGCCAGTCAAATTGTGGGCGCCCCTCTCTTGAGGATGAAATTTGGAAATTTAATAACGAAGGCCAGCTTTGGTCCTCTTCCTGATGTTGTAACGGGAGGTTTACTTGGTTATTTAGATGGGATTAATTTTACACCAAACTTTGAAGCCGGCTTTCATGATAAGGGGGCCTCGGGAACACTCATTCCAATGGAATTTAGTTTAAATTGCTCATTTAACGTTTTACACGAGCACGGTCTGGGATTTAAATTATCTGGAACAAGCATAGAAAGAAGAAAACAAAATTTTCCATACGGTACCGCCGTCGTCGGTGACTTTGGTACCACGAGGCCGCCCGACTTAGCAACAGGGACCAAAGAATGTGAAGCAGCTGATTATGTGACCGGCCTAGGCCTCACAACAGATGCTACATGTCAAAATAGCGCAGTTGTGACACCAGAAGGATCATTTAGAGATTCAGAGGTGGGTCAAATGTTTGGCGTCGCTAAAGCATTCCAAACATTTTGATATATGATAAACAATCAATAGCCAGGGAGGTGTTATATTATGGCAATCGAAAGAGATAAATTAAGAATTACTTTTCTGAACAATAATGATATATATAGCAAAATACTCAAAGATCGATATGTGCCTTTTATAGCACATTATGGCTCAAAAAGATTTCAATATCCAACAACAGAACAAATGAGTAGTTTCAGTGTTCAACACCATACCTGGACAACCGGAGATCGTTTTTGGAAATTAGCATCAAGTTATTATGATGATCCCGCTGCGTGGTGGGTTATTGGATGGTTTAATCAAAAGCCCACCGAAGCCCATGTTCAAACAGGAAATCTTATTATGATCCCGGGCCCTTTAGAAGTTGTATATCAGTTTTTGGGAATTTAATGAATGCTTTTATTTGATAAATTAGATATAGAAGAGCGATTAGATCCTCTTTTTATAGAACAGCGTCAATATTGTTTCATCAGAGCCGACGAGGATTGCGACGACGACCCGGGCGATGATGATGATGAAGATGATGATGAAGGAACTTTTGAAGCCGCTGAGACTGCCCGCCGTATCGCCGCTTTTCAAGATCAGTGCCTTTTACTTGATTTTCAAGATGTAATACGTAATTACCTTCCGCCGGGAGATCTTAATAATCGATGGCATGATTTAATTCCGATCGGCGGAGATCCGGCTGCAGCTATTAGTAAGTTGGCTCACCGACCAGGCGCCGAGAAGTTCTTCACATATAAGCCACATCAATTATCGTTTCTTATCCCTAAAATAAGATTATTTATGATTCAATATGAAAATCAAAATACTAATGTTCTAGATCATCCAGCGTCGAGCGAGGAGGGCCGGCCACTACCACAAGAAATTTCGAGTTCAGAATTTCTTTTTGATGACTATATCAGCAGCGATATCATCGACGATATAATGACAAATCATAAAGGAAGGGCATATGGCATAGGATTAAAAAGTTTTGATTATGAATTTGATGGTAAAGATCCTGCGACAACTCGTAAATCAATTAAGGCAAGATTAGAATTAGTATTTACAAATTTTGAAGCTCTTACCAAAAAACGCAATGGTGTCGCATTTTTAGATTTGTTGCTTCGTACCAAAAGAATGATACCCAGATATGATTATAACAAAGCATATACGAGCGATAACATATTAAATTTTTGTAGAACAGCAAAAGAGGAGCGTGATGTATATAAGCCAAACAGTGAATTAATTTTTAATCCAAAATATCGAAGAATTAAGGCTTCTGTTGGCTGGGCAGTGCCACCAGCATCTGATGACGTTATTTTCTCTCAGGATGATCGAAATCTTATTAGAGACCTACAACTTGATATTTTCTTAGAGATGATAAATTATAATTTGGATTTTAAAAACAATGGAACAGTATCTTTAACGATTGATTATAGGGGTTCTCTTGAGGGTGAATTAACAGAGCCAACTGCTGATATGTTTTACATATTAAAAGATCAGATCCGCGATCGTACCATGAGAGGTAACAAAAAAAAGGAAAGCATAAAACAAGAACGTTCGAACAAGATTGATCAAGTTGAGACGGGGGTACTCCCCGGTGCATGCGCGACCAAAAAACTATCAAAAGAGGCAATAAAAAAACAAGCCAAAAGAGAATTACAGTCAGTCGATAAGACCACAAAAGCCATAATTGAAATACACAGGCTTAACTTTTATAGAAGATTTCTAGAAGATCTGTTGGCGCACGAAAAAGTTTATCAATTTTATGTGAGGGACGATACGCTTAAGCAATATAGGGCAGTTGATCAGATGGACCCGGCTGTAGGCTCTCAAATCAAGCCTGGCGAAATCGAAGCCAAGAACAAAGATTATGCCAGCGCACGCGAAGCCGCAAATACCTCTTCTTCTTGGCATGGCGTGACGCAAGCCATGTTAGTAAAAGATTTGGATCAAACTCTAACTACACTCAGACGCACGAAGCGCGGCCACGGCGCGCCGGCTACCCAAGGCCTTACGGGCGGTTCTGGTATGCTTGGTCCTGATGGACGTCCAGGCATTGGCCGAGGCCCCCGCGGTACCGAAGGAGGAATGGTCGCCGCCATTGATTGTGAAACTAGTCGAATAAGTCGAGAGGCCGGCCGAGCGCTGGACCGAGCCCGCGAAGAAGGTCGCGAATCCGAATATTTTGGCAGAGAGGATCCGCAGCAGCCTATCGTTGATCAGGCCGAAGAGCCGGAGGACGCCGAGGAGATCATCGACTGTGAGAGTTTCATACAATCCTCGATGGCACAATCAAACCGCCGCGTTGTTACCTTTATATTTATGGGGGATCTTCTCGATTTGGGGATGTACTACGTTAATTTTATGAATCCAAATTATATTGGCCTCAACGCGGCGAACCAACAGGCAACTATTGCGGGAACAAATTCGCGTTTGTGTACCGGAAAAATTGATTATCATGATTTTCAAGAACGCCCCAAATCTGTGAACATCGCTGATATTCCGGTGTCACTTGATCAATTTGTTATGTTCTGGAGAGAACATGTAATTAAACCCGGTCGTACGAGTTATTTTGTTGGAGATTATATCAAAGACATCATGAATGATTTATTTTTTAGAGCCATGGGCGACGCATGCATCGGCGGTCGCGGTGCTCCCGTTCCGGCTCTGAGTACCACCTCAATTACTACCAAATACAGACCGGCCGGTCAGTGCCATAATCCTGGCGATGTTTCGAAATGTGAGCCAATTCCGCGCATGACTAGGGCAGCGACGGGTACCAGAGTCCTGGAGGACGGTCCTCGAACACAAGGAGAGGATCTTCGTACGCCGGCCGCCGAATGGAAATATCCTAGAATTACTTCCCAACTCGGAGTTTTATCGGCCCGGGGACAACCTATATCAGACTTTTTTACTCGTCCACTAGATGGCGTTTCTTCTGACAAAATACTTCATTATAATATACTCCATGGCGCAGCCCGAAATCTTATAAAGCGAAAAGTCAATAAAGTAGAAGATGAGAAAGATGGCATATATCACTTGGGCATTGGTCTTGATCGAGGCATTGTAAAAAATATAAAATTTGAAGCCGCTGATTTAAAATATGCGACTGAAGCCCGAACGATTTATGATGGCCAGACCGGCCTAGGCCAATTATTCGCAAAATTTAATGCTACTGTAGATTTATTTGGCTGCCCAATGTTTCGAAATGGTCAATATGTTTTTTTGGATCCAAAAACTATGGGCGTCGATTCGGAAGTTGCGCGCACAATAGGGTTGGGTGGCTATTATAATATTTTTAATGTGGCGGGGCAATTGAGTCCGTCCGGCTATGTTACAAAGCTCAAGTGTATGTTTAACTCAAATGGTGTATGCGCTGATTCAGAAGAAGAGGTTGCCGGCAGTGCGCTAACGTCGGCTACTATTGTGGGCCCCCCATCAACGGGCGGCGCTACTACGCCAACAACTGGCCCTCCACCGGAGGCGCCACCGGGGACTGCCGGCGAGATGGGCGCAGCCGTCGACCGAGAGTGGATTAATGGCTTGGATCCGGAGAGAAAACAAGTGTATGACGACTGTATGAATACCCCGGGCTGGACCCATAGCGGCTGTAAGACTATAACCGTAGCTCACGCCGCAGCCGACGACGACCCAACGACTCTCATAGGAGATATTTGGGACCTGATTTACTAATAAAAGAGATTTAATATATGTCAATAAATTTACCACCAAAATCTTTAGCAACAAATACATCAGATACGCTTGATCTATATGCCTATAGAAAGAAATATAAAAAAGATATTTTAGTTAATAAGGGACAAGCAGAGCGCCCACCTGAAATTGGTACTGCTGATTTATGGTATGATAGAAATTTATATGGCAGGCTTGATAGAAAAGGAAATATTATTGTTGCGCGAGAAAGTTTTCTGAGATCTCTAAAAGCAAAAGATAATAAAACATATTATACTTTAAATTTTGTTTCATTGGCATTTAATCAACTGTTAATTGAAATGAATAAATATTTGGCAAAAAATCTAATACCAAGTAACCAAACAGTATTTAGACAATTTACTCCTGGTCAAGCATTCAGTGCGGCATATCAACCTTATCATAGATATATGACTAGTTTGCTTAATATGTTTACCTCTTATCTGGAATATCGGAACATAGAGTATCGTGTTTCAAATTTTGATGACTTTGTGGAAGAGTTTTTTATATTTATTCGAGACAATGTTACGGCGCACGGATCTCCGTTTACGTTTTCTTCTTATGTTACAAGTAACTTAGTGCCGCCCCACATTAGTGGCTTGATAATAGATTTATTTTTTGGAGCAAATCCGGCAGATGATTTGCCAAAACAAAATGTTTTTGTTAATGATATTAATTTTAGCTTTTTCAAAAATCTGGCAAACAAATTTGGATTTGCGGTCGACAGAAATATTCCTTGGCGCTTAATAGCCAATTTAAATTCTGAATCAATGCAAATTATGATGGCTCAGCCGGCCTTTGATATAACATATCAATATGGTACGAAAAATCTTTTTGATCAATATTATATAAAGACATTTATTTTAGATTATAGCCTGATAAGAGAGTATATGTATGCGATGTATACAACATTGCTCCAATACAAAGTGAAATATCCAGAATCTTCTTATTATGTATGTAGAAATAACGTTGGTGGTCTCCTAAGAAGAAGCGTTCCCAGGAAAGAACTCACGGATTATGAAAAAAGTGTAGTTTACAATTATAAAGATTATTGGATGGAAAAAGTTTTTAGATTCAGGCTTTTGGAACTTAAACATGATTTAAAGGAAGAAGATATAAAATATACTATGAAGATAGCAAAAACATTGTATGTGGCAAAAAGCCCTGATCATGCTTATGGGTTTTTAAATCGAAGAATTAAAAAATATTTCTTAAATGAACTCACTGAAGCCGCGTTTTTATTAAATTCTGGACGTACTTTTCCGAAAAGTTCACAAAATATTGTTCCAACGAGTGTTGGAACGAGCCATGTATCATTTAAATCTTATTGATTTTTTATAAATCGTTGCTATAATGTACTATATGTTGTTTCAAGCGCTTGATAATAAAAATGGTTGTATTAACTTTTATCATAAAAAGCAATTTTGGCCCGAGGCAAAAGAAGATTTTTCTATGACCTGGAGACAAAATTCCGCATTAATTGATAAAAATATAGATTATGCACAAATATATGTACTAGGAAAAACTCTGGATGAAATATGTCCGGAACACCTTGAAAAAGAGTGGGAGACAGCTCAGGCAAAATTACGTACTTTCTACACCAGCTTTGGTGTTGCTAAACTTAATTTAAACGATGTTTGTTTTTATGATTTGGTGCCTCAAAAATTTTTATTTCAATATTGCGAGATTAAAAATGAAATATGCCAGTGGATTTTCGAAAATTACGAGAAACCTAAAAATTATGATTTAATGAAAGATATAGTTGAGTTGATTGCCGGTATTGAGGGTGCCGATTTAAATTTAAATTGGAATTCGATCAAAACAACAAATATAAAGTCGAGGGCCCTTTTAAAAAAGAAGCCACATATGCCCAATAAAATTTGCTATGATCCATGGAAGACCAAAACAGGACGATTGGCCACAACATCAAGTAGTTTTCCAATATTAACGATTAACAAAGAAAGTAGAAACATAATCGAGCCTCAAAATGATTTATTTTTGGAACTTGATTACAATTCAGCAGAGTTGAGAACTGCATTTGGACTCTTGAAGATGGAGCAGCCAACAATTGATATTCATGATTGGATATTGGAAAATGTCTTTAACAACAAGATTACAAGAGAGAAATCCAAAGAAAAAACATTTGCCTGGCTTTATAATACGAAGGCTTCGAATAAGAAATTAGAAAAAATATTTGACAAAGAGAAGATATTAGATTATTATTACGATGGCGAGTTTGTTAATACTTTTTATGATCGAAAAATTCTCGTTGAAGAAAGAAAAGCTCTGAACTATATTATACAGAGCACAACCAGCGATCTGGTATTGAAGCAGGCCACTAAAATAAACAAACTTCTTGAAAAATCTTTTATTGCTTTTGTTATACACGATAGTATTATAATTGATGTTTGTAAGTCAGAAGGACATAAACTTAATGAAATCATTGAAATATTTTCAAATACAGATCTTGGAATATTTAAAACAAACGTTTCATTGGGTAGAAATTTTGGAGATATGAGAAAAATATAATGTCAACTATTATTGGTTTAGGAAACGCCGGCTGCAATATTGCTCGAATATTGAATAAATATCCACAATACAAAACGTTGTATATTGATTCTCAAGGTCGAGATGAAGAAAATTTTAAGCTTATAGAAGCACAAGAAAATATTGAAAAATATGAAGAAAATTTTCCTTCTATTAAAGAATTCTTGGAGGGTACAAAAAATCCCTATACCGTTATTGTTGGTGGATCCGGCGCTATATCCGGCGCTATATTGCGACTTTTGGAACAAATTGATTCACAAAAGATATCAATTTTATATATTAAGCCCGATATTGATCTATTGTCTGAGGCGGCTTATAGACAAGAACGCTTGGTGTTTCATGTTTTACAGCAATACGCCCGTTCAAGCTTATTAGATAAGATGTTTGTTGTTTCAAATTCTCAATGTGAAGAGGCCTTGGGCGATTTAACAATAAAGAGCTATTTTAGCAAAATCAATGAATTGATTGCGTCGACTTTTCATATGTATAACGTTTATCAAAATATTGATCCAATTATACAAACACAGGGAAGTCCACAGGAGATGTGCAAGATAGCGACTTTTGGCTTGGTCGATAAAGATGGAAAAGAATCTTTATTTTATGATTTAAAGTTTCCGAGGGAAAAACACCTATATTATTCAATATGTAAAAAGAACTTAGAGTCGGACGCGTCATTGATCAAAAATATAAAGAAACAAGTTAGATCTTTCATGACAGACAAAATGAAAGTTTCGTATTCAGTATACGAAAACAACTATGATCAAGATTATGTGTATTCTTGTTCTTTCGCTTCGATGATTCAAGAAGAAAATTATGATTTTTCTCTTGACTCCGAAGAATAGCGTTACTATAATATACACATAATAAGCGGTTCGATCGACCAATCGGACTGACTATACCTTAACGGAACAAAAAAAAAGGAGTTTATCATGGGTATTGATTTGAAGAAGATGCGCGAGAAGATGAGCGCACTAGAGAACCGAGGCGGCAAGAATATTTTTTGGCGCCCCGATGACGGAGAAACCACCATTCGCCTGGTGCCGACTGCTGATGGCGATCCTTTCAAGGAGTATTGGTTTCACTACAACGTTGGAAACAACCCGGGATTCTTGAGCCCGAAGAAGAACTTCGGCGAGGAAGATCCATTGGATAGTTTTATCCGCCAGCTTTATCGCGAAGGCGGTGACGATAATGTCCGACTTGCGAAGAAGCTCGGCGCACGCCAGCGTTTCTTCACACCGGTCATTGTAAGGGGCCAGGAAGACCAGGGCGTTAAAATTTGGGGCTACGGTAAGACTGCCTACAAAGAGCTGCTTAGCCTAGTATTAAACCCCGATTACGGCGATGTTACCGACACAGCCGAGGGTACTGATTTAGTCATTAATTATGGCAAGCCTGTTGGCGCACAGTTTCCGCAGACGTCAATTACGCCTCGTCGTAAGACTTCTGCTTTGTCGGAGGACGAAAATCAGGTTCATGCGTGGCTTGATTCCATTCCTAACTTTGAGGAGGTTTTTGAGCGCAAGACCCCGCAAGAGGTTCGAACCATGCTTGATGAATTTCTCCTGAGTCAGGATGATGCGGAAGACGTTTCAACCGAATCGAAGCGCTATGACAGCAGTGATAGCAACACCGATCGCGCTTTTAAAGAGCTATTGAACGGGTAAAGCCCTCAACCGCAGGGGGGCCTGGGTTTACAGAGGTCCCAATTTTTAATCCGAGGGAATAAATGGCCAAGAAAAAGAATACAAATGGCAGATTAGATACGACAAGTTTAAGAGACTTAATCAATAAAAAGGCAGGCGAAGTTCTCGCTTATGATCTCACGAAGGACAATCCAACAGAAGTCAAAGAATGGATTCCAACCGGATCAACATGGCTCAACAAAATTGTTTGTGTGGGCAACGTAAATGGGGGAGTTCCCGTTGGTAAAATTACAGAATTAGCTGGCCTAGAAGGATCAGGTAAATCTTATATGGCAGCTCAAATTGCTGCAAATGCTCAAAAGATGGGAATCTCGGTTGTTTATTTTGATTCAGAATCAGCGCTAGATCCGGCATTTTTAGAGCAGGCCGGCTGTGATGTTGCCGATATTGTCTATACGCAAGCAAAAACTGTTGAATTTGTGTATGAGACCATGGAAATGCTCTTGGGCGAAACTGATAAGAAAATTTTGTTTGTCTGGGATAGTGTTGCTCAAACGCCAACTAGAAAGATGTTGGATGAGGATTTTGATCCGCAATCGTCTATTGGCTATAAGGCACGTCTTTTATCTAAGGCAATGAAAAAGATGACGATACCGCTCGCTAATGGTCAATGTACTTTGCTGGCTTTGAACCAGTTAAAGACAAATATTACAACCGATCGTGCTTCTTTGATGACAGAACCATATGTCACACCTGGAGGCAAAGCGTTACCATATTCATATTCTTTACGAATTTGGCTTACTGTACGAAAAGCGAAAGCATCATATGTCACCGATGAATATGGCTACAAGATTGGTTCTGAAGTCAAGGCGCGAATTAAAAAGTCACGTTTTGGATCCCTAGGTCGAGAATGTACATTTAAGATTCTTTGGGGCGGCAACGTTGGAATATGTGATGAAGAAAGTTGGTTTGATGCGATTCAGCCATCTGAACACCTACAACGTAACGGCGCATGGTATACTCTGGTATTTGAAGATGGAACGTCAGAAAAGTTTCAATTTACCAAGTGGCACGAGAAAATTAAGAATGAAAAGTTTAGATCAAGAATCCTCCAGATAATGGACGAGGTTGTTGTACAGGGTTGGCATTCGATGGATAAAAATAAAGCATAAGATAATATTTGCGATATTTCAGATTAAAGAGTTTCTATATTTGATTATAACTATTTAATAATAGTATGAATTTAAAAAACTTGATAAAAGAAGTGTTCGATGAAGGTCTGTTTGAAGCAACTGTGATAATGAGACTTTCACGAGACGAGAATCTAACAATTATATCAGATAAATTACGTGGCGTTTGTGGCATTACAATTGTTAATGTCACGGTACCCTCAAAACCTGTTTCTGATGCTGTTGAGCGAGTAACATTAAATGTACGTTTCTTTTTATCAGAGAATAATCTCAAATCACATCTTCGCAAAATGTCCACCGAGGCCAGAAAAATTCAAGGCGTATATTCTTTTATGCCGGTGAAGGCTTCAAAATACTATAGTCGAATTTACAGATAGAGGTTTAAAATGTCAATTAGTGGAAGGGTGTTGGTCATTGATCAGCTCAACTTGTTTTTGCGTAATTATGTGGTCAATCCATCAGAGTCCCAATGGGGGCCGATTGGGGGCATTAAAGGTACTTTACAATCATTACAGAAACTTTGTAATGATATAAAGCCAGATCATATTGTTATTTGTTGGGATGGTCCCGGCGGCTCATTAAAGCGCAAACAAATGAAGAAAGATTATAAAGCAGGAAGAGCGCCATTGCGTTTAAATCGAGCTTTTCATCATTTGGATGAAGATGAGGCAAAACAGAATCGTTTTTTTCAAGAGCTTCGCTTGATTGAATATTTTAACGAAATGCCAGTAATTCAATTTCGTTTCGATAATATTGAGGCGGATGATATCGTGGCATATATTTGTCAAATGCCAGAACTAGAAAATTGTGAAAAGGTAATCGTATCTAATGATAAAGACTTTTATCAATTAGTTTCTGGCAAAACAGTATTGATGCGCCCAATCGAAAAGAATCGTGTATATAATAGCAGAACCGTTCTCAATGAATTTAAAATACATCCTCATAATTTTGCTTTAGCAAAAGCAATGATTGGCGACAAGAGTGATAACTTACCGGGAATTTCTGGGGTTGGCGAAGGCCGAATCAAAAAGGATTTTCCGCAATTTAATAGCGATCAACAAATTACAATTGATGAATTATTAGATTATTGTCGCGAAAATCAACAAACTAGTAAAAGAAAAATGTGGAAAGAGGTTGTCGATAATGAAAGGGTTATTAGATTAAACTATAAGATGATGCAACTTTACGCTCCACAATTGTCTCTGGATCACAAAAAAGAAATTCAAGAAGTAATTGAAAATCCAGATTTGACTTTTAGCAAAATGAATGTTATGAAGATGATGATGCGAGATGAATTTGCACAGGTAAGTTTCTCTGGGATGTTTCAGGCTTTCCAGAGAATGGCGAAACAGTAAGAGGATAAAATGACTGAGGGTATGGATTTTTCCAAGTATGGAAAGGCCTTTCAAGAATCATTAGCACAGCTAATATTTGAAGATCGTCCTTTCTGTGATCAAATTGAAGAAGTATTAGATATAAACTTTTTTGAATTAAAGTATTTGCGCGCCTTTATTGAGCGCGTTTTTAATTATAGGAAGCAATACGGAGTACATCCGTCGACAGATATATTCACGTCAATATTGCGTACAGAATTAGAACATTATTCGCCTGCTTTACAAAAACAGGTTCGTGATTATTATGCGCGCTGCGAAGCTCGTGATATTCAAGATAAGAAATATATCAAAGACACAAGCTTAGATTTTTGTAAGAAACAAAAGCTAAAAAGCGCGCTGGTACAGTCTGTAGAGCTAATTCGTAATTCATCTTTTGATGAGGTAAAACAAGTTATTGATGAAGCCTTGAAACTAGGAATGGACAATAATTTTGGCCATGACTTCCTAAAAGATTTTGAGGCGCGATATGAAATTAGGGCGCGCAATCCTGTTTCAACCGGATGGGAAAAGATTGATAGTATCCTAGGAAAAGGTATTGGTTCCGGGGAGTTAGGTGTTATTATTGCCCCTACTGGTGCTGGTAAGTCGATGGCTCTGGCCCACTTGGGATCGACAGCTGTTAAAAATGGGCTAGATATAGTACATTATACTTTGGAACTGTCTGAAGCCGTAACTGGCCAGCGATATGATAGTTGTACAACAGGCGTACCATTGTCACAATTATTCGATAGAAAGGACGAAGTATTTGAAAATATTGTAGATATTAAAGGATCTCTTATAATTAAAGAATACCCAACAAAAACTGCTTCTCCCAACACAATAAGAAAACATTTAGAAAAATTAAAAAAACAAAATCGAAAAATTGATATGATTATAGTAGATTACGCTGATTTGCTCCGACCGACCAAAACTTACAAAGAGAAAAGGAATGAATTAGAGTCTATTTATGAAGAGCTAAGGGCAATTGCTCAAGAACAACAATGTCCAATCTGGACAGCATCGCAGACAAATCGTTCAGGATTAAGTGCCGAAGTCGTAACTATGGAATCAATCTCAGAAGCCTTCAATAAATGTTTTGTAGCAGATTTTATTTGTTCTATATCGAGAACAATCAAAGATAAAAATTCTAACCAAGCAAGAATGTACATTGCTAAAAATCGCAATGGCCCCGACGGGCTGATATTTTCTATGCATATGGATACGTCGTGTGTAAGATTACAAATTATTGACAAGACTGAGATTGGAAATATCATGCCGGCTTCTGATCCTGGAGATTTGAATCAAAAACTTAAAGATAAATATAAAAAATACAGACAAGACGGAGTACTAAGCTAATGGAGCTATCATCAAAAATTTTATCAGATATTACAATTTACATGAAATATGCGCGTTATTTAAAGAAGAAAAATCGTCGTGAGACCTGGAAAGAACTAGTTACACGAAATAAAAATATGCACCTTAAGAAATACCCTCAACTCAAAGAGGAGATTAAAAATGCTTATGAATATGTCTATAACAAAAAAGTCCTCCCTTCTATGCGCTCTATGCAATTTGGCGGTAAACCTATCGAGGTGGCTCCTAACCGTATTTATAATTGTGCCTACCTTCCTGTTGATAATTGGTTATCTTTCAGTGAAACAATGTTTCTCTTACTTGGGGGAACTGGTGTTGGATTTAGTGTACAAAAGCACCATATTGAGAAGCTTCCTGAAATACAAAAACCTGTATCGAAAAGAACAAAACGGTATTTGATTGGCGATTCAATTGAGGGCTGGGCCGATGCTATCAAGACTTTAATAAAAAGTTATTTTTTTGGAGGTACCCCGCTAAGATTTGATTTTTCTGATATCCGTCCGAAGGGCGCCTCACTAGTTACTAGTGGCGGCAAGGCACCTGGCCCGCAACCTTTGCGCGAATGTCTTGTCAAAATTGAAGGTATTCTAGCCGAAAAGGAGACTGGTGATAAATTACGTCCTATTGAAGTTCACGATATTGTTTGTCACATTGCTGATGCTGTTCTTGCCGGGGGGATTCGTCGTGCTGCTCTTATATCACTTTTTTCGGCTGATGATGATGAAATGCTCGCCGCCAAAACCGGAAACTGGTGGGAAAAAAACCCACAAAGAGGGAGAGCCAACAATTCAGTAGTTCTCCTCAGACATAGAATTACAAAAGAATATTTTATAGATCTTTGGGATCGAGTAAAAGCCAGTGGCTGCGGGGAACCCGGTTTTTATTTTTCCAACGATAAAGATTGGGGTACCAATCCTTGCTGTGAAATAGCTTTGCGCCCCTATCAGTTCTGTAATTTAACGGAGGTGAATACTTCGGATCTTGAGACCCAAAAAGAATATGAAGATAGGGCCAAAGCAGCTGCCTTAATTGGAACTCTTCAGGCTGGGTATACAGATTTTCATTATCTTCGCGATATATGGCAGAAACAAACTGAAAAAGAGGCTCTCATTGGTGTTTCGATGACTGGCATTGCCTCTGGAAAAGCTGTAGAACTTGATATGAAAAAGGCGGCAACGGTTGTTAAAAGAGAAAATGCAAGAGTTGCTAAGTTGATCGGAATTAAAAGCGCGGCCCGTTGTACAACTGTAAAGCCGGCCGGAACAACTTCTTTGGCTCTTGGAACTTCCAGTGGAATTCATCCGTGGCACAGCGAATATTATTTACGAAGAATTCGTGTCGCAAAAAATGAATCAATCTATACACACTTATTAATTCATCACCCTGAGTTGATAGAGGATGAATATTTCAGGCCTCACGATACTGCGGTTATCACAGTTCCTCAGAAGGCACCTGAAAATGCAGTCACGCGTAAAGAGAGCGCCCTCCAACTTCTTAAGAGAATTAAATATGTTACGAATGAATGGGTGCGCCCGGGCACCCGACGTGGCCAAAATACTCATAATATTTCTGCTACCCTTTCAATAAGAAATGATGAATGGGTTGATGTGGGCGATTGGATGTGGGAAAATCGAGATTATTATAACGGTCTCTCGGTGTTACCTTATGAAGAGCACACTTATGTACAACCGCCATTTGAAGAGTGTTCGAAAGAAAAATACCAAGTGTTATATGATTCTTTGGAAGATATTGATTTAACCCAAGTCGTTGAGCTTGAGGATAATACTGACCTGCAGGGTGAATTAGCTTGTTCTGGTGGTTCTTGCGAAATAATGTAGAAAAGTATTGACTTCATAAAAATAGTACGTATAATATAGTCGAGACATCAAGGAGGAAGATATGTCTGATGAAACAAATGATTATTTGGTTGAGTATTTTAAGGCTTTTCAGGCCGTCGAGCTGGAAATGGAGCCCTATAAGGAACACAAAAAGGACCTTAAGAAGAACTATGTTGAGAACGGCTGGCTATCAAAACAAGAGATTAGTCAGGGTCTGCGCGCCTATCGAATGCTAAAGAAGGGTGAAAATATTGATGATTTTACCGAAATTTTTGACAAGCTACAAAAAAAGATTAGTTAGGAGAAAGAATGCTGCTGAGACCCTGTAACAGATATCTCCTAATTGAGCCCCTAGAAGAAGATGAACTAGAAGAATCATCTATTTTATTGCCGGATGATTATAAGAAACAAAATCCATTTGGAATCGCCCTTGTAATCAGCAAAGCAAAAGATTGTAATATTGATGTTTGCGAAGGAGATACTGTAGTATATTCAATAAGCATGACTGAGAATGTAGCTCTTGGTGGAAAAGAGTCTTTTCTTCTTTTAGAGAACTATGTACTTGGTATTATTCATGAAACGAATTGAACTTTACGGAGATGGAATAGGCGCAGTAGAATTAGTTGATCATATGGGTTCTGACCTTACGATTGTCAATTCTGCTCGCGTTTCCTTTGGAAAACATAAAGATGAACTTGACGAAAAAGACAAAAAACTCATTAACTACTTGGTTAAACATAAACATACATCAACCTTTGAACACAACATTGCTACATTTAGGTTTGTGGTACCTTTGTTTATCCGCAGCCAGCATCATCGCCACAGGACTTGGTCCTATAATGAAATTAGCCGTCGCTATACCGATGTAGATATTCGTTTTTACGAGCCAAAAGCGTTCAGAACACAGCATCAGTCAAACAGGCAAGCCAGCAACCAGGATGATATTCAGAATCCGATGATAGATCCTGAAGATATTTGCGGGGGAAGTTTGGCATCATATCTAGTGATGAGTCACCACAAAAAATCGTTGAAACTTTACAACAAACTTATTAAAAATGGTATCTGCCGCGAACAGGCTCGCGGTGTATTACCACAGAACTTATATACAGAATATTATGGTACTTGTAATTTAAATAATCTATTTAAATTTATAGACTTAAGAACACACGAAGGCGCTCAGTGGGAAATTCAAAAAGTTGCCACAGCACTACTAGAGATGGTCACTGATTTGTGGCCATGCGCCGTGAGTGCCTACAGGGAGATTAAAATAAAATGACTTATTTACTATTATTGGTATTGGCTACAATACCTCCATCAGAGACTTATTTAGAAACATATAATGTTGAATATCCAACATATGATGAGGTTCTTCAGGAAGCAATTCATAATTGTCGGGGTGTCAATCCGGGAAAGGTTGATATTAAATTATTACGAGAATTAATTGAAATTGAAAAAGAATTTGGCGTACCCCCCGAACTTAGAGGAATGATATTGGCAGCTGCCTGCCAGGAAAGCGCATATAATCCTAAAGCCAGGGGCGATAGAAAGTTTAGTAAAAACAAAAAAACACCAATGGCCATTGGCATATTACAGATGTGGCCAATTTATAAAAAAATGTATCCTGGATTAGACAGAACAGATCCAAGAGCAGCCGCCCGGGCCTGGATGGGACATATTGTAAAACAAATACCCAAAATTAAACGCAAGTGTGGCTATAAAACAGATGCTAAGATTTGGGTAGCTGCCTGGGTGACTGGTATACGCTCTAAAAAAATAGGTGGTCGATGTCGCCAAGCACCCAATCATCTACGTATACTTAAGCGTTGGTACAAAAATATTAAAATTAAAAGGGCGAATGGCTGCTGAATTTGTGTGGGATAACGTAGTAATAGGCACTACGCTATCTGCTGTCAAGTGGGCCCAAGAAATGAATTGGCCAGTTCTTTTTAACAAAGAGCCGGCCTTTTTTAAGTTTAAGAAGCTTAATTCTGGTGATCTTGAGCATGAAAAGTGGCAAGAAATTGTTTCTGATTTATCTTTGCGAGGCCTAGTTCCTTTCGGAGATAAGATTTCTTCTATTCGCATTAACCAAAATGAAATAGAAGTATTCTGTGGAATTAGAAAATATGTCGTTAATTATAAAAATATCAAATTCTTTGATGAGGATAATATCGAAAATTTTCCATTTTCTAGAATTAACATTAAAAACTATTGTGTGTGTGATTGGTTTCGGGTTACATCAGGTACGAACCATGACCATTTGTTATTAGAAACTGACGATGACTTTGTGAATAAGATCTATTTTTTTCCTAAAATTACTTTGCCAAAGTATAAAGATTGTGTTTCGCAATCTTTTATTTCACAAGAAAACCTGAATCATGTTGATTATACTTCAACAATGGCGCGCCTAAAAACTATTTCAACAATGAAAGAAGTGGGCATTTTGGGAACAAAACATACGAAAACTTATTGGTATCCAATTAAAATGGAACTAATTGAGCGACAAGTCTTTAAAATTAAAGAAGAAATTACACAAAAAAGAGATAATTATATATTAGATACCAGGGAGTTTAGATGAGTGCAGGATTTCATCTTGCTGGTATTATTCCTGTTGCCGGCCCAAAATTAGATTTTAATTTTCCATGGCATGATTGTATGATGCCCATAGCGAAAGATTATCTTGCTATTGAGCGCGCTGTTTTAGAGTGTGCATATGCCGGCTGTGAGACAATTTGGATTGTTTGTGATGATGATATGCAGCCGCTTATAAGATATCGCCTAGGCGAATATGTGAATGATCCTGTTTGGGTTTACAGACATTTTGATAGAGAAAAAAGTAAAAAAAAGAAATTTATTCCAATTCAATATGTTCCAATTCACCCAAGAGATAAAAACAAGAGAGATTGTTATGGGTGGTCAATTTTATATGGTGCCAAGACAGCAGATAAGATAAGTCGAGCAATAAGTACTTGGCTCACACCACATCGATTTTATGTGGCTTTTCCCTATGGCGTATATCCGCATTGGTTCCCTCGTCCCCACCGCGATAAAATATCTACAAAACAAAATAAAAAAGTTTTATATCGCTACGGTGATAAAACTATTATGGATGGAGAATACTTGGGGTTCACATTTAATCAATCAGATTTACAGCAATTTATCGACGAGGTAAGAGAAAAATCAACTGGGTTGTTTAAAAATGAACAAAGGGAAAAATTATCTTTAAAAGAAAGATATTCATATAGATTTTTTACTTTAGATCAAATTTTTAATACAATCGACACAGACAACGTTGTGTATCTTGATCTCGAAAAATATCATAGAATAGATACTTGGGATTTATATTCTGACTATATATCTTCGGAAGGAAAAGTGCAATATCCTATTCCACGAAGTCTTTTGAAAGCTAACCAGATTAATCCTGTTGGAGTCGATGATTAAAGAGGCCAAATGAACATTGAAGATCTTATTGGTAACACACCAATAGTTGAATTAAAGTCTAATATTTTTGCTAAGTTGGAAACTTTTAATTTGTCAGGAAGTATTAAAGATCGTATTGTACTATATATAATATCTCAAGCCGAGAAAGAAGGTTTAATTAATGAAAACACTGTTTTGGTTGAAGCAACGAGCGGCAACACTGGTATTGCTCTCGCTATGCTTGGTGCTATAAAAGGCTACAAAGTAAAAATCATAATGCCCTCCAACATGTCTGCAGAGCGGAAACAGCTCATGAGATTGTATGGAGCAGAAATCATTGAAGTTGGTCCTAATGATTTTCCAGGCGCAATTGCGTTGAGGGATCGATCCGTTCAAGAGAATAACAATTGGTGGTCTCTAAATCAATTTGAGAACCCACTAAACATCGAATGTCACGAAAAAACAACTGCTCGTGAAATTATAAGACAGGTTTTTATCGACCGCCAGAGAGAGCCAGAAGTATTGATTTGCGGTGCAGGAACTGGAGGCACCATAATGGGCGTGGGAAGGGCCCTTAAGCGAATTAATAAAGATCTCAGGATCATACAGGTCAAGCCGGCCGAAGATGCCTTAAATCATGGTATACAGGGCATTGGAGACGGCGGAGATTATCTAGTAGATCCTGATTTTATTGATGAAATTGTTTATATTAAGACCGACGACGCGATGAAGAAGGCTAGAGAATTGTCCTCAAATGGCTTATTGGTTGGCATTAGCTCCGGTGCTAATATCTTGGCGGCTGAACAGTGTGCTAAAACTCACAAAGGTACCGGAGCGATTATCACCTTTCTTCATGATCGCGGTGAAAGATATTTATCTCTTTACTCTTAGTTTTTCATTATTATAATATAGAAACAGAGAGGGTATTATGGAACGAATAAAATCAAGCATTCCTTTTGTAGGCCTACATGCACATAGTGTTGTGGGCTCTCCATTTGATGGATTTGGATATCCGCAAGATCATATGGATTTTGCATATCAAAATGGTACGAATGCTTTAGCGTTAACAGATCACGGAAACATGAACGGTACATCCTATCAGGTTTTACACGCCAAGAAGATGAAGTCGGAAGGCAAAGAGTTTAAACCGATTTTTGGTGTTGAAGCCTACTTTGTGCCTTCTATCACAAAATGGAAAGAGGCCTATGAAGAAGCTAAAACCGATAAAAAGACAGCGAAAGGTCTTGAAAAAGATGACGGCCGCCTGGTAACAGAAGATGAAAATGCCTCAAAACAAAAGAGTAATTTAATTAAGGCCCGCCGGCATTTAGTGCTGTTAGCACAGAATCAAACCGGCCTCAACAATATTTTTAAGATTGTATCTGAAACTCATCAGGGAGATCATTTTTATCGTTACCCTCGTGTTGATTATGAATTATTGGAGAAATATAATGAAGGAATTATCGCTTCGTCTGCTTGTTTGGGCGGCGTGTACGCTGGTAATTATTGGGATAACCGTGATAGTGGACCTGATGCTATCCTAGGCGCAATGCGCGAAACAACCAGCACAATGCAATCTATTTTTGGAGATCGTTGGTATGGGGAACTACAGTGGAATAATGTCCCAGAACAACATACTTTAAATGAGTATGTCATCCAGATGCATGATGAATTTGGAATTGAGCTTATTTCAACTGCTGATAGTCACTACCCAACTCGCGATGCCTGGAAGGATCGTGAGTTATACAGGCGCCTGGGTTATCTCAACAGGCCAAAGAAGCCAGAATGGTTAACATCGGAACTTCCTATTGATGTCGATGAAATGGGAATGGAACTCTATCCAAAAAATGGCGATCAAATGTGGGAATCGTACAAGAAGTACTCAGAGGAGTGTCAGGTAATTTATGATGATGATTTGATTTATGATTCTCTAGTGAAAACTCATTACATTGCTAATGAGCGTATTGAGGATTTTATGCCTGATGACACAGTTCGCCTCCCAAGCTTTGTTGTTCCGGAGGGCGCAACTGCAGATGAGGCACTCCTAAAAATCTCTGTCACAGCGCTACGTAATCTTGATTTGGATGGCGATGAAGTATATACAGGAAGACTACGGCACGAACTAGATGTCATTATTGACCGTGGTTTTTCAAAGTACTTTCTTACGATGAAAGCAATAGCAGATAAAGCGAACGAGAATATGCTCTCAGGTCCTGGTCGCGGATCAGCGGCCGGCTCACTTGTAGCTTACGTTCTAGGTATTACACAGGTCGATCCTATTAAGCACGGCCTCCTCTTTAGCCGTTTTCTGCGCTCGGACGCAACAGATTATCCAGATATTGATTATGATGTCAGTGACGCCTTTGGGCTGAAAGAGATTTTGGCAAAGGAATGGGGAGACACCAACGTTGTGCCTATCTCAAATTTTAATACGCTTCAGCTGAGATCTTTAATTAAAGATATATCAAAGTTTTATGGAGTCGATTTCACAGAAGTAAACATTGTAACTGGTCGAATGGCCAAAGAAGCTACTCCAAAAGCAAAAGCAGCAAAAGGTATTAAAGCTGGTTTATATATTCCAGATTTTGAAGAGCTAATGAAATATTCTGATTCTTTGAAGGTCTTTTTGGAGAAGTATCCTCATATCAAGACTCATATTGAGGCTCTATATGGACAGGTGCGTTCTGTTAGTCGACATGCCGGCGGTGTTGTTATTGGAGAAGATTTGGACAAGCACATGCCTCTAATCAATAGAGGTGGCGTTATTCAAACTCCGTGGGCCGAGGGCCAACATGTAAGACATCTGGAGCCTATGGGCTTCATTAAATTTGATTTGCTTGGCCTTTCAACACTTGAGATGATTCAATCTTGCGTCGGACATATTCTTCGTCGCCACAAAGGAGTTGAGAATCCAACTTATCAAGACATTAAGAAATATTATAATACATATTTACATCCAGATAAGATTGACTTAAATGACCAGAAAGTCTACAAGAATATCTTTCAAAAGGGTAAATTTATTGGGATATTCCAGTTTACAAATGAGGGTGCACAGCGCTTTTGTAAGTCGGCAAAACCTACTAGTATCATTGATATTTCTGCTATTACTTCCATTTATCGTCCAGGGCCCCTGAGTGCTAACGTCGATCGATCATATGTAAAGGCAAAGCGAAATCCTTCTGAGATCCAATATGTAAATGATCTAGTAAAAGAAGTTACACAAGAGACCGCCGGGTTTCTTATTTTTCAAGAGCAGATTGCGCTGTTAGCACACAAGCTTGGCAACGGAATCAGCCTTGATGAGGGCAACAAGCTTCGAAAGCTTTTGACAAAAAAAGGTACAGGTAAAGGAAATGAAGAAAAAGAACAAATCAGAAAAAGATTTATTGAAGGATGCTCTGCTAAGTCAATTGATCGAGCCACCGCCGATAAACTCTGGAGAAATTTTGAGTATTTTAGTGGGTATGGCTTTAACAAGTCTCATGCTGTTGCTTATAGTCTCTTATCTTATCAATGTGCCTGGCTTCTAAATTATTATCCAGAATGTTGGGTTGCGGCTTTCTTGGATAAAGAACCAGAATCACGTAAAGAATTGGCTATTTCTCTAGCGCAACAGTATGGTTTCAATGTAACAGATATTGATATTAATACTTCTGCGGGAATTTCTTGGGAGATTAGCGATGATGGTAAAACCTTAGTTCAACCTTTGAGTTCTATCAAGGGCTTAGGCGTTGCGGCTATTAAGCAGATTGTCAATAATCGTCCATTTGAAAATGCTGAAGATCTATTATTTAAAGAAGGAGTTACTTATTCCAAATTGAACAAGAAAGCATTAGATGTATTATGTCGTTCCGGCGCGCTGGATAAAATTGTTGACGATACATTTACGGGAATGAAACACTTTTGGATGGCCTGCGTTCAAAATCGTCCGAAGAACAAAAAGAAACTACAAGACAATATTCAGGAGTTTCACGAGGAGCGCGAATTCTCGCGAGAGGAAAAGATTAATAATATATCAGATTTGACGGGAATTTTTCCTTTTGACATTGTTCTCTCGAAAGATGTCAAGGCGGCAATACAACGATATGAGGTTCCAGCGCTCGGCGATTGGGATCCAGAACTTGGAGCAGCCTGGTTTATTCCGCGTGAAAAAATTGCCAAGAAGACGAAAAATGATAAGCCATACTGGATATTGAAGGTTATCGATAGTACTTCAACTGTTAATACCATTAGAGTTTGGGGTGTTGATCCTCGCAGAGATTTAATTCATTTGAATCGCCCTTATGGTGCCCAACTAAGCTTTAGTGAAGATTGGGGATTTAGCTTGAGGCTAAATAGAAATAAATTAGTATTATTAGGTTGACAAGCAAAAAGGAGCTTGATATTATGAGTGGAGCAAAAAGAAAAATTAAGCGCGCTAAACAGAAACGAGCACAAAAAGAACTAGAAGAAAAAATGTTCATGTTTGACAAACTAGGTGACGAATGCCTAGCCTGTAGAGAACCTTTTGATAAAAAAAACAAAGAACAAGTTCAAAGTTGGAATGTTGTAGTTCGCAAAAAAGAAAACAAAGTGAATCTTTATTGTCCTGGATGTTGGACAAAAGCAAAAAACATTATTGAGGAATTCGCAAGGAGTAAAGAATGATAATTGAGTATACAACAACTGGTATCGGCGTTAAAACACCAACGAGGGGTAATCCATCTGACGCAGGTTTAGATATATATGCGCAATTGCCAGAAACAGTTCAAGTTGAGCCCGGGCAAAACAAAATGATTCCAACTGGTTTACGTTTTGGAATTCCGCATGGCTACATGTTACAAGTGTGTAATAGATCTAGTATGGGAGCAAAGCGATCATTGGTTGTCGGGGCACATATAATCGATTCGGGCTACGATGGAGAAGTTTTTATTGATCTTCATAATATTGGCTCAGAGATACAAATCATTGCCAACGGTGACAAGATAGCACAATTGATTTTAGTACCCGTAGTTCATTTCCGGCCTAGAAAAAGCATTGGTCAGAATTTATATGAAAATCAAGGGCTTACAATAAGTAATCGAGGGGAAGGGGCCTTGGGTAGCACAGATCTAAAAAAGCAGCACCCATTAAATGGACAAAACGGAGGCGGCTTCTAATGAAAATTAACAAAGAACAGTGGCGCGGAATAAGTGGCTTAGCAGATTTACATGAAAGAGACTTAAGGGAGATCCCCCGAGCCCGCGAACAAATTAATCCACTACCAGGTGTACAACTAGGAGATGAAATATACGATCCCAAAGTTAACCACCCAAAACACTATAATGGTGGCAAGTATGAGACCATTGATGTAATAGAAGATTGGAATTTAGATTTCCATTGCGGAAACGCAGTTAAATATATCTCTAGACACAATCACAAGGAGAACCCCAGACAAGATATTGAGAAGGCAATTTGGTACCTGAAGAGGTACTTGGAGACCCTTGTTGAAGACTCTTGATCTACACAACACCAAGCACAGTAAGGTGGAAGAAAAGTTAATAAAGTTTGTTAATCATCGTCTTCCTCTTGACCTACCGTTTAGAATTATAACTGGTAAATCAAAACACATACATACCCTGGTGATTCAACTGTTAAAAAAGAATGAACTATATTGGAAATACGAAAATTATACTAATATTGGATCCATAATTATCATGGACAAACCTATCCCGGGATATAATTGATATGACATTTAAAATAAAGGAGAGTCAGTGAAAGAAGTATTATCATATGATGATGTATTGTTGGTGCCAAAATACAGCAATATCGAAAGTAGAAATCAGGTTGACATTGGTAGCAAATTAGATGAAAGTTTAAGTTTTAAATTACCAATTATATCAAGCCCGATGGATACCATCACAGAAGATAAAATGGCAATTGCAATGTCAAGGTGCGGTGGGATGGGAATTGTTCATCGATATAATGAAATTCCCGAACAAGTGAGAATTGCTGCCCGGGTACTTTATGAGAATGGTAAATTAAAAGTCGGTGCGGCGATTGGAATGACTGGTGATTTTGAAGAACGCGCCATGGCATTGAAGATGGTTGGTGTACAAGTATTGTGTGTTGACGTTGCTCATGGACATCATATTATGATGGAACGTTGCCTCAAAACACTCAAAGATCGTTTTGGGGATGAAGTTCATATTATGGCTGGGAATGTTGCCACTCTTGAAGGATTTGATGCTTTGGCCTCCTGGGGTGCCGATTCAATTCGTGTTGGCATCGGAGGAGGCTCTATATGCTCTACGCGCCTAGTTTCTGGCCATGGCATACCAACATTACAAAGCATTATGGACTGCGCGAAAAGTGAATATGATACAAAAATTATTGCCGATGGGGGAATAAAAACTTCCGGCGATATAATTAAATCATTGGCAGCTGGCGCAGATTTTGTTATGATTGGCTCTTTGCTCGCTGGTACCAAGGAATCTCCTGGTGAAATATTCACAGCAAACTCAGGCAAAAAATACAAAGTCTACAGGGGCATGGCATCGTCCGAAGCGCAAAATGATTGGCGGGGCAAATCTTCCGCACCGGAAGGAATTTCGACTACCGTTCCGTATAAAGGCAGTGTTAATGCTATTCTTAAAGATCTTGCTGGGGGTATACGCAGTGGTCTCTCTTACTCAGGCGTACGAAGCTTGCAAGAGCTTCGATGTAAAGCAACTTTCATCCGACAGACATATTCTGGTCAATCCGAAAGTTCCACCCACATTTTGAGGAGGAGTTAATGGCTAGAGATCCGGCGCAGCCTAGGCCCGATGATCGTAAAAAATTAATGTTTTGGGATTCTCCAAAACGACAGGCTGATTTAAAAATAAGATTACAATTAGACGGATTTACACAGTCTCATTTTTTTCGCGCAATGATCACTGGCTACCTAGAGAAAGACGAACACATAACCAAATATTTAGATGAATATAAAGAGAAGCATGTGACGCAGGGAGTTCAAAAACGCAAACAAATTGTAAAAGGTCTCAAAAAATATAACGAAACTAAAAAACAATTCGCTCTTAATGAAAATGAAATTGAAGATATATTCGATATTATTGCGGAGGAATTTCCAGAATTATGAAATGTATTAAATGTTTGAGGAAGGTGCGCCAGGAAAAAAAACCCTGCGATGATGCAGATTGCCGCCAGTGGATTGACTTTCCGGAAGATCTGAATTGTGCCCTACAAACTATTGAGAGCAGTGGTAATCGACCACTAACTCTACGTGAAGTTGCGAAAAGACTTGGCATTAGCTTTGTAAGAGTAAAACAAATCGAGGATAAAGCGTTAAAAAAGTTAAATTTGGGTAACCCACAGCTGCTTGAATATCTTTTAAAAGATGACTTTTAGTTTTTTTTAAACTATTTATTTTTGATATCTATTTTTCCAGGAGTTTTACAATGAAAAAGAGTCTTCTAACTGAATCAGAAATTCGCAAATTTATGAAATTTGCGGATATAATCCCACTTACTGAAAATTTTCTCGATCGTATAAGCGAAGAGAATCTAGAAGAAACTATTGATGAGGATCGCCCGGCCGACTCGGGGTCGTATACTGAATCTGATCCCGTCACAGAAGAAGTACTGGAAGAGGCCGAAGTAGAAGTAGAAGACTTGGTTCGTGATTTAGTAGATATTATCTCAAAGCACACGAATGTTGATATTTCGGTTGAAGGCGAAGCTGGCGAAGAAGAGCTTGGCGGCGAAGAAGAGCTTGGCGGTGAAGAAGAGTTTGGCGGTGAAGAAGAGTTTGGCGGCGAAGAAGAGGGCGACGAGGATGTTGAATCTGGCGAGATGCTTCCCGGCGAAGAAGAAGAAGAAGAAGAAGAAGGGGGAATGGTCGTTGAAAACATCGTACAGAAAGTTACTCAACGCGTCGCCGCACGCCTTTTGAAGGAAAGTAAAAAATAATTAATACTTAAAACTTGAGGTTTTGAAGGCAAGGTTTTTAAACCTTGCCTTTTTTTTTGAATGAGGTTATAATGGAGAATGTAATGTTGATAAATTTACTTTGGTTTTTGGGAGGTGCCTTGATCTATAAGTTTGGGGCTCACCTTTTTGGCTTAAGCATATCGGCTAATTTATTTGCTCAAACTATGATGGGCTCCTTAATTATGATTAAGAAAGCTGATGAACAGATGCTTCTTGTGCTCGAAAAACAACAAGATTTTTCAGGTCAAGAGGGGATCGATGAAGAACAGATGAGAAATGCTAGAAACATAAATTTGCAAGCTCATGAACTTTGGAGAACAATGATTATAAGTACAATTATTTCTTGTTGTCCCAAAAATATTCGGGGTATTTTAAAATTTAAAGACTGGCGAACTGCGATGCAATTATTAAAAAAATAGGAATTTAAAGTGTTTGGTACAAAAAAAGAAAAAAAAGAGAAGAAAGAAGAAAAAGACAATGTAAAAGAGCCCGAAACAGGCGTAGAAGATTTATCTTTTCTTGTTAATTTGGGAGATAGTATGAATGAAAATACTCCAAAGCTACGGACAACTGGATTATATGGTGACATTAACGAAGAAAGATGCTCTGAAGTGTTGTATTCAATATTGTTATTGGAGCAGTCTGGAAAACAATTGGAACCCTCTGATCCTGATGATCCAGAATCCGAATTAATAGAGGTATACGAACCATTTGAATTTTATATTTCTACATATGGCGGCAACGCGCTAGATATGTTTGCGATATATGATGTGATGAGGCAGATTAAACAAACAATGCCTATCCATACAATTGGAATAGGAAAAGTCATGTCAGCGGGCGCGCTACTCTTGGCCGGCGGCACTAAAGGTGAACGACGAATTGGAAAATATTGTCGCGTGATGATACATGGTGTCGTATCTGGTCAGCATGGTCACTTGGCTGATATTGAAAATGAATTTGATGAAGCCAAAATGACACAAAAGATGTACATACAGGCGCTTGCGGAAGAAACAAATATGACTGAAAGATACATAAGAAATCTAATTAAGAAAAAGAGCAATGTTTATCTATCGGCTCAAGAAGCCGTTGATTTGGGAATAGCAGATATAATAATATGATGTGGAGAAAAATTAGATATAATAAAAAATCATCCAAAGAATTGGGATGGTTTCCTTCATGGCTAGAAGCCACTGACTTTAATCGTGATTTGATTGAAAAAATTATTCAATTTCAAGGAAGTCATAGCTTAAAGCCCGATGGCTATGTTGGTACTAATACATTTCGGCGTTTAAAATTATGGCACGAATTACAAGAAAATACGGATCAGTCACCGAATAAAATATTAGTGAATGGTGAACTAAAGTCGATTGGCTGGCACAGAGTAAAGCGTGATTTTTTACCATCCAGTTGTTACAAGACATCTAGAAAAGAAAGAAAGCCACACGTTATTGTGACTCACTGGGATGTTTGTACTTCTGCTGATTCCTGTAAAAGAGTCTTAGAAAAGAGAAATATTTCTACACATTTCGTGATTGATAATGACGGAACAATTGTTCAGTTAGTTGATCCAAATGATGTTGCGTGGCATGCCCGGGGCGCGAACAACGTTGGAATAGGAATTGATATATCGTCAGCATATTACACAAAATATTTCAATACTTACACCAAGAAAGGATTTGGTCCCAGGCCGTTGTTGTCAAACAGTGTTGTTCACAATCGCAGGCTGCCAACTCATTTGGGATATTATCCAGTTCAAATTCAAGCTTACACTGCTTTGGTACGCTTTTTGTGTAGTACATATGATATTCCACTTGATTATCCAAAAGATGAAAATGGATTTTTATGTACGACAATTTACAAACCAGCTATTGAAAATAAATTCAAAGGTATTGTCAATCATTATAACTTAACTAAAAATAAAATTGATACAGCTGGTTTAAAACTTGACGAAATTGTTGATAGTATTAAGGAACTGGAGGCCTAATTATAGTTATGGAATTTAAAATGACTGAAGCGTCCATCGATAACGCACTCAAAACAATTAAAGAAAACAAGAAGACAACACCGTTTAATCTGTTGCTTGAGCTTGAAACAAGAATGAGAGAATTTACTGAAAGTAATTTTCTCTTTGAGGGGGCCAAAGAAAGACAGCGAGCTATTCGTTTACCAAGTATGGCCGCGACTGAAATTTCAGTTGGACAAAAGCCTTCTAGCGCCGAACGCGCCGACTTTGAAAAATGGATGACGAATATTGGAGGCGAAGCCAGCGTTAATGATAAACTAACAATTATTAGCGAGTATTTTGAAAATCCAGGACCCCAAATTCAAGGCTCAAGTATTCCAGAAGTTTTATCTTATTTGATGTTTTTAAATTACTTTACCTGGATGCTGAAAGAGTTTAATGCGTCTGTTGCTGGTTTCTTGTGGGAACCATTTTTGGCTTCTCTATTTGGTGGCAAATCTCGCCAAGTTCCAACCAGCGAACACGATATTGCTGATATTCGTATTGATACTCCGATGGGTAAAGATGAGCCAATTAGTCTCAAAATTCTTAATAAGGACGGAGACGTCAAAGGAAGTTTTACAGATCTAGTTAATCATTTCGCTAAAGGCGGCCAAAATATGCGCTATGTAATTGTTGTTAAAGATCAGAGTGGTAAAAACAAAGGTGTGTCTGCTGTTACTTTTTATGAATTTGATATCAACAATGATACCTTCTTTGATTGGATTGGATATTTAAAACACACCGAAACAATTGAAAAAGGCGCGCCGAGAAAATTTAAATTGTTTCTAGAAAAAGGCAAAAAAGGCCCATTTAAAAATACTGGCGAACGCTTTCTGGTCAAGCACGCAAAGGTCACCGGCAAGCACACAGCTACTAAAGAGTGGTATGCCTTGGCCAAAAGAGCTAAAGGTGGCATTTACGTTATAAATCCCGAGGTAGCAGAGCTAGTTAACCTTCAAGGTTCTGATGGTCCGGTGAGAGAGGGGACTTTGGATCCTGGTGTAAGTTATACTGTCGATTTGGCACAGTATACTGCCGGCGGCTTTGGAGGGGCAACCTTACAAAAAGGTTATGAAGAAGTGCCCGGTCTCGGTGGAAAATCTACTGACAAGATCTGGGGAAGCCCAGATGAGCGGTCTCGTTGGCTTGGTCTGGCCCAGGATCTTCCGCGCAATGAGTTTTGGGCCAAAGTTTCGACCGAAGCACCAGGATACAAGACAAATCAGCAATTCCATATTACGCCTGTTCACTACAAAGGCAAGGGAGAAAAAATTGGATTCTTGAAAATTACAGATCAAAAGGTTAAAGACGTTTTTCAACTTGGTGCTGATCAAGTTGGCCCCCAGATGACAGAAATGTTCAACGCTATGGCCGAACTTACTGATAATATTGGTAGATTTTTCTTAACCGACTGTGGTGGAAACAAGTGCAGCAAAAGAGATGCGCAGAATCAAGACAAGCACGGCCAAGCCGCAATTCAGAATTCCATGATATTGAAAAGTGCGGTAGAAAAATCGGTTGCGCAAATGAAAGGAACAGGAGAAACACGGATGGATACGACAGTTCTTCCGCATGCTCTACGTCCCGCCGAAGAATAATTTAAAAAATGCAAACTTTATCCTTGACAATTGTATTGATTAGTCTTATATTATTAGGGACTATTATAGGTATATATTTACAAAGTAAAATAAACGAGATGCATCGCCACATGGATGCTGTTTATAATGAGTTAAAGCTCGAAGCGGCAGTGCTTCAAACAAAAGTCACAGAATTAGAACGAGGTGTGAATGACACAAGAAATAACGTCAAAGCAATATCAGAGCGGGAACAGATTACAGACCCAAATATTAGATGGGGTAAATAAATTAGCAGATGTTGTTGGTTCAACACTTGGGCCAAAGGGACGAAATGTTCTCTTACATAAAAAAGGATTAAATCCGATAGTCACAAAAGATGGCGTAACAGTTGCCAAATTTGTTGATTTTGACGATCCGTTTGAAAATGCTGGAGCACAGCTAATCAAACAAGCTGCTTCGCAGACTGCAAATTTAGCTGGCGATGGGACAACCACTTCGACAATATTAGCCCGAGCAATACTTAACACAGCTCAGAAGTATATTTCTACTGGTGTCTCTCCTGTGGAGCTTAAACGAGGTATGGATAAGGCGCTAGAAGCGATTGTAGTTAAGCTACAAGATATATCACGTCCCATTGAGTCTCAAGAAGACATAGAACACATAGCGGCCATTTCTGCGAACAACGATGTGTCGATTGGTAAACTTATTTCAATGGCTGTTGAGCAGGCCGGCCATGATGGTTCAATTAGCGTAGAGGATGGCAAATCATTTGAAACGACCCTAGACGTAACCGAAGGTTTTCATTTTGATTCTGGTTTTCTTGCGAATGCCTTTGTTACAAACCAGAGGAGAGGATCGGTTGAATACGATGATCCCTACATCTTGGTGACTGATCACAAAATTGACAAGGTACAGGACATCCTTCCAATACTAGAATTGGTAGCCAGAGAGAGCAAACCTCTTGTAATTGTTGCTGAAGATATTGAAGGACAGGCCCTAGCAGCCCTTATCATGAATACAGTGAGGGGCACAATGAAGATCGTTGCTGTAAAAGCACCGCGATATGGTACTGAACGTCGCAAAATTCTTAATGATTTGGCACTCTCTGTCGGCGGTACATTTGTTAATCGTGAATCTGGTAAAAAACTATCCGAGGTTAAGTTAGTTGATTTTGGTAAATGTAAGAAAGCTGATATTCTGAAGTATAATACTACTTTTATCGGCGGTAATGCAGATTGGGAAAAGGTCGAGGAAACTATCGAAGACCTCAAGGAACAAATTAAAGCAAACGATAACATACAAGATTGCGAAAGGATGCAAGAAAGGATAACTAGACTTGCCAGCGGCGTTGCTGTAATTCGAATCGGTGCTGCCACAGAAGTTGAAATGATTGAAAAGAAGCATCGAATTGAAGATGCCCTTGAGGCAATCAAGTCAGCACAGGAAGAGGGAATTCTTCCCGGCGGCGGAGTGGCTTTTGTACGAGCAATAGAAGATTTAGAAGTCGAAGTAGACAACGAGGACCAGCATCTAGGTGTTGAAATTCTCAAGAAAGCCGCATATGAGCCGATCAGACAGATGGCCACAAATGCCGGCGAGTCGGCCGATATTGTCGTCAGCATGATTGAATCTGAAGTGGGCAATTGTGGTTATAACTTTAAAAATGGTGAGATTGTTGATATGATTGAGGCAGGTATTGTTGACCCGACAAAGGTCGCTCGAATTGCTTTGACAAATGCTGTTTCGGTCGCATCAATATTAATAATAACAAACTATGCAATAGTGGAGGCATAAATGAAAGTAACAATACAACAAGTAGTTGAGCTTGAAGAAGTTCCCTTTCGTGCGAATGGTATACTCTTACAAGCGACCGAGCAGCTTAAAGCTTTATCACACTCAGCCGGCGCGCTCGATGTCACAAAAATAGATGATTTTCTGAAAAATTTAGATTTTTTGAGAAAAAGAATGTTTCAAGTTGATGCAAGATTTGAGGAGTGCGCTTCTCTGATTTATGCGTACCAGAAGACTCTTGAGCAAGCAACAGCAAAAGAAAATAAGAATGAAAATCCTGATGAAGATACCGGTGCAAGTGATTTTATGGCCGATCCGAAACAACAAAATGTTGGTGAAGTTCCAAAAAATCTACCCACTCTCGAATCTTTAAAAAACACATATAATAAATTACTTGAGGAAAACTATTTTGATACAAACGAGCCGCTGCCAACGTTTCCGAATATCGATTTGAGTTCGCTGACAGCCGGCAACAAAGTAGAGGAAATCCTTAAGGATGAATAATACGGTGGGAAAACTAGTGTATATTCCTTCAGATACAAATTTGATGAAATACACCGATGGATGTCCCAATAAAGTTGTATGTTTAGAGAAGCCAAAATATTTATTAGTGAAAGAAGAACAGGAAAATGACCTTGGTGTTTATTTTCAAGGTGATGTATGGTACGTAGAAAAAAGAAAGGTGTATGGTGTTTAAATTAGTATCGTTGGTTGAAATACAAGAAGATAGACAAAGATTATCTAATGAAAATAGAAATTATTCTATAAAAGAAGTTTTGATTAATCGCGACTTTATTGTGGCTATTAAGCCAAATCATGATTTAAAACAAAAACTTATAAAACTTAAGAAGTGGCCGGCTAACCTAAACGAGAAAGCTGAATTTGTAAAAATTCATTTGTCGGGGGTAGGCAATGGCTCACATACTATGAATATTATAGGTAACTTAGAGATAATACTGGAAAAATTACGAGATTAAAATGAATAAAAAATTTATCCTTTACATAAAGAAAGAATGTTGTTTTTGTACCAAAGCAGTAAAAAAATTACGAGATGAAAATATTGATTTCAAGACATTTTTACTGGATTGGCGGCCACTGGTTTGGGAAGAACTAAAAGATATTTATGGATGGCAGACTGTACCTATGGTATTTGAAGTGACTGATGAAAAAACCTATAAACTCCTGGGAGGCTATACCGATTTGATTGAGCGTCTGGATATAGAGGAGTGAGATATGTCTGACAAAGAAAATCCAAATCTGTATACGCTAGATGAATCAATTGTCATTTTGATGATAAAAATAGCCGATGAACAAATTGATATTTTAGCGGATTTAATTAGTGATAAGGCCTCGGAAGACCCACTAGACTCAAGGCTGATGACACTATTGTGTGATTCATTCTCATCAAACTATCATATATGGAGAGTTTTAAAATCAAACTTGAACTCCAATCTTATGAAAGATGATAACGAAGGTAGTGTTATCGCATTAAATGAGACAGATATTATTTTAACAGAGCAGGCGATATTGGCAAGAGCCTTCACAAAAAAAGAACTTCTAAAATTAAATTGTTCTTTGTCCCTTCATTAAAAAAATATATTTTCTTCTTGACTGATTCTTGAGCGTGCTTATTGTTTAGATATAGCGAGTGTCGCCTGCAAGGGATTCTCGCTCAAATACTTGCTTTAAAAGGAGAAAATATTATGACTAGTACAACACTTGCAACTTATCGTCCGAGCCTTCTGGGTCGGAATGTTTTTGAGGACATCTTTGATTCAATGCTGGATTTTCCACAGTTGATGCAGAGAACAACACAGGGATATCCTGTAGCCGATATTTATCGGGAAGACAATGGAGATACTGTAATGGAATTTGCTTTGGCTGGATTTTCAAAGGAAGATTTGAATATTGAAATCAAACCAGAAAAGAACAGTATCACAGTTAGTGCGAACACTGAGGATATCAACGCACGAGAACGCTCCAGGCGCGTAGCACGCCGGAACTTTTCTAAGACGTATGTTAATTATGATAACAATTTAGATCTTAATGCTATAACAGCAGAATTTGAGAACGGCCTGCTTAAGCTCGTTGTACCAACGAGACCTGAAGTTAAGCCGTTGTGTATTAATATTAAGTAATCTTTTAAGATCTTAAGTTTCTAAAGGATACCCAACGGGTATCCTTTTTTTTTAAAAAGACGTTTGAAACGTCTCTTGCCCTAATTACTATAAGGAGAATAAAATGGCAAAGATTAGAGGAATTGTGTATAGCATCGGTAGCATTCCGAAAAAAACCTCACAGGGAAATGGGACTTATTCTAGAACCCCTCATTCGGGAGGTGAGACATTTCACAATGGCCATCGCGACGGCACCCCGCCGAGCAACGCTCGACGTCGCAAAAAGCCCTACCGAGGCCAGGGAAGGTGAAAACACATGAGCAGGAATTAAAAGATCTGAAAACCAGATACGATCTTTTAGTTCAAGCTGTTCACGAAATGAATGAGTTGATTCATGAATTAGGTAGCGAAAATCAACAGTTAAGAGAAATAATTGAGGAGTTGAGTAATGAGCGAATATGAAAGATTGTACGTTCGGGTACCTTCACCACAGGAAGAGCAGGAAAGATATGTTCAATGGCTTAAAGAAAATGTACAGCAACAGGAAGAAGAAGATCTTGACGATGAGCGTGGTGTTATTATAATTGATATATGAAAGGACACAAGATGAAGTTTTGCAAAAGACCAAGAAACTTCAAGAAACTCAAAGAAAATGAGAGGCCCAGCGTTTATGATATTAATCACGCACGGCATGGATGTTACGAGGTTCTTCTTAAAGAAGATGAGAAGCTAATTTATCTTACAAATTTCAAGAATAAGAAAGCAGCTCAAGAATTTATCGAGGCTCACAAAAACAACGAAGTCACAATCGATCCAGAAACTTGTGTGCCAACTCCAGATTTTAAGTAATATTATTTACTATTTTTTATCGGTGCGTATATTTATACTTCATGATTTCAAAGGAGTATATTATGAAAATCACATTTGCAATGATTTTGTTAATGATTACAGCTATCCAAGGCTGTACTACGGATGACTCAACGGTGTTGGAACAAGTGACCGACGATGTTGTCGTTGGCGATATTCTAGTTGAAGAAGTGACTGAGGACACATTTGAAAGTGTCGATGTTGATTCTGATCTAGAAGTGTCCCTTGACACCGCCGATGTTGTTCTTGCTGTTGAAGAAGACGTAGAAAACTAAAACTTTTTTTAAGTTTTGTGCGCCTCCGGGCGCTTTTTTTTGATCATTTTAAATGAGGAAAAATGAATTTTGTCTTTAAGAAGCAGTCTCACACTGGTCGCCTGAATGTTTGGCATGATGGAATATTTATTGGAGAAATTTTTACTCTTTTGAAAGAGAACAGAAATATTGATTGGGGCCCCTACCGTGCAGATAAGTCATTGAAAATGGCACCGGGCGAAAGATATATTGTTACATATATTCCAATCGTTAAAATTGGAAACAATCCTTCAGCTAATTTGAATGGACATGCAACTAAGCTGCTCGCGGCTGAGACTATGTTAGAGTTTCATAGGAATACATTTCAAGATGAATATGAATGATAAAGAGCGACTGAGTGCTTGGAAATATAATGTGACTGATGAATATAAGTCATGGAGCATCGAAGATATCAAAGAAGATTTATGTTCAAAGGCTCATCCATTCGCAGTCTTAATGGAACATTGGAAAGGTGACTTTAATATCAGCACAATGATTAGAAACGCCAATGCTTTCAACGCATCTCAGGTGTTTTACATTGGTCGCAAGCGTTGGGATCGACGAGGCGCTGTTGGTACTCATCACTATGTTGATTTAAATTATCTTAATGATTTCGATGAGTTACTTAAACTTAAAGAGAAGTATGTTTTTGTTGCGCTTGATAACAACTTAGATTGTTGTGTTCCGATGGAAACATTTGAGTGGCCGCCCAACGCGTTAATGATTTTCGGCGAGGAGGGAGAAGGAATTTCTCCTTTACTCTTAAAAGAATGTGACTATTGTGTTAACATAGCGCAGTTCGGCTCTGTACGAAGTTTAAATGTTGGTACCAGTTCTGGTATTGCGATGTACGACTGGATTGTAAAAAACTACAAGTAGCCTTAAGGAGACCAATTATGAGCAACATGCTCGCGATTATGAAGGATATTCAACGAATGCCCTATTATCAAAATTATGCTGCGTCAAGTGGAAATGTCCACAATGAAGCTAAACACGAGGATGCTGTTCAAGATCTGCTCGTTAAACATCATTTGGTCGAAACATCGATGCCCACACATGCGCCCAAAACTGGTCTAAGAGACTTGTGGCTAGATGGAGGGGACCATTCGGAACTACCTGATAATTCTTTTATTCCGCAACCATGCGGAACTCACAAAAGTCCAGACTTCATAGTTAAGTCTGGGGGCAAGCTTTATTACCTAGAGTGTAAGAGCGCCCAAGGAGTTTACCCAATTTATAATAGCGGTCTCCCTAATCCGAAATATATTTATATTTTTTGCTCTGACAAAACCGACGAAACTACTGTCTATCGAGGGCAGGATATCCTTTCTTGTGAGCAAGGAAAGATGTTAAGAGAACATCTTGAAAAAGCAAGAAAAGCAGACGAAGAACTTAATCAAAAATTAAGAGAGAGTGATGAGTTTAAGCGTGGATTTCAATTTTATACGCGGGCGATGTACAATCAAATGGGCGGCAAAGATTATGTCGACTATTTCTTACATTCTATGCGCACCGCATGCGAACAAAAGGTATTTGATTATGTCTCATAGGTTAATAGTAGGAAACTGCTTGGGGGCGATGAAAGAGTTGCCCGATAATAGTATTGATGGCTGCGTTACTGATCCTCCGTATGGCATGGGAATGGAAGCGTGGGACCATTCGGTACCGACGTCTGAAATATGGGTCGAAGTTAAGAGAATTCTAAAGCCAGGTGCCTTTTGTCTTAGTTTTTGTAGTCCGCAACTATATCATCGGATGGCCTGCGCCGTCGAGGACGGTGGATTTTTGATAAAAGATCAAATTATATGGATGGTGACAACTAAAATGCCCAAGAAAAATAAGCTTAAGCCGGCCCACGAGCCTATAGTTGTGGCTCAAAAACCTTTCAAAGGTTCTTTGAAAAAGAATCATGAGGAATGGAATGTGGGGCTAATTGATACACAAAATACTAGAATTCCATGGGATGGGAAACCTCCAACCGGCTGGGTAAAGGGCGGTTTACAGAGGCTTACCTTTGGAAAAGATGGGAAAACAACTGGAACCCAAAAAGAATTTGGCAAAGAAGATGCCAACCCAGCTGGACGCTATCCTTCTAATATAATTGGATATTTTGATAATCCGGCTCATCAAAAGTATTTTTATGCTCCTCGCGTAACACGCAAAGAAAGGGGAGAATACAACGATCACCCAACTCCAAAGCCTATTTCTTTAATGTCCTACTTGGTCAAGGTTTTTGTACCCGAGGGAGGTACTGTTATCGATCCTTTTTGTGGATCGGGAAGTACCGGAATAGCATCTCTTTTGGAGAATAGAAAGTTTATAGGAATTGATTTAGAAACAAAATATATTGATATATCTGAAAGAAGGATACGCGATTATTGTATGCCTTCTTAGCTCAACGGTAGAGCACCACTCTTGTAAAGTGGACGTTCGCGGTTCAAATCCGCGAGAAGGCTTCAAAAAAACACTTTCCTTTCACAAGGAAGTTACTATATATACAATTCAAAAAGGAGGAAAATAATATGAATAGTTTTTCACGCTATAGCGGTGATGGTCTTTTCAAGAATCTCATGATATCTAGCGCCATTACTTATATCGCACTTATTGTTATTATTTGAGAGCTGCCCCGCAAGGGGCTTTGTGCGTTCGTAGCTCAGATGGATAGAGCATCGGCCTTCTAAGCCGAGGGTCACAGGTTCGAATCCTGTCGAACGTACCACAAGGAATTAAATTCTTTACAAATTAGTATTTTGTTATTATAATTATATTATATGTTTATAACTCGATTGGTTAAGAACATCAAGAAGGATTAGACTAATTATTAATTGTGAAACTCCTATTTAAAAATTGGAAAAAATTCCTTTTACAGGAAGATATCAATGATTATGTATTTTCTAACGAAAATATCAAGCTATATCACTTTTCAAAAGAACAGGGAGACAGCTTAATGCTGGATCCTCAATATTTTTTGACAAAAAGACAACATTATTCCCGCAATGATTATAGAGTATCAGACATGCCAAGAGTATTTTTCTATATGAAAAAAGAACAAGCAGAAGAACAGGTCAAACAAGACTCTGCTTTGTACTCAGCAACTGTACCTGCGGAACAGATATACGATTTAACGACGGATCCGCTGGACCTGAAAAATAAATCAATGTCGCAATTTCGAGTGACACCGGATTACGATAGAATATTGAGAAGTTTGGCCAATAAACCACGACAATCCAAATATGGTTCCGAGCCTGAAAGCTTGTTGAGTCCCGAAGAATCAAACTATAAAGGTGCGCGTTACAAGACAGGGGACATGGATATTGTAGTGTGGTTTGAGCCAATTGAAGTCACAAAACATAAACTTGAAGGAGGTTTAAGTGAAAGTTAGCGATATTGTATTTCAGAATTATCAAGGCATACGACGTTATGGCGTGGTAACAAATCTGGAAGCAAGAAAGAACAATTGGTCGTTTGCAAAAGTAAAATGGTTTAACGATGAGAAGTATGAAAGTGCGATGGATTTTATAAACGAAATGCGCGGAGGCGATCACTATTATCATGAATATCGAATTGATGAACTGGTGGTTGTTGAACCAAGTCGGGAAGTTGATTCTCTAAAGAAGTGTACTGAATATGCAGAGAGAAATCTATGAAAGATTTGCTCGGTAAATGGAAATCATTTCTCAATGAATCTTCGCTTTCAAGAGTACATAAGTTTATTTACTCGACAGAGACGGCAATATTGACAGCTTTTCGTAACGATCCCAACGATATGTCTAAATGTGTAGACGATGCCTTGAGAGGCGGAGAGGATTTACCACCCGAAGTAAAGGGAAAAGGTGGCAGAACAGGCGTCCAACTTCGCGTCAACAAGCAAAGAAATCGAGATCTTAAGGCCACACTTCTATCATTAAATTATGGAGTTACAAGAGTTGGCGGCAACTACGTTGAAGATTTTGATACCCCACAAGCCGTGGAAGTTGGAGAGGAAAGTTATATAGTTGTTAATTTACCAGAAGCTTCTGATTTTATTGATAATATTATAATGCTCGGCAAGAAATTTTGTCAAGATTCTGTTTTAATTATCCCCGCTGGTGGTGAAGGCGCACACTTGTATGGCACAAATTACAGTGAATTTCCAGGCTTAGGACAAACTGTACAGGTTGGCAATATCAAGCTGGGCGAAGAAGCAGAGTTTATGACAAGAGTTAATAACCGGCCATTTACTTTTACCGAGGGCTTAGAGACTTACAGGGATTTGTCTCGCAACGAAAGGATGGCAGTCAAAAATATAGCGAAAACTATTCTTGATTAGCGGATAAAAGCAACCACCAAGATAAGCCCTCTTAGCTCAGTTGGTAGAGCATCGGACTCTTAATCCGCAGGTCGTAGGTTCGATCCCTACAGGGGGTACTAAATAACAAAGGAAAAAAATGTTAGCTGACGTAGTATTAGGAATTCAACATGGCGACGAGGCCAAAGGAAAAGTTACACACTACTTATCCAAGAACAAAAATTATACTCATGTTTTGAGATTTAATGGAGGCTGTAACGCTGGTCACACAATTTATCACGAAGGTAGGAAATTTGTAACACATCATATTCCTGCCGGCGTATTTTATGGGGTTAAATCAATTATTGGACCTGGATGTGTAATCAGCCCTAAACATTTTTTTGAAGAAGTAAGAGAGCTACAAGATGCTGGAATTAAATTAGATGGTACGCTTTTTATTGCGAAGAATGCTCATGTAATTACCGAAGGGCATCTTCTTGAAGAAGCAGCAGAAAATAAGATTGGTACCACGCGTCGTGGTAACGGACCAGCTTATCGCGATAAGTATGCCCGCAAAGGAATGCGGGCCGACGAGGTAGCTTCATTACGATCTTATATCATAGACTTATACGAGGAATTTCACAATGATAAAACAATTAAAGTATTATGCGAAGGAGCACAAGGATTCGGTTTGGATATTGATTGGGGCGACTATCCATATGTCACTTCTAGTCACTGTGGTTTAGGCGGCGTATTTTTGAATGCCGTTAGTCCACGATGGCTTCGTGATGTATGGGGTGTCGCAAAGATTTATGAGACCTATGTTGGAGCCAAATCTTTCGAGCCATCCGATCCGGTGTTTCAAGCTCTGCGTGATTTAGGCGACGAATACGGCGCGACCACCGGCCGTCCGCGCCAATGTAATTGGCTTAACTTAGACGAGTTACAAAAAAATATTGCCCTTAATTCTGTTAATAAACTTGTTATCAGCAAAATGGATGTATTGCGAGAATTGGGACAATGGAAAATATATCACAATTCACAGCTTATTGATTTAAAAAACGAAAAAGAAATGTGTAGTTATATAACTTCGCAACTAGCTAGTAATATAGAAATTTTCTTTTCTGATTGTAAAAATAGCATATAATACACATGAAGATGGCTATTCAAAAAAAACTTCTTCTGTTAGAAAAAGCACGCAAATACAGTCTAAAAATGCAAAAAGGCTCTGTGTTCGCAACAGATTTTACAGCGATGCATCTCATTGATGAGCTGACCGGTATGTTACAAGAAATACTAGCAGAAAACTTAAAATTGAAAGAAGAAATTAAATCCAATAAAATTTTTAACAAACGAAAAAAGGAGTAGTTCGAGTGAAAGTTTATGTGCCCTCAAAAGCCGGCGAGTTGCTTGAAGAGGCGAAAAAACAATTGTATCTTTTAAAAACTGCAATTTTAACTGAAAATGAACAAAAATTAAATATTCGCATAGATAATATTAGAAAACTATTAGTTGAGGCGGGTACAAACTTATGAATGACGAATGTGAAATTGCTGAAAATCTTGTAAATAATATTCTGGCAAATGTTAAGATATTACGTTGTCACTATAGTTCATGTTTGGAAGACAGTGATTTTGAAAGCCTGATAGAAGATAGCGACTTCCAGTGGCTTTTAGATGAGCTAGATGAATATGAAACTGAAGAATAATGGAGTGGTACGCAATATTATTATTTCTTGGGTGTTTGGCAATTAATTTGCTGTCTTTCGCTGCCATACGCCAGGTCTTCAAAAAAAATAAAAAAGACTCTTGACTCGTGTTCTTCTGTAATTATACTAGGTGTGTAAGCCAGGAGGTGGACACTATGTCCAGTGTACTACAAAGCTGAAAAAAAAGCGATGAATAACGGCCAACATTATCATTTGGCCGCTATCTTACGACGAGGCAAGAGTGTCGTTCGTGTTGGGGTCAATACACACAAAACACATCCCCGTTTTGGACGTCGTTATCCTGACGGAAAACAGGGCCACTGTATGCATGCTGAAATGAATGTGCTTCGTTTTGCGAAACCCGGTGATACAATGGAGGTTCTTCGCTTTAAGAAGTCTGGTGGCTGGGCAATGGCCAAGCCATGTCGACATTGTATCAAGTATATTGAGGAAGCGGGTATTAAAAAAGTTCGCTATACAAACTGTGATGGTGATTGGGAAATAATTAAATTTTAATGGTGGATAATGGGCACACAAAGTAATTTATATGTTGAAAAGGAAGACGGAAGCTACATTGGAGTCTTTTGTTACTATGACGGATATCCCGAACATATGCTAGAACAAATAGGACATTGTTCTCCTAAAGAATTACATGATAATATCATTATCGCAGGAACAAAAGGCGGCTATCGTCTTTTTTCGCCAAAAACTGGCGCATCTGAATTCTTGGAAGACTCTCAACCGGATTACATATATAGCCCAGACGATGATGGCCACTTAGGAATAGATTATCTTTATGTAAAACACCTAGATGGAACAATTAGATGGCGCAAATGTATGTCCGATAAGTGGCACATAGAAAAAGAAGGAGAGGGCAGGTGAAATTGGTTAGAGATTTAATTCCTCGTATCATTGAGGAAAGTGGAAGAAAATGTGATTATCATGTGGCCACCGCTGATGAATATGAGATGCGTCTTTTTGCTAAAATGAAAGAAGAGATGCAAGAGTTCATAGACAATCCGTGTTACGAAGAAGCCGCTGATGTTTTTGAAGTTTTCAGGTCTTTGTGTATGCTTCATGAGTTAGATATTGATGGTGTGGAGAGCACCGCCATGGACAAAAGAGAGTGTCGCGGCGGCTTTTCTGGAAGAATTATTTTGGAGAAAGTTGATGAAGAATAAGTTTTTAATTGTATTATGCTCAATAATTTTTTGCTCCTGCACTCGCGTGTATGTGGACACAAAGCCAAATATTCCATTCGATTCTTTTGTACAAATTAAGGTGAAACGCTATAAGGCAAATTGTATTACTTGTGTACTGGAAGCCGGCTTTGGCTCTGGAACTGTTGTAAGGTCAAACAAAATTTTGACGGCTGGGCATATTTGTGCTGGGGTTCGTAAAATGCTTGATAACGCAGCACAATCTGAAGTTCTTGATAAAGTTCTTGTGACTGTTCACGATGACAAAGATAATGTATATGCCGCAATTGGATTGGATATTCATCCTTCAAGGGACATTTGTTTAATGACGACCGGCCGGAGCCTGTTAGCCGATCCGATACCTATAGCGACGTCGAGCCCCTCGCGAGGTAAAGTGGTGTGGAGTATGATGGCCCCCGATGGAGTAGCCGGAAAAGGTTTAATTCCGGTTGTTTCTGGACATTTTGCTGGCGGCGATAGTTTAACGTCTGTTTTCACCATTCCGGCTTACCCCGGCTCATCTGGAGCCCCGATTCTTAACATAGCTGGTGAAATCATTGGTCTTGTTTCGCGAATCAACAAGAGCTTTCATCATATTGTTATCTCGCCCTCTCGCAGATCTTTGCGAAATTTTATCTTTTCCCTTGATTAAACACTGGTTTTTATACGTTTTACTCTGCTCCGATGGTTCTTACTATACTGGTGTGACAACCGACGTTAAGCGACGTCTTAATGAGCACAATACTTCGCCAAAGGGCGCAAAATATACGAAGACGAGGAGACCTGTTGAGGTGGTTTATTGGACAACCTTCAAAGATAGATCTTCTGCTCAAAAAGCCGAATATAGGTTCAAACAACTGACGCGAAAACAGAAAGATGAATACATTATACTACGAAACCCCGAAGACGGGTGATATTATTGGTTGCAGAGATGGCGACGTCGGCATTGTGTTAAAATGCTACCATGATGAATGTTATCTTATGATCGAGGTTGCCTGGAGTTCAGGCCAGATATTGTCTGATCCCTGGACTTCTGAAGATTTTTGTACTGAAGATGCTCTGTTCCATGTCATGAGCCGAGCATGAAAGTCGGTGATTTGGTAAAGGTTGCTGGTGGATTTTGGTCGACGTATGAACGTCAAGATCAAATAGGCATCGTGATACGTTGTGCTACTGTACGCCATGGCGTGCTAATCTTGTGGAAGGATGGCGCATCGTTGTTTGGTCGACCAGACCATTTGGAGGTCGTAAATGAAAGTCGGTGATATAGTTCTGCTTAAAGAAGAGTACCAGATAAAATATGTTTACTATGGTCCTGGCGTTATTACATCTATAACTGACTACCCCGAAGAGGGGTTTGTCTCTCACAGAGTACATTGGAACGACGATTTTTCCTTCCACGGAACAGAAGAATTGGAGCTAATCAGTGAAAGTAGGTGATTTGGTACAATATGTTGCACACAAGAACGACCCTATCGACAGTGGCATCGGCCACGTACTCGAAATCAGACCGTCTGTCGACAACACCGGACCAGAATGGAGAGTCGTGTGGGGCTGCGATATTATTGATGGACAACTTGGCGGCTCTTGGTTTAGTTTAGCAGACGTCGCCGACGGCGCAATCGTGGTGTTATAATGAAAGTTGGTGATTTGGTATTATATCGGGGCGACCCCGTCACTATCGCGATTGTGATATCAGAGCCGACAAAGGTTCCTGGCTGTACTTATGTTTCTATTTGTTGGCCGCACACTGGACGCACTAGCGACTATGACGTTGAATATCTAAAGGTAATTAGTGAAGACCGGTGATGTTGTTCGATTACGTTCCGGCGTGGTCAATGTGCTTGGCGTTGATTTCAAATACGGTATTGTTTTAGACTCTCATGAAGATGAGTACGGTATATTATACTACGAGGTCTGCTGGAGACAAGAGATTGGATGGTGGCATGAATGCGAACTGGAGATGGTAAGTGAAAGTCGGTGATCTCGTACAAGTTTTACCCGCGAAGATTGGTTACTATATTATAGTCGAAGGAGCAGACGACAGTTCTTGGGGTTATTCACGAACATGGATTCTGGCACCCGTATGCAAAGCGAACTTTCATTCCGGCGGCAAGATGGCCGAGAAGTTTATCGAGGTTGTAAGTGAAAGTTGGTGATTTGGTAAAGTTTAAGAGTCATACGATTGATTCAGGCCCTCTCGGTATAGCTATTCACACGCATGTCGGAGGTTCCTTCAAAATCGTATGGTGTTGTAAGTACACGGCAACCGGCTATTATCAAGCATCTATGTTGGAGGTAGCCGATGAAAGTCGGTGATTTAGTAAAAAACACCTACGCCAACGTCCGTTGCGATTTGGGGATTATACTTGAGGTCGACCAACCGCGAGTTGACGACTGGCGAGTAGGATACTTGATACACTGGTTAAACCCTCCGGAGGGTATTGCAGAGGTATCTTGGAACAGTTGTAGCTGGCTGGAGAAAGTATGAAAGTCGGTGATATTGTTTTACTTAGGGAAAACTGGCGCTGGACCGGTGTTTACTATGGACCAGGCGTTATTACATTTATTGAGGAAGGCGCCAACGGTATTGGAGCCTGGAAGTCGTATAGGGTTCAATGGAACGACGATTTTTCCTTTCACGAAGAAGAACAGTTGGAGTTGATAAGTGAATCATGAACTGGCAAAAGAGATTAAGCACATGCTTGAACAGCAGTGTCTCGCACGGTGTCTAGACGATGAAGAGGATTTCAAGGCCGTCATGGAAGTCATCGATGCAGCAATCAAACGATGGACTGATAGCCGCTGCGATGGTTGTAGGTAATGAAAGTAGGTAACTTGGTAAGAAGTGTCGACGCATGGGGTCCAGACGATATTGGAGGCGAACAATACTACCCGATCGGTATTGTATACCGGCAACACAAGCAGCGTGTTCATCGCTGGTGGGTTCGTTGGGTTTCACCGGCACACCTAGCAAAAGAAGGTGAGGACCGAGATTGTATGCTCGCCGGCTGGCTGGAGGTTCTAAATGAAGCCGGGTGATTTGGTCAGGTGGGCGAGGTCCGGCCGAGCTTATTTCCACGGTCACACGGGGATTATTTTGCGCATGCATGACGTCAAGCATGGAGAAGGCAGCAGCGAAGGCGCTTGGATTTATTGGTTTTCTGATGAATATGGCCCACAAGAAGCCTGGACACCATCACAATGCATTGAGGTTGTTTCCGGTGAAGTTTGAAGTTGGTGATTTAGTTAAGCTTTCTGCCAACGAAGAAAAGAACCTCCTCAATGAAGAGGGCTGGACGCCTGAACAGGGAAACGATTGGGAAATAGGAATCGTAATAGATATTGATTTGAGGTTGGCCGATATTCCTTATTACAAAGTTCATTGGATTCCGGCAAATGAAGTGATTGAAGAAAGCGATAGCTCAATCGTAGGTGCTGGTAGAAAAATATGAAGGCCGGCGATTTAGTTACTTTACTTGAACAAGATGGTTATTACATTTTAATTGAGAGAGACAAAACTTATGGATTTGGCAACCGCTGGTGGAAAGTTCAATCTCTGACTTCTGAAAGAGAGGTTCCCGTGTGGACGGTTGAGCCTCGTATGGAGTTAGTCAGTGAAAGCAGGTGATCTGGTAAGACACATTCCTTCAAATACATTTGGGCTGATTGTCAACAATCAGCCCTCCACCGAGCCTTGGTGAAGTGGTGCGATGATATTGGGGAAGTTGAAGGCGTCGACTTTTATGCGGGAGAACTGGAGATTGTAAATGAAAGTCGGTGATTTGATAAAGTGTGGTGGCGAGTTTGCTATCATTCTGGATGTTTCAGGTATACCTGCCGGCCACGGACCCTTAAAACAAAACTTTTGGCTCGAATGTTTGTGGTCCGATGGAGAAATCGAAGGAATAGAATCTGACGATGTGGAATATCACTATGAAAGTCGGTGATTTGATTAGGTATAATCCTCTGAAGCTGCCCCCGCCTGTGAGCATTGCTGTTGTTTTGTTTATTAACAACGAAGGCGGGACTGTAAGAACCATCGACCAGAGCGGAGAAGTTCGTTGGATGGTCCAATCAGGCTGTGAGGTTATCAGTGAAAGTCGGTGATTTAGTAATACCTTCAAGTTACTCAAACTACAAAGAAATCTATCCAGCCAAGATGATTGTTGAGGTTATTGAAAGTGAGCGAGATGGAAAATCCGTTAGATTATATATACTTGAAGGTGAGGAACACAGCCGACGAGAAGAAACATTACTTCTTGTTTCTGAGTCTTGACTAGAATCTTTTGGTTCCTATAGTTGGGGCGTAGACAGATTACTGACCCGTAGCTCAGTAGGTTAGAGCGTCATCCTTATAAGGTGGGAGTCGTGGGTTCAAGTCCCACCGGGTCAACCATTTTTTTTGCTCACGCACACAAGACACACGCACACAAGACACATAAGGTAAAAAATGCAATCATCTTGGATCTTTAAGCCCAAGTATAGCAAAGATATTTATGAGAAAGTGATTCGTTGTTTCACTCACAACTATCTTAGTTGGTATGACAACGGAGTTGATATGCAACTCATAGAACTTAAAAACGGCTATGTTGAAATACAGGCCATCATCGACGATCCGTCGTGCCACGAGTATTTTACGGAGAACTGCTTTTCCGACAATCCACTCGATGGCGAAGAACTAACCGAGCATATGATGATTTTGTTGGTTGAAGCTGGAGTGGCTTACAACATTCATCAAGACGAGCCCGACGAAACCCCAAAATATATTTTAGAAGATGTTGAGGTTTGTCAGGTTTTGGATGTCCTATGTGAAAAGGACACAAACATTTATAGTCCATGGGGCTCAAAGTGCTGGGTTTATCCAGTGGGCGGCGGACTCCCAAAAACTGTAGATATGTTGGACGCACTCTTGACTCTTCAAGCTGCGTAATTATACTTATACTGTAAACGACACAACGGAGGGTTGAAATGTCGTATTATACTGATGAAAATGGAAACTGGAAGCGCACTGTAACTTGTGGCCACTGCTATGAAAAGGGTCACAACAAGGGTTCGTGCAAGGCGAAGAAGCAGAGTCATCTGGATCAGATTGCTGCGTATGAAAAGGAAATCGCAGACGATAACTTCACCGATGATTGGGAGCGCAACTACGCGCAGCGCAATCTTAGCCGCCACAAGGCAGAGTTGAACAAGACTGTCAACCGTGGCAAGAATCGCAAGTGTTCTTATTGTAAAGAGCAAGGTCACACTCGTAGAACCTGTAGCTATCGCAACGGCGATATGAATAACTTTGCCACGAAGACTCTCGAAGCCCGTGAAAAGTTTATCGATAGGTTTACTGAGCATGGGCTGGGTGTTGGGGCCCTGGTAATGATAAAGAACTGGGATGCGGAAGAGTTGGCTATGGTTAGCGGCGTCAACTGGACGTATATTACACATCATGCCGCGCTCGGTGGCGACCAAGAATACATAGATTTGATTACTACTGAGACACTTACTGGTCGACGCAATAGTTGTATGCTTCCTCGCTCAATCGCCGACATTGAGGATATCTGCAAAGACAACCCCAAGAGAGGCCGCCGGGAGTCTGCCATGACGATCACCAGTCCGGTTGATGTGGTGTACCCTGAAGATTTTTTGACTATGGAGTGTTGCCTTAACACTGCAAAGCTGCGCGGGGACTTCAAGAAAGAGCGCCCCTATTCGTACCATGGCATTGATTATGATGATGAGTAGTTTTACTCTCAGTATTTTGTTCCTATAGTTTTTTACGGAGGTTTTAATGGACGATTTAATCACGATTCCTCGCGAATCACTTGAGACTTTTCTTTCTGTTGCGAATAATGTCCTTGGAATGACGGAGCCAACGGCACCAGATAACCTGGAAAGGGCAGAAGTTGTATTTACAAACAATAAACGTAAGCAACTAGCAGAAGCAGTCTATCAAGCTGAAAAAGCTATTTATGATGTTGACACAAAACCTCTAACCGTTGAGCAAATGAGCATCAACGCTGAGAAGCGAAGGTCCATCGAAGATGGTTTCTCGGATGATAAGGCCTCCTTCATCGAGGGCCGCCGTTAGTGAACCTCAAAGAAGCAAAGAAGTTAGAACCAGGCGCAATCGTTAGAGAAGCGTGGCATCCAGATTCCAAGGTTCAGGGTATTGTATTGTCCACAAAGCATTTTGTCGGTGAGCACACAGCCAAGTTACTTTGCCAAAAAAAGAAGGAACGCTTTGATGTGATGGTGCATTGGCTCGGACCTTCGCGAACGATTCCTCGCAAGCAGTGGGGAGATAATGAGCCTCATCGCGTACAACAGCGTGAAAATTGGGAACTAATGATTATTTCTCATGTAGATTCTTGATTTAAGCAACACCGTTCCTATACTTTAACTGTACCCGAAACGAGGAAATCAAAATGGGATACTATTCTGGCAGCCGACGAGAAGCCGTTATGCGACAACGCAGGGAAAAAGCGAATCCTGAACTTATTGCGCGCATTGATAAAGTTCTTGTTAATGGCGCTGGTCTTTCTGATTGGGAAAAGAGTTTTCTCGCTTCCGTCAAGGACAGTGTGAATCGTTACGGAAGTTTGACTGCCAAACAAGAATCTATTGTTCAGCGCATCGAGAAGAATCGTGACCCTGCTGTGCAGGCTGCACGAAAGTCTTGGAATGATAGCTTTTCTCAAGAAATGCGCGACAAAATGTGTATTGCTGCACGTTATTATTTGAATAATCCGCCATATTTTGCAGACTTGGCTAATCGTATTTTGAACGACGATGACCACATTCCTACTGAAAAGCAGTATCGCGCAATGGTTGAAAACAAGTACGTTCAAAAAGTGCTTGACAACATGAACTCGGTTCCTACTTTTCCTGTAGGAACAATGGCGAAGATTCGCCAAACTGCACCACCTTCGCTGAGTGCGAAGAAGCGCTTTGCGAACAAGATGGTCATGATTGTTGATTATCCTGATAAGGTTGCTGGCGCTGCAAAGGGTGCTATTCCCGTGATTGTGCTTCCTGTCGGAACTGCCGAGACCATTGAGACAGAAGTCCGATGGCTCAAGAAGGCGAGGATTTAGAATGTGGCCCCCGCTCCCGAAGAAGAAAGAGAAGCCCCACAACTACTACTGTGGTTCATGTGGCTGTAAATACTACAGAAAGCCAGGCTCCTCCCGTCCTGCTTGCGACGCCAACTGCGTGGCTTGTGGCAGCAGTCGCATCATTCGATACGAATGGGCCACTGATTAGTAGCTTTACTTGCCCAGACTGGTTCTTATAGTTTGGGTGTTGAGGCATCGTGGCGGAACTGGTATACGCAACGGACTTAAAATCCGTCGCCCTTTGGGATTGAGGGTTCGAGTCCCTCCGATGCTACCACTTACTTTTAATCCATGAACTATAGGAGTTTATAATGGATTTTGTTACCTTGACTGTTTGTTACGCTATCTTTACTGGCGTTAGCCTTGGCCACGCGATTTTGACTCGCCCGGTCTAAAAAGTTCCTTTACTCTGATTCAACCGTTCTTATCTTTGAAGTGTAAGACGAGCCACTACTTATTATAGGAGAGTAAAATGGCTGTTGATTTTAAGACATTCCGAAATGTTGCCCCGCACGTTATCGCGGTTCGCAAGCCTGTGCTGCTTCGTGGTCGCCATGGCGTTGGCAAGTCCGAGGTCGTCTATCAGATTGCCAAGGATCTTGATGTGCCCGTCGTCGAACGACGCGCATCTCAGATGACTGAGGGCGACCTGATTGGTCTTCCCAAGACTGACGGCGACGTCACTTCTTTCTGCCCGCCTGATTGGTTTCAGGAGGCTTGTGACAATCCTGTTGTCCTCTTCTTTGATGAGGTCGACCGGGCAGTCAATGAGGTCCGCCAGGGTCTCTTCGAGCTTACGGATTCCCGCAAGTTGTTTGGCCGGCCCATCCACCCAGATACCGTCATCATTGCTGCCGTCAACGGTGGTGAGCATGGCTCGCAGTATCAGGTTGGCGAGATGGACCCTGCCGAGCTTGACCGCTGGACCGTCTTTGACGTTGAGCCCACGGTCGAGGATTGGCTTGACTGGGGCAAGAACAATGTTGATGGTCTCATTTGGGACTTCATCAATCAGAACCGTTCGCACCTCGACCATGGCGAAGACTTTGAGCCTAACAAGGTATATCCGTCTCGTCGTTCTTGGAAGCGCCTGAGCGATTGCTTGGTTGCTGCTGGCTTTCTTACCGAGGACCGCAAAGGAGATGCCAGTGTCTATCACCTGTCCGCTGCTTTCGTTGGGATGGAGGCTGCCGTCGCATTTAACGATTTCGCTCAGAACTACGAGCGTCAAGTGACTATCGAAATGATCTTGGATGATGGACAGGTCTCCAAGACAGATGATTTTGGAATCAATGAGCACTGTGCCTTGATTGAAAAGATGGAAGCGAGTGACACATTTGAGACGGAGTTGGCCGAAGACAAGATTCAGAATCTTGCTGACTACTTTGTCACTCTGCCCTCCGAGGCTGCCATGAAGTTGTGGACTGTGCTCGGAAAGGGAAGTAATACCAACGTGATTGGCCTACATAAGGCCACTGCTGCTGATGGCACGAAGGTCTCGGCGCGCATGGTTCAAATGCTTACGGGCAAGGATTCTTAATCATTATGTGTTTGTGAGGTTTTAGAGTTGGTGACAAGGGAGTTTTTAACTATACCTGCCACTTTGCTAGTTTCGGCGGAGGCTGCATACGATAGCCGCTAATCAAAAAACTAGATAGCAAGGCTGCGATGCGAGCAAACAGCCCCCCTGTCATCATTTTTCTTTACTACTTTGTTACCGTTCCTATAGTTATAGCGTAAGACGGAGGTCTTCATGTTTGTACTTAACGACCATATCTTTCGACTCCTACAGCGCGAGCCTTTCTTTGCTGCGCTTTCTCGTCGTATCGAGAAGAAGGAGTTTAAGGGCATCCCGACTGCTGGTGTGCGTGTGAATCCCGACACCGGATATTTCGAGATGATGTATAATCCAGACTTCTTTGAAGGTCTGACTGACGCTCAAAGGTCTGGTGTTCTCATTCATGAGTTTTATCATCTGATTTTTGAGCACGTTACAGGTCGTCTGCCCGATGAGCTTGCTGGTGTTTTTACCAACAATGGTAATGTGCCAAAAGACAAGATGCGGCTTTTCAAGTTGTGGAATATCGCGACGGACCTTTCAATCAACTGCTTGATTGGTAAGGATAAGTTGCCGGAAATGTGCTGCTTTCCCGGCTCTGGACCCTTTGAGGATTTGCCTTCCGATCGGACTGGCGAATGGTATTATGAGCAGTTGAAGCAAAAGGTTGATGACGACCAGAATGGTGGAGGTGACGACGGTGAGAAGGGCGAAGGTTTCGACCCTGATAATGCCGGTCAGTTTGACAGCCATGCCGAATGGGGCGGTGAGTCTTGTGACGAGGCAACGAAGGAAATCGCGAAGGAACGTCTGAAGGAGGCGATGAAAGATGCCGTCAATGAGGCTGCAAAGTCTAATAGTTGGGGCACTGTATCGTCTTCTGTCCGCAAGGAAATCATAGATAAGCTATCGACAAAGGTCGACTGGCGCAAGGTGCTTCGATGGTTTGTGAAGTGTTCACAGCGCTCTAATAAGCGTAGCACTCCCCGACGACTGAACAAGCGTTACGCTTACATTCATCCCGGTCGCAAGGTCGAGCGCGTTGCTAATATCGCAATCAGCATTGACCAGTCTGGCTCTGTCTCGGATGAGATGCTGGCAGCCTTTTACTCTGAGCTTAACAAGTTGTCCGAGATTGCCACGTTTACCGTGATTCCTTTTGATACAAAGGTTGCCGAGGATAAGGTTTACGTCTGGAAAAAGGGCGAAAAGCGCAAGAAAGAGCGTGTAATGTGGGGAGGCACCAATTTCAATCCTCCGACGGACTTTGTTAATAAGGGCAAGTACGATGGTCATATTTGCTTGACTGATATGTGCGCGCCAAAGCCGAAGTCCAGCAAGTGTCCACGTATGTGGATGACTGATAACAGGAATGGTCGCAATCCTTATTTTCAGACTAATGAACGAATTGTCATCGTGGATAAGTAAATGAAAAGACTAATCAATATCTTGTATTCTTTCGCTGCTGGCCTCGAACAAGCCTGCCTGACGTTTGAAACGATTAAGCAGGCACACAAAACAGCCGTTGTGATGGCTGTTCGCAATACACCGGAGGCCAAACAGCCGATTGGATTTGCAGCAAGTGTGCAAAAGAGTGCCGAAAAGACCTTTACCGGCGCCGCGCCGTGACTATAGTTGTGGTGTAATGAACGATGATGATTACAATGGCTGGGCAAATCGTGCTACGTGGAACGTCAATGTCTGGCTAGCCAACGACAACTATACTCACGAACTTATGTCGTCTCTCAAGATGACGACTGCGGATCAGTTTGAGAACTTTTGTCACTACATCTGGAAAGATAGGACGCCCGATGACTGTCTGTTATCCGAGGTCGATTGGCAAGAAATCGCTGAAAACTGGTGCCATCGCGAATGAAAAAGTTTAAGGTGAAGACCGGTGATTTGCTTCATGTAGACGAAAACAAAACCATTGGCATTGTTTATAGAGAAACACCCAAGAAGATTTGGTATTATGCTTTCGGAGAGAATGGCATGGGTGGCCCCTTTGGCGTCAACAAAGATCTTCTCTACAAAAGAATCGATGAAGGCTACTGCTTTCATCAAATAGGAAAGACGAAATACCGTCGAGGAAGAGAATAAATGATTACACTTGAGGAACTTACAGCCTATCACGATACA